>Ga0255051_10000591_pt1 | contig 13271 bp, 12 predicted proteins | sample JV7_2_9_MG_FD_181719 | JGI IMG/M metagenome (GOLD analysis project Ga0255051, IMG submission 181719) | Seawater microbial communities from Jervis Inlet, British Columbia, Canada - JV7_2_9 | ecosystem: Environmental > Aquatic > Marine > Inlet | place: Canada: British Columbia | collected 2016-10-06
TCGACACATGACGGTAAAGTTGCAGTTGAAGAACCGGGATGACAAGGTATTGAAGCAGGAAAGTCACAACTTGAAACGAACCGTAATGTGGCGCCCCTTCATCGTCGACCTGTGGGACACGCGCCTGGCGCATAACGAGACCCGCAGATATAGCCTGGAGTTTTCATTAGGCGAACAGGATGGACCGCTTACAGTAGAAGCTGAAGTGCGTTATCACCTGATGGACGAGAAACGTCGGCAGCGTATTGGATACCAGAACAAAGATCCTATCGCATTCGATGTCTTCAGGAAGCGCCTGGTAGTAACACAGGCAAAGACATAAAATAAGAGAAACAAAATGGATGCATCAGGCAAAATCAATAATCAAGCACCCCTATTTTCCAGCTAAAATTAATCAGTATGCAGTATGGGTTTACCGTTAGGCATGCTCAATATCATTAATCACTATGCCTTTAATATGACTCACATCCGAAGGCGAAAAGTCCATATGATATTGTTTCTTGATGCCATAGTCGGTTAGCGTGTAGTGATATGTGGATTCTATATCGTGCATTGAAAGGCAGCTTTTTACGCAATGCAAAGGGCAGCCATCAAATGAAATTATCTCTCGTCCCGACTTTGCCTTTTTTACCAGGGACTTCACGCCACCACCTACTCCCGCTATGCAGGACATTTCTGCAATATGATCACGGTCTAGTTCAATAGCTATTTGATTTGCCAGTTGGGCAATATTGGAACACCCCGAGCAAGAATAGACCAGGGGCAAGGTATTGTGATTTTTTTGGGCCACAGGTGGGCTCCTATTTAAGAAATTCAAAAGTTATTTTTATTGTATTATTTTGCCTCATGGGTCCACCAATGCCGGGTGCTGGCTTCCACATCGTTGCTGTGGAAGCGAGCTACTTTACCGGTGGGTTCAACTGGTTCATCGTAAAAAAACTGCGGCAATTCGTTGTCCCCGGTGTTGAATCCGGCCGCCTGGTTGAATGCATGTTCAAGTTCCAGGGTTTCCTTGCCTAACTCGGAAAGAAACGATGCGGACAAATTTGTGTCGTGGGCATCGTTAAGGGCATCGGCGATAAATTCCAGGTTGGTGTCGGTAACCGAGCGACCGAATATGCACATGCCGAGTGAATCGGCCGCTGCCGCGACAACCTGCGCACCCATACTGGCGGCGACGATTTCATCGGTTGTCTTGTCTTTACAGTCCCAGAAGGGCAGGTTACCAGCGGTATGGTCGGCTCCCTGGGCCGACATCATCATAGTTACGCCGGTGACCTCGTTGACTCTTGGGTCGTAGGCACTGATTGCCTGCTGCTTGATCACAGGGACACGTTTAACCTGGTAGTGCTCACCCACGCGGTAAGCACCCTGGGCCCAGAGCCGACCTTCTTTACTACCCTGTTTAATCTCTTCCAGTATGTTTTTCATGAAATCGATGTCACCAAATTTCGCCAGCCCTGCATCCATCATAACCCCGATCGTGGCCCCGATTTCGATGGTGTCTACGCCTATATCATTGGCGGTGAAGTTTAATGGCGCCAGGTCGTCAGGATCGGTAATCCCGCAATTGGTTCCTAACAATCCGATGGTCTCGTATTCGACTGGCGAGACCATCTCGTTACCGGCTTCATCGACGTAGACATTACTGCACTGAATAACGCAACCGGGCATGCACGCATGCGAGTGATCACCACCACGTCGCAGGTTTTGTTCCCTTATATAGTCCCCACCCATCTTCAGTGGCTCGATATCGGTATCCACCAGCCGGCCACGGCTGAAATTCTCAACCGGTAAGCCGCCAGTGTAATTGTTGAGATCGGCGACGAAGGCGGTGCCGAGCATTTTGTAATTGGCAATGGCTGCGCTCTCGTCGAGCATTTTTTTATATTGGCGCACGGCGGTCATGACTTTCTTGCGGTCGTGAAATGCTGGCATTTTGTACATTTCCACAACAATCGCCTTGACTTTTTTGCTTCCCATTACCGCGCCCACGCCACCCCTTGCAGCCAGTCGCGAGGGACGTCTATCGGCGTCGCTGAAGGCAATGCCGGCCACCAGCCCCTGGTATTCACCGACCGGTCCGCACAGCGCCAGGCTTATTTTTTTGCCGTATTTTTCGTGCAGCAGGGCTGCAGCCTCGGTATTGGTTTTTCCCATGTATGCGGCGGCCGACTCGAATTTAACCGTCCCATCCTGACCGATATGGATAATGCTCCATTGCTTGCTTGCATTGTGCAATGTAAAGCCGGAAATGGACAACTGACCCAGGGCCAGGCCGAAAGTGCCCCCCGCATTGGCTTCCTTGATTCCACCGGTCAGTGGACTCTTGCATCCGACGCTGATGCGGTTGGCATTGGAGAAGTTGGTGCCGGCAAAAGGTCCCGCAGAAAATATCAACGGGTTCTGCGGTGACAGGGGATCTACCTGCGCCTTATCCATCTGTAACAGGGTTTTCGCGATACGGTATCTCCCGGCACGAATAATTTCTTCGCCGTGCAGACTTTCTTTTTCTACTGTTTTTTTACTGAGGTCAATTTGTAAATAGTGACGCATTTGATTTATCGATCCTGGGTATCTGCGAAAGCGTTCGGTGGGCACATTATAGAGAGAATATCAGGGGACTGGGGTGCTGACAAATTAAGAATTACGAGGTGATATTTACCGGGGGAGGAGATTAAAAAACCTGATACCAACGATACTGCTCCCCATCGGATTATTTCGATTGTGTAGTTAACTTATTAATACAGGGGATTGTATAATTCGGCGTATTAAGTTAACTGTAGCGAGCGCATCTGATGTCTGAAACCCTGTTCGATTCCTACCAGGATCATCCTTATTGGTGGGATAGTGGCGCCGATGGTAAACCACTCAACCTGGATCCGCTGGCGGCGCCTGCCAACGAAATTCCCTCGTACGCCGATTGTGTAATTGTCGGGGCAGGATACACTGGTTTGTCAGCAGCGTTGACACTGGCGCGAGCTGGGAGATCGGTTGTGGTATTGGACTCATCCCATCCCGGATATGGTTGTTCCGGCAGGAATGGTGGTTTAATTGGACCGTCTTTTCACAAGCTCGGCCTGTCTGGACTTAAAGCTAAATTAGGCGATGCGAAAGCCACTGCCATCATAAGTGAATCAATGGATATACTGGCCTGGCTGAAACAGTTCATTTCACGAGAAGGCATCGAATGTGGACTGGTACTGACGGGCCGTTTCAGGGGAGCTGTCGCTAAAAAACACTATGATGAGCTTGCCCAACAGGCAGAAATCCTGTGCAAGGCAGTAGATTTGTCGTTTGAGATGGTACCTCGAACCTCGCAACGTGATCATATCGGTAGCGATTTTTATAAAGGTGGCATCGTCTATCATCAGGATGGTCACCTGCATCCTGGACTCTATCTGAAAGGTTTGGCGAAGCTGGCACTGAAAGCCGGGGCAGGCATTTTCGCGCCTGCCGCTGTCGAGCAAATTAATCCAGGCAGTGATGGCTATCGCGTCAGGGCCGGGGATGCCTCCATTCAATGTGGTGAGGTCCTGATTGCCACAAACGGCTACACCGACCCCAGCTTTCCTTACCTGAGGCGTCGCGTAATCCCACTTCGTTCAGCGATGATCTCAACCGGTCCCCTGTCATCAGAATTAATGCAGGAACTGAGTCCCAGGCGGCACGGTTTTGGAGATAGCAGTCGATTAGTTCTCTACTATCGTCCTTCACCTGATGGTACACGTATGGTTTTCGGTGGACGGGCATTTGATTATGCAGACAGGCCGGAGAATTACACCAGAGATCTGCATCGATTGATGACTCGAGTATTTCCTCAACTACAGAAAACCGGCATTAGTCACGCCTGGTCTGGGACGGTTGCTTATACGTTCGATCATGCACCGCACATCGGCCGGGTACCAGAGGGAACAATGGCAGGCGTCCACTATGCTATGGGGTATTGTGGTTCGGGTGTTGGCCGTGCGACCTGGTTCGGCCGCAAGGCGGCTCTAAAAATCTTAAATGACGCGGAAGGATCGACCCCTCTCGATGACCTTGTATTTGAAACCCGCCCGCTGTATTCGGGATACCCGTGGTTTTTACCCGCTGTGCTCAGGTGGCACAGCCTGCTGGATCGCTTTGGCTATTAATTCGCAGTATCAGTTCCGAGCTTACCATGAGCGAAAAATCTGGCTCAGGCCTTACATTCCACAAGCTCTATGCTCCGTTCATATAACTTGACCGTCCGGCTGACAAAAATCTATGTCATTTTTAATGGGTGACCCCGAATTTGATCGAGAAAGCGGACAATTAGAAAAACATCAAGAGGGCCCGGAGTGTGCCCAGACCGTGTGAAAACTCGATTATCGATATAATCATACTTTCCAACTGATGGGCTATGCAATGAACGGTTTCATTCAAGGCACATGACGGATACAAGCCACATTATTCCCTGATCGTCTGGACGATTACATCACCGAAGAAAATGCTATTCGAGTGATAGATACCTTCACGGTTTATTGTTTCATTATGGTTGGATACAGCGTCGCCAGCAACAGCAGCGCCATCGAGTAATTGAAGACTTTCAATCTAACGCCACTGCTCAATAAACGCTGCATTTTGCTGCCTAGTAATACCCAGATGAACACCGACGGCATATTGATCACCCCGCAAATCAGGGCGATCAGCCCGATCGCGGCCAGACTTTGCGATGGTGCGTAAACCGTGACAGCGGTTAAGGCTATCGCCCATGCCTTCGGATTCACCCATTGAAACAACGCCGCCTGTAATGACGTCAGTGGTTTAGCGCGGGATTCCACACTCTGCGGTTTGGCAACGGCTATCTTCCAGGCAAGGTAACTCAGATAGACAATGCTGCATATCCGCAATATTTGGTAGCTAACCGGGTACGCCTCAAACACCTGAACCAGGCCGGTTCCCACCAGGATTATCATCAATGCAAAACCGAATACGACACCAAAAAAATGCGGCAGGCTGCGCCATACACCAAAGTTGGCGCCGGAGGTCATAAGCATCAGGTTATTTGGGCCAGGCGTGACAGAGCTGACGAAAGCAAAAGTGCAAAGAGCGGTCAAGATTTCTAATTTCATGCCAGGGATCATACGGCAACAGGTTTCGAAAATTATTGCAAATAATGTGCAGAAACGTACTCTTGATCAATATATGGTTAAAATTGATCGATATAACGACCAAATATTGCGTGTTCTGCAAAAAGACGGTCGCATCACCAACATAGACTTGGCCGATCGTATAGGCCTCTCACCCTCAGCCTGTCTGCGGCGGGTGCAGGAACTGGAAAAGTCCGGCATCATTTCCGGTTATCGCGCGGTGCTTGATCACGAAGTCCTGGGCAAGGGATTCAGCGCCTACCTCGCTATAGGGCTGGCAGATCATACTATGCCGTCACAGCTGGCCTTCGAAAAAGCCATGCAGGATGCCGATGAAGTGCGCGAGTGTCACAACATTACCGGGGCGATTGAATACCTGGTGCGGATCGAGGTCGCCGATATTGCCGCCTACAAGATTTTTCATGCCGATGTACTTGGTGCGCTGCCCCAGGTGAATTCAATCACGACTTACGTGGTGATGGATTCACCCAAGAACGAACGTGGATAGGTAAAGAATCGTTACCCGAGTTCATGAAGGCAAGGGTTTGCTGCACTGTTTGCAGAAGTTAATCAACATATCAGCGGGCTCATTAGAAGCTAATAGTACTTCGGCACACTGAATACCTTGCCTACGCTCTGCATTTTCGCCCGGTCGTGTCGGCCTCCTGCCTCCTGATCCTGGGGCTATCTCGCCATCACGTTTCCTCGTGGGCAGGCATCAGAAATCCTTAAAAAGGGACACTCAAACTTTACAATGGTGGCATCAATCTGATTTCAAAAACAACCTCACTACGTATGGCCATTTGAGTAAATAAAACTATGATTGAAAATCGTGTATATTTGGCAAGTAAATAGCATTCAGTCATGTAAAGGGGGAGCAAATTGGAAATTCTTGATACTCATCATTTAGGCTTAACTGTCAGCAAATTGCCGGTAACTACAGAATTCTTTACTAAATGCTTAGGCTGGTCTATCGCTAAAGAAATCCCCGAATATCCGGCAGCATTTGTTACAAATGGGAAAGCTTTCATTACCTTATGGCAGTCTGATAATGGTGCAAAATATTTTGATAATAAGGGAAGTATTGGGTTGCATCATTTTGCACTCGAAGTTGCGAGCGAAAAAGGGCTGTATGCCGCGTACAAAAAGGTGTCTGAGTATCCCGGAGTAAAGGTGGAGTTTGGTCCCGAAATTTTGGGGGAAGGGCCAGCAAAACATTGCATCTTTTACGAACCTGGCGGCATCCGTATGGAATTTATCTGGGTTCCATGACGCGAGGTTAACCCAGACTGGTTAAGGCCTGCTTCAAATCTGTCGCTAACCAGTCGACGAGCGCGCGAACCCGCATCGCCATAAGACGTGTATGTGGATAAACCAGACTCAATGGTAATGCCTCCGGTTCGAAGTCGTTTAGAACGATTTCCAGTTCACCGCGTCTCACCCAAGACATCACCTGGTAATTGAAAAACACGCCGAAACCCAAACCAGCCGCACAGGCTTCGACAGAAGTTTTTACCTGGTTGCAGGTAAAGGCACTGTCGATGTTAACATCCAAACGCTTGCCCCTTTCGTTAAAATGCCATGACGGACTTGATGAAATACTGGTGCACCGTACACACGGTAAATCACTTAATGTTTCTGGCCGTTCAGGTGTACCGCCTGTTGCTGCAAGTAATGCCGGGCTGGCGACAGTCACCTGGCGAATCTCGCCAACTGGTTTGGCAACCAGCGAAGAATCCTCAAGATGTGCGATACGTACCGCCAGGTCGATGCCCTCATTCAGCAGGTTAGTGAGTCGGTCGAACAACATCAGGTGAACCTGCACACGCGGGTACTGTTCCAGAAAACGCGTCACAGAAGGTCCAACATGTAATTCCCCAAAACGAATTGGCGCGGTCATGATGATAGCGCCATGGGGTTCGATCTGGTGCTGTCCAAGTTCACGCTCGGACTCTTCTATATCTGTGAGGATCTTATTGCAGCGCGCCAGGTAGATCTGGCCTTCTTCGGTCAGCGCGATACGACGCGTGGTGCGGTTAAATAACCGAACCTGCAAATTCTCTTCAAGCGCAGCCAGCATCCTGACCACCGCCGGTAATGATTTACCCAGGCTTTCAGCCGCCGCGGTGAGGCTGCCTTTTTCAGCAATTACCACGAATACTGACATGGCCTGAAGTTTATCCATCACTTATATTACTCCGTTTTACGCAGTAATTAAATAACTACTAAGGCATTTATTCCATATTACTGAGCAATTATTCTCTACCCCGGAGAGTCCAGGAGTGAGTAGTAAGGGCTCATCACAAATCTTAACCAACTTTATGAGGACATTTCCATGAAAGCAGCAATTATTGTTTTATCCGATCCCAACAGTGGCGAAGACGCACTGGGCAGAGTATTCAACGCACTGGCGGCCGCTTACGACTTCCAGCAACAGGGCGATCAAGTTTCAGTGCTGTTCCAGGGTGCTGGGACACGATGGATTGCCGAGCTCAACAAATCAGATCATCCGGTTCATGAGTTATTCAATGCGGTTAAAGATACGGTGGCAGGTGTTTCCCGTGGATGTGCCGAGGTCTTTGGTGCTACTGAAGAAGTCGAGAAATCCGGTTTTGATTTCGTTAATGACAATGCCGTGCCGGGTACAAAAGGCCTGCCCAGCCTGCGTACGCTGGCAGCTGAAGGCAACACGATTTTAACTTTTTGATTGTTATCCGGGAAGGGTGACAGGCCACTGTCATCTGCCCGGATTTGTTTTAACACCATCAACCTGGAGCAAACCATGAGCACACAAATCAAAGAACACCACACATACATTGATGGGCACAAGATTGCCTTCCGGGAACAGGGAAAGGGTAGTCCTGTGATTCTGATTCACGGGATACCTACCAATAGCCTGATGTGGCGGGCGATAATTCCGCAGCTTGCGAAAACACATCGTGTCATCGCACCAGACCTGCTCAATTATGGCAAATCCACTAAACCGAAAAGTGCCGACGTGTCCATCAATGCCCAAAGTCGAATGATCGTTAAGTTGATGGATGCTCTCGGGGTGCGTCGAGCTGACGTTGTTGCACACGATATTGGAGGTGGTGTCGCTCAGTTGGTTGCAGTCAATTACCCGGAGAAGGTTCGAAGACTTGTCCTTATGGATAGTGTCTGCTTCGACTCGTGGCCAATTCCAGAATTCGAACCCCTTCAGCAACCGGAAGCCGACAGTGCGATGAGCCTTAGTGAGTTCGTTAGCATGATGCGAGGTTTCATGCCAAACGGCGTATACAACAAAAGCGTAATGACGGATGACGTCATTGACCTTTATCTTGCGCCATGGTCAACCGAAAGCGGTAAGCGGGCATTTTTTCGTAGTCTCAGACGGCTGAACAAAGAATACACCCAGTCTATTACCGACGAGCTTAACAAGCTTCCGCATCAAACACTGGTGATGTGGGGCGACAAGGACCCTTTCCAGAAACCAGAATATGCTCCGAAGCTGGCTGAAGCAATTCCCAATGCAGAACTTGTCTGGATCAAGGATGCCGGTCATTGGCTGATCGATGAGAAACCGGAAGAAATAGGGGATCACATTAATCGGTTTCTGAGCTAACGAATCCCATCTAACTTTGTCGTTAGCTGCCATTTTTTTTAACACTAACATCGCTCAGGCAGCTGGAGATTTTTGTCATGGCAATTAGCAACCCGTATCACGAAGGCGAACTGGCAATACAGCAACGCGTTGACGAAACCGAAATGGCTAGCATCAACAGCGCTGCGATAGACGAAACCATTCTCGCCGGTGCCTTACGTTTTATTGCACAGCAGCCCATGGTGGTCATCGGCAGTATGGATACGCGGGGCCGTGTCTGGGCCTCGACACTTTTCGGCAACCCTGGCTTCATTCGTGCGCTGGATAATCACACCCTTGAGCTTGATCTTTCTCAACCCCGATCTGCTGAAGACGATCCTTTGTGGATTAATCTGCTCGACAATCCGAATATAGGTTTACTGGTTATCGAGCTGGGTTCACGCCGCAGGATTCGAATAAATGGTGTGGCAAAAATAGTTTCTGCCGAACGCATTCTGATCGATGTTGAACGCGCGTATCCGAACTGCCCAAAATACATTCAAAGCCGCGATTGGAAAACACTCGAGTCTGATAAACAAAACGAAGCAATACCAGGCACACATGGCAAAGAACTTAACGAAACACAAAGATCATTAATCGCGACCGCAAACACCCTGTTCGTTGCAAGTGCACACCCCGAGCATGGTGTCGACGCTTCACATCGCGGTGGGCATCCAGGGTTTGTGCACATAATAAATAATCAACAACTGCGTATTCCGGATTTTGCCGGTAACAGCATGTTCAATACCCTGGGTAATTTTACGAGTTACCCCTTTGCAGGATTGTTATTCATTGATTTTGAACACGGTCGCCTGTTGCAACTCACAGGTCAGGCAGAAATTTTATTTGATATGGTCGATCCGCAAAGAGAAACTGGCGGTACCAGGCGTTACTGGCAGTTCGATATAACCAGCTGGCAGGAATCCACCCTTCCTTATCGTTTCGAATGGGAGTTGCTGAATGAATCACCACACATTCCTGAACTTCAACGCTACTCAACGTCTAACGACATGCTTTCACTACAGGTTGAGCGCATTAAACAGGAAACCGATCGTGTTAAATCATTTCGCCTGCGAGCACCTGATGGTAAAGAGTTGCCGGAGTTTCTGTCCGGTGCACACTTGCAGGTTAAGGTGAAAATGCCTGATGGCAGTGATGCAAAACGCAACTACTCTTTACTCAATAATCCTGACGATCGCTCATCATACGAAATTGGTGTTCTAAAAGAACCCGAAGGACGCGGTGGCTCACTCTATTTACACGAACACGTTCAAGAAGGCGATATGCTGGAAATTCAAATACCAAAAAATGCGTTTCCGATGGCGACCCGTGCAACACATAGCATACTAATTGCAGGTGGTATTGGAATAACACCCATACTTTCCATGTTGCACAGCCTGTCATCAATAAAGCAGTCGTATGAAATACATTACAGTGCACGCGAACTTTCGGGTCTTGCTTTCCGCGACAAAATTGAACAATTAGCAGGTGACAAGGCACAGTTTTATGCCTCGTGTGACCCGCAGAGTCAGCACCTGGATCTGGAGCAATTATTATCGAAACCTGAACCGGGTGTGCATGTTTATATGTGTGGTCCACGCGGCATGATCAATGCTGTGCGCGAGATCGCCGAGGCTAAGGGCTGGCCCCCAGCCCATATTCACTTTGAAAGTTTCGGCGCGCAGCCTCTGCCCAACGATAAAGCCATTCGTGTACACCTTGCTAAATCGAATCAAACCGTCACCGTGCCAGCTGATCGCACCATTCTAGATACGTTGCTCGATGCCGGCGTCCAGGTACCACACGATTGCAAACGCGGTGAATGCGCCATGTGCACCACGCGAGTGATAGAGGGCAAGCCAGATCACCGCGATCTTTGTCTTAATACAGAAGAAAAAGAATCTTATATGTGCGTCTGTGTTTCGCGAGCCAGGAGCGATAATTTAACACTGTGTTTGTAATGAAAAAACCATGACTTCCAAGAACACAGATTCGTTGACAGGAGACGTAAAACGAATGAAACTCTACACAACATCATGACAAAAAATAACGATTATCGGTACAAAACCTTCACCACACAATTATTGTTGGGCGATATGCGTTTTCACAAATCGGCACCCAAGGCGGGTGAACCGTTTCCGGATTTCAAACTGGAAACCACCGACGGAAATGTGATTTCAAAACAGGATTTTACTGATCACAAACCGATGTTGTTAATCTTTGGTTCGCTTACCTGCCCGATGACCGCCAGCGCCATGCCGATCATAAAACATCTACATAAACAGTTTGGCGACAAGGTCGATTTTGTGTTGATGAACGTGCGCGAAGCACACCCGGGTGAATTGATACCGCAACCGGAAACCATATCGAGCAAACTGGAACACGCCCGTCTACTTAAACGGTTGTATGACGTTGACTTCACGGTGGTAAGCGATGACATTGAAGGCAGCCTGCATCGCGCCCTGGATCCTAAACCCAATGCAGCTTTTCTAATGAGCGCCACGGGCACCGTGTTGTTTCGCTCTTTATGGGCCAGCGATAAAAAAGCGTTGGCACAGGCATTAGACCATCTTGTACACGAAAATCCTCAACGCAAAACTCAAAGTCAGAGGATGTTTGTGCCTGTCGTCAAAGCAATGGGGCATGTTTATGAAGTAATGCAGCGCGGCGGTTCCAGGTCAGTTCGTGATCTATGGATCGCCGGATTTCCAATGGCGCTGGCGGGTAGACTCGCGTCATTACTCCAACCGCTGCCAAAGGATATGCGTGGCATCGTTTCAGTAAGCATCTTGAGTGCTGTCATGTTTGTTTTAACAGTATTTGTCGCTTTCACATGACGGTTACACAAAATAATGGACAGGGCCTCCTCCATCGCTAAATATTTCTGTTCCCCTTAGAACATATTCGACCTGCTTTTCTTCCAGTGCTAGTCGTGCAATCCGTTTATATTTGCTTCTTTCCAGTTCAAGAAAGGTAAGGCCTGCCATAGCCATTTAATGAAATAAAACCGTTAAATAGTATCCCCATGGGAAGTGTCCAGCGACTATGAATTCTCATACCGAATGGTTGGAAAGTGCCGAACCCAGCCCTATCAGTTGAATTTTTGAACGTCTGCTAACCAAAAAAGCAGTCACTCAGAATTAAAGAGGCATAGGCTGGAGTGTCCCCAAAGCGGTCTATGTAATGAGCGTAGGGAAGGTTCAAATCAGGATATATTAACGATAAGAATTTGTTGCAGGACCTCTACAAACTTATCACAAGCGAATCTCCATAAGTGCCCATTCAGCGATGATCCGTATCGATTTACGTGAAATATCAGAAATCATTGGACGAATTAATAAGTAAATCATGGGCGTCGGGCGCTGACGACCCACACCGACCCCGTGATTTCGATGCGGTTTCCAGTATGATAAGGCGCCAAAGCCGCACGAACAGCATCCACGACCGCCGTGGCATCGGAGTCACTGGCCTGGCTCAAAATCCCCCTAATCGGACTCACCACTTTGAAAGCCAGATCTACACAATCGTCGAGATCGCCTTCGCCCATCCGAATATTGATACTGTGAGCTTCGTGCCGTACATCCGTGAACCCAGCATCAGCCAGCATGGCTTCGACTTTCTCTTGTGGTGCAAACGAGAACGGGCTGGCGGGAGCATCGGCATGAGGTAACTCAAACCCCTCGGGCGCGAGGTGCAGTACCGACTCGACGGGGAGCATAAACCATGGGTTCACGTCGGGGTCGCGCCAGCAAACGAATACCACACGGCCGCCGGGCTTTAGTGCGCGATGGAAATTGGCAAAGGCAGTATTGGGGTTGGTAAAGAACATAACTCCTGACTGTGAAAACATCACATCGAAGGACGACGGGGCGAAATCGTGGGTCTCGGCGTCGGCGTTAATGATCTGGATCGGCACAGGTGCGGATTTGGCCCTCTCCCGCGCCTTGGCCAGCATCAACGTGGAAACGTCCAAAGCGGTAATGGTCCCGCCGGGCGCCACACGCTCCGCAACTAGCAGGGTGGTTGTTCCGCATCCGCAGCCAATGTCGAGCACCCGTTCGCCGGGCTTCGGCGCTGCTCTTGCGATAGCAAGATCTGCCAATGGTTCAAACATGTGATCTAACAAACGGTTGGAATCGGTCCAAATCTGGCCTGCCGCACTGTTCCAGTACTCGATCTCATCGCTGTTGGGACCTTCCGCTTTGATATGCTCTGTCATGAATATTCCCTCCCCGTTTCCGCAATTTTGTATTATTTAATCGACATTTACCAGAAAGGTGATAATTTTCTGGGCGGGCATCGGAACTTCCGTTGTGTGCCGGAAGCAGAAGTTAATCTAGGAATTTTAAACGTCCGCTAACGGGAAAGCAGACCTTCAGATTTCATCGTTCAAAGGCGGCAATGTGCCGATTCTGTTGAAAAACTCCCCGATTGAGATGGCTGTTATGAGATAATCGTATTGTAATCAACTGCCTAAGGAAGCCCGCCTATGATGGGTCAGCTACCAGCCCAGCAGAACGCTTTATTTTATGAGT
>Ga0255051_10000592_pt1 | contig 13269 bp, 11 predicted proteins | sample JV7_2_9_MG_FD_181719 | JGI IMG/M metagenome (GOLD analysis project Ga0255051, IMG submission 181719) | Seawater microbial communities from Jervis Inlet, British Columbia, Canada - JV7_2_9 | ecosystem: Environmental > Aquatic > Marine > Inlet | place: Canada: British Columbia | collected 2016-10-06
ATAATTCAGGACTGATCAAAGAACAATATCGGGGTATTCGCCCAGCTCCCGGTTATCCGGCCAACCCCGATCACAGCCAGAAAGAATTGATCTGGAAATTGCTAAATGTGGAACAATCGGCCCAGATCAGTCTCACCGAAACGCTCGCGATGTTACCGGCGGCCTCAGTTAGCGGTTGGTATTTCTCACATCCCGAAGCACAATACTTTGGCGTTGGTAAAATTGATCAGGACCAACTACTAGACTATGCCCAGAGGCAAGATATTAGTCTGGAAACAGCCGAAAAACGTCTGGCGCCGAGCCTCGGGTATCAGTCCGAAATTAGAGCAAAAAAACGGGTGGCATAAACCCAAAATTAGCGGAAGTGGAGTATTTCTGTGATAATTTTGGAGTGAATTTAGAGTTACAATCAAAAATTGAGCAATCAAAAGTTCCGCTTTCGACACTAAGCAGCTCCGATACTTCGGTTATATGTGATGGAAATTGCCGTGAAATAATTCCTAATATTTCAGATCTAAGTGTCGGCTTTGGGTTGTGATTTCAATTGGTCGATGCAACACCTAATCTCTACCTATAGAGAGGAGGATGTTGAAAATGAAAATGCGACCGAGGATTTACTACACAGAAACTGACAAGGCATTGATGTGGGATCGCTGGCAGAAAGGCGAATCTCTGAACTCGATTGCACGCCTGTTTGATCGGGGTCATTCATCGATACAACGCGTCCTGACGGAGACTGGTGGGATACGTCCGAGGCAACGCCGACGATCGCGTTCAGCCTTGACACTGGCGGAGCGAGAAGAGATTTCCCGCGGTGTGGTCACCGGCCATTCCATTCGTTCGATCGCAGCGTCACTGTGCCGAGCGCCATCCACGGTCAGCCGAGAGATAAGGCGTAACGGCAGCCGGCGGCGTTACCGAGCGAACAAAGCCGATCAATCCGCCTGGGATCGGGCACATCGTCCCAAAACCTGTAAACTGATGGAGAACCGAGCGTTAGCCCGGGTCGTAGCGAACAAGCTCAGGCTGGAGTGGTCGCCTGAACAGATCGCTGGCTGGTTGAAGCGCACGTATCCTGATGATGAGAACTTCCAGGTGTCACACGAGACGATCTATCGCAGCCTCTTCATTCAGGCCCGGGGCGCCTTGAAAAGGGAGCTGCTGCAGCACCTTAGGCGCAAGCATGTCATACGTCGCTCGCGCCACAAGAATCTCAAAGGCAAGGGTTTGGGGCAAATTACCGAAATGGTATCAATCAGCGAACGCCCCGCCGCCGTTGAGAATCGGGCCGTGCCAGGTCATTGGGAAGGAGATTTGATCTTCGGTACCAAGGGCAGCCAGATCGCAACGCTGGTTGAGCGTCACACGCGCTACGTGATGCTCGCAAAAGTCAACGCTAAAGATACTGAGACGGTGATTACCGCGTTAATCAAGCAAGCCCACAAACTACCGGCGGAGCTCTACAAGTCGCTTACCTGGGATCGTGGCAAAGAAATGGCTGATCACACACGGTTTACATTGGCAACCGACATTGCAGTGTATTTTTGTGATCCACAAAATCCCTGGCAACGTGGCTCTAACGAGAACACCAATGGCTTGCTCAGACAGTACTTCCCAAAGGGAACCGATCTCTCAGTGCACTCGCAGGCAAAACTCAATGCAGTGGCTCGACGGCTGAACGAGCGGCCAAGAAAAACGTTAGACTATGAGACACCAGCCGAACGATTTAACCAGTGTGTTGCAGCGACCGGTTGAAACCGCAGCCATAAGCGGACGAAGATCCGGTCAGAAATTTAAATTTACCAGCGAAATTTTCAGCAGAATAAATACTGTAACAAATATAGGCTATGCTCTGTACGTCCCATCCGGGGGAGACCGAATTCTCCCACGCCAGAGCGAGCGCAATATTCGAATCCAATGAGTCTGTACCAAAAGATTACACAGCCCCTGCGTCATCTCCTCGATCGCTCGAATCTGCGCGATTTGATGAGATTGCCATTTCGGGGCGGTCTCAAAGCTGCTTGGGCCTGGTGGCGCGAGGGCAGGCGGGGAAGCCTGCCGGACGACATTACGCATACTTTTTACGCACGGCGTTATCCGGGATCGAGAACGCGCCTGTATGTGGTGCACGTGCCGCGAGGTAAATCCAATGGGAGTTCGCGGCCGCTGGTCGTCGTGCTGCATGGATGCCAGCAGGATAATCGCGATATCGAGCAGATATCCGGCTTCAACGAACTGGCAGATCGATACGGATTTCTGGTCGTTTATCCATTTGTTACCAGCTACCGCGGTCTGCGCAACCGCAATTGCTGGGGCTGGTGGTTCGATCGCGAAATCCACGCCGGTGCCGGTGAAGTCGAAGACCTGTGGCAAATCATCGATGAGGTCAAGCAAAGCTATGCTGTCGATTCGAAACGGATTCATGTAGCCGGACTGTCGTCCGGCGCTGGTATGGCAGTAGCGATGATGGTCGCGCATGGCGACAAGATAGCTTCCGGTGCGGCGGTTGCCGGGGTGCCCTATGCAGAAAAACCCGAAGCTGTGGTGCTGCCGATGAATCCCGAGCCACGCAACCGCCCGGTGATCGTAATTGCCACTGAAATGCGCCGCGAAATGGGGGAAGGCGCCCGCACCGTACCGATTCAGATTGTGCATTCGCGAAATGACGACAAGGTACCCCTGAATTCCGCTGAAGTTCTGCGCGACAGCTGGGGTTACAATTTCAGCATTGACGTCAGCGGTGCATTCAAATCGCGCAGTGGAGAGGTCGGGGGTACCGCCTGGGAGCACAAACAGTATCGTAACGGCAAGGGGAAGTCGTCGATCGAAACCCTGTTTCTCGAAGGACCCGGGCACGGCTGGTACGGCGGTAATCCCGGCAGATTCAGTTTCCCCGACGCGCCCGATGTCAGTCGCTACATCTGGAAGTTTTTCGAAAAGCATCCAATGCCATAGAGCACGGCTACAAGCCGTCATCACATTGCAAGATCCCCGCTTTCGCGAGGATGACCTTTTTTGATGGTGCGTGAGTCTCAGATGGGGTCGGTTATCGCCGCTGACTCATCGAGTTTGAGCATCTGTTTTCTCCAAAGGAGACACTCAATAAACTGTGGTGGGCGGCAATCTTCGGCCAAGAGCGGACACTCATGTATCAGCCAGGTTTTACCGAATTTAGTAAAGATCAACTCCCTATAATATCGATGCGATGGCCGTATACCCGACTATTCCACTTGGGTGAAATTCAAATATAAAAGGAGTAAAGTTGTTTCAATTGTGGTTGCCAGATCGGAGGAACGCTCATGACTGATAACCCTGATGTTAGAACAGTACTAAATGTCGCCAATCAGATTATGACTGCGGCAGGGTGTGGTTCGATCATTACCCTCGACGAATCAGGACTAGCGTCTTCGCGTCCAGTCCGGACACTCGTCTCTGACGAAAATTTTACTCAGATAACCATCCCCACAGATGCTAATTCACGCAAGACACACCATGTGCGGATCAATCCCAATATAGTATTAAGTTACGTAGATACTCCATCCCGAGGTTATGTAACGATGATTGGGAAAGCTAGGTTGGTCGATAACCAGGGGGAAAAGCGAGCAGCGTGGTTAGAGCCATTTACGGCGTTCTGGCCTGATGGACCCGAGTCTGAAGAGTATCTATTAATCGTATTTACACCAGATAGAATTGAGATGCGTAGTTACACTCAAGGTGTGGCTGAATCTCCAACTCGCTGGGCTCCTGAAGTATTGTTGAGAACCGATGAAGGTGGATGGCGAGTTTCCGATTAGTTGTCGATTATTATCAACGAATTTAAATTGAAAATTTGATGCGATAACTTTCAGGGTAGCAGTGCATTATTATTGGTGTAAGCATTCCCGATAGCAGACACTCAAACCCGCAACACCAGGGTCGCGCTTCGGCCAGGAGCGGACTCTCGGTATAAAAAGCCAGAACCTTGAATATCGATACACAATCACTCTAGTATTCCCTCAATTGCAGGTTTTTCCTTTTCCAGTTCCCCAAGCAGAAATGTCATCAATGCCTTTATCCGAGCGGTATTCCTCAAGTCTGGATGAATTAAAATCCAGAGGCTGAAGTTTAGTTCCACAGGAGCATGGATAATTCGAATCAACCCCGGCTCCCTGTCGCCCAGAATACAGGGCAGGAGGGTTACGCCAAGCCCTCTTTTCGCGGCATCGACAACCGCTATCGTATTATTGCTGCTAAAGACGACTTTGGCCTCCGGGTGATACTTTTTACGCCAACTGGGAAGTGGCGAAAATTCGAAATTATCTTCGGACATTACCCAAAGGTGTTCGTCGAGCGACAGGCCTTGATTATTCTCCAGATAGTCAGGCGACGCGTAAATACCATGCCGGAACTTACAGACTTCGCGACCAATGTAGGTATCTGGTGGTTTGTTGGTGACTCGTACCGCGAGGTCTGCCTCACGTTTTGAGAGTCGCAATGAACTGCTGGTAGCAATCAACTCCATAGTGATATCTGGATGTAACCTACAGAACGACGCTAAATGCGGGGACAGTAAGCGTAAGGCGACGCCTTCTGGAGCGGTTATTCTGATAGCGCCCTGTAGACGAAGATCCTTACCTAGTATCTCTCTTGATAGGGTAATGACTTCCTCGTCAATGCGTTCTGCCGAACGCTTCATCACTTCGCCTGCTTCGGTCATCACATAACCACTCGGCTGACGGTCGAATAGTCGAACGTCCAGTTTCTTTTCGATCGCATTGATTCGCCGAAATACGGTGGTGTAGTTTATGCCGAGTGATTTGGCTGCCCCGGAAAGTGTTCCCGAACGGCAAATCGCTAACACCAGATTAAGATCATCCCAGTCCATTTCGAATTTCCTCGTTCAGTTATAAAATATGCAAAAATGCAATATGACATTTCAATTATGCCTAATTTTAATGCAATAAGGAAAGGACTATTATGGCATCTCGAATCAGCAGGAGAATCGGAATCGTGCAACGAATGGGTAAGAATCACAGCAATCGGGGTGCTTTTCCAATGACCATTACGAGCGCGATCGAAAGTATCGTTTTTAAATCACACTTAATAGGATATTTATCATGAACATTTTTAGAGTAGTGGCATCAGCCGTTGGTAGTACAAATTCGGAGCCTAAATTCAATTACCACCTTGCATCTGATTCCGATGCAGGCTTTATCAAAATATTCAAGGCCGCTGCTAAGACCAGAATTGAAAGATATAAAGCGCAGGTCCAGGAACAAAAGGGTACCGTACAGGTGTTGCAAATGAGCGATAGCATGCTGAAGGATATTGGCCTGACTCAATCGGACCGTGATAGTTTGAAAGCAGGACTAACCTCCCTGGAAGAATTGAATGCTCAACGTGAAACCTAATACAGTCCGTTTGATTGAGAGAATTGATGATCATCATGCGGATTAGGGAGTAGCAGTGATATATTTGACTCGCCAAGGACGGCTTTGCGTCGTTAACCGTTTCGAGTCAACGGTTTGAGCTTCAGCTTTCTCCAAAGCAGACACTGAAAAATTCCTCATCAGGGTCGTCCTTCGGCCAGGAACCGACTCTCAGAAATTTTCGATGAGCAGCAAAAAAAGACACTCTTCTGAGACTCAACCAACCCTTCGATGATTGCTCAGCTCTCAAGATCAAGCTCCTTCTAGCAGGTTCCTGGATTGCTAAATGTCAACAAAGTATCAATATACGACCCTGTTGGTCGAGAGATAAGGTGCTTGCTGAAAATTAGTTGTGAATTGAAACTTTTAGTACCAAGATAAATTTCACTAGGTTTGCCATGTCGAGGATAAAACCGTGAAATCAATACAAATAATTTCCTGCCCGCTCATTCGACTTCCAATTATCTCATTGTGTATTCTCTCCCTCTCCCTGGTTGGATGCGGCAGCGACGATGATAATGCAACTAGTGCCCTTACTTGCATCATACTCCTGCCTCTTTGTTTGGTTGCAGGAAAATCTGAAAGCCAGCCAGATGACTCAGAATTCGTTTCAATGCCAGACAACCTTCGTGTTGACTTTGACGACTCTAATATTGACGGGCCAACATTCCATATAAGCTGGGATTTGCCACCCAAAAATGTGAAATATGTCCGATATGAAATCACAAGAAATGGGGCAACAATTGCGATTGTCAATGAAACCAGTTATTTCGACACAGGGTTAAAAGTCGATTCCGAATATTGCTATTCGGTGGTTGTTATCGATGAGAATGGAAACAGATTTCCTGCAAGCAGGCCGGTGTGCAAAACCACGTCGTGGAAAATTATCCGTATTGCCAACGCAGGAAATCTGATTTCTCTTGACCTAGATTCCTCCGACCATGCTTATATTTGGCAAGTTGAAAGCAGTGACAGCAAAAATGATTATAAAAAGTGGCTACTTTCGACAAATCAGTCAGGTCAATGGAACCAGGTATCAAATCCAATCGACAAGGATACGGGCAGACAATCCCCTGTCATCGATGACAGTTATAGTTTCCAGCAATCTTTTGTCGATTCTGGAAAGATAAATTACATAAAAAATCCTTCTGGCTACTGGGCAAATGAACTGATTCCTGACTGGTTATATACCACTGATATCGCAGGAACTGTTTCTCTGATCGATAATGGAGATGACAATCCTCAGGTATGCATTTCCTACCCTGAGGCGGAGTACCTCAGTTATGCCAGCAAAGTTGTTAATAAATGGGTTTTTCAGGAGCTAGCGGTTGTTACATCACATGGCTGCCAATTGGCTCTGGATTCATCGGGCAGCGCTCACATTAGCTATGTAGATAGTAATAATGGTTACTTAATGCACATGACAAACGCGTCCGGTGTTTGGGATGTTCAAATTGTAGACGATGGAAATATCTATCCCCATCATTCGATCGCCCTGGCTTTCACAGATAATGTTTACATTGCCTACTATGATGCTGTAAGTGGGGAACTCAGGGTTGCCGATAATGCTACCGGCGTTTGGTCTAGACAATCGCTGGGTGTTCCTTCGGGTAGCCTATACAGCCCGGCAATGATTTCTGATTCAGCGGGGAGACAACATTTAGCCTACCAGGACGTATCAAGTCTAAAGTATGCAACGAACATATCTGGCACCTGGCAGATCTATAGCATTGATGGTCAGGATTTGATTAATAGTTTTGACATTGTTATCGACTCTTTAGACAAGGTCCATATCGCCTACGGTTCGGGAGAAAGGGATAAGCAAAATATAACCTACCTGACAAATCGCTGAGACAAACACAGTAATATGCAATTGCGCTTACACATGTTTTCGCCATTGTTGCGTTATCGCACCTACTTCAAGTCTGCCGATACAGGTGGTGTTGAACGACGGTTTTCCTATGCTGGCCAGGTTAGCTTAGTGGTCGTTCTCGGCTGCTGATAATCAGATTTTGAGGGTCGGCTTTCTCCAAAGAAGACGCTGAAAAACGCTGCCTTAGCTTCTGCAAACGGCCAGGAACCGACACTCAGAAATTATCCCTTAACTTCTGCATCCGGCACTAAGCGGCCATCGAGCCGAACATGACATTCGGTATTGAGGCCTTTTTCGGAATTGACGGTGTGGGCAGTGCTGGCTTTGAGCAGAATATTATCATTACCGAAATTGGCGCTGAACTATTGACAACAACGCCCATGTTGATGTGGGATGAATAAATTAGATATTTCTGGAGGCAGAGATGGAAAACTACCTAGACGTATTACTCAATGGTCAGATTCCCAGAGAGCTTTCGTTTCCGTCAGATGAATATTCAAATCGCATCAAACGGGTACGCCAGGAAATGGCTGCTAACGACATTGAAGTGTTGCTCGTACACAGTGCGGTGGATCTTTGTTATCTCACCGGCTATCAAACTCTATGGCCAGATGCATACGCATGCCTAATCTTGCCGCTTGAAGCGGAGCCCTTTATGCAAGTCGGGGAGATTGAGGCTTCTTGTGCGGTTCTTCACGGGGAAATAACGGATTTTGAGTTACTCGACTGGGTCTGTGCAGATACAGCGCCGACACAGCTTGCCACGATGCTTGTCAATCGTGGATTTAGCAGGAACAGGATCGGCGTTCAGTCTGGACGCTTAGAACTGGGTAATCGTGGGCCTGTGGATGCACGGCTTCTTGATACGCTCCGAGCTAAATTGGACCGGGCGAAATTTATCGATGCAACACTCCTGATGTTTGGTGTACGCGTGATCAAATCACCGTTGGAACTAGACTATTTGCGGACATCAGCAAAAATGACAATGGCGGGCATCGATGCGGCAATTGCGGCAATTGAACCCGGAAAGACTGAGAATGATATCGCTGCGGTGGCGGCGAAAACCATGATTGATCAAGGTTCCGAGTTCTTTTCCATCGATCCCATCGTCAATGTTGCACACCGGACTGGCTATTTCCATACTACTTTCAAGCGCCACCTAATTTCGCCTGGCGATCCGATTCAGCTTGAATTTGGGGCTTGCTATCATCGATACACAGCACCGGTTATGCGTACTGTCCTAACTGCCGAACCAACGGACTTGCAGAAACGCATGATTGACGTGCAAATGGCAACACTCGAAACGCTATACAGTTCTGTAAGGGCAGGCCGCAACACAAAAGACATTGCCAATGAAGCAATGGCCGTTATTGGACCATTGCAAGACGAAATCTTCCGCTCTGGCCATTTCGGCTATTCAGTTGGGTTGGGATTTCCTCCAACATGGACGGACGGGCCGGCATATCTTTCTGGGGCGAAAGAATTCGAACTGAAAGCTGGCATGACATTCCATACGCCAAATGCCTGGAGAGTTCCGAAAGAGTTCGTAATTGGCACCAGTGAAACGATTGTTGTCACAGATACAGGATGTGAGATTCTGACCAGCCAGGAACGAGGCGTGCTTCTTAAGAAATAGTAGGTAATAGGGGACAGACCACGTTTTATTGAATGATCTTATCCTGAAAGCTGACCTTCAAATGCCAACTGTAAACGGCTGAGAACGGCACGTAGCAGCTCTTGATATTTCAGTTCCCAGTGTCGGCTTAGGGTCGGAAGCCGACCCTCATTTGTGGAGTTTGAGCGTCTGCTTTTGAGAAATTAATGCCGACGGATACTGCTAAATCCGAAATTTAAGAATTTCCCACTGAATAACCAGGCGATTTCTCCAAAGGAGACACTGAAAATCACTTCACCAGGGTCGTCCTTCGGCCAGGAACAGACCCTCAGACTCCAACAGAAATCCTTAAATCCTGATCCCCTCGATCCGTTAATTTTGTGGGCAAAAGGGGTCGGTGACAAATGAAACTCATTTGCATTTGGAATCAAACTCCTATGTTCCCCTCAATTCAATCCTAAGCAAACACGCAAAATCTTTCAGAGTTCGGCAATCTGCCCCTGCAAATTCTTAATTTTCTCCTAAAATACATAGATATAGCGAACATATCCCTGCCAGTTAAATATCCTGGTTCTAAACCATTCTCACACGGTAGTAATTCACATGATTTCAAAAATAGTAGCGCCAATCATCATTGTATCCAGTCTTGTTCTAGCCTCCTGTGGAGGCAGCAGCAGCGACAGCGATGCCGACGAGGGTATTATTTACACCGGTTTGAAATCTCCAGCCACCGTCGATGCCGGCAATGCCGAAGCACTGGCCATCGCGTCGACCGGCGGAGCGAATCAGGCGATTGCGGCTGACACCGCCAACAATGCCAACCCGATTTCACCGCGTGGAAGTGCCGCTAACCTAAATCTGGTATCGATAATAGCCGGGCAGTTGGAGTTAATGGCCGCCACGGAGAGCCGAACCGCCCAACAACCTCTTCCCATATGCGACACGGGTTCCGCGGATCTGGATCAAAACGACGACGGTACAGAAGGCACTATCCTGTTTACGAATTGCCTGGTTACCGGCGGGAATGGCGCGAGTGTAAGCGGCACGGTCACTTTTACCGCCACGATAAGCGACGCAACCCTTACTTCGCTCAACATGCGATTTATTAATTTCAGGGTAACTTATCAGGGTGAAACTCAAATAATCGACATGACCGTTTCATGTGGCGGTGGGCCACTGGTCTGTACCCTGTTTTCCGATTATGTCGGCGTCGACGGTAGAGTCTATCGCGTCGTCATCACGGTCGTCACAAATACCGTCGGAACATCTTTTGACGTGGATGCCACGGTTTACGATCCGGGTCACGGGTATGTCACGATAGACGCCTCCGTCAACTACAACAATTGCCCGGGAGGCGTACCGGAAACGGGGAATATAACGATTACAGGCGACGCGGCAACCACCGCCAGCGTCGTGTTTAACGATTGCGACGGTTTCACCGTCACCCAGATGGGAGTGCCAACCGACTATTTCTGGGTAAATATTCTCTAATCCGCTTCCTCCAGTCTTACCTTAATCAAAAAGCAAAAAGGGGTCGGTGACAAATGCAAATGAGTTTCATTTGTCACCGACCCCTTTACTCCGCCTGGCCGGGTATTTGATATGGTTCGCTGATCGCTACTGATTAACCGAATCTGAGGGTCTGCTTTGGAGGAATTATTACCGATGGCTACAGCCAAATCCGAAGTTTTAGAATTTTTCCCTCCAAAACCAGGAAATTCCCGCAAAGCAGACGCTCAATTTAATAAAACGAGCGGCGACTTTCGGCCAACAGCGGACCCCTAGTAATTAGTGATAATATGTTATCCGGTCAATTACCTTTTTAAACTTGCTGTTATAGATTCACGTAATGGTTAAATTACTTTTGATACTTGGGTTTGGACTCTTGCTTTTGTATCCAACCGCAAATGTTCTAATGGTTGGTACATATTTTGCGGCAGATTGCGATATTGAAGCATGGACTTGTAACAGGCTTCCCTTTGAAGAAAAATATTTAGTTACTACGGCTTACTTTGTTTCAGAGATACTTCCGCTAATTTCTTTTCCACTGGCCATACTGGCAATATGTTTAGGAATTGTTATTAAACTTTGCAAAGTATTTTTGAATAGAACTAGAAAAGGTAAAGAGGGAGTCAGTAAAGCGTAACAAGCGCATGCAGTCCGACAAACCACTCGCTGTGTGGGAGTTTGAGCAAAGACATGAGTGTCTCAGTTGGGTCGGAAGCCGACCCTCAAATTTAATTTCTGAGGGTCCGCTTTCGGGAATTTGAAGCTCAAATCGACTAAATTCCCCAATAGAAACCTACGCATTGTAAGACATCCTCTGTCTGACATCGGTTAGAGCCATAAATTACTGATGTTCGGGGTATTTTACGCGGATATTTAAGCGAACACTCTAGTACACTTCCCAGTCCACTTCGAGATTGAAAAATGGTGCCGGCACGAGGAGTCGAACCCCGGACCTACTGATTACAAGTCAGTTGCTCTACCAACTGAGCTACGCCGGCAATTTCATTTCATACTACAGCCTTTGCGGCCGCTCGCAGGCCTTATGCTGACCTGTCCGAGGGCGCGAATTTTATTGTGTTTGTACTAGGTTGGCAAGCACTCGGTCGGAATCTGGCTGATCCCGGTATCATAATCGGCATCGTCGAGTAACAGCAGGTATTCGGTCTCACTCGACTGCTCGGCGTAGAGCCAGAAAATAGTGCGCTCGCGATACCGTAACTCGGTTTCGGCCTTGAAACCCAGCTTTTTAACCCTGGTTGTAAGCTTGTCGGCATTTTTCTTGAGTCCGAACACACCGAGCGAAAGTATGTTTGGTTTGTCGGGATTATTAACGATGATGTGATCTCTGATCCCCTTCTTGGCAAGACCATTGGCAGTCCTGATTGCCTCTTCACGGGTTTTGTGACCAGCGATATAGACCATTACCCCCTGGTAATCTTTCTCCAGGCTGGATTTCAACTCGGTGTCTGCGCGCTTGCCACTGTATCGCCCGCTGATTTCGACCGCCCGCTCCCGGTCCTTGAACGGGCCGATGGTATAACAGACCTGCTTGTCGCTGGAATCCTCGAACACCAGCACTTCCTGTTCTATCTGCGGCGGTTGTTCGACCTTCGCTGCGGCTTCCTTTGCCGTCGCTTCGGCGACGACTTTTTTCTCGCTAACGATTTCGACCCTGGCCTCGCTCAACAATTCCAGCTCGACGGCGGCTGGGATCTTTTTCTTCTCGACGAACAATTGCTCGTAAGGCAGTAACCACTGGAACGCGGCAAAGGCGACATTAACGATCAACAATAAACCGAGAAATACTTTCATTGACCGGCCAGCCTTGCCATACCTAGAAACACCAGGTCGGGTACGATGCGGGCAGGCTTTTGCAGTTCGCTTTGCACCTGGACCGCGTCGCCTCCCGCAAGCAGTATGGTTGCTTCATTATCAAAATAGCTGGTCCAGCGGTTCACAATCCCGGGCAATATCTCGATTGAACAGTGCGCGTAGTTTATATGAATCGCCTCCTCGGTTGAACAACCGGGTTCGATGGTTTCAGCAATTGCCGGATCATTAAAATCGATATCACTGAATATGCACTTGAAAACGTCCAGCGAGGTATTGATACCGGGCAAGATTGCCCCACCCAGGTGCTTCCCGTCCGCTCGCAACAGGTCGAGCGTTATCGCGCTGCCAGCATCGATAACGACGACGTCTCCGCGCACCAGTTCGGGCGCAGCGACCAACGCCATCCAGCGATCAACACCCAGCCGTTCGGGCTCTCGGTACGCGTTGGTAACACCCAGGGCTTGTGGCATTGATACGAAGCGAGTAACCGCCGTGTTGAATTTCTGTTTCAGGCGTTGCTCCAACCGGGCCTCGCGGGTCACATCGAGCACCGAGGCGAGATAGCAATGCTTCGCCGGCAGGTCTTGCAGCCAACGGCTCAGGCGTTGTGCCCAGTCCCGGTCATAAGAACAGGAATAGCTGGCCTGCAGCTGCCCGTCCTTGTGCCACTGCGCCTTGAGGTGGCTGTTACCGCAATCGAGCAGAATCATTCGCTGGCAATCCGGAGCGATATTTCGGCAGCCGAATGAACCTCGATGCCGTGCTCAGTTTCCAGCTGCAGCTGCCCGTCAGCAGTGATTCCACGATTGATACCCGTAATGCGATTGTCAGCGGTAACCACCTCAACCGGACGACCATGAAAAGCATCGAATCGCTCAAACTCGCTAATCAGACCCTGTGCGGCGTCGGACTCAAACGCCCGAATCGAATCAATGACAGAGTCGATCGAGATCATCAGCACCTGAGTGCGATCGATCTCGCTCACAGCAATCTGTTCAAGACTGGTTGCTGGTTGGGATATTTCGGACAGC
>Ga0255051_10000597_pt1 | contig 13223 bp, 10 predicted proteins | sample JV7_2_9_MG_FD_181719 | JGI IMG/M metagenome (GOLD analysis project Ga0255051, IMG submission 181719) | Seawater microbial communities from Jervis Inlet, British Columbia, Canada - JV7_2_9 | ecosystem: Environmental > Aquatic > Marine > Inlet | place: Canada: British Columbia | collected 2016-10-06
TTTGTGGCCGGTGCCCGTATTCGGGATTTCCTGCTATTTCTGGTTGTTGCGACTGTGGCGCTGGCGGCATTGGCAGTGTTCTCGCCCTATCGAATGAAGCGAATTACAGGTTTCCTCGATCCCTGGGCAGACCCTTTCGACTCGGGCTTCCAGCTCACGCAATCACTTATCGCCATCGGTCGCGGCGAATGGTTTGGTGTTGGTCTCGGCGACAGCGTGCAGAAACTCTTTTACCTGCCCGAGGCACACACAGACTTTGTATTCGCCGTTTACGCAGAAGAATTCGGCCTGCTTGGATCGCTGATATTAATCGCATTATTCCTGGCGCTGCTCTGGCGTGTATTCAAGCTGGCGATGCGTGCTGCTGATGCAGAGCGGTTCTTCGAGGCCTATATCGCCATCGGCCTCGGAACATGGCTCGGCATCCAGGCGTTCATCAACATCGGCGTAAACATGGGCATGTTACCGACCAAGGGTCTGACGCTGCCGCTAATTAGCTATGGACGCAGCAGCCTTATCATTACGATGATTTGCATATCCTTGCTGCTGCGTGTTCATCACGAGCTCGCCGTTGACGCCAAGCCCGTCAATAGAAAGCGCCGCAAGCGGAGCAAAAAGTCATGAGCTCGGGTCCGATCCTCGTAATGGCTGGCGGCACTGGCGGGCATGTATATCCCGCGCTCGCCGTTGCGCGTGCGTTGCAGGCGCATTCTCGTGAGGTGGTCTGGCTCGGAACTCATCGTGGTCTTGAATCACGCGTCATTCCTGAAGCCGGAATTGATATGGAATGGATCAGCGTGAAGGGCCTGCGCCGTAAAGGTGTGCTCGCGCTAATCATCGCACCGCTTCAACTGGCCTGGGCGCTGTTGCAGTCCCTGGCCGTAATATTTCGTCGTCGCCCCGCAGCTGTCCTGGGTATGGGTGGATTTGCCAGTGGTCCGGGTGGCGTTGCCGCCTGGTTAACTCGCCGTCCGCTGGTGATCCATGAGCAAAATGCCGCTGCGGGCATGACCAACCGTCTTCTGGCGCGTCTTGCCCGGGTTGTGCTGCAAGCCTTCCCGGGCAGTTTTAATTCCAGTGTCTCCGTAGAAACCGTCGGTAATCCGGTTCGCGAGGACATCGCTGCGATAGCTGTACCTGCTGATCGTTACGGCAGCCGGCAGGGACCACTACGCATGCTTGTGCTGGGTGGGAGCCAGGGCGCTCTGGCGTTGAACCGAATGGTTCCGGCTGCACTGGCCTTGCTTGATACCCAGCAGCGGCCGGAAGTTCGGCATCAATGCGGGGAACGGACGCTGCAAACAGCGCAAGAGGTCTATGCCGAGCACGACCTGACCGTGGAGTTGCTGCCATTCATTGAGGATATGGCTGAGGTTTACGCCTGGGCGGACCTGGTCGTCTGCAGGGCGGGTGCGCTTACGGTTGCCGAACTCTGCGCGGCGGGCGTTGCAGCGATATTTGTCCCTTACCCGGCCGCGGTCGATGACCATCAAACAGCTAACGCAAGGCCGATGGTAGATGCGGGTGCGGCCGCGATGATTCAGGAGGCTGATCTGACCCCGGAATCACTAGCAGACCTGCTTCGTGAATGGCTGCAGTCACGCGCCGTTCTAACCAAAAGTGCTAAAACAGCGCGTTCACTTGCGTGTCCAAACTCTCTCAGCCGCATCACCGAGATCTGCCTGCAGCAGGCTGGGGGGGCGGCATGATCAAGCGCATGCGCCGTATCCACCGTGTACATTTCGTCGGCATAGGCGGATCAGGCATGTCAGGTATTGCAGAAGTGATGCTGAGTCTTGGCTACGCTGTGCAGGGCTCTGACCTGAAGCACAACAAACAAACCAAGCGTCTTGAAAATCAGGGCGCGACCATCTTCATCGGCCACGCTTCGGATAACATCCGCGACGCAGACGCCGTAGTCGTTTCCAGCGCGGTCGATGAAACCAATACCGAGGTAGCAGCTGCCAGAGAGCTGCTGATGCCGGTCGTTAGCCGCGCAGAAATGCTCGCAGAGCTGATGCGTTTCCGATACTCGGTTGCCGTCGCGGGCACTCACGGCAAAACAACCACGACGAGCCTCGTCGCCAGTGTCCTCGCAGAGGGAGGACTCGACCCGACTTTCGTCATTGGCGGACGGCTTAAGAGCGCCGATGCGAATGCTCGTCTCGGACAAGGCGACTACCTGGTTGCAGAGGCTGACGAGAGCGATGCATCTTTTGTTCATCTCAAGCCGATGCTCGCCGTTGTTACCAATATCGACGCCGATCATATGTCGACCTATGACGGCGATATCGAAAAGTTAAAGAGCAGCTTCCTGGAGTTTCTGCATAACCTGCCGTTCTACGGTCTTGCGGTTGTTTGCAGTGACGACCCAGGCGTGAATGAAGTGCTGGGCGATATCGGCCGCTCGATTGCGACCTATGGGACAAATGATGATGCGGACGTGCGTGCCAGCAACATTGTGTTTACGGCGGGTGTTACCGAATTTGATGTAACTCGCAAAGATAAAGATAGTGTATTGCACGTGAAGTTGCGTTTACCCGGTATGCACAACGTCCGTAACGCGTTGGCGGCTGTCGCGGTCGCTGATGAGCTGCAGATTGGTAACGATGCTGTTGTGAAGGCGCTTGGCGAATTCGAAGGAATTGATCGCCGCTTTCAACAGATGGGCGACGTCAGCACAGCAGCCGGTAATGTCATGCTGGTGGATGATTACGGCCACCATCCGACGGAAATCGCAGCGACATTATCGGCCGCGAAGTCCGGATGGCCAGGCAAACGTATCGTGCTCGCTTTTCAACCACACCGCTATTCGCGCACACGCGATCTCATGGACGATTTCGCGACGGTGTTATCCGACGCCGATGTTCTTGTCCTGCTGGACGTGTATGCAGCGGGCGAAGAACCGATCGCCGGAGCGGATGGCCGGGCAATGGCGCGGGCAGTGCGTTCGCGCGGTTCGGTAGAGCCGGTTTTCGTCGAATCACTGGATGACTTGCAGCCAGTCCTCATGGATTTGATAGAAGACGGCGATCTGATTTTGACCATGGGTGCTGGTGACATCGGTGCCTACGCAGCTGGATTGCCGGAACTGCTCAGTGATGGCCCGGTGCTGAGGGTACATAAATGATGGCCGCTGCAAAAGATCTGGCTGTGCAGGGCGAGCTGCGCTACAACGAACCGATGAGCCGCCATACTTCATGGCGTGCTGGTGGTGCGGCGGAAGTGTTTTTCATGCCCGCCAGCGTCGAAGATCTGGCCGCATTTCTCAACGAGCTGGATGCTTATACACCGATTTTCTGGCACGGCGTCGGCAGTAATCTACTTGTACGCGATGGTGGTTTACCCGGTGTTGTCGTGTCTGCCACAAAGATATTGCGAGACCTCAAACGAATCGACAAATACCTGGTTCAAGCCGGGGCCGGACTGCCGTGCACGCAGTTGGCTCGCCAGTGCATACGCTGGGAGCTGGGGCCATCTGAATTCTTTGCCGGCATACCGGGCTCAGTCGGAGGGGCGCTTGCCATGAACGCCGGCGCCCATGGCGGTGAAACATGGGAGCGCGTTGAGTCCGTGCGCACGATAGACCGAAGCGGCGAGATTCATGAGCGAGCGCCAGCTGAATATACGGTCGGCTATCGCAGCGTGACCGGCCCGGCCAATGAGTGGTTCCTCGGTGCAGATTTCCGCTTTGAGCAAGACGTAGTACCGAGCCTGGCAACGATGAATGCCATGCTCGAGCGCCGCAAGAAAACGCAGCCCCTTGGCTTGCCTAGCTGTGGCTCTGTTTTCAGGAATCCGCCCGGTGATCACTCAGCGCGCCTCATCGAAGCGGCGGGATTGAAAGGCCACCGGATTGGTGGTGCGGAGGTGTCCGAAAAGCACGCGAACTTCATCATTAATCGCGATAGTGCTTCAGCGACCGACATCGAAGAACTGATCGAGCACGTTCGTCAGACGGTTCTCGATAAGCACGGTGTGCAATTGCGGCACGAAGTTCGCATCGTTGGGGAGTTGCAGTCATGAGCAACGCCGCAGGGATTTTCGAGCAACGTCACCTGGTTAACGATGCCTCCACATTCGGTCGTGTAGCGGTGATGCTTGGTGGTGATTCCAGCGAACGAGAAGTATCGCTTGATACCGGCGCGGCTGTGCTGAAGGCGCTGCAGTCCAGAGGCATTGATGCAATAGCATGGGATCCCGCGGATAAATCAATGGCCGAGTTCGCTACTGCAGGATTCGATAGGGTGTGGGTCGCATTGCACGGCCCGGGTGGGGAAGATGGTGCGCTGCAGGGGGCATTGCAGTGGCTGCATGTACCGTACACCGGCAGTGGTGTGATGGCCTCGGCTATCGCGATGGACAAAGTCCTCAGCAAGCATCTTTTTTGTGCGGCCGGAATCCCAACGCCGGAGTATGCGGTCGCGCGATCTCAGGCCGAGGCCTCGGTCGCGGCAGAGCAGATCGGTTTCCCATTGATCATCAAGCCATCCGGCCAGGGGTCCAGTGTCGGCATGTCAAAAGTCTTTGAGCGAGCCGAGCTGAATGACGCTTTTGATGTGGCACTGCAATATGGCGACACGGTGTTGCTTGAGCGCTGTATCAACGGCGATGAATTTACCGTGGCGGTTCTGCAGGGGCGGGCCTTGCCGAGTATTCGGATTGTCACACCGCGGGTCTTTTACGATTACCGCGCGAAATATGAGTCTGATCGTACCGAGTACGTCTGCAAGGGCACGGCAGACGATATCGAAGAGCGGCGCTACGCCGATCTGGCTGTTGCGGCTTTTGACGAACTCGGTTGCACGGGATGGGGGCGAGTCGACTTCATGACCGGGTCTGACGGGCAACCGCTGGTGCTGGAAGTCAACACAGTACCGGGCATGACGAGCCATTCTCTGGTGCCAATGGCGGCGCGAGCAGACGGCATCGATTTCGAGGAGCTGTGCTGGCGAATTCTGGAAACGAGCTTCGCAAAGAACGGAGTTCAAGCTGATGTCGAGGTGGCTGCCCATGGTGCGTAAGCAAGCCAAAAGACGCAAGCAGAAAACGACCCAACGGATACAGATGCCGAAAATTCGATTCGGCAGGCTGCTCGCTCCGTTAGTTGCGGTCGGCATCGTGTTTGCAACCTATCAATTGAGCTTACAGATGATGGACCGCGAAATTTCTTCAATTGAGATCAGCGGACCGTTCCAGCGTGTCACGGCATTGCATATCGAAGCGGCAGTCAGTGAAGAAATCGAAGCAGGTTTTGTGGGCGCCGATATTGATCGAATTCAGGAACTAATCGTGGCTCTGCCCTGGATTGATCAGGCACGAGTTGCGCGTCGCTGGCCAAGTCGAATTTCCATCACGGTGACGGAACAGGTTCCGGCCGCGGTATGGGGTGATAGCGGCCTGTTGAACACACGCGGAGAGTTGTTTGTGAGCGAACTACGGCACGTGCCGGCTGAGTTACCGCGCCTGAGTGGCCCGGACGCAAGCTCCGCAGAAGTGGCGACCCGCTATCTTGCGGTGAGAGAGCAACTAATACCTCTGGGACTGGATGTGCGTCGTGTACATCTTGATGCGCGAGGCTCCTGGGAGATGACGTTGGGGAACGGTATTGAAGTACGTCTGGGGCGCAAGGCTGTCGCGGATCGTACCGATCTGTTTCTCGATGTTGTCGCAGACATCATTTCCGGACGCGCAATGGAGATCGAGTACGTCGACATGCGTTATAGCAATGGCTTCACCATTGGTTGGAAGGGTGGATCGACGACTCCGGTCAGCGATCCTGAACGGGCTGCGCAGAAGATGCTTGCGGCGAGAGGAACAGATTGAATGTCCAAACGACCTGACAAAAATTTGATTGTCGGACTCGACATCGGAACGTCGAAAGTAGTCGCCATTGTGGGCGAGGTGAATGAGAACGGCGATATCGAAGTCGTCGGTATCGGCTCACACCCGTCTCGCGGTCTGAAGAAGGGTGTAGTCGTCAACATCGAGTCGACCGTACATTCCATTCAGCGCGCAGTCGAAGAGGCTGAGTTGATGGCCGGCTGTGACATCCACTCCGTGTACACGGGCATTGCCGGCAGTCATATCCGCAGTTTGAATTCACACGGCATAGTCGCGATTCGGGACTCGGAAGTGAGCGCCAATGACGTCGACCGGGTGATTGACGCCGCACGCGCTGTTGCGATCCCGGCGGACCAGAAAATTCTACACATCCTGCCACAGGAATTCGTCATCGATAATCAGGGCGGCATTCGTGAGCCGGTCGGGATGTCCGGCGTTCGTCTGGAAGCGAAAGTGCACATGGTGACTGGCGCCGAAAGTGCAGCACAGAACATCGTCAAGTGCGTGCAGCGCTGTGGCCTCGACGTAGACGACATCGTTCTTGAGCAGTTGGCTTCGAGCTACGCAGTATTGACCGACGATGAAAAAGAGCTCGGCGCTTGCATTGTCGATATCGGTGGCGGAACTACAGACATCGCCGTTTTTCTTGGTGGCGCGATCCAGCACACAGCCGTTATCCCTATTGCAGGCGATCAGGTGACGAACGACATCGCAGTATCGATGCGTACGCCAACGCAGTACGCCGAAGAAATCAAAATCAAGTACGCCTGCGCTCTGTCGCAGCTCGCGAACCCGGACGAAACCATAGAAGTGCCGAGTGTCGGTGACCGGCCACCGCGTCGCCTTGCTCGCCAGACTCTGGCCGAAATAGTTGAGCCTCGCTATGAGGAACTATTCGGATTGGTGCGTGATGAGTTACGGCGCAGCGGCTTTGAAGAACTGATCGCTGCGGGCGTCATCATCACAGGTGGCAGCGCAAAAATGGAAGGTGCGGTGGAACTTGCAGAAGAGGTATTTCACATGCCGGTGCGACTCGGTTCACCGACTTACGTAGAAGGGTTGATGGATGTCATACGCAATCCGATTCATGCCACAGGCGTGGGTCTTTTGCTGTACGGCTTTGAGAATATTTCGCGGCGAGATCGGCGCAGCACGCCGATCGGTGGAAATTTAGGGGAAGTCTGGGATCGCATGAAATCGTGGTTCCAGGGACAGTTTTGAACAGAGAAGTACTAATTAAGTTTACAAAGCGGAGGAAGACTCAATGTTTGAATTAATGGACGCGCATAGCTCGAGCGCTGTTATCAAAGTCATCGGTGTCGGTGGTGGTGGTGGCAACGCGGTCGCGCACATGGTTGAAACTGGCATCGAAGGTGTCGAATTCATCTGTGCGAATACGGACTCGCAGGCGCTCAAGGGATCGCATGCACGAACGTCGTTGCAGATCGGCTGCAACATTACGAAGGGACTCGGTGCTGGAGCCGATCCGGATATTGGTCGTCAGGCCGCGATGGAAGATCGTGATCGCATACTCGAAGTCATCGAGGGTGCGGACATGTTGTTCATCACGGCAGGAATGGGCGGCGGTACCGGTACCGGTGCTGCGCCGATTGTGGCTCAGGTTGCCAAGGAACTTGGCATCCTGACGGTTGCTATCGTTACCAAGCCATTCCAGATGGAAGGTGCCAAGCGTATGCAAATCGCAGAGCATGGCATCGGCGAGCTCGGCAAGTATGTTGATTCTCTGATCACGATTCCAAATGAGAAGCTACTAACCGTGCTGGGTGGTGAAACGACCTTGCTCGATGCTTTCCGTTCAGCGAATCAGGTTCTGCAAGGTGCCGTTCAGGGCATCGCGGAACTGATCACGAGGCCTGGTCTGATTAACGTCGACTTCGCGGATGTACGCACAGTGATGTCCGAGATGGGTATGGCGATGATGGGCTCGGGTACGTCGTCAGGCGAAGATCGTGCTCGCGAAGCGGCGGAAGCAGCGGCATCCAGCCCATTGCTCGAAGATATTAATCTGGCTGGTGCCAACGGTATCCTCGTGAACGTAACGGCTGGTATGGATCTGTCCATTGGTGAATTCCAGGAAGTTGGTGCCACGGTGAAGGAATACGCGTCACCGGATGCGACCGTTGTTATCGGTACGGTAATCGACCCTGAAATGACAGACCGTATTCGTGTGACTGTCGTTGCTACGGGACTGGGGCAGCAGGCTGCAAACGCCGAGTCGCCTATGCGAATCGTACGTCGGCCCGCTGCGCAGGTCGAGCCCAATTATCAAACGCTCGACAAGCCGACGGTACAGCGCCAGCGTGCGGTTGGAGATGGCCTTGAAGGCAGCGGTTTACAGGAAGAGTTGCTGGACATTCCGGCGTTCCTGCGCCGACAGGCCGATTAGCGCTGAAGTAGTCCGGGCAGTCTGACTGCCCGGGGCAGGTAACTCCGCTTGCTGGCCCGGATTCGTCCGGGCTGGCTACCTGATCGACCCCGGGCACAGGCCGCTCTCTAACAGCTTGAATTTCTAAGGTTTTTTGGATTCGCATTGCAATTGTGATAATCTTCGCCGCGAAATGCTCAGACAACGAACTCTAAAGACAACAATTCGCGCGACCGGGGTAGGTCTGCACACAGGCGAGAAGGTCTACATGACTCTGCGACCGGCGGCAGCTAACTCCGGCATCATGTTTCGACGTGTCGATTTAGAGGAGCCGGTGGATATTCCAGCCGACCCGCGACTTGTTGGCGAGACGATGCTGGGCACGACCTTGATTAAAGACAATGTCAAAGTTGCGACGGTCGAACATTTGATGTCCGCATTGGCAGGGCTCGGTATCGATAATTTGAATATCGATTTGTCGGCACCGGAAGTTCCGATCATGGACGGTAGTGCGGGTCCATTTGTGTTCTTGTTGCAGTCGGCCGGCATAGAAGAACAGAATGCTGCGAAGAAATTTATTCGTATCAAGAAAACGGTACGGGTCGAGGACGGCGACAAGTGGGCTGAGCTGGTGCCGTTCAATGGGTTCAAAGTGAACTTCGAGGTGTATTTTAATCACCCGGTGTTCAACAAACTCAGCCAACATGCGAGCATCGACTTTTCGTCGACGTCCTATTTAAAGGAAGTAAGTCGCGCACGTACGTTCTGCTTCCTTCGAGATGTGGAAGCGTTACGCGAACGTAACCTGACGCTTGGCGGTAGTATGGATAACGCCATCGTTCTGGATGACTACCGAATCCTTAACGAAGATGGTCTGCGCTATGCGAATGAGTTCGTCATTCACAAAATTCTTGATGCTATCGGTGATGCCTACCTTTTGGGACACAGCCTGATTGGTGAGTTACGCGCCTACAAATCCGGTCACGACCTGAATAATAAGCTGCTGCGAGCGATGCTTGATGATGAGTCCACCTGGGAAGAAGTAACTTTCAAAGATTCCAGAAAAGCGCCGATCTCCTACGCGACACCTTCTTACGCGTAACTGTAGGAGCGGCCCTTAGGCCGCGAACCTCGGTCCCGCTTGGGGGAGCGTAGCGGCAGCCGCCAGGCTGCTCGAGATCTCAACGCTACTGCAGGTCGCGGCCTAAGGGCCGCTCCTACGGTTATCCTTGTGAAACTCTTATGCGGCAGGTATGCGCGGTGATACCAGCGTCTCTGGCGGCCTTCAGCAAAACCTCGGTTTCGTAGCGCAAGCGTGACGCCCAGGCGGATGACGCGCAAATCACGACCAACTCTCCATCCTCCCGGATATTTGCGGCGACAATGGCGCTTCTGTCCGATTCGGGCAGCGCACTGCTGAGAATATCGGTGAGCTCTCCCATACGCCGGGCACGACCGATGAGGTCACCCAATTCCCCCTCAATACAAGGGCTTAGCAGATTTTCTAGCTTGCTGGATGGCATTAGAGTGTGACGTAGTTAGCGCTTTTGTCCTGTTTCGGGTGACCCCGTTCACCGTTCGCGGGGCCTTGCCTTGTAATGATTTCCGACATTATGCATAGTTTCCCTCTCGATAAAGGCAAACCCGCCGAAAGGTGGGGTCGCAAAACCACCGGTCTAAGGGGATTTTCCTAAGACAGCGGGGCTACCGAAGTGAGCAGGGACAGCAAGTTTATAACAACGCGAATAAGCGGGCGCAGGCTTTTGGGCTGCGGCTCCGCAACTTGCATAACCATGACGCGACCAGTCAACGCGCATGTGGGGCATATTGAATGAATTTAGTAATTTTCGGCAAGGGATTTGGTAGTCCCAGGCAGGTAAACCTGACGGGCTTTGCGGCCGGTTTGTCAATTACCGTCATAGTTGGACTGGTTGTTAGTGCCGGGTTTGCGGTCGGCTCCTGGCATGCATCTCGCACCGGATCTGGTGTTAGTACTGGCGAACTTGAAGGTCTGTTAAGTCAGCTGCAAGAGCAGCGAAGCAATATCGACACACTGCGTCAGGAAAATGAAGACACCCTCGATGCACTGTCAATACGCGTTGCGCAAATGAACGCACGCATGATTCGTCTTGACGCACTGGGTCGTCGATTGACGGACATGGCTGAGATTGATGACGGTGAATTTGATTTCGATTCCAATCCAGCGGTAGGTGGACCGGAAGAGCCAATGGCCGCCGGATCAAATATTGCTGTTCCCGAAATGCTCGACACGATGGATGCGTTCGGTGCTCGATTGGACAACCGTGAAGCACAGCTCAACGTGCTTGAACGTGTATTGATGAATCAAAACCTCAAAGATCGCGTTTACCCGCAGGGTCGACCGGTTGGTGCTGGATGGATTTCATCCTATTTCGGCACGCGCACGGATCCATTCACTGGTAAGGCGGCCAATCATACGGGCGTCGATTTTGCTGGTAAGAACGGTGCGGAAATTGTTGCGGTTGCTGATGGCGTCGTAACCTGGTCAGCGGACCGTTACGGCTACGGCATCATGATCGAGATCAACCATGGCAATGGTTACTCAACGCGCTACGCACATAATTCGGAAAACCTCGTGTCTATCGGAGATGAGGTAAAGAAAGGTCAGGTCGTTGGCCTGATGGGTGAGACCGGCCGTGCTACGGGCCCAAACCTCCACTTCGAAGTGCTGCATAACGGTAGCCGGGTCAATCCGGTGAAGTTCATTCGCGAAAGCTCGAAGTAATTCCGCAGTACCCAGCTACCTTGTAATTTCCGGCATCGGCCGCGGCTCTTTGTGGGCGTCCATGCCGTGGTCCTTGTTATGGCCAAAAACACCCATAAATCGCGACATTAGATATTAAATAACGCCGCAAAAGCTATAGAATAGCGGCCTTTGTTTTGTCCGTATCCCTAGGAGCCCTCAGTGGCGAATTTCCTGACACGCATATTTGGCAGTCGCAATCAGCGGCTGGTGCGTCAGTACTCAAAATCCGTAAAAGCGATCAACACCCTCGAAGAGGGCTTGCAGGCACTCAGTGATGACGCGCTGAAAGCCAAGACAGGAGAGTTTCGGCAACGGTATGCAAACGGTGAGACGCTGGTGCAGTTGTTGCCCGAAGCGTTTGCCGTCGCTCGTGAGGCCTCAGTTCGCACGATGCAGATGCGACCATTCGACGTGCAGCTTATCGGCGGCATGGTGTTGCACGACGGCAATATCGCCGAGATGCGTACGGGTGAGGGCAAGACTCTCATGTCAACGCTTCCCGCTTACCTGAACGCGATCAGCGACGATGGCGTACACATCGTTACGGTCAACGAATATCTGGCACAACGCGACGCCGACTGGATGCGTCCGATTTACGAATTCCTGGGGCTGACTGTCGGTGTATCGAAAAGCGGCCAGACGCAGGACGAGAAACGCGCTGCCTATCAGAGCGACATTACCTACGCGACGAACAATGAGCTCGGTTTCGACTATCTGCGAGATAACCTCGCGTTCGCGACGGCCGACAAGGTGCAACGCAGTCTGAATTTCGCGATCGTCGATGAAGTTGACTCAATTCTTATTGACGAAGCTCGTACGCCGCTGATTATTTCCGGGCCAACCGATTCGAGCACGGATCTGTATGGCCAGATCAACAAGATGATCCCCAAGCTCAGGAAGCACGATGAGACACAAGAACCGAGTAACTTCGATATTCTGGCGAAAAGCGTAACCCTGATTGGCGAAGAATCTGACGCAATGACGCTGGAAGAAGCGGTTGGAATTGCCGAAGCACGCGATGCGGATCTCGTGTTGAGCGAGATGGACGGCAAAACAGCTCAATGCCGCATCATCATTCGCGGCGACTACACCGTCGATGAAAAAGCGAAGCAGGCGTATGTGACGGAAGAAGGTCATGCGCAAGTCGAAGCTATTATGGGTCGAGCGGGCCTGCTGGCTGAAGGTGAGAGTCTTTACGATGCCGGCAATATCAAACTGCTGCACCACCTGAACTCGGCGCTTCGGGCGCATGCGCTGTACCAGCGCGATGTGGACTACATCGTGAAAGACGGTGAGGTCATCATTGTTGACGAATTCACCGGACGGACTATGCCAGGACGCCGTTGGGGTGATGGTTTGCACCAGGCGGTTGAAGCGAAGGAAGGCGTCTCGATCAAGCAGGAAAACCAGACGGTCGCGTCGATCACGTTTCAGAACTATTTTCGGCTTTATAACAACCTGTCGGGTATGACCGGTACGGCGGACACAGAGGCATTCGAGTTCCAGCAGATCTATGGCCTGGAAGTTGTGGTTATTCCCACGCATAAGGACATGGTCCGCGATGACCACGCAGATCTGGTCTACCTGACCGAGAAGGACAAGGTAGCGGCGATCGTTGAAGATATCGTCGATTGTAGTGAGCGTGGTCAGCCAGTTCTGGTTGGTACGACATCGATTGAAGCATCCGAGCTGCTGTCGTCATTCCTTAAGAAACAAAACATCAAGCACAGCGTCCTTAACGCGAAGCAGCATGAGCGCGAAGCGCAGATTGTGCAGAATGCCGGGCGCTCGGGCGCTATTACGATCGCCACCAATATGGCGGGTCGAGGCACCGATATTGTTCTTGGCGGAAGTATGGACGCCGCATTTTCGGACGCCGGGGAAGACGCCGATAAGTCCATCATTGAAGCAGAGTGGATGCAGCGCCACGAAAAGGTGCTGGAGGCCGGTGGCCTGCACATTGTGGGCACGGAACGCCACGAGTCACGACGCATCGATAACCAGCTCAGAGGGCGGTCCGGCCGTCAGGGCGACCCTGGATCATCGAGATTCTACCTCTCGATGGAAGATACCCTTATGCGCATCTTCGGCGACCCGGAACGCACCAAAAATCTCTTGTCGCGGGCAGGCATGCGCGAAGGCGAGGCTATCGAGAGCAAGCTTTTATCGCGACAAATCGAACGTGCCCAGCGGAAGGTTGAAGCGCAT
>Ga0255051_10000598_pt1 | contig 13192 bp, 7 predicted proteins | sample JV7_2_9_MG_FD_181719 | JGI IMG/M metagenome (GOLD analysis project Ga0255051, IMG submission 181719) | Seawater microbial communities from Jervis Inlet, British Columbia, Canada - JV7_2_9 | ecosystem: Environmental > Aquatic > Marine > Inlet | place: Canada: British Columbia | collected 2016-10-06
CATCTCTCTGATCAAGTAGAGGCAAGCGATGATTCCCCTCGCGACAGTCAGGGCCGGTTGCCGAAAAAGGGCTGATTTTAAAGGGTAAGGCCGCAGGGACGCGGCCTTAGGCGAAAGGCGACAAGGACGTCGCGTAGAGCCGTGCCCTTTAAAATCAGCCCTTTTTCGGGAAGCCGAAGGCCAACCGGCCCGTCGCGAGGGGAATCATCGCTTGCCTCGGGTCGAAGACATATATTCAGACATCTGCAATTCAGATTATGGCGTTACTAAAAGATCCCTGCCAGATGGGACGCACGCGGTCGGGTATGGACGGAAAGCGAGATTCTTCAGGCTCGCCGGGTTGCGGCATTCACGGGAGTGGCAACAGGAGGGCAGTGGGCTTGAAAATCGGGTTGCTGTCCACAGATAGGGAGAATTGACGGCTTTTGATATAGACGGGTTACTAACCGGAACTAACGTTTACATTGAAGGTCTACCGAAGTAGCGCTATAGCCCAGCGCTATGTCCGTTCTCCCTCCTATGAGCGGACCAGGGTCCGGAAACCCCATCCGGATCACACGTTTAACCCTGGCAGATAACTGCCAGGGTTTTTTTACACGTCTGTAGACCACGACTGTCGCCGCCTCAATCCGCTGTCAGCCATTCCCTGCAGACCTGTTCGAGCGACTCCAGGCCCTGTCGGTTGAGCGTCGACAAGGTCGAAACGGATTGATCAGGAGCCGTCAGGCGCGCCTCGGCATCCGCAACCGCGCGCTTGATCGCGGAGCGCGATAGCTTGTCGGACTTGGTCAGCAGGATATGCAGCGGCAGGCTGTCATTCATCATATCGATCAGGGCCTGGTCGAGGTCGCTGATACCGCGCCTGATATCGACCACGATCACCAGTCCCCTGAGGGCCTCGCGCTGTAACAGGAAGGTCGAAAGCACCAGGTCCCAGTGATTGCGTAGCTGCTTTGAGACTTTGGCGAATCCGTAGCCGGGCAAATCCACCAGGCGACGCTGTTGATCCAGCTCAAAGAAGTTGATCAACTGGGTGCGCCCTGGAGTCTTACTGGTTTTACACAGGCCTTTTTGCTGCGTGAGGCAATTTATCGCGCTCGACTTGCCCGCATTCGAGCGCCCGGCGAAGGCGACTTCGGCGCCATCGTCGGGATGCAGCTGCGACAGTTCGAAGGCGCTGGTGAGGAATTTGGCTTGCCTGAAGGAAATACTCATGCTTACAGTCGGGTTACGGTTGAACGAGCGGCCGGGGTATGATATACATTTGCGCCCTAAATTTCCGTACCTTTTCCTCCTGGAGAAACAATGAAAGCGAGCCAAATTGGAGTCATCGTGCTGGTCCTGTCCGGCCTGGTCACATTCGCGGCGAATGCCGCTGATATCGAAGCCGGTAAAAGCAAGACAGCGGTTTGTGCCGGCTGCCATGGCGTGGATGGTAACAGCGTAAGTCCAACCTGGCCTTCGCTTGCCGGGCAGCATGCGACCTATATCTACAAGCAACTGGTGGACTTCAAGGAAGGGCGCCGCAGCGATGCCACGATGACGGGGATGGTTGCCATGCTCAATGACGAGGACATGAGAAATGTCGCCGCCTACTACGAGAGCCTGAGCTCAAAGCCGGTCGCATTCGATGCCGAATTGATCGCAGCTGGCGAGAGCATTTACCGCGGCGGAATTACCGAGACCAGTGTAGCGGCATGCATGGGCTGTCATTCACCCAGCGGCAGGGGCAACGGGCCTGCAGGTTGGCCATCCCTCAAGGGCCAGCATGCCGAGTACCTGGTCGCGCAGATGCAAAACTTCAAGCAAGGTACGCGCGGCAATGATGCCGGCAGTATGATGCGTAATGTGGTAGCGCGCATGTCCGATGCGGAAATGAAATCGGTGGCGGCTTACATTGCGGGTATACAGTAGTTTGATCACAAGCTGGCGATCGATTAAGCCGGTGTTAACCTGCTGTTTGTAAGCTTGCGACTAAACTAATCGTGAATATCCCTGTCAGTAGGGGAATGTCTTTTTTCAGGAGTATCAGAATGATAAAACGCTGTCTATTGGGTTTGGTCTTGTTATCGGTTGTTTCGGGCAGCGCCTTCGCGCAATTGGCCTACATCGCGGGAAGCGACTACCAGCTTATTTCGCCTGCCGTCAAGACAACGCATCCCGACAAGGTCGTTGTCACCGAGATTTTCTGGTACGGCTGTCCCCACTGTTTCCGTTTCGAACCCTATGTCGAACGCTGGTCGGCAAGTTTGCCCGAGGGCGTCGTCTTCGAGCAGGTGCCATCAGGGCTCGTTCGGGGCTGGGTCGAGCATGCCCGCGCCTACTATGCCTTCCAGATGATGGGCGCACTGGATCAGTTGCATACGGAATTTTTTGACGCGCTTCACCTCAAGCGCCAACGCCTGAATGACGTCGATGCAATCGCCGGGTTTGTCGCCGAACACGGCCTCGACGAAAAGGCATTTCGTGAACACTTTGCTTCGTTTCCCGTTGATACCCAGATCCGCAAGAACGCGCAGAAAGAAAAGCGCTACGGGCACGATGGCGTTCCAGCGGTCATCGTCAACGGCAAGTACCTGGTGACGGGCTCACTGGCGGGTAGCAACGAGCGCATGATCCAGATCATGAATTTCCTCATCGCCCAGGAACTTTCGCAGTAAAACGGAGGCCTCGCGAAGTTTGCCTGGTTGTTAGCGGGTGCTCCAGCTGAAGCGCGCAACGGTGATGTTGCCGTTGCCCTCGAATTCGAGCGACTCGCATAGATCACGAATCAGAACCAGGCCGCGACCGCTCAAAGCCATATCCCCGGCGTTGGGTGCAGCATGGTTGGCAAAATCGAAACCCTTGCCGCTGTCCTCGACTCGCAACAGGATACTGCGCCTTGCCGCTTTCTGTTCCACCGACAGGTTGAAAATGACGTGACCGTTGTCGAGACTGGCAAGGCGGCTTTCGCGGGTTTGAACATAAGCCTCGAATCCAGCCGGATCGGTCTTCAATGTCGAATCGAGTGCAAGTACGCCGTGATCGAGCGCATTCAGGTAGAGTTCCGTTATTACCGTGAACAGCGATTGCCTTTCGGCTTCGAGTTCCTCCATCTCCATCAGGTAGTTGATCAGCACCGGAACCGGATTGGTTTCCCGCAGGCGCGCGCCATCGAAACGTAGCGACAGCTTCCACTCCCCGCGATCGCTGAGCATATGCGCTGCGGGCCGGAGATAATCATGCGCTTCGAGCGCCGGCAGGACATCGGGCACGCAACTGATTTCGACCAGTGTGACATCGTCACGCTGGGATTCGACAGCACCACAAAACGCGGCGAGGTCCTTGAAAATCTGCTCGAAAATCTGATTTTTCGGCGCCCGTTTAACCGAGTTGACGAGCCGCCGGCTACCGAATTCCTGATCCCTGGCATTGCGCGCTTCGATCAGTCCGTCGCTGTACATCAATATCTTGTCGTTGTGCGCGATGGGTGCGTACTGGAGCATTTCGTGGATGTCGGCGTTGGCGTCGACCCCGAGTGGTAAGCCGGTGGAGGCAAGTCGATGTTTGATGTGGTGGTTAGCGCCGTCGACAACCAGGACATCGGGCATGCCGGCATTGAAAACGCGTACGTGTTCGAGATCGTGGCTGACGACAACAAGCTGGGCGCAGAAAAACATGCCCACGGGCAGCATCACCTTGAGCTTTCTATTGATGCCCGCCAGTATTTCCTCGGGGCTGAAACCCTTGGTCGTCATCGCGCGAAAGACCTCGGATACCGGCATCGCACCGAGCGCGGCAAGCAAGCCATGGCCGGTGAAATCTCCCGTCAGGAAGAACAGGTCTCGCGACGGCGAGTAAGCAGATAACACCATGTCGCCGCTGAAAATGCTTGCCGGGCGCACCGCCTGGCGCAGGTAGGGATTGACGATGTTCGGACTTTGAATGGCGTCGACGAAAACCGATTCGGCGATTTCCTGTTCGCGGTGAATTCTGCTGTACATGCCCTGCACTTCGTGGTTGAGCGCGGCGATTCGTCGCATCGAGCGAATCTTGCTCTGCAGGATCAGCTTTTCGTAAGGCTTGACCAGAAAGTCGTCACCGCCGGCTTCGATGCATTGCGCGAGAGCGGCTTCATCGCTCATCGCGGTCAGAAAGATAACAGGGACGAAGCGTTTGCCGGAGGCGGCCTTGATCTGGCGGGTGGCTTCGTAGCCATCGAGTACCGGCATCATCACGTCCATGAAGACGATGTCTGCATTTTGCTGTTTGAAAAGGGCTACGGCTTCCTGCCCATTGACCGCTTCAATGGTCTGGTAACCCTGCTTCACTAGCAACGATTTCAATGCCAGCCGATTGGCTTTTTCGTCATCGACGATCAGTGCTTTGCCGGGGCTGGAGTCATTCATTTTGAATTGCAGCTCGGTTGATTCCTGCGTTCATGCTAGCGCAAGCTGCGGGCTGTCGCCTGTTTGATTTTGACTAGTGTGTAGTACATAACGCGTTGAAATCAAGCAGGAGGTGGCTCGCCATGAGGCCAACCCAGTTTCAGCGCCAGTCCCGAATGACGTCTTGTAAGGCAGTCGGCGGCGCGCGTTACCACCTTGCCCGGGGCGTGCAGCAAAAACTGCCGGCGCGCGCGCGTGATCGCGGTATACAGCAGTTCGCGCGACAGCACCTCCGATTGCTCATCTGCCGGCAGAATCAGCAAAACCGAATCGAACTCCGAGCCCTGTGACTTGTGTACCGTGCTCGCCCAGGCGGCGTTGAACTCGGGCAGGCGGGTAACCGACAGGTCGCGAATATCACCGTCTACACCCCGAAAACAGGCGCGCAGACCATCGCCGAACGACCATAAAACTCCGGTATCACCATTAAACAGGCCGAGCTCCTGAAAGTTACGCGTAATCATTATCGGCAGACCGGCAAACAGCTCGGTTTCGGCTATTTTGTTGCGCGCCAATAGCGCCTTCGACACCATCTGGTTCAGCGATTCGACGCCGAGAGGCCCGCGGTTAGTGGCGCACAACACGCGGATTTTCTCATAGGCGTCAAGCGCCTGTGCCGGTGTTTCGCTATCGAAGATGGGTTGGTAAGCGTTGTAAAGCCAGTCAAGTGCAGCTTTCTCGACCTGCTCCCCGGGTTCATCGAACCAGTGCAGGCCGCGATCGTTTCCACGCAGCAGTTCGAGGGCCGCTTCGCCGCGACCGAGGTTTACCTCCTGCGCGAGTTCGCCGATGGCGCTGTCGCGATTGAATCGATAACTGCTGCGCAGCAGGCTGGTCGATGTGGCGATCTTAGACTCTACCCCGTCGAGTCTGTGGCCATGGCCGGTGATATCGCCGAGCACGTTGCCGGCGGCGACCGATGCCAGCTGATCGCGATCCCCGAGCAATATCAATTGCGCCCGTTCGGGTAGCGCCGCCAACAACTGGTACATTAGCTTGAGATCGATCATCGAGGCTTCATCGATGACGACACAGTCGAACGGCAGGCGATGTTGTTCATGGTAGCTGAAAGCCTGCTGTCGATAGCCGAGCAGGCGATGGATGGTGCGCGCTTGCAGCGGTATCGCCGACTTGATGTCTTCGTCGAGTTCGAGTTGATCGATGCGCTGACGGATCGAATCCATCATGCGCGCCGCCGCTTTCCCGGTCGGCGCCGCCAACGCGATGCGATAGTCCGGGTTGCGCGCCAGCATGACGGCCAGTATACGGATCACGGTAGAAGTTTTGCCGCTGCCCGGCCCGCCCGAAATCACGCTGAAGGGTTTGCTCGCCGCCGATAACACCGCTTTCTTCTGATCTTCATCGATTTCCTGTGAGCCCGCGAACAAGGTATCGACCTGCAGGTCGATGCCTTCGCTATCGATCGAATCGGCGCGTTCCAGCATAGCCATGATCTTGTCGGCGGTGAAACTTTCGTAAAACCAGAAACGACCCAGATACAGTCGGTTATGTTCGATTATCAACGGACCAGGCTGACCGGGCTCAGCGACACATTGACTTGCCTGCAGGGTGGCGCACCATTCGGTCGGCTCCGGTCCGCCTGGAATTTCCGCGGCGTCAATGTGGTTGCAGTGAAACAGGGGACGTCCGCTGTAGTGGTCGAGTTCGATGCACACGTTACCGCTGAGGTTAGCTTCGCTCACCAGGACCGCGCTATAGCCCAGCAAATCATCGATAGTGCTACCGTTGCGAGCGCAGATAAACTCGGCAAAGTAATAACTTAGCCAGCTGATGTCGCCGTGCCGAGCGAGCCTGTGCAACAACGAGCTCATGTGCCGAGGGCCCGTGGCGGGGTGAAACGGAACAGCGCGTCAAAGGCTTCGATACTTTCCTGGTCCGGGCGATCGAAGTGAACACCATAGTCTGTGCCGTGCGCTGGGCGCATGGCGCGCAGGAAAAGGTAATAGCTACCGCCGAAGTGAGTCTCGAAGTCGTAATCAACCAGGCGCTGCGCCAACAATCTGTGCAGGGCCAACGAGTATAACAGTGACTGCAAATCATAGCGTCGATCCAGCATGGCCTGCAGCAGCTTGTCAGGCGCGTAATCCTGCAGCTTGCGGCCGAGGAAATTGCTTTTGTAGTCGGCGACGTAGTAACGCCCCTGGTGTTCGAAGACAAGGTCAATAATGCCGGTGATCAATCCGCAGAAATTGGCGTTGGTGATTGCCTGCAGGGGCTGCGGTGAGCGTGATTGCATAAAATGGTTGAGCCGGTCGATATCGATATGGTCGAGCGCAAAGTCGAAATTGAGTTCGTTTAGCCGGATTTGACGACTGACCTTGCGCAAGCTCAGCCCGGAGTCATCCAGCGATGTCGCAAGAATGTTTTCCAGCCAGCCGGTCAGCGTTTGCCGATACTGGTCTGAAATCCCGGCAAGCGGCAGAAACCGGGTAAACAGGGGGTCGCACTGGGACTCCAGATCTGCCGTGAAATCAAGGTTCTCGAGGACCGAGTGCAGCATCAGGCCGACGTGGCTTCCCGCGGGAAAATCAAGGATTGAATCGGCCTGGCTTTCCATTTCACCGCTATTGCCGGGTTGATGTACTCCACGTGTGAGCGCAGTGAAGCTGTTGACCCGCCACTGCGTCATCTGCGAGCGCGTAAAAGGAGTCAGTTGCGTGGCAGGAATATCGGCATCGGCATGGTAAGGCGCAAGCTCGGTGGGTCGGCGCGGCAGCGCAACCCGTTCAATCGATGCGGCGCTATCGTCGACCAGGGATTGCAGGTCGGTTTCGAAATCCATGTCGTCGGGAAAGCCGTTTGCGACCGTTGAATCAAGATCGGCGGCAGTCTGATGCGAATGCAGCAGGAAGGCCAACGCGGTCTGACTTGCGTTACCCGTGCTGCGATTGCTGCCGGCCTGCCCCCATGCGAGGTAGACCCGGGAGCGTGCGCGTGTCGTCGCGACGTAAAGCAGGCGTACGTCTTCCGCGAGGCGCTCTTTTTCCGCGATCAGCCAATGCCTGTCAATATCGGAACCGCCAAGATCGAGACAGGCTTCGAACCGGGAATCATGAAAGTGAACGGCTTTTTTGCGATCCACCTGCCTGCAGGACCAGAGGAAAGGGACGAATACAAGCGGATACTGCAGGCCCTTGGCTTTATGGATAGTGATGATCTTGACCAGCGCCGCATCGTTCTCCAGCCGAAGTTCGGCCTCTTCGGTGCTTTTTTCGCTGAACTGCTCATTGAACCAGCTCAGCAGCGATGCCATGCCCGCGGTAATGCCAGACTGCTGGCGTAAAAGTTCGGCCAGGTGTAGCAGGTTGGTCATGCGTCTTTCGCTGTTGTCCTGTAACGCGAGTCGCCGGGTCACTTCGAGTCGATTCAGCAGCGCCTCGAACATGGCGATAAATCCCTGTCGTTCCCAGAGCAGGTGTAATTCAGCCAGGTCTTCGAGCCAGTGCTGCCAGCCAGTATCGTCTTCGCAGACGGCGGCAATCTGGCTATAATCCATGGCCAGCAGACTGGAGGCCAGGGAGCGTGCCGCGAGGCCCGGATTCCGGTATTGTGAAATAGCCATCAACAGGTCGTAGAGGCCGCGAGCCTCTTCGCTATCGAAGACTGAATCGCGACCAATGGTGACAGTGCGTATGCCCTGTTGATGCAGCGCCAGGCTCAGCGCATGTCCTTCCGAAGCCTGGCGAACCAGGATGGCGAGGTCACCGCTTTGCAGCGGCTTGCCATCGATAGTCGCGGCTCCCGCGCGCGCGCGCTCAAGCAGTTGCGTAATTTCCACGACGATGGCCTGGTTGATCAGGTCGCGCATTTCATCACGGTTGTAATTTTTGTCCTCGTCCTTTTGTGGTAGCTGCCACAACGTCAGGGCGGGAGCAGGCTGGCCGCTCAGCTCAAGTTGGTACTTGGTATTCTGCGGGTTCGAATCCACGGGTAAAAAATCGATGGAGTCATGATAGATAAACGCATCCGTCCTGCGCTTGAACAATGTATTGACAGCACTCACCAGCCCGGGTTGTGAGCGCCAGTTTGTCTGCAGCCTGTAGCGTTTTATAGCGGGCAGGTTACGGGCTTGAATATAGGTAAATATGTCGCCGCCACGAAAACTGTAAATTGCCTGCTTGGGATCGCCAATCAGGGTCAGGCTGACATTTTCCGCCGCGTGGTAGATGTGGCCGAATATCCGGTACTGGATATTGTCGGTATCCTGAAACTCATCGATCATGGCGACCGGGTACTGTTGCCGCAGGCTTTGCGCCAGCGAGCTTCCATGTTCCGCCTCGAGGCCATCGAGCAGCAGCGCAAGCTGATCCTGAAAAGCGAGCGCGGCGATCTTTTGTTTCTGTTGCAGGACCGCCCGCGAAACTTTCCCAAGCGCATCGATGCGCAAGTGGGGACCTAGTGTCCCGGTATAGGACAGCCATGAATCGGCTACTGGTTCGATAGCCTCGAAAAACTCATGCTCGAGACCAGGGTCCTTGCCTGCCATGCTGGGTTTCGAGTTGGCGTGCAACCACTTTGTCCCAAGATATTCGAAGTCATCAAAAGGGCTGTCAATATCCGGGCTATTGAAAAAATGATCCGCGGCATCGAGCCAGCTGTTCAGCCGCTGGTCGTGATAAGGGAGGCCCTTTCGCCGGCTCAATACTTTGGTAGTCGAAACTATCTCGATGATCTCTTTCCTGTGCCGCAACCACAACGGCGACAAACGCCGCAGGTCGGCGGCGATCTTGCGCGGCTGTTCGAGCAATTCCTGCAGCGTCAGGTCCACCGTTGGCAACAGTCGGGCTGCGGGCTTGTTACGCAGTTCGAGTATCTCGACGGTCAGGGTTTCCACGCTTCCAAGCTTACTCGCCAGCAGTTGCCAGGCGTCGTGTCCCAGCGCGTAACTGAAACTGCGCCACCAGTCTTTTGTCGCCGCTTCCCAAAGCGCATCGTCATTACTCAGCAGGTCGCTTTCAAACATCTGGTTGCCGGCGAGCGCGTGCTCTTGCAGGCTGCGCTGACAGAAGCTGTGAATTGTCGATATCGCGGCCTCGTCGAGGCTGCGCAGAGCCAACTGCAAACGCCCCAGCTGCACGGCCTGTTGGTCCGCCTCGAGACTGCGCCAGCGATCTTGCCAGGTGAGCAATAATTCGTCGCTGCCAGTTTCATTGCCGTTGAGTAGCGCCAATGCCTGGTAGAGCCGCTGGCGAATTCGGCCGCGTAGTTCTTCGGTCGCCGCGTTGGTGAAGGTGACAATGAGAATTTGTGAAACCAGTCGCCCGTCGAGAACATGTCTCAGGTATAGATCGGCGATGGTGTGCGTCTTGCCGGTACCCGCACTCGCCTCGATGAGCTTGATGCCGTCGAGATCGAGATCGAGAATCGCTTTCGAATCGAGCGTTGTGGCGGGCTGTGCATCAGTCAATGGGGCCACCGTTATCAATTGCCGGTTGATAGATCCGGCGCGCGCATTGCTGAAACAGGATGTCGTTCAAGGGGTCGGTCGTGTTGTTGTGTAAAGCCAGCCGGATATAGGCGTCGTCGCGCTCACCCGGAAAGGCGGAACCGAAACTACCACCCTTCCAGGCGAGCATGGCCTTGTTCATCGCGGTTTCCGGATCCGACGCCTGGGCCCAGGCGTAGCTCGTATCGGGAAACACCGGAAGAGGGTAGTCGAGGCCCTGTTGCAACAACTCGGTATAGTCCGCCAATAGCGTCCTGGCCTTCGCCGCCTCAAGCCAGCCAAAGCGAAACCCGCTGGTGCCCGGCGCCAGCAGCTGGCTGCTTTCCGCGGGTGACAGCTGTTGCGCGGCGCAGAGCGCGAGATGGTCGAGCCAGAGCGAAATCAGCGAACGCGCCTTAATGGATTTACTGGCGCTGAAATGCATCAGCCCCACGCCGCTATAAAACTGGCTAACCTCCCCGCATAGCAAGCGCCCGTTGTCGAGTTGACACTCGATGATCTTCGGCTCGCTCGGCTGCTCGCGAAATTCGGCGAGGCCTTGGAACAGGTCCTGGTATTCGCTCAAAATGGCATACCACTCACTGCTCGCCGCGCTGCCGTGGGGAAGCAGGCCGCGCGCCGAAAACCGGGACCGCTCGAGCGGCTCGCCATCGAGGTAGCCATCGGCGAGCTGACCGACAAGCGCCCATTTTTGCAGTCCCTGCAGGCTAAAAGTCTCTTCGTCTTCGGAAACTTCCTCGAAAGGTATACGGATGCCGAGCCGTGTGTTGAAAAAATAGCGTATCGGGTGTTGGTAAAAACGGTTCAGCAGTCCGAGGTCTATCACTTTTTCAGGTTCGGCCGACTGCGGCAATGGCTGTTGCGCCCAGTTTGCGACGGGTTGCGGGCCGGGTTCATTTTTGAGTAGTAGCGCGGTGTCGTACCAGTGCTGATCGTAACCCGGTTTCGCGGCGGTGAAATTCTGTAGCGAAAATGGCTGCATCGGGTGGACATGCGTAATCCGGCTGGAGGGTGAATCCTGTTCACCGTCGGCGATGAACCCGCTATCGATGTAATCGAGCAATTCACGCAACAGCACCGATGGCTGGCACTCGCTATTGTCCTTGAGGCTACGTCCGCAATAGCTGAAATACAGGTGTTGGCGTGCGCATAACAGGGTTTCAAGCATCAGGTAACGGTCTTCGTCCCCCCGGTGCGGATCGCCCGCGCGAAAGTTGTCGCGCATCAGGTCAAACTCCGCGTTCTGCTGGCGTCGAGGAAAGGCGTTGTCCTGCATGCCGAGCACACAGATTACCGGGAACGGGATGTTGCGCATCGGCTGCATTCCGCAAAAGGTTATGCCGCCCGAATACAGCCTTCCCTGTTGCTGGGTTGTCGCCAGCTGTTTTTCCATCCAGTAGCTGACCAGTACCGGGCTGAGTTCACCCGACCCGGATTGTCCGAGCTCGCTTATTGCCTGGCGCAGGGGTTGTAAAAGATCGTCGGTGGTCGCGCCGGCCGATAAAAATTCATCGATCAGTTGATGCAGTCGATCTTGCCATTCGGCGGCACTGGCGGCAGTCGCGAGCTTCCCATGCCACCAGGTCAGTCGCTCGAACAGGTATCTGAATCGGGCGATTGCAATACCGCTGTCGCTGTCGACTTCACTGATGGGTGCGATTCCCTGCCACAGATCATCGTTGGGCATGGCATAACCGGCAAACAATCGCTCCCAGGCCTGCTGCCAGGTGTTTTCATGAATTGCCGGCAACCCCAGTGCCTGTCGCTGTTCGGCGCTGATTCCCCAGCGCACGCGCGCGACCTCGATAAGCCGGTTGATGTCTTCGAGCATTTGTTGATCGAGGCCGAAACACTCGCGTAATTCGGCGCACTCGAGAAAAGACAGTATTTCCGAGCGCGTGAAACGGCTGTCGGGTAACTTCAGTAACCGCAGAAACACCCCTACCAGGGGATGGCTGTCGCTGACGCTGATATCGGAGATGTTCCACGCCAGGTTGGGACGTTTATGGCTGGGGTCGTGCTGAAATATCGCTTCGATATAGGGCGCATAGCGGCTGATCTCCGGAACCATGACGAGAATATCCTCGCTGCGGAGATCGGCATTGCGGTCGAGCAAAGTCAGCAGGTGATCGTGCAATACCTGGCATTCTCGCATCGGACTATGACAAAGGTGCACGGAAAGCGAGTCATCGACGACCCGCATCTGCGATGGCGCTTGCAGGTAAAACAGGCTGCTTTGCAGGGACTGTAATAATGTATTGTCGCCCGGTGGATGATTGTCATCGACCTCGCGCGCGGTGACCGAACCCAGCTCGAGCAGCAGATCCTGCATGACCTGCCCCTGCTTGCCCCAGGAAGTCAGCAAGGGATTGCCGCTGTCGAAGTAGGCGCCGTGATCGGGGTTCTGCAGCCGCTTTCGGGCCTGGTCTTTTTCGCTGACCAGGTCGGCCCAGTACTGATCGGTCGGATTGTGCTGAAACAGCAGGACCTCGGTGCGCCTGGCCAGTGCGTGGACGACTTCCATGTAACAGGGCGCCAGGCGAGATAGTGCAAACAGGCTGATGCGCCCGGGTAACTCCAGGGCCCGGTTATCATCATTCAGACAGGCGATGATCTGGCCGATAACATCGACCCGGTGCAGGCGCCTGTTAGCGGTTACCACGCTACGCCACAAGCGCGCCTGCCAGTGGTCGCCTTCTCCCTCCGACCAGGCTTTAATCAAGTCAGGCCGGTAGGACTGGTAACGATCAAGGCAGTCGGCAATTCGTTGCGACAGCTGCCAGCGCTTGATTCCGCTGTGATCGTCTTCGAGATATCGGCGTAGCGTTGCAAACCCGGCCTGGTCCAGCAGGGATGGCAGATCATTGAATACCCACCAGGTAAGCGCGACAGTTGAACAAGGGTCGGATTTCGGCGCATCGCGCAACAGCGTTGAAGCCAGCGACCAGATCCACTCGGCTGCCTGCGGATACCGAATATTGGCGGCTATACCCTGTTGCCGGGCAATACGCAGGTTAAGCCATCGCCCCATGGCATAGGTCGGCACGACGATGACCTCGGGGCTGAAAGGATCAGGCAAGGGGTTGGTTGCCAGCTGTTGCGATAACCTCGTTTGCAGGGTTTCAACACGGTTGGAGCTGTGAATTGTTATCGTCATGGTGAAGACCTAGTCCCGCGTAATCGGCCTACTGTAATAGAGTACGGGCTCACAGGATGAGCCTGGTCGGCAATAGGCCGCCATCACTATTCAAAAATTTAATTGATAACCCCGGCAGATTTCATAACATTGTAGCAGGAT
>Ga0255051_10000600_pt1 | contig 13163 bp, 13 predicted proteins | sample JV7_2_9_MG_FD_181719 | JGI IMG/M metagenome (GOLD analysis project Ga0255051, IMG submission 181719) | Seawater microbial communities from Jervis Inlet, British Columbia, Canada - JV7_2_9 | ecosystem: Environmental > Aquatic > Marine > Inlet | place: Canada: British Columbia | collected 2016-10-06
ACGCGCTGGCGGCGACGGGCACCGGCAGGATTCTGCGGCGCTACCCATTGGTTGGCGGTATCGACCTTGCAGGAACGGTGGTGAGTTCTGAAGACGGCGGTCTTGAGCCCGGCGCGGAAGTGTTGGCCAATGGCTGCGGCTTGAGTGAGACGCGCGACGGTGGCTACGCGGAATACGCCCGGCTGGACAGCGCCAGCATCGTGCCAATACCCGAGGGCATGACGCCGCTTCAAGCTATGCAAATTGGCACGGCCGGTTATACGGCTGCGCTCGCGATACATCGCATGGAACAGAACGGACAGCTTCCTGAGAACGGACCGGTCGTGGTCACCGGCGCGACCGGTGGTGTTGGCAGCGTGGCGATCGATATGCTGGACGGGCGTGGCTACGAAGTTGTCGCCGTTACCGGCAAGGCCGATGAGGTGGACTACCTGAAAAGCATCGGTGCACGCAGTGTGGTGATTCGCGATGAGATGGATCTCGGCAAGCGACCGATGGAGAAAGGACAGTGGGCCGGCGCCATCGACAATCTGGGCGGCGATTACCTGACCTGGCTGACGCGCACGATGAATTACGGCGGCAATATCGCCAGCATTGGGCTGGCCGCGGGCCACCAACTCAACACAACGGTACTGCCGTTTATCCTCCGGGCTGTCTGTCTGCTGGGCATCAATTCGGTCGATACGCCGCGTGACCTGAGGCTCAAGGTCTGGTCGAGGATCGGCGACGATCTGAAGCCACGCCACCTGGATACGATCGGTCATCGGACCATCGCCTTCGATGAGCTGCCCGAGTATTTTCAGGCCTACATCGACGGCGCGGTGACCGGTCGCACGGTGGTCAAAATCGGATAGCCCGATACCAGGTGTTGGCCGGGGTGTTTATCGACCGAAGTAAAGCGCAGCACAGCGAGCCATGAGGGAGAGAAATAACCCGGCCGGCAGCTGGTGTGTAGCTTACCGAGCGCTCCATTTGGGAAACGACCCTCGCGTGGTTTAAAATCGCTGCCCCGTAATTTTAATGCGCATTAAAATTACCGATGAAACCACCTCGGAGGGTGTGACGTATGAGCGCAGGAGCACAATTTCGGGCGGCGCTTGAGGCAGAGCGGCCGCTGCAGATCGCCGGCACGATCAACGCGTATACGGCGTTACTGGCCGGGAAAGCCGGCTTCAAGGCGATCTACTTGTCGGGCGCGGGCGTCGCAAATGCTTCGTTTGGCATGCCCGATCTCGCGATGACAACGCTCAATGACGTCTGCGAGGACATTCGGCGCATAACGCATGCCAGCGACCTGCCGTTGCTGGTCGATGCCGATACGGGTTGGGGCAATGCGTTCATGATTGGTCGCACGACGGCCGAAATGAGCCGCGCTGGCGCCGCGGGCTGCCATCTTGAGGATCAGGTTTCGGCTAAGCGTTGCGGGCACCGGCCTGGCAAAGCACTTGTTGAGACAAGTGAAATGTGCGATCGAATAAAGGCCGCGATCGATGGTCGCGGTGATAATGACTTCGTCATCATGGCGCGTACGGATGCGCATGCCGTGGAAGGCCAGCAATCGGCGCTGGATAGAGCGGCTGCCTACGTTGACGCGGGCGCTGACATGATATTTGCCGAGGCGCTGATGACTCTCGATGAGTACAAGCAGTTTACGGGGGCTATCAAGGCACCTGTGCTCGCGAATCTGACCGAGTTTGGCAAGACACCGTTGTTCACGACGGCGGAACTCGCTGAAGTCGGTGTACAGATGGCGCTGTATCCATTGAGCGCGTTTCGCGCGATGTCGAAGGCGGCGTTACAGGTTTACGAAACAGTGCGCGCACAAGGCACGCAACAGGCGTCGCTAGCCGACATGCAAGAGCGTGCGGAACTGTACGACGTATTGGACTACCAGGCATACGAGGACAAGCTCGATGAGTTGTTTTCGGCTGAGGGCCTGGAGACGGGTAAAAAATAAGGCGAAAGTTATGGCAAGCGATAAAAAAACAGGCGGGCTCGCCGGAGTTACCGCGGGCCAGACAGCACTTTGCACGGTTGGCCAGGAAGGCTCGGGCCTGACATACCGCGGCTACGACATTGGCGATCTCGTCGACAATGCGAGTTTCGAGGAAGTGGCCTACTTGTTGTTGCACGGAAAGCTGCCGACACAAAGGGAGCTCGACGCATACATCGCCAGGATCAAGGCAAATCGTGGGTTGCCCGACAAGCTGAAAGCGGTGCTCGAACTGGTGCCGGCGGACGCGCATCCGATGGACGTGTTGCGCACGGGCGTATCCTTTCTTGGCAACATCGAGCCAGAGGGTGATTTCGCAAATCAATCCAATGTTGCGGACAGGTTGTTGGCCTGTTTGCCCTCGATGATGATCTATTGGCATCGCTTCCACACAGACGGCGTGCGCATCGATACGAACACGGACGATGACAGCGTTGCCGGCCACTTCCTGCATTTGCTACACGACACAACGCCACCGGAATTACATCGCAAGGCGCTGGATACAACGCTGATCCTGTATGCCGAACATGAATTTAATGCATCGACATTCGCTGGCCGCGTTATTACGGGCACGCTGTCAGATATGCACTCGGCGGTCAGCGGCGCCATCGGCGCGTTACGAGGACCGCTGCACGGCGGAGCAAACGAGGCAGCGATGGCGCTCATTTCGAAATTCGACACGCCGGAGGCGGCGACCGCGGGTGTTCACGAGATGCTCGCGAACAAAGACTTGATCATGGGTTTTGGCCACCGTGTCTACACAACGTCGGACCCGCGCAACGCAGTTAACAAGAGACTATCGAAAGCGCTGGCTGACGATGTCGGCAACACCACCTTGTATCCGATATCCGAGGCGGTTGAGAAGGTCATGTGGGACGAGAAGAAACTGTTTGCCAATGCCGATTTCTTCGCGGCCAGTGTGTACCACTTTATGGGAGTCCCAACGTATCTGTTTACGCCCATTTTTGTCTGTTCACGGATTACCGGGTGGGCTGCCCACATAATGGAACAACGCGCGGACAACAAACTGATCCGCCCGGCAGCCGATTACATTGGTCCGGGTTTGCAGCCCTGGGTCGCAATCGAGGATCGCGAAGAAAAACATGTCTGACATTGATATTCGCTCGGCGAAGCGTTCCGGCTGGGACAAAGAACTTACCGACATTGCCGATTATGTGTGTAACACGGAAATTGACAGTGAGGTGGCATTCGAAACCGCGCACTACTGCCTGATGGATACACTCGCATGCGGGTTTCAGGCGTTGGATTACCCGGCTTGCACCAAGTTGCTGGGGCCGATAGTGCCGGGTGCTACTTTGTCCGGTGGAGCGCGCGTCCCGGGTACGTCCTATGAACTCGAACCCGTCATGGCCGCGTTCAACATCGGCGCGATGAATCGCTGGCTGGACTTCAACGATACCTGGCTCGCCGCTGAATGGGGGCATCCGTCGGATAATCTCGGCGGCATACTTGCTGTTGCCGATTATCTAAGCCGACAGAATCGTGCTGCAGGCAAGGCCGCTCTAAAGATGGGGGCCGTCCTGACCGCGATGATCAAGGCGCACGAGATCCAGGGCGTGCTCGCACTCGAGAACAGCTATAACCGCGTTGGCCTCGATCATGTGCTTCTCGTTCGGGTTGCATCGGCAGCCGTCGTCACGAAAATGTTGGGCGGCGATCGCGATCAGGTATTAAACGCGTTATCGCATGCGTGGATCGACGGTGGCGCACTGCGCACCTATCGTCATGCACCGAATACCGGCTCGCGCAAGAGTTGGGCGGCCGGCGATGCTACCAGTCGTGCGGTGCGCCTGGCGCTGATCGCGATGACGGGCGAGATGGGCTACCCATCCGCGCTGACAGCCAAAACCTGGGGCTATTACGATGTGCTCTTCAAGGGCCGGCCTTTCGAATTCCAGCGCAGCTATGGCAGCTACGTCATGGAAAATGTGCTGTTCAAGATTTCCTACCCGGCCGAGTTCCACTCGCAGACCTGCGTTGAGGCGAGCATGACATTGCACGGCGAGGTGAAAGATCGAATTGAAGACATCGAGAAGGTCGTCATCGAGACGCAGGAAGCTGCCGTACGCATCATTGACAAGACGGGCCCGCTCGATAATCCGGCCGATCGTGATCATTGCATTCAGTACATGTCCGCCGTGCCATTGGTTTTTGGTCGTCTGAGCGCGGCAGACTACGAAGATGATGTCGCGAATGATCCGCGGATCGACGTATTGCGTGACAAAATGGAAGTTCGAGAGAACGAGCAGTTCACGAAGGACTACTTTGATCCCGACAAGCGCTACATCGGCAACGCCGTGCAAGTGTTTTTCAAGGACGGCACGAGCACCGATCGCATCGAAGTGCCGGTTCCGATTGGCCATCGAGAACGACGGGAAGAAGGTATTCCCGCGCTCAAACAGAAGTTTGTCGAAAGCGTGTCGCCGAAGCTGGCGGATCGCCAGTGGGCCCAGCTAAAAGAACTTTGTGCTGACCACAAAAAACTGGCTGCGACCGCAGTAGATGATTTCATGGCATTGCTGGTGGCGTGACTGCCGGCGACGGCATGACAAAGAGAATCCAACAAGCAATCGATCGACTCGGCCAGGACTTTCCCGAGGGTGCGGCCCAGCGCTTTTCGACGCTACTCGACGAGCTCAGCCGCTGGAACAAGCGAGTCAATCTGACCGCTATTCGAGATCCCGACGAGATGATCACAGGCCACTTGCTCGACAGCCTGGCCGCGCGGCGACTGTTACACGGGACTCGAATCCTCGACGTGGGCACGGGTGCGGGATTTCCTGGATTGCCGCTAGCGATTAGCGAACCAGGGCGAACATTTGAGCTCGTTGACGGCAACAATAAGAAAATCATGTTCGTGCAGCACATCGCGACGCTGCTAGGGCTGGACAATGTAAGGGCCGTTAAGGCGCGCACGGAGGACTATGCACCCGATGCTCGCTTTGATACGGTGATCGCTCGAGCGGTCGGTTCGCTGACCCGGCTCGTGGAAATTGCCGGTCACCACGTAGGAGAGGACGGGGTGTTTGTGGCGCTCAAAGGGCGGTATCCGGCGGAAGAATTAAAAGAACTGCCAAAAAGGTGGGAATACGTTGTTGAAGAGCTTGATGTGCCGGAACACGAACAGGGGTCGCGGCATGCTGTCACTATGCGGCCCAGGTAGAAAATGACGCGCATTATTGCTGTTGCAAATCAAAAAGGCGGAGTCGGAAAGACAACGACGGCCGTCAACCTGGCTGCCTCGCTTGCGGCTACGCAGCGGCGCGTTCTGCTGGTCGACATGGATCCACAGGGCAATGCGACGATGGGTTGCGGCATCAACAAGATGGAGATTGACACCACGGCCTGCAATGTTTTGCTGGGAGAGGCAACGGCTGCGGACACGATCATGTCTGCGCCCGAAGCGGGATTTGCGGTGCTCCCGGGCAATGAAAACCTGACCCTCGCCGAGGTGAATTTGCTGCAGGAAATCGGTCGTGAGATGAAGCTGAGAAAGGCGCTTGCACCGGTCGTGGGCCTGTACGACTTCATATTGATCGACTGCCCGCCTTCGATAAATATGCTGACGATAAACGCGCTAACTGCAGCAGATGGTGTGCTGATACCGATGCAGTGCGAGTACTACGCGCTCGAAGGGCTTAGCGCGCTGCTCGATACGATCGAGCAGGTTCGTGACTCGGTAAACCCGGATCTCGAGGTGTACGGCATCTTGCGAACGATGTTCGACCCGCGCAACAATCTTTCTAATGAAGTGTCATCACAGCTGATCAAGCATTTTGATCGGAGCGTATTTCGCACGATTATTCCGCGAAATATTCGCCTCGCGGAGGCACCAAGTTTCGGTAAACCTGCACTGCTGCATGATCGATCGTCGCGCGGTGCCATATCCTACCTCGCACTTGCAGGGGAAATCCTGCGTCGCGAAGATGCCCGGCATGAACACCTAAGGGCCGGCTAATAGAAATGACCGCAAGAAAAAAGAGACTGGGCCGCGGCCTCGACGCATTACTCAGCAAGCCTGTTGCGGAGACGGCGGCTGTCGCCGGTGTTCAATCGAGTGAGGGATTGCGGCAAATACCCGTGGACCTGTTGCGCCGCGGCCAGTATCAACCGCGCGTCGATATTCGGCAGGACACGCTTGAGGACCTGGCAGAGTCGATTCGTGCCCAGGGTGTTGTGCAGCCCATTATTGCACGGCCGGTCGGCAAGAACGGCGACGTACAGCGCTATGAAATCGTTGCCGGCGAACGCCGGTGGCGTGCGGCACAGATGGCGGGTCTTGAAGCCGTCCCGGCGATCGTCCGCGATGTGCCAGATGAGGCGGCCATCGCAATGGCGCTTATCGAAAACATTCAGCGCGAGGACCTCAATCCACTCGAGGAGTCGAGGGCGCTCGACCGGCTTATTCGTGAATTCGATCTGACCCATGCCGAAGCAGCAAAAGCGGTTGGCCGGTCCAGAGCGGCTGTCAGCAATTTACTGCGGCTGCAGGAGCTGTCCGATAAAGTGAAGTCGATGCTTGAAGCGCGGCAGCTCGAGATGGGGCATGCCCGGGCATTGTTATCGATCAGCAACGCTGTGCAGCAGCATGACGCGGCGCGGCAGGTTGTTAAGCAAGGCCTGTCGGTCCGCGAAACGGAAACCCTGGTTCGACGAATGCTGGATAACTCGGGCAAGAAAAAGCCCGTGAAAGCGGTGAGTTCGGGCGATGCCGATATTCGTCGCCTGGAGATCGAAATTTCCGACAAGCTCGGCGCCAAGGTGCGTATTGATCACACGAAAAAGGGCTCCGGCAAGCTTGTGATCGGTTACCACAATCTAGACGAGCTAGACGGCATCCTCAAACACATCAAGTAACCTCCAGAAAACGCGATAAACCCCGGTAAAAACAAGGCAAAACAGCATTTTCCGGGCGGCAAATCTGTTGCCTTGCCCTGAGGCGGACACTATAATGCGCGAGCTGTTTACAGGCCCGCCTGGAATCACCAAAAAACACGCGCCACAAACCGCCGGTTAGCCCGTTGGACGTGGCGTTTTTAGTGCCGGAGACAAGCGAAAATGCTCAAGGTGCTAATGGGACAAATCGGGGTTGGGGTGGTCTTGGCCACAGTACTTTGGGGAGTTTATGGAAACGTCGCCGGATACTCAGCACTGCTTGGCAGTCTGACCTGCGTGATTCCCAACGGCTTCCTGGCACTGCGGTTGGCAGTACCACGCCGGGATCCAGGGGCTCGTTCCCTGGTTCGGGCAGCATATATCGGTGAACTCGGAAAACTGGCGTTGACCGTGTTGATATTCAGCACCGTCTTTGCCCTGGTGCAGCCGCTTGCGGTTGCCGCCTTGTTTGCAGGGTTTATCGCGGCGCAGCTCGTGACCTTCGCCGGTCTCCTGACGCGTCACGACCAAGCTACGGATGAGACTACGAGAAATTTAAATGGCGAGTGAAGGCGGACACGGCCCGCAAACCTCCGGCGAGTACATTCAGCACCATTTGCAAAATCTGCAAGTCTGCAAAGACGAAGCAGGCGAGTGGGTGTGGAATCACTGTGCCGGAAATCCAATGGCGATCAATGTCGATTCGATGTTTTGGTCTGTATTTCTTGGTCTGGTATTCGTGATCTTGTTTCACGGCGTGGCCAGAAAGACGTCAGCGGACAAGCCAGGGCGGTTTCAGGCATTGGTGGAAATCATTGTCGATTTTGTCGATGGGTCCGTTAAGGACACATTTCACGGAAAGAGCCGGCTTATAGCGCCGCTTGGCCTGACAATTTTCGTCTGGGTGTTCCTGATGAACCTGATGGACCTCGTGCCCGTCGACTGGATTCCAATGGCTGCCGGCGCCGTCGGCATTCCCTATATGAAAGTCGTGCCGACGACCGACGTCAATGTCACGTTCGGCATGTCGATCGCGGTGTTCTTTCTCATCATTTTTTACACGATCAAAAACAAAGGCGTCCTCGGCTTTATTGCCGAGCTGACGTTGCATCCGATCGCACCACCGACTAAAGGTCTCGGGCTGATCGCAGCGCCGTTCATCATCGCGTTCAACTTCATCCTTGAAAGCGTCGCGCTGATCGCGAAGCCTGTCAGCTTGAGCCTGAGACTCTTCGGTAACATGTTTGCCGGCGAATTGATATTTATCCTGATTGCGTTACTCGGCATATACCAGCTGCCATTGCACTTTGGCTGGGCCATATTTCACATTCTTATTGTGACGCTGCAGGCCTTTATTTTCATGATGTTGACCATAGTATATTTAAGCCTGGCATCGGAATCGCATTAGCATTTATCACTTGAAATTCAATCACTTGGACATGGTCCTGGTTAGGAGAAACTGATGGAAACTGTTATTGGCTTCACGGCGATTGCCGTCGCACTTTTGATCGGCCTCGGCGCCCTTGGCGTCGGTATTGGCATGGGTCTTTTGGGCGGCCGCTTTCTGGAGGGCGCTGCACGACAGCCGGAATTGGCGCCGATGCTCCAGACGAAGATGTTTATCGTCGTCGCCCTGCTCGATGCCGTAGCAATGATCGGTGTTGGTATTGCTTTGTTCTTCGCATTTGCCAATCCGTTCATTGGTCAGCTGCAAGCAGCGACCGCCGCAGCAGGCGGCTAGGAATGTCATTCGCATTGTAGGGGCGCGAAAGCGTCGTAGGAGCGCTTATTATCCCCCTTGAGGGGACCTTGGAGCGGGACAGCAGCGTTAGGAGAACCACGTGGATATTAATATGACCCTCATCGGCCAGTCGATCGCAATGATCGTATTTGTCTGGTTTTGTATGAAGTTCATCTGGCCTCCGTTGCTTGAGGCGATTGAGGACCGTCAGCAAAAGATTGCTGACGGTCTGGCGGCCGCCGACAAAGGGCAGGAACGGCTTGAAGAAGCCACCGCCGAAGCCAAAGGCATTGTCGACGATGCACGCAAGCAGGCGACGAGCATCCTGGACCAGGCGCACTCCTTCGCCAATGAAATTGTCAGCGAAGGCAAAGCCGATGGTGCCAAGGAGCGCGATCGCCAACTCGTTGCAGCCAAAGCTGAGATTGAACAGGAATCTAATCGTGCTCGCGAAGAGCTACGCGGCGAGGTCTCTGCAATTGCTATTGCGAGCGCCGAAAAAATTCTTGAGCGTGAGATTGACAGCAAACAGCACAAGGACATCCTCGGCAAGCTGGCGGCAGAGCTTTAGGCGGATCGCAACATATGGCTGATAACAACACGATCGCCCGCCCATACGCACAAGCTGTATTTGAGCTTGCCCAAGAGGCTGATGATCTTACAGCGTGGTCGAATTCACTCGATATCGCGAGATCGATGCTGGCGGATGGCCAGGTGGTCGCGTATCTCGCTGATCCGGCATTCAGCAACGAGCAGCGGCTTGAGTTCCTGACGGGTTTGTTTGCGAAAGCGAAAGCCGCCAAGGTTTCGGGCAAAGACAAGCAGGGCACGAACTTCCTGAAATTGTTGTTGGAAAATGGACGCATCGGCGTTCTGCCTGAGATCGCGGAGTACTTCGAGGTGCTCAAGGCGAAAGTCGAAAATGTTGTGGACGTTGTAATCAGGTCGGCCAGTGTGATCGGCAAGAAGCAACAAGATGCAATCTCGAAAGCATTACGGGCTCGACTCGGCCGTGATGTAAAGATTGAAACCGAAATTGACGAAAACCTCATCGGCGGCGCAGTCATCAAGGCCGGCGACGTCGTTATTGATGGATCTCTGCGGTCGAGGCTCGAAGGCCTGTCAACCGCATTGATCAAATAAAAAGCGGTTAGAGCCCTTTCTGCGGAACGGACTCTGATCTAAACATGAAAAGGACATAGACTAATGGCACTCAAAGCTTCTGAAATCAGCCAGCTGATTAAAGAGCGCATCGAAAACTTCGAGGCATCCGCGGAAGCGCGTGACGTCGGCACAGTCATCGGTGTTACGGACGGCATCGTCCGCATCCACGGACTGACCGATGCACGTTACGGCGAAATGCTCGAGTTTCCGCAGAACACTTTCGGCATGGCGCTGAACCTGGAGCAGGACTCGGTCGGCTCGGTTGTTCTTGGTGATTACAAGCACATCTCGGAAGGCGACACGGTCAAGACGACAGGCAGAATTCTTGAGGTACCTGTCGGTCCGGCGTTGCTCGGGCGGGTTGTCGATGCGCTGGGTATGCCGATCGATGGCAAAGGGCCGATTGAAAGCGATTTGTCCTCGCCGATCGAAAAAGTTGCACCGGGTGTCATTCAGCGGCAGTCGGTTGACCAGCCTGTTCAGACGGGCTTGAAGTCCATTGATGCGATGGTGCCAATTGGTCGTGGCCAGCGTGAGCTGATTATTGGCGATCGGCAGACGGGCAAGACCGCCGTGGCAATCGACACGATCATTAACCAACGCGGCACCGGCATTAAGTGCATTTATGTCGCGATTGGACAGAAGGCGTCATCGATCGCGGGCGTGGTCCGGAAGCTCGAAGAAGAAGGTGCGATGGAGCACACCATTGTGGTTGCTGCGGCCGCGGCCGATAGTCCGGCGATGCAATATATTTCGCCGTACTCGGGAACATCGATGGGTGAGTACTTCCTGGACAATGGCGAAGACGCCTTGATTATATTCGACGACCTGACAAAGCAGGCCTGGGCCTATCGTCAGGTTTCATTGTTGCTACGTCGCCCGCCTGGCCGCGAAGCGTATCCGGGTGACGTTTTCTACCTGCATTCGCGCCTTCTCGAGCGGGCGTCGCGTGTTAACGCGGCACACGTTGAAGATGTATCGGGTGGCAAAATAAAAGGCAAGACAGGTTCTCTGACCGCATTGCCAATCATTGAGACGCAGGCTGGCGACGTCTCGGCATTCGTTCCAACAAATGTGATTTCGATCACCGACGGTCAAATCTTTCTTGAGACTGACCTGTTCAACGCCGGTATTCGCCCGGCCATCAACGCCGGCCTGTCGGTATCACGCGTGGGTGGAGCGGCACAGACAGCGATTATCAAAAAGCTTGGCGGTGGCGTTCGCCTTGCGCTCGCCCAGTATCGTGAGCTCGCGGCGTTCGCGCAGTTCGCATCCGACCTCGACGCGACGACGCGCGCGCAGCTCGAACGCGGCGAGCGAGTCACGGAGCTGATGAAGCAGAAGCAATATTCACCGTTGTCGGTCGCCGAAATGGCGCTGTCTTTGTACGCTGTCAACGAGGGCTTCCTTGATGATGTTGAGGTTGCCAAGGTCATCGATTATGAAACGGCGCTGCATAATTTCGCGCGGGCCAATCATGGCGACTTGCTTGATTCGATCAACAAGACCGGCGACTACAACGAAGAAATCGCAGCGAAGCTGATGGGTGTTTGCGCCGATTTCGCCGAAAAAGGGGCTTTTTAGTCAGCCACGTGACTCGACACCCTCTCAATTCAACCACTCAGTAACCGATTAATTTAGAGTTCTTATATGGCCGGCGAGAAAGAAATACGTAACAAGATCCGCAGCGTGAAGAACATGCAGAAGATCACCAGTGCGATGGAAAAGGTTGCAGCCAGCAAGATTCGCAAGGCCCAGAATCAGATGCAGGCAGCGCGGCCGTATGCGCAGCGTATTCGTCGTGTGATCGGCCACCTGTCACATGCGAACCCGGACGCGAATCACCCGTTCATGGTGGAGCGGGAGGTCAAACGCATAGGCATTATCGTGATCTCGACCGACCGCGGCCTGTGTGGTGGGCTCAACATCAACTTGTTCAAGTCCGTTATTGGTGAGATCGCAAAATGGCGAGACGAGAAAGTGGAAGTTGACCTCGCTCTCGTCGGCGCGAAAGCCGTGCAGTTCTTCCGCCGGCTCGGCGGCAACGTGGTTGGCACCGCGACGCATCTCGGCGACAAACCACATGTGAATGATTTGATCGGCTCGATCAAGATCATGCTGGACGCTTACGGCGACGGCAAGATTGACCGGCTGTTCCTGATGCATAACGAATTCATCAGCGCGCTGAGCCAGAAGCCAATAGTTGAGACCTTGTTGCCGGTCAGTGAGGTTAGCGGCCATGACGACGAGGAGCTGCAAGACCACTGGGATTACATCTACGAGCCGGAAGCAGGTGAGCTGCTCGAAGATTTCCTGATGCGGTACATCGAGTCGCAGGTTTATCGCGGTGCGGTCGAGAATTTTGCTTGCGAAATGGCGGCGAAGATGGTGGCAATGAAATCGGCTACGGATAATGCTGGAGATATTATCGACAGCCTGCAGTTGAAGTATAACAAGGCGCGACAAGCGGCTATCACACAAGAAATTTCAGAAATCGTCGGCGGCGCAGCCGCCGTATCCGGCTAGAGAGCTATGAATAGGTTGAGGAACCAAGTATGAGTACCGGAAATACTGTACAGATCATTGGCGCTGTTGTGGATGTGGAGTTCCCGGCAGGCGAGATCCCAAAAATTTACGATGCATTGATCATCGACGAAGCGGAAATAACGCTCGAAGTGCAGCAACAGCTGGGCGACGGCGTGGTTCGTACTATTGCGATGGGTTCGAGCGAAGGCTTGAAGCGCGGCATGCCGGTCACGAATACCGGACAGCCGATCCTGGTTCCGGTTGGTGAGAAAACGCTCGGCCGAATAATGGATGTGCTCGGCAAACCTATCGACAATGCTGGCGATATTGGTGCCGAGACGTCAATGCCTATTCATCGTGCGGCGCCGACGTACGAAGAGCAAGCGGCAACGACTGAAATTCTGGAGACGGGCATCAAGGTCATCGACCTGATCATGCCGATTTCCAAGGGCGGCAAAGTCGGCCTGTTCGGTGGTGCGGGAGTGGGCAAAACCGTAGCGTTGATGGAGTTGATTCGCAATATCGCTCACGAGCATGAAGGTTACTCGGTTTTTGCCGGTGTTGGCGAGCGCACACGCGAAGGCAATGACTTCTATCACGAGATGACTGATTCAGGCGTAATCAATAAGGTATCGCTTGTATACGGGCAGATGAATGAGCCTCCGGGCAACCGGCTTCGCGTAGCGCTGACCGGCCTGACGATGGCGGAAGCGTTCCGCGATGAAGGTCGCGATGTACTCATGTTCATCGACAAGATTTACCGTTACACGCTGGCGGGAACAGAAGTATCGGCGCTGCTCGGCCGTATGCCATCCGCTGTTGGCTACCAACCGACACTTGCTG
>Ga0255051_10000601_pt1 | contig 13154 bp, 10 predicted proteins | sample JV7_2_9_MG_FD_181719 | JGI IMG/M metagenome (GOLD analysis project Ga0255051, IMG submission 181719) | Seawater microbial communities from Jervis Inlet, British Columbia, Canada - JV7_2_9 | ecosystem: Environmental > Aquatic > Marine > Inlet | place: Canada: British Columbia | collected 2016-10-06
TTTTCCGGCACATCACAGGTTGGTTCAAAGGAACGGAGCGTTCCATCGGCGTGATAGCTGGGCTTGAAAAATTGCGGTACATAGACCCCCGGCACATTTTGGGCAAGGATTTTTAAAAACCGAGGGCGGTCCTCATCGATGCTCATATTGGTTTTAAAAAATTGTGAAAAAAAGCTGGGAAGGATACCTTCTGCCTCACCGATCAGAAAGCAATCGATAAAAGATGCTATCGGCTCGGGATTGAGAAAACAGGCAACGCCCCCTGCGATGACCAGGGGGCGGGAAAATTTCCTTTCGCTGGATTGCAGAGGAAGGCCTGCTTTTTCGAGAATCTGTAGAAGGTTGGGGTAATCATTTTCAAATGAAATGGAAAAGGCGATGATATCAAATTCATCGAGAAGACGGCCGGACTCTACGGTTCGGATATTGCCGAAGGTTTCATTTGGTTCCTGAAGAAAAGCCCTTTCACAAGCGACAGGTTCAAGGTCGTTGAGAAGGCGGTAAACGGTCTGGAAACCCAGATTCGACATGCCGATATGATATCTGTTCGGGTAGACCAGGGCAACCTTAATGCGCCCCACTGGGTCTTTTCGCAGTGCACCGATCTCTGTTTCAGCAAAGTGTTTTGATAGCTTTCCGGTCTTTCTTGGCATTTGATATAGGCTTATGACAGTTGACAAAAGAGGGAAACCCTTCTTTTATACCCTTATCACTCACCAATCGTCAATCGAAACTGTCGATCCTTAATCCGCTTTCTTTCTTAAAAATGTGGGGATATCCAGGTCATCGTTATCGATAAACGACCCTTTATATCCCCTGTAGATGGCACCGGTCGATTCGCCGGCAGCTTCTTTTACGCGGATAAATGTCGGCTCATCGTAGTCGACCACACTTTTCAGGTCAGTCGGCGTGACATCCCTTACCCTTCCCCTGAGCGGCGCCTCTTCAAATTTTTCTGGGACGATCGGTTCTTCGGTATCAGAACCGATCCCGGTGGCAATCACGGTCACGCTCATCTCATCTCCAAGACTGTCGTCTACCACCGCCCCCCAAATGATTTCTGCGTTCTCGCCCACCTCATTGTATATCCGCTCGGATGCTTCGGTCATCTCCTCCATCGTTAAACTGGTGGAGGAGGTGATGTTCATCAAAACCCCTCTGGCACCGGAAATCGAAATGTCTTCCAACAAAGGGTGAGATATGGCGTTTTCAGCCGCTATAATCGCTCGGTTGTCGCCACTGGCAATACCGATACCCATGATCGCCATGCCCGCTTTGGACATGGTTGTCTTCACATCGGCAAAATCGAGATTGACCAGACCGGGCATCATGATTAGATCGGTGATGCCCTTAACCGAATGGAGAAGGATTTCATCCGCTTTCTTGAACATTTCGATCATCGTTGTGTTTTTTGTTGCAATCCCTCTCAATCTGTCATTGGGTATGGTGATTACCGTATCAGTCACGTCTTTTAATCGATCAATCCCTTCCTCAGCCATGGTGCTGCGTTTTTTACCCTCAAACGAAAAAGGTTTTGTCACCACAGCAACGGTCAGAGCCCCCACCTCTTTGCAGATTTCGGCAATCACCGGTGCGGCTCCAGTGCCTGTTCCGCCGCCAAATCCTGCGGTAATAAATACCATGTGGCTATCGACTATGGAATTTTTGATAGCTTCCCAATTTTCGAGGGCCGCTTCCCCTCCCAGCTGCGGATTTGCCCCCGCACCGAGCCCCTGGGTAAGTTTTTCTCCAAGCTGAATCTTAATTGGGGCTCTGGAGACTTCAAGCGTCTGGGCATCGGTATTGGCTGCAATGAATTTTACCCCGCTGAGATTGGAATCGATCATATTGTTAATTGCGTTCCCCCCAGCTCCCCCGACACCAATGACATTGATCTTTGCCGACTTTTCGTTTTCTACTAAAGTAAACATAGTTTCCCCACCTCCTTAATCCATTTAAGACCTCTGTTTCAAATGACTTCCTTGAACCACCGTTTCATCCGACTCATTACCCGATTAAAAATATTTTTATCTCTGATTCTGAACTTTTTTGAAGTCTCGTGCTTTGCACCGTACATCACAAGGCCTACTCCGGTCGCATACATCGGATTGTTCACCACATCGACAAGGCCACTAATTCCCTGGGGTCTTCCAAGGCGGGTCGGTAAATTAAGAACCGCTTCCGCAACCTCAGTGGCACCATCCAAAAGGGCGGTTCCACCGGTAAGCACTATTCCGGACGAAATAACCCTTTCCATCTCCGCCCTGTAGATTTCCCGCTTGATGAGGGCAAATATTTCCTCCATACGTGGCTCTAAAATTTCGCCAAGGATCTGCCTCGGCAGTTTCCTTGGCTTTCGGCCACCGGTACCAAGGACTTCGATCGATTCATCGGCGCTGATACTTTTGCTCAAACATGTCCCGTACTTCTTTTTGATCTTTTCCGCTTCGGCAAGGGGTGACCGCAGTCCAACGGCAATGTCGCTGGTTAGATTATTTCCACCCAAGGAAAGGACAAATGTATGTTTGATATTCTTCCCCGAAAATATGGCAAGATCCGTGGTTCCACCACCAAGATCGAGCAGAGCGGCTCCCAATTCTTTTTCTTCATCCGTAAGAACAGCTTCTCCGGAAGCTAACGGCTCCAAAACAATATCACAAACATCCAGCCCGGACCGGTTGGCGCATTTTACTATATTGTGCGCTGATGTCACTGCACCGGTTACGATATGGATTTTCGCCTCCAGCCGTACGCCTGCCATGCCTATTGGATTTTGAATACCATCTTGGTCATCGACGATAAATTCCTGTGGGATCACGTGTATGACTTCCCGGTCCATCGGTATGGCCACCGCACGAGCCGCGTCGATTACGCGATCCACATCATGTTGTGTGATTTCATTTCCTTTGATGGCAATAATGCCACGACTGTTGAAACCGGTGATATGTCCCCCGGCGATCCCGGCATATGCTGATGAAATTTCGCATCCGGCCATCAGTTCAGCCTCTTCGATGGCTTTTTTAATCGAATCGACCGTTGATTCGATATTAACCACCACACCCTTTCTGAGTCCGATGGAAGGATGACTTCCAATACCGATGATATTGATCTCATTTCTTTCGACCTCTCCGACAACGCTGCAGATTTTGGTTGTACCAATATCCAGACCAACGATGATGTTCTTCTGCCGCTGCATTTAAACCTCCCTTTGATCTTTTGCCGAGGATTCGATTCGTATCGGATAGACAACAATTCGTTCTAAGTTATTGAGGTCAATCGAATCAAAATCCTTGATATTTTTCAGCTTTTTGATTTGAAATAGAATTTCTTTAAATCTTTCATATTTTTCGGGATAGTCATGAAATCCTAACTTGATGGTTTGATTTTTTTCAAATGCGCAGATCGTGATTCCACTCTCCCGATCTACAAAAACTCTGTTAATAAATCGGGTTGGCAGGATACTATTTAATTTTGAACCCAGCTGGAATACTTCCATGACCGCATCAAGCAGGAGGCTTCTGGGCTTACCGGGTTCCTCGAGATCAAAAAATTCCAATCCGTCGATGACCGGAAGCGTGTCATAATCCGTAGGACTCCAAAATGTGAATATTTCCCCCCTGGTGCTGATGATAAATTTTCTGCCAAGATCAACAATGGCGAGGGGTTTATGCTCTGTTATTTTAATCGCCATAGCATCGGGTAATTCTCTTCTTATCTCCGCCTCTGCAACCCAGGGGTGGGCCATAAGCCTTTTACGGGCCAGCTGCAGGTTTACCGAGAGGATGTTTGACTCGGTTTTTATCTGGGCCTGTCTCAGTATCTCTGAGTCGGAAAGCCTCTGGTTCCCTATAACACTGATATTGTTCGCTCTGAAAAAGTCACACTGTGTGATCACATCATGGCCCAAGATAAATGCACAGCTGATCAATAACAACATACCGATCCCTGCCGCTGCTTTTATGCCAAAAGAACCATATCGGACCCATTTCACCGACCGGGGTTTCGGGTTTTTCTTGTAGTAATTTTTTCTTGCCTGTTTATGACCCAATAATATTTACCTCTGCCTCAAGATGAATGTTAAAAATCTGCGAAACCTTTTCTTGGATAATCTCCATCAAAGCGAGTATATCGGCAGCAGTGGCGTTGCCGTTGTTAATGATAAAATTGGCGTGTATGGGTGAAATCCCTGCCCCACCGATCGATTTTTCCTTCAGGCCGACGAGCTCGATGAGCTCTCCGGCTGTTTTACCGGTTCGGGGGTTTTTAAAAAAACACCCCGCGCTCAACCTACCGAACGGTTGGCTTTTTTTACGCGCTATCTCTGTTTTTTCTGCCTCTTTTCTCAGTTCATGGGGGTCTGAAGGATGCAACAAAAATGAACCATCGATGATAAAAGAGAGCGAATGTCCATTGCTTGATTGATTTTCTTCCCACGAAAGTCCACGGTATGAAAAAGACAGGTTTTCTATCCCTAATCTTTTGACCTCACCCGAAGGCTTTAATACATGAATAGCCTCCAGGGCGGTTTCCATTGAGCCAAGTGCGGTGCCGGCATTCATCATAATCCCTCCACCAACCGTTCCCGGAATCCCTAAAGCAAAATTCATCCCCTTCAATCCATTGGCGAGGGCGTAGGAACAAAGGCTTTGGATCCTGGCGCCGGCCATAGCGGTTACCATTACGCCCTCTTTTTCTCCTTTTTTCCGCTCAATGGCGCTTAGACAATTCGTTAGCACAATTACCAGGCCCTCAATGCCGCTGTCCTTTACGAGAAGATTGGTGCCATGTCCCACAACCACATATGGAATTTTTTTTTTAAAAGACCATTCAACGAGTTCCACAAGGTGTTCAAAGGAGTCCGGTGCGATAAATACCTCGGCCGGTCCCCCTACCCGCAAAGAGGTATGTCTGGCCATCGGTTCGTCAAAACATACATTCGTACCAAACTTTTTAATCAGCCAGTTTCTTGAATCCGCATCAATACACATGGATGATTCCCAACCCGGGCATTAACGTCTCCCTCAATCCGATTTAATTTTTTTAAGTACCTCTTCCCCAACTTTCCAAACATTTCCCGCACCAAGCGTTAGGAGAATGTCTCCCTTTTTTAATTTTTTCTGAAGGTATAAAATGACTTCAGCCCCTTCACTGAAGACGACTTCTCTGTGGCCATGGGCTCTGATTGCTTCACAAATGCCGTGACCATCAATACCTTCCATTCTTTCCTCACCTGCTGAATAAATCGGCAGAACCACTAGAATATCCGATTGATAAAATGCCCGAGCAAAATCATCGAAAAGTGCGTTGATCCTCGTATATCGATGAGGTTGAAAGGCCACAACAATACGTCGACCCGGCCAGATCTCTTTAACGGTTTGCAAAGTCAGCTTTATCTCCGTCGGATGGTGTCCGTAATCATCTACAACAATAATCCCACGCGCTTCACCTTTGATCTCTAACCGACGTTGAACCCCTTCAACCGTTTCCAAGCCTTGCTGAATCTTATCAAATGGAATACCGAGCTCAATTCCCACTGCAACGCCTGCCAGCGCATTGTAGACATTGTGGATTCCCGGGAGATTCAAAATAACTTTTCCGAGATTCCTTTCAAAATGATAGATGCTGAACATGCTTTTAAATCCATCGAAAACCACTTCTCTGGCCTGAAAATCAGCTTGTATGCTCATCCCGTAAGTGGTCAATCGTCTTTTAATTTTGGGTATGAGGTCCTGGAGCGCCTCATTATCAAGGCAAAGTACAGCGATGCCAAAAAACGGTATTCGATCAATAAAAGACAAAAAGGTGTTTTTAATCTCATCTAAATCAGCATAAAAATCGAGATGCTCCCGGTCGATGTTGGTTACCACAGCAATGGTTGGAGACATTTTTAAAAATGACCCATCACTCTCATCTGCTTCAGCAACGATATATTCTCCTTGCCCAAGGCGTGCGTTGGAACCGATGCTTTTCAGTTTTCCGCCGATCACGACTGTAGGGTCAAGTCCGCCTTTATCCATCACGGCAGCGACAATCGATGTCGTCGATGTTTTACCGTGCGCACCGGCAATGGCCACGCTGTATTTTAACCGCATCAGCTCTGCGAGCATTTCTGCCCGTGGTATGACCGGGATCGATGTCTTTTCAGCTGCAGCAACCTCGGGATTATCGACCGAAACGGCAGAGGAGATGACAACAACATCCGCCCCGGCGATCTGATCTTCCCCATGTCCTTCAAATATTTTGCCCCCAAACCGCTCCAAGCGCCGGGTAATGTCTGTTGATTTCAAATCTGATCCCGACACACTGTAGCCCAGGTTGAGAAGAAGCTCTGCAATTCCGCTCATTCCAATACCGCCGATGCCGACAAAATGAATATGGTATTTTTTAAGATACATCTTTTGTCCAGCTATCACCTATCACTGGTTTGCGACCAATCGGTAAAAGTCATCCACAATTGAAGCTGCTGCCCCGGGCCTGCCAAATGCCTTCGCCCTGGAGGCCATCTGATGTAAAGCCGCTCGATTAGAAGCATAGTGCTCTATTCGATTTGAAAGGATGTCGCCGGTTAATTTTTTTTGGGAAATTATCTCTGCTGCCCCCGCATGTTCAAGGGCCCCTGCATTGATCGATTGATGATCATCTGCGGCAAAGGGATATGGGATAAAAATCACACCTTTTCCAACGGCGGCAATTTCCGCAACCGTCGTCGCGCCGGATCGGCAGATGATCAAATCGGCCTGTTGATAAAGTGACGCCATGTTGTCGAAAAAGGATTCAACCCGGGCCATCATGCCTAGATGAGCATAACTATTTCGAACCTGTGCGAGGTCTTGCGCCCCGGTCTGGTGAATAAAGTAAAACTTCTCTTTCTCCTTAATTTTATTTAACGCCTCCAAAACAGCCATGTTTATGCTGTGTGCTCCCTGACTTCCTCCGACAATGAGGACCGCCAACCGTCCTTTGGGCTTTTCATCCACACTTTCTTTGTCCACATCCCCGACTGCACATTTAAGAATTTCTTTTCTTACCGGATTTCCAGTCATACACACACGGTTTGGGTTTAGACGATCTTTGGTCTTTTCGAACGAAACATATATCCGGTCAGCAAAATGAAAGAGTATCCGGTTGGTGATACCGGGCAGAATGTTCTGCTCGTGGAGAACCACTTTCAGGCCTTTGAGCCAGGCCCCGAAAACAACCACACCGGATGCGTAACTACCAATGCCGATGACTATTTCGGGCCTGAAGTTTTTAATAATTTTAATGGATTCATGTATCCCTTTTGGAATTTTTAAAACTGAAATGATTTGCTGCCAAAAAGAGCGCCCTTTAATGCTTTCTGATGTGATACTTTTTTGCCCAAAACCGGTCTTGGATAAAATCGATTTTTCAAAAGCTGTTCCGGTATTGACAAAAAGAACCATATTTCCTCGATCCCTGGCCATTAATTCCTGGGCAATGGCTATTCCAGGAAACAGATGGCCGCCTGTTCCCCCGCCTGCAATGATTATCCGCATGATTTCATACGACTGGCTCCCATTGCATATTTAAACCCGAAATACTAGGAGTTCATCCCGTACCCCTTCTTTGGTTTACTTTGGCTTTTTTCGACCGGTAGCCCCGATGTTCATCAGGATTCCCACGGAAGCCATGTTCAACAAAAGCGACGACCCGCCGTAACTCAAAAATGGCAGGGCAAGCCCTTTGGTCGGGAGAAGCCCCAAGGTCACTCCCACATTGATGCATACCTGAAGCCCTATCGCGGTGGTAAGACCGGTCGCCACCAGTGAACCGAAAGTATCCTGTACATTTATAGCAATGCTAAATCCCCGCCATAAAATAAGAACATACAGTCCCAAAATAGAGAGAACGCCCAAAAGTCCGAGTTCCTCTCCTATCACTGAGAAAATAAAATCGGTATGGGGCTCAGGAAGATAAAACAGTTTTTGGTAACCTTTTCCGATCCCTGAACCCCAAATGCCTCCGGTTCCAAATGCCATAAGGGAATGGATCATCTGATATCCCTCATCGCTTGGGAACTGCCAGGGGTTGACAAAAGCCATGATCCGCCGGTTCCGATACGCTGCGCCAAACATCAAAAAATAGGCTATGGGTAACACAAGAACAAAAGACGAAAAAAGGTGGAAGAAGCGCACCCCCCCGACAAAAAGCATTATCCACGTCAATGCCCCGAATATAACAACCGAACCAAAATCGGGTTGAAGGATCACCAGACCGGAAAAAGTGCCAAAAACGATCAGGTGGGGTAAGACACCGATGTTAAAATTCTTGAGATGATCCATCTTTTTGTTCATGGAGTAAGCAAGATATATGATCAGCGCAATGCGGGCAAACTCAGTAGGCTGAAAGCTAAACGTTCCGAAACGGAGCCATCGTTTAGAACCACCGCCAGAAAATCCAAACTCCGTCACCTGAATTGCCAATAGAGAAAGTAACGCTATAACAAGAAGCGGATATGTTAAAAAACCGAAAATTCGATATGGAACATGGCGGCATATCACCAATGCGACTATACCGAAGAGCGCAAAAAGACCCTGCTTCTTTAGAAAAAAATAATCGGTACCAAACCGCTTTAAGGCAACGGCAGAACTCGCGCTGTAGACCATTACGACCCCTATTCCGACCAAAAAAAGGACCGGAAAAAGGAGATTAACGTCATACACGGGTTGTCGGTGTCTGGTCGAAATTTTCTTTTCCTTTATCTCAGTCGTCGCACTTCTTGGCAAAATAGATCTCCCCGATGGGCATAGTCCCTAAACATATCGAAGGACGAACATGCCGGAGACAAAAGTACAACATCTCCCGGCGCCGCCGCCTGATGGGCGAAGTTGACTGCCTCCTTCATTGTACTAGCTTCAGCAGTGGGTGTTGACCTTCCAAATATAGACCTTAACCGGCCGCTTGTTTCACCCATGACAATGAGCTTTTTTACTCGATCATGTACCGGCCCTTTTAATGCATGAAAATCGGCCCCTTTATCCCGACCCCCCAAAATAAGGATAACCGGTTTGTCGAACATTTCCAGGGCGCGGGCCACCGAATCCACATTGGTCGCCTTTGAGTCGTTGATAAAGGTAACATCATTAACCGCTGTGACCCATTCCAGACGATGGGCAAGCCCCCGAAACGTGTTCAATGCCGTCTGGATCCCTTTAGAAGTTCCGCCGGCTGCACAGGCCGCGAGACACGCCGCCGAAGCATTTTCCTTGTTATGTCTGCCGATAATCCCTATCCCTGAAAAATCGAAAGACGATTGCGACGTCTCAGACAAATGGATGCATAGATACTTGCCGTTGATCGTTGCGCCTTTTTCATTTCGAGAACGGCCGTTAAAAAATAACTTCGCGATATTCAATTTCTCGCCGATCAAGCGGACCTGTGGATCAGCGCCGTTCAAAACCGCAATATCCCCTGCCTGGTGGTTTTTAAACATTCTGGCTTTCGATCTGGCATATGCATTAAAATCCGGATAACGATCCATATGGTCCTTGCCAATATTCAGTAAAACACCTATCTTTGATCTGAAGGTTTCAATGGTATCAAGCTGAAAGCTACTCACTTCTACCACAAGCAGCTCCGCTTTCTCCTTGCGGTCTACATAACCGATCAATGGATCGCCGATATTTCCTCCCACAAAAACCTTTAAACCGGAGAGGGCTAACATTTCTCCCAGCAAGGCGGTTGTGGTGGTTTTTCCATTGGTCCCGCTCACAGCGACGATCGGCTCTTGTATAAATCGAAAGGCAAGTTCGATTTCTCCCCATACAGGAATTCCTCTTTCTTTTGCCCTCTGAACCGGCACAATGGTGTGGGGTACACCCGGGCTGAGCACAATCAGGTCAGTATTTTGAAATACTTCAATTCTGTGCTCACCCAGCAGGATATCCACGCCGATTGCACGGGCTTGATCCCCAAAGGTCCCAGTCGCTTTATCGGCTGAAATATCGGTTATGGTGACAGATACGCCCCTGTTCCTTAAAAACCGAGCCACTGCAACCCCAGTGATACCGAGTCCGACCACTAAAACGCGTTTTGGCAAAAATTCCATTTCTTACCGGCCAGGCATCAATATCCACAATCCTTTATAAAAAGTGCGCCGGATTGACTATCTCAATTTCAATGTGCTCATGGAAATCAGAGCAAGAGCGATCGCAATAATCCAAAACCGCACGATTACTTTGGGTTCGGCCCACCCTTTCAACTCAAAATGATGATGAAGGGGTGCCATTCTGAAAATTCTTCTACCGTTTGTCATCTTAAAAAAACCGACCTGGAAAATAACGGAAATCGCTTCGATGACAAAAAGCCCACCCACAAGTGCCAGAAGAATCTCCTGTTTGGTAATCACTGCCACCGCCCCGAGCGCACCACCTAGAGGCAGCGAACCAACATCCCCCATGAAAATTTGTGCCGGATATGTATTAAACCATAAAAATCCAAGACCTGCCCCAACCAATGCCCCACAAAAGATTGTAACCTCACCGCTTCCGATGACGTAATTGATCTGCAGATACTGGGCAATTTTGGCATGACCGGATACATAGGCAAAAAACATATATGTTCCTGCTACGATAATGACAGGGCCAATGGCCAGTCCATCGAGACCGTCTGTCAAATTGACGGCATTGGACGTTCCGACGATAACCAACATGGCAAAAAGAATGTATCCCCACCCAAGATCGGGCGAAATATTCTTAAAAAACGGTATGGTTACCTGGGTATTAAAATCCGGATCAGCGTAAACAAGAGTTCCAGTGGTTATTGCAATGATGGTTTGCAGCAATAGCTTGCTCTGAATGCCCAACCCCTTGTTGAGTTTTTTCACCTGCATGAGGTAGTCATCGATAAAGCCGATCACCCCATATCCAACAGTGACAAAAAGAATGAACCAGATATAATGATTGGTTAAATTTGTCCAAAGGAGGGCCGAAACGACGATTGCGAATATGATCAAGATACCGCCCATGGTCGGTGTTCCAGCCTTTTTGTGATGATTTTTTGGCCCGTCTTCCCTGATATACTGTCCGATCTGCATGGAGTCGAGCTTTCGAATGACCCACGGCCCCAACAAAAAGCAGATTAAAAACGCGGTGAGACTGGCATAAATCGTCCGGAATGTAATATATCTAAAGACATTAAAAGCAGATAAGTGGGTATGTAGTGGATAGAGTAGGTGATATAACATTTCTATTTGCCCATTATCGAGTTCCGGCCCATTTCATAAGCTTTTCCACGATCTTCTCCATTGCCATGCCTCGAGAGCCTTTAACCATTACCCAGTCCCCCGGCTCCAAAAAGCGTGTCAGATCTTCGACGATATCTTTTTTGCTTCCGATTAAAATATGGCTTGCGTCCAAACCTTCACTCTTTGCGCCTGCCGCAACAATTTCGGCGAAATCTCCCGTGATACAGAGCTTTGCCGTATCTGATTTTGCGAACAAAGTACCGATCATCCTGTGCATCGATTCGGCGATTTCACCCAGTTCCAACATATCGCCCGCTACAAAAACCCCTCTTTTATTCCCCTTTAAGAATCGAAGGGTATCCATGGCCACCTTCATCGAATCCGGGTTGGCATTGTAGGTATCGTCAATGATTTGAATACCCCGTGCCGTACGAAGGACATTCATCCTTCCCTGAACCGACTGAAAACTTTCGAGGCCTGTCTTGATGTCCTCAACTGATAACCCGAGTCGGTATCCTGCGGCCGCCGCTGAAAGGGCATTTGACACCATAAACCTCCCCGGGGTCCTGAGATGGATCGGAACGGTTTCGTTGGGAAGAGAGAGCATAAAATCGATTCCCTGATTCTTTTCCTTTACTGACCGGGCTGAAATGTGGGCTTTTCTGGAGAATCCAAAAAGGAGTACATTAATCGAGAAGCGTTCAGCTAATCGCATAACCCTCCGGTCATCTGCATTCAAAATGGCCGTTCCATTTGCCTTGATCTTTTTTAAAAGCTCTCCTTTGGCAGAACTGACGCCAGCAATCGAACCTACCCCTTCAAGATGGGCGTGACCGATGTTGGTAATAATACCCACATCCGGCATGCAAATTTCCGAAAGGCGTTCTATCTCTCCCAGCCGGTTCATCCCGAGTTCCAGAACCGCCCATTGATGACATGTCTCAAGATTTAACAGGGAGAGGGGAAGCCCGATTTCGTTGTTGTAGCTTCTCCGGCTCGACAAGGTGATAAAGCGTTGTTCCACCACGCCTGTGGTCATTTTCCGGGTTGTTGTTTTTCCGTTTGATCCGGTAATGGCAATCACCGAAGCGTTTGAACGCTTTCGATGAAACCGGGCAAGATCACCCAAAGCTTTGATGGTGTCTTGTACCCCCACACAAACAATCACTTTTTTCGCCCTTCGGGGACTGGGCAAATTGCCTAACCTCTCTCTGTTGACCACCAGACCACCGACCCCTTTGCCCAGGACGTCTGAAACAAAACTGTGGCCATCGTAGGTAGTCCCCTTAATACCGATAAAAATCTCTCGTGGTGTGATGTGTCTTGAATCAATTGAGATTCCAGCGAAGATTTGATCCAGATCTCCGGATACCAGATCGCCACCTGTGGCTTCCAGTATTTCCGTGGTAGTCCATGGTATTTTTTGGGTTTCCTGCATCGTATTTATTGTCGATTGCATTGCTAATTTAATAAGATTTTCTCTGCCTCTAATCTGTCATCAAAGGAAAAGATTTTGTTCCCGACAATTTGATATTTCTCATGTCCTTTTCCTGCGATCAGCACCGTATCACCGGCATGGGCTGCTGAAATCCCGAGGTGGATCGCTTTTCTGCGGTCGGGTTCGATAACGTACCCTTTTTTCTCAAACCCTTTCTTTAAATCCGATGGGTTGTAATGATGAAGACATTCTTTTTGGATGCCGACACAAATTTGCTGGATAATCTCCCTCGGTTCCTCGTTGCGAGGATTATCAGATGTAATTACAGCAAGGTCGCACAGGTTTTCAGCGATTTCGCCCATTTGGGGTCGTTTCTCCCTGTCCCTATCACCACCACAACCGAAGACGCATATGATTCTGCCAACGGCCATCGATTTCAATGCTGAAAGTACATTGTCCAGGGCACCTGGGGTATGGGCATAGTCGACGAACACAAACTTCCCCGATCCA
>Ga0255051_10000603_pt1 | contig 13129 bp, 16 predicted proteins | sample JV7_2_9_MG_FD_181719 | JGI IMG/M metagenome (GOLD analysis project Ga0255051, IMG submission 181719) | Seawater microbial communities from Jervis Inlet, British Columbia, Canada - JV7_2_9 | ecosystem: Environmental > Aquatic > Marine > Inlet | place: Canada: British Columbia | collected 2016-10-06
CGGCTAGATGCGAGTGATCAATTCAAACCGCTGATGCGACCGGAACTCGATATCGTAGTCTACGCTGTAGATGCCGATGACGTTGAGGGTTCGAGCAAGAAGGCGCGGGCCATATTTGATCGGGCAGCCGATCAGGACCTTCACCTCGCGTTAGTCGAATTACCGACGGAAATGGTCAGACATTATTGGCCGGAGCTGGATGGCGAAGAGCCAACAATTACCTGCTTGCGTTCCTGTTTGATGAAACCCGAGCACCTCGACTGGATCGATCAGATCTTTTCGATAATAAGTAAGTCGGCGAAATTGACGTGAGTCCTTAGCCTGTCTGCAACTGCATGATCGAACGCACGAGCATGACGCCGACATAGAAACACGCAAATCCGCCGAGCATGGTCGAGATCAGGTAAATGAACGCACCGGCGATCTCGTCCTGTTGCATCATCGTGTTCATTTCCATGACAAGCGCGGACAACGTCGTGAAGCTACCGCAGAAGCCCACTGCAACCAGCAAACGATATTGATCGGGAATGATGCCCGCGTCGTTGAACCATTGTGATCTGGCCACGAGTTGTGCTGCGATTCCCATGACGAAGCAGCCCAGCAGGTTTGCAGTGAGCGTACCCCAGGGCAAGGCGACGGCACCGCGTTGCAAAAGTACGTTCAGGCCGAATCTGGCCATGGCGCCAAGTGCGCCGCCGATGGCCACGAAAACGTAAGAAAGAAAGGCAGTGTGCATTCCGGTATCGGTCAGGCCGTGGGTGCAAAAACCGGGGGATGCTATCACAGACTGGACGTGACCGGCGTCACACTGAGTCTACAAACTGGCTGCTAGACTGATCGAAATTCCGCAAGGGCATTAGACATGGTCAAGTCAAAGAAGACTGATACCGGCAGGACGGACCCATCCCTCGAAACTATTCAGGCGATCGAAAAGACAGACCTGAAGGCATTGTCGTACATCCAGCTTCGACACCTGCATGCGACCGTAACGCAGACGATAACCGATCTTGACGAGGAGTTAAGATTGCGCGCGGAAGATGACGGCGCGGGTGACACGGTAAGAATTCCTGTCAAGGACGTAGCAGGATAAGAATCCTGAATCGCCCGATCACGTGAAATAAGTCCGGCCCGAGCGGGCAACACAATTTGGCCAAATCAGGTAATCAGTTCCCATGACTTGCCGGCAATTATCGCGCTTCGAATGTTGATCTAATCGTCTTCGGTTTTGATTGCACGTCTTGCACGCCAATTAATAATTGCCGTAACGATTATTGAAAGTAAAAGCGCGGGAATAAACAAATAAAATGCCCCGATTACCTGCCCGACATGAGAGGTTATTTTGTAACTGACCGGTTCAATTCGGTCCTGGTAGGCGCGATATATGGAAGTCGATGTTCTGGTGTTTGAATAATAGAACGCTACCAATTGCCACTCACCATGATCTTCCAGGATTTCAGCGTTATGGAGATCTCCAACATTGATAAATACCTCCCTCTCCGGCAGCAAAAATGTGAGATCGGTCAGATCCAGCTCCCTGGAATTAAGGTATTCGAGGTTCAAGACCCGATATGTTACGCCGTCAATTGAGTTGTCTGTCGTAAAGGCGGCAACCGTGAATTCCCAGGCGGTTCGTCCAGTAAAGTCTTTCGTTTGTTTGGGCGGAGTCCCGGCGATATAGATGGCAATCAAGCACAACCCGTAAATCACAGTGAAGGTCATACATCCTGGCCTGAGCCATTTCCCTTTTCGTTTCGCCGATTCGGCCACTTTCTTATCCATCACTCTGAGGCATCGCAAATCAGGCGAGCATGAAACTCGCTTCACAGTCGGCTACCAATGCATCATCGGCTGCAGTTCTTGCTTCGCCCTTCAACACGACGAGCCTGCGACGCTCCTGCTCTATCCAGCCGGTGAGATTAATTGTCTGGCCGACTTCGAGCGCCTTGCGATAGCGAATCTCGCATTTTGCGGTATGTGCTTTCATATCCTGTAGATAAAGCACATTTGCCATCACATCATCGAGTGCGGAATAAATTATTCCACCATGCACCGTATTCCGATATCCGACGTGAGTCTCGCCCGGAGTGAACGTTCCGCTGCATTTGCCATCTTCCAGATGAAACTTTATCTGCAGCCCGATGGGATTGTCAGGTCCGCACGCGAAACACATCGTTGCCGCTTCCGCCAAACTCTTGCTCGTCACGCTTGTCTCCAGTTAGCCCTCGACAAATTCCGGATATTCCGGTAACCAGCGGTACTCGTCAATGCGATTGCTCAAATCGTCCGAACTTATCTTCTCGGCGACGCCGTCATGGACCGCCTGATTCGCGACTGAAATAGCGACTTCGCCGCATACTTCCCACAGTCTGGACACTTCGGGCATCAGGCAGCCGTCCGTTAGCTCTTCGCCGGTCAGGCTATCGGCAAGCGCTGTTGCGGCGGCGGCGATCATGTTGTCCGTTACCTGTGAAGCAGCGCTGACAATCGTGCCAAGGCCGATGCCGGGAAATATGAAAACATTGTTGGCCTGACCAATGCGCCGCGGTCCTCCTCTCATCTGCACGTCATCGAACGGGCTACCCGTTGCAACGAGGGCGCGCCCTTCCGTCCAGCGCAGTACTTGCTCGGGTGTCGCTTCGCTGATCGAGGTCGGATTCGACATTGGCAGGATTATGGGAATGCCGCCGGCAGCAGACATTGCTCGCACGGCAGCTTCATCAAATGCGCCGGCCTGGCCCGAAGCGCCAATCAATGCGCTTGGCCGGTAACTCCGGATTACTTCAGGCAGTTCTCGCCGCGACTGCTCGTTCAGGTCCAGCTCCCGCACCAGCGCTGTCGGCCAGGCCAGCTCGTGCTTGTAGTCTTCCATTTGCTCGCGTTCGTCGCTAATGATCCCGTGGCTGTCCATAACCAGTACAGCGCGCCTCAACTCGCTGCCGTCAAGGCCATCAATCGCCAGCTGCTTGCGTAGTTGCCGTGCGATTCCAAGTCCTGCCGCACCTGCTCCATACATCAATATACGGCTGTCCTCGAAAGGCGCTCCCGATATCTTGCACGCGGCAAGAACGCAAGCGAGCGCCACAGCGCCCGTTCCCTGTATGTCATCGTTGAATGAAGGCAGTTGGTCCCGGTAGCGATCCAGAATGCGCAGCGCATTGTCTTTGCGAAAGTCTTCCCATTGAATGACGACTTGCGGGAATACATTTCGGGCCGCGGTAACAAACTCGTCGACAAGCGCGTCGTACTCGGCGCCGCGAAGTCGTTTTTCACGCCATCCGAGATAAAGCGGATCGTCCAGCAGGGATTGATTATCGGTTCCAACGTCGAGGCTGATCGGCAACGTGCGTGCCGGATGAATTCCTGCGCCCACGCAATAGAGTGAAAGCTTGCCGACGCTGATGGCCATGCCGCCCGCACCCTGATCGCCTATGCCAAGAATCGATTCGTTGTCTGTAACGACCATTAGCTGGACATCACTGAACGGTGCTGCGTTTCGTAAAATGTCTTCGACCCGCCCGTTGTGATCTGGCGTGATCCAGATGCCGCGGGCGCGGCGAAATACGCGACTGTAATATTGTGAGGCCTTGCTAACTGTCGGCGTGTAGACAATCGGCATCAGTTCATCGAGATGCAGGCTCAACACTTTGTAATAGAGATGCTCGTTTCTATCCTGCAGCGCGGCTAATCCAATATGTCGGCCTACGGGGTCCTCGTTGAAACAGATCGATTTGTAAACCCGATTTGCCTGCGTCTCCATATCGTTGTGTTGTGAAGGCAGCAGTCCGACAAGGTCGAAGCGCTCCCGTTCCTCGGGTGTGAATCCGGTTCCTTTGTTATACAGCGGAAATCTGAGCAGCGACGCACCGTGAAACGGAACCTTCAAGTGGTCGCCGTCAGCCATCCTTTTGAGGTCGAACTTCTCCATGCCGGCTCACTAAACGCCTGCATTAAAGCCCTGTCAAGCCGCCTTACTTGACCTCGCGGTCGATGACGATCGAGATTTCTCCAGTCTCCGAAGGCCGCACAGTTTTTTCTCCGTACCAGTCGCCAGGCTGTGCAACGGGCTGCCCCGATATCGATACCCTGGCAACAATCTCGAGTTCCGAAAATCCGGACAGCAATCGGTCTGGAATCATTGAATCCGAGTCGCTCAACGAAATTACCGCTGGTAGCTCGCTCACTCGACGCCTGACGGCGGCGATCGGCGGCCTCGGCTGGGCCGGGTCGCGGGCGATGATGAAAACAATGGCGTTCGGATCCACTGCACCCCGGGTAACAGGTGCGAGTTCGATCGCGGCGGCAACGATCGGCCGGGCTGGCGCCGGCTCGACAGCCGGTTCTTCGCCGCGCAATTCGCCAATTCTTGTTTCCAATATTTCCCTGATCCCTTCGGGCGGCGAAAGCGCCATCAATGCCTCCCACCTTTCAGCGGCAAGGAGGCGTTCACCTCGCTCTATCGCAACGAGCCCACCGTAGAACAGGGCTTTGGGATTGCCGGGCGAAATTGCGATCGCGTTCTCGAACAATTCGCCGGCACGTCCCGTCAAGGTCCTTTGGTCCCGCATCCAGACGGCTTCGCCGAGATCTACGAGCGTTTGCCCGTCGGCACCTGATTCCAATCTTACGGCCCGATCGAATGCCTCGACCGCCTTGTCGTATCTGGCGAGTTGAAAATAAGAGCGTCCGAGCATTTTCCATCCCGCCAGGTCGTCGGGGTTATCCTGCAGGCGTTTACCGAGCCCGCCGACCATATCCTCGATGCTGGCCGTTTCCGATCCGGCAGATTGTCCTTGCGGCGTGCCGATGGTCGCATAAATGCCCGCGGACAAACCGCCCACAAATACGATTGCAATGAGTGACTGAAGCGACAGGCCCTTTTTATGCTGGACCAACGGCCAGACTACGACCGCAACTGCGACCAGCAGCATTATTCCCAGGATTATCCAGATCATGATCTAATCAGTATCGTCGTCAACAGACAGGGCCATGCGGCCGCGCACCACTCTAATCGCGACAATGCCGCCAACGGCAATCAGTAGAAACGGTGCGATCCAGAGCGCCATCGTCTTACCGCTCATGCGCGGCCGATAAAGCACGAAATCGCCGTAGCGCGTGACGAGGAAATCATAGATCTCGGCGTCGGATCTGCCCTCCTCCATCAGTCTTTGAATTTCCCGTCGCAGGTCGCCGGCAAGAAAGGCGTTCGAGTCCTTGATCGTCTGGTTTTGACAGACAAGGCAGCGCACTTCCGAGACTATCTTCTCGTAACGAGCCTGCATTTCCGGATCATCGAAAACTTTGCCCGCGTCGATCGCATTCGCCAGGCCGAACGCAAGAAACAAGATCATTGCAGTCCCGATGCGTTTCACTCGATTATTCCTTTTTCCGCGAGAATTCTCGGCTGAAATTCTTTCTGCCAGACTTCCTCGGTCAGCGGACTGATGTGCTTGTAAAGAACGACGCCCTCGGCGTTGATCAGGAATGTTTCCGGCGCGCCATAGACACCCCAGTCGATTCCAACGCGCCCGTCTTCATCGTAGGCCGAAGCTACATACGGATCACCAAGTTGTTGCAGCCAGGAAACCGCATCTTCGCGGCGGTCGCGCCAGTTAAGGCCATACAGTGGAATGTCGGTCTCATTTGCGAGTCGCAGCAGATAATCATGCTCCTGACGGCAACCGACGCACCAGGTTGCCCAAACGTTGAGCAACGCCAGGCGACCTTCGTAATTGGCACTGCCGACGTTCTGACCCGGATCCTTCAGGCTCGGTAGTTCGAATTCCGGGGCAGGCTTCATGAGCAACGGCGAGGGAATTTCAGACGGATCGCGATTGAGTCCGATCACAAACACCGGAATCATGACAGCGACGAGGACTAGTGGGATAAGAAAACGCGACATCAGGCTACTTTTTCACCCAACGCGGATTTCTCTGTCGATTTCACGGCACCCTTCGCGAACTGATAACGGCGATCGCTGGCTGCAAGCAGACCACCTAGCGCCATGATCAGTGCGCCCAGCCAGATGAGGCGAATCATCGGCTTGTATTGCACTCTGACACTCCAGGCGCCGTCGCCCAGCGGGTCCCCCAGCGCGACAAAAAGATCGCGGTTCAGACTTGCCAGGATGCCCGCCTCCGTCATCGGACTTTGCTGCACGAGATAGGTGCGTTTCTGTGGCCTTAGTTCGCCTATGTACTTACCATTCTTGCGGATCTCGACTTCACCTTCCAGCGCCTGGAAATTTGGTCCCTGTAAGTTACGAAGCTCGCGCAGCTCGAAAGTAAAACCTGCCACTTCTACGCTCTGACCCGGCGTCATCCGCAAATCCTCCTCGACATTGAAGGCCTGCACGATCGAGACCCCCAGGACGAAAAAACCGACGCCTAAATGTGCAATTGACATGCCGAGCGCCGCCCGCGTGATGGCGGGTGTTCCTGGCGGCCGTCGCAGGGAGCGAAGCGGCTGAATCAGGGCCACGGCCATGATCCAGAATGCAGCGATGGCACCAACGGTCACGAGACCACCGAAGCGGCCATAGACCAGCGCCGGAAGCGCCAGGCCAGCGATGATCGCGAACAAAGCCGGCATCTTGAGCTGCGCGGCAAGCACCGGCCAGTCCTGGCTGCGCCATGCCGTATGCATGCCGACGCCGATCAGGAGCAGGAGCGGCAGCATCGGAATCGCAAACGCAATTTCGAACCACGGCGCTCCCACGGAAATCTTGCCCGCTTTCATCACGTCCGCGATCAGCGGCGCGAGCGTCCCGAACAGTATCAGCGTTGCGGCGATCACCAGCAGTACATTATTCAGCAGTAAGAAGGTTTCTCTCGAGAGCGGCTTGAAGCCCGCGTCCGAGTCGAGCGCGGGCGCTCGCCAGGCATACAGGGCGAGGGCGCCGCCGATCACGATGCCAAGAAAAGCGAGTATGAAAAGGCCACGCGCCGGGTCTGTTGCAAACGCATGCACCGAAACGAGGATGCCGGAGCGTACGAGGAATGTTCCGAGCAGGCTCAGGGAAAATGCCGAGATCGCCAGCAGCAATGTCCAGCTCTTGAACAGGCCGCGCTTCTCTGTAACCGCAAGCGAGTGTATCAAAGCCGTTCCGGCCAGCCAGGGCATGAACGAGGCGTTTTCGACGGGATCCCAGAACCACCACCCGCCCCAGCCGAGCTCGTAGTAGGCCCACCAGCTTCCGAGTGCGATGCCAACGGTCAGGAACAGCCACGCCCAGGTCGTCCAGGGCCGCGTCCAGCGCGCCCAGCGTCGATCGAGGTGACCGCTGAGCATGGCAGCAACGGCGAACGCGAACGCCACCGAGAAGCCCACATAGCCCGTATAAAGAATCGGCGGATGTATGGCCAGGCCGGGGTCTTGCAGTAGCGGGTTAAGGTCGGCACCGTCTTGCGGCGCCGGAAGGTATCGCTCGAACGGATTTGAGGTCAGCAGCGTGAACAACATGAAGCCGCAGCTCAGGAGACCAAGAACACCGAGGACGCGTGCCGAAAATGATTCCGGCATCGACCGGCTATAGCGTCCGACGGCGACGGTCCAGACCGACAGGATCAGGATCCAGAGAAGCAGAGATCCTTCGTGCGCGCCCCACACTGCCGAAAATTTGTACACGTCCGGCAAGGCGAGTTGTGAGTGATTGGCGACATAGAGAACGGAAAAATCGTCGCTCAGGAACGACCAGGCGAGACACGCGAAGGCAATAATGACAAAAACGCAATGCCCCCGCGCCGCCGGACGGGCAACCGCCATCAGTGCATCGTCGCCCCGATGGGCACCGAGCAAGGGCATTACGCCCTGGCAAATTGCCAGAGACAGCGCCAGGATCAACGCGAAGTGGCCGATCTCCGGGATCATTCGTCGGTCGCTCTTTGCCCTTCGGCAGCCTCATTCGCCGCCCCATGTCCGGCCAGTGACTCTGCGACTTCAGGTGGCATGTATTGCTCGTCATGCTTGGCGAGCACAGTATCGGCGACGAATATGCCCTCGTCGTTCAATCGACCGTGCGCGATGATTCCCTGCCCTTCGCGAAACAGATCCGGCAATATGCCGCCGTAGCTGACAATGAGCTGCTGGTCCAGGTCTGTCAGCGTGAATTCGATGTCGAGTTCGCCGACCTCGCGAACGACGCTTCCCTCGACCACAAGACCGCCGACCCGAAAGTTGCGATCGCTCGGATAATTACCCTGCACGACATCCGATATGTCGACAAAGAACATCATGTTCTCCTCGAAAGCGCGCAGCGAGAAAATAGCGGCAATCGCAAGTCCGGCGGCTGCCAGTCCGAGTGCCAAAGCGCGCTGTTGCCGGGGTCTCATTCGCCGGTCTCCTCCATCTTCAATAACCGCATGATCTCATCCTGGATCCGGCGATGACGCCGCCTGGCCTGACCCAAACTCGCGACGACGACAATAAGCGTCATCAGGTACGAACTCCAGACGTAGCTGCCGTACTCTCCCATCGAAAATATATCCATTAATGCGATTCCTCAGACGATAACAACAGGTTGCGTACCCAACGCGAGCGTCGCTCGCGGTAAAGCACTTCAGTTCTAACTCTGGACAGCAGAAGCGCACCAAACAATAAGGAGAAACCGAAAATCATCGCCAGGAGCGGATACAGCATTGCGGGCACGATCGCGGGTCCACCTTCGCGAACCAACGTCGGTCCCTGGTGCAGCGAACTCCACCATTCCACTGAGAAGTGAATGATCGGAACGTTGACGGCGCCAACCAATGCCAGTATGGCGCCGGCGCGATCTGCCTTTTGCGTGTCGTCAATCGCTGCACGCAAGGCCATGTAGCCGAAGTAGAGGAACAACATGATGAGTTCGGAGGTCAGCCGGGGATCTCCCCATTCCCACCAGGTACCCCACATCGGCCGCCCCCATATCGAGCCCGTGGCCAGGGCCAGGAAGGTAAACCATGCGCCTAGCGGCGCTGCACCCGCTGCGACGGCATGCGCGAGCTTCATGCGCCAGATCAGCCCTATGCCAGCGGAGATCGCCATGACCGAGTAAGCCAGCATCGACAGATAAGCAGCCGGTACATGTACATAGATGATTCGAAACGCGTCGCCCTGCTGATAATCCGCAGGTGCGAAAAACAGGCCCGCAACCGTTCCATAGGTGATCAGAAGCAGCGCCGACACAGCAAGCCAGGGAATGATTTTGGCGGCCAGTTGATAAAAGTGTGGCGGTGATGCGAGCTTTTGCAGGATTTTCCACATAGACGTAAATTCTACTCGTTGCTTATTTTCAAAGCTGCGGCAGTGGCGAATGGTGCGAGGCTTAGCGCCAGCATGCAATAGGCTGCAAGAAAATAAATGCCGGCAGCCACCGCATCGTCGGATGCTGCAAGTGCAACCGTACGCGCCCCGAATATGAGTACGGGCATCGCGAGCGGCAGGATCAGAAGACTCAACAGGGCATTGCCTCGATTGAGACCGACCGTGAGAGCTGCCCCAATCGATCCAAGCAGGCTCAAGCTGATCGTCCCAAGCGCCAGCGTCAGCATCAGGACGTCCACCGCCTCGGCAGGCATCCGGAATGTTAGTGCGATCAGTGGCGAAACCATCACGAGTGGTAGGCCACTGACCAGCCAATGCGCAATAGATTTGCCCAGCGCCAATAGAGGCAAGGGCTGCGGGCTCAGTATGATCTGGTCGAGGCTGCCATCCTCGAAGTCACTCAAGAACAGGCCGTTCAATGAAAGCAGCGCCGCAAGCAGCGCCGCGACCCAAAGGACGCCGGGACCGCTTATTGCAAGTTGTTCGGCGGCTGGCCCAACGGCGAGCGGGAACAAGGTACTGACCATCGCAAAAAAGAACAGCGGATTCAGCACGTCGCCCGGACGTTTCCAGGCAAGCAACAAGTCCCGCCGGATTATCGATTTCAGCCCGTTCATCAGGCTCGGCACGTTGACTTCACTGCTGTTCACTACAGCTCGATCCTGTGCATCGGAGTCTCGAGTTCAAGGTCCTGGTGAGCTGCCAGCACGCAAATGCCGTTTTTCTCCAGGTGATCGCTGATCAGTTCGATGACGAGATCGTGTCCGCCGGCATCGAGATTTGCGAACGGCTCATCGATCAACCAGATGCGTGCATCGGATATCAGCATTCTTGCGAGTGCCACCCGTTTTTGCTGGCCTGCCGAAAGGGAACGCAGAGGCAACTCTGTGAGTCGATCCAGGCTCAAACGGCCGAGAATCCCGTCAATGTCGTCAAGTGTTGCGGAACGAAGGCCCGTTTCGAAGCGGAGATTCTCGAGCAGCGTCAGGTTGGCATTGAAACCCACCCGGTGTGCCAACCACACAACCTCGGCGTGGAATGCTTGTCGATCTTTTTCGGTGGGCGTGCCCTGCCAGCTTATGTACCCCTCCTCCAGGCTGATCAATCCTGCAATCGAGCGCAATAGACTGGTCTTGCCACTGCCGTTGGGCCCCCGAATGAGCATCAACTCGCCCGCACTTAGCGCAAAATCCAGACCCTTGAACAGGCAACGCTCGCCGCGCAGCAGGCAAAGGTTGGTTCCTAACAGCAATTCAGTCAATGTATTAGCGCCCGTCGTCTGCACTTAGCGACAAATAGTACACATTTACTGCAGACGATTTTCTTCTTTATATCAAGCATGAATCAGCTTTTTCGAATGTCATTTCTCGGAAATTTGCCTGGTTCTTTGATTCATAAGGAATCAATCTGAACCGGTTTGCAACACATCCGTGTCGATCGTAGGATTATCGCAGCAGTTAACGTTGTACACAGGAACGAGCGACAAAGTAACTGTATCAAATGAGCAAATTGGTTCTGACACCGAGTTCAATGCAATGGATTTAGGCGCGGCCGGATTACAGGAGCAACCTTTTCGGACTTACGGGAGACCATTGTTCTTCATCCCCTACTCCGCCCAACAGGACGCATTTGACTTCCTGCGTGACACATATGCGAATGACCAGGGTCTGGGCCTGTTTCAGGGCCCCGCCCTGTCCGGCAAATCGACGATTATCCGGCATTTCACGGAGACGCTGCCAGAGGATCGCGCTTTCGCAGTGGTGGACGGTGCCGGCCTCAATACGACGGCGTTATTGGAAGCCGTTCTGTCGCAGTTCGGCTACGACCTGTATTTCAATTCTGTCAACGAGTTGGCCAATATGGTCAAAGTGTTTGCGATGCAGCAGACCGCCTCTGTTCATGCCCCGCTACTGGTTATTAAAAATACACATGCCTTGATTCCGAGCGCATTGCGCGTGTTGTGCGAGCTTGCTCAACTCAAAGTCAGGGGAAGAAGCGCCGTTCGCCTGATTCTTGTGAGCGACAGGTCGATTTCGACTATCGTCGATGCACCGGCGATGGCGCCAATATCCAAACGATTGACCGGTGAATTTCATCTCGGGCCACTTAACCTGGATGAAACGACTGATTATGTGTATGCCAAGCTTCGCGCAGGCGGTTGTCCCGATCCGGAGAACGTAATTCCGGACGATGTGTGTGATGAACTGCATATTGCCTCTGGCGGCTGGCCGGGAATCATCGACCGCCTGGCGTTGACTGCCCTAGCGAAAGCGAAATTTTGCCCTGTCCGCGCGGATCATATCGAGCGGCCGGTGCTTCCGGATAACGAATCGCAGGGCCTTGCCGCGCTAAGGCAGGTCGAACTGAAGCTCAAACCCGACGACGAAGGCAGCGGGCCTCCCAGAATCGTACTGACACACAACGGCAATACCTTGCGTGAATTGACGCTGGATCGGCCGCGGTTGTTGATCGGCAGATCAGAACACAACGATCTGTGCATAAACAGCAAGTTCATCAGCCGACATCACGCCCTGTTCGTTCGACATGGCGCCGCAACTTTCCTGATGGATCTGAACAGCACCAACGGCACCTACGTTAACTCCCGCCGCATCTCGAATCAGGTGGTGATCGACGAGGACATCATCTCGGTCGGTAACCACGGCATCAAGTTCTTCGACCCGGGAGCCAGAGACCGGTCAGCAGAGGAAGGAGCCGGATTTACGGATACCGTGATCCTGCAGAGTCTCGAGGACATGCGCAAAGTTCTCGCCAGGGAAAATACGCAGGCTCTGCCGATTCCCAACCTGGATTCGATACCGGAAAACGAACTAAGGAACCTCTGATCTATTCATGAACTCGTATCTTGTGTCCAAAATGTCCAGCTTCTGCGTTGCGAATCTTCGCAATAGCCAGCTCACGTGCGATCCGCGCCTTAAATCTGAACATTTTGAATCACAATCTCCTTCGCCCAGAATAAATCAGAGGTTCCCTAGAACTTTGAGGATCGATACAGCTTATTTACAGAATTTTTCCTTGAAGTGCTTCCGGCACATGGAGATATAGCGGTCGTTGCCACCGATTTCGACCTGCGAGCCCTGCGTAACAGTATTTCCGTCCTCATCGAGGCGCAGCACCATCGTCGCCTTGTTGCCGCAGTCGCAAATAGCCTTCAGCTCCTTCAGATTGTCCGACCATGCCAGCAGATACTTGCTGCCTTCGAAGGGTTCGCCCTGAAAGTCAGTGCGAAGGCCGTACGCCAGTACGGGTATATTGAGCTGGTCAGTCACTTCACCAACCTGGAAGACCTGATCCTTGGTAAGAAACTGAGCCTCGTCTATCAATACGCAATGCAATGGATCGTCCTTGATTGCATTGTTCACGATGTCCAGGAGGTCGTCAGCCTGGCCGAAGGAAATCGCCTCGGTCTCCAGCCCGATTCTGGAGGACACCTTGCCAACGCCGTAACGGTCATCCAGCTTCGGCGCCAACACGAGTGTGTTCATCCCCCGCTCCCGGTAGTTGTAACTTGATTGAAGCAAGGCCGTGGACTTTCCGGCATTCATGGAGGAGTAATAGAAATACAGCTTTGCCATAAGGTAAATTCTGCCTTAGTCGTGTTAATTATTAATATTTAAGGGTTTTATCACGTTCATGTGATCGCCATGATGCGCGATTCATGACATTCAGCCACGGACAGTATTTTGACACAGGCTCTCGTGCTCAAGTGATCACTTGCCATCTAAATCGAAAACCTCGCTCGGGCGGGGCCTTTTACTCGGACTGTGCGGCCCTGAAGTTCGCCAGCCATGTTTCGGCAAGTCCTTTGGCTTCG
>Ga0255051_10000610_pt1 | contig 13086 bp, 11 predicted proteins | sample JV7_2_9_MG_FD_181719 | JGI IMG/M metagenome (GOLD analysis project Ga0255051, IMG submission 181719) | Seawater microbial communities from Jervis Inlet, British Columbia, Canada - JV7_2_9 | ecosystem: Environmental > Aquatic > Marine > Inlet | place: Canada: British Columbia | collected 2016-10-06
CGAAGCTGTCGAAACTAGTGAACCGGATTAGGCTGAAATATTTATCGCTTGGCAAGTCGCACGGAGTTGGATATATTCGATTACTCCATTTAGACGATATTTGTGGGTTTAATCGTGCCAGGCACAGACGCCATATTCCGTGACACGGTCCTGACTTTCGGTCAGGCACGCCAGCCTGCGTATGCATTGCTATCTCTAATCCTGTTGCTGCTGCCGTAAGGCAGGCAGAGAACTCCTGACGAGGGCAAACGTAATCACAAACCCATTTTTCAAGCTTCACTAAATGAGATAGCAATGAATAAAGATAAATTAATCGTATTCGACACCACGCTTCGTGACGGCGAGCAAAGTCCGGGTGCTTCGATGACCAGGGACGAAAAAATTCGCATCGCTCGTGCTCTGGAAATCATGAAGGTCGACATTATCGAGGCTGGTTTTCCAATCGCCAGCGACGGTGACTTTGAAGCCGTGAAAGCGGTGGCCGAGATAGTCAAGGACAGCACGGTTTGCGGCCTTGCACGCGCAAAAAAAATAGACATCGAACGCGCCGGCGAAGCAATTAAACCGGCCAATTCGGGGCGTATCCATACCTTTTTGGCAACTTCACCGATTCACATGCAGCACAAGTTACGCATGTCACCCGACGAGGTTGTCGAGGCCGCGGTTAAGGCGGTTCGAATGGCTCGCGCCTATACTGATAATGTTGAATTTTCACCCGAAGACGCCGGGCGCTCGGAGCCTGATTTCCTGTGCCGGATACTGGAAGCAGTGATCGCCGAGGGAGCCACTACGATCAATATCCCGGATACTGTCGGTTATAACATTCCACACCAGTTCGGTGATTTGATCAGGGATTTAATCGAACGCATACCGAATTCAGACAAGGCGGTTTTTTCAGTCCACTGTCATAACGACCTCGGCCTTGCGGTTGCCAATTCTTTATCCGCGGTATTGGCTGGCGCGCGCCAGGTTGAGTGCACCATTAATGGTCTCGGCGAACGTGCAGGCAATGCCTCGCTGGAAGAAATTGTTATGGCGATACGCACACGCCAGGATGAGTTCCCCTGTGACACTGACCTCGATACCAGGCAAATTATGACCTGTTCCAAGCTGGTTGCCGGCATTACCGGGTTTAACGTGCAACCCAACAAGGCAATTGTCGGTGCCAACGCATTTGCCCACGAGTCAGGAATTCACCAGGACGGCATACTGAAACAGCGCGAAACCTACGAAATCATGCGGGCGCAGGATGTGGGCTGGACAACCAATAAGCTGGTGCTGGGTAAACACTCCGGCCGAAACGCTTTCAAATCCCGTATGGCAGAACTGAATATCGAGTTTTCATCGGAAGAAGAACTCAACGAGGTATTCGTGCGATTTAAAACCCTGGCCGATAAAAAACACGAAATATTCGACGAAGATTTGCAGGCACTGGTAAACGAGTCTGGCCTGGAAATCGAAAACGAATCGATCAAGCTGGTCGCCTTACGCGTCTGCTGCGAAACCGGCGAGACACCCAATGCAACCATGACATTGAATATAAACGGCGAAGAAAAACGCGCCGAATCAACCGGCGATGGGCCTGTCGATGCCTGCTTCAAGGCAATAGAAAAGCTCACTGCTACCGGTGTCAATTTGCAATTGTATTCGGTCAATGCAATTACTACCGGCACCGACTCACAGGGTGAAGTCACCGTTCGGGTCGAAAAAGACGGTCAGATTGTCAACGGCCAGGGGGCCGATACCGATATTGTCATCGCTTCGGCCAAGTCCTATATCAATGCGTTGAATAAAGTCATCAGCAACTATGGCCGCACCCACCCGCAAATGGGTGATGTTTAACTCATTATGTTCAACTCACCATGTTAAGCCCTCGGCAGCAACATTGCCTGAAAGGAATTGGTATTCGACAATGGCTCGGGCGAACTGCTAGCAGCACTGCTCCGGAAACTGTAGCTGCGGTTGAGATAATCGAGGCACTATCAAAAGAGGTCATTCAGCAGGCCAGGCCGGAAGTTCCTGATGTTACTGCAGCGCCTCCGCCCAAACTCGATACCTGGGACAATATTATAGATTCGATACATCATTGCGAGGCTTGCGAATTGTCACAAAACTGTACCCAGAAAGTCCCGGGGGTTGGTAGTACACAGGCCGAGGTAATGATCATCGGTGAAGGTCCGGGTCACGAAGAAGACCTCAAAGGCGAACCCTTTGTCGGTCGCTCCGGGCAACTACTCGACAAAATGTTGCTCGCAATCGGACTTTCAAGATCACAGGTGTTTATCACTAATATTGTCAAATGCCGGCCGCCTAACAATCGTGACCCGCATGCTAACGAAGTGAAGGCATGCGAACCTTTTTTACAGGCACAAATCAAACAAATTGCGCCCAGGGTAATACTCTCGGCTGGCAGGATTTCCGCGCATCATTTGCTTAACAGTACTAGCCCGGTAGGTAAGTTGCTCGATCAAATTCATCGATTACCGGATTCAGACATCCCGGTTAAGGTTACCTATCACCCTGCCTATTTGCTGCGTAACCCGTCGGCTAAATCGATTGCCTGGCGAGATATGAAAATTTTGCATCAAATGTTAAGGAGCCCCTGATAAAACACGAACTGACATTCCGGCCGATGACACTCGACGATGTCGATGCGGTGATGCATCTTGAAAACCAGGTATACCAGTTCCCGTGGACCGATCGAATATTTAAAGACTGTATTCGTGTCGGATACGACTGTTGGCTGGCACATCTGGAAAATACAGTCGTCGCGCATGCAGTCATCAGTATCGCGGCGGGTGAAAGCCATATATTAAATCTCTCGGTAACCGAAAATCACCAGGGCAAGGGCATAGGAAAACAATTTATTCAGTTTCTGCTAAATATTGCGCGCAACAAGCGAGCGCAAATAATGATGCTGGAAGTACGGCCCAGCAATGTCCGCGCAATTAAATGTTATAATTCTGCCGGATTTAATGAAATCGGATGCCGAAAAGATTATTATCCCGCGCCAAACGGTAAGGAAGACGCCTTGCTCTTCGCCAAACATATTCCCTGAATCAACAACCCAGCTGTAAGCACTACAGAATTTTGAGTAATTATTAATGTCTGATATAGACGAAATGCGCCGGCGCCGCACCTTCGCGATTATTTCGCACCCGGATGCCGGCAAAACCACAGTGACCGAAAAGTTATTACTTTTTGGCAAGGCTATCCAGATGGCTGGCACTGTCAAGGGCAGAAAAGCCGCGCGACACGCCACCTCCGACTGGATGGAAATGGAGAAACAACGCGGCATTTCCGTGACCTCTTCGGTGATGCAGTTCCCCTATAAGGACAGTATTATTAACCTGCTCGACACGCCGGGACACGAGGATTTTTCCGAGGATACCTATCGCACCTTAACCGCCGTCGATTCGGCCTTGATGGTGATTGATTGTGCCAAGGGCGTCGAAGAACGGACCATTAAACTAATGGATGTTTGTCGCCTGCGAGACACCCCTATCATCACCTTTATCAATAAACTCGACCGTGAAGGGCGCGACCCGATTGAGCTCATGGACGAAGTCGAAGATATATTAAAAATACGTTGTGCGCCGATTACCTGGCCAATTGGCATGGGCAAGCAACTGAAAGGCGTTTTTCATCTGCAAAACGATTCGGTACATTTATTTTCGGCCAGCGATGCCGAAAAGGTATCGTCGGGTGAAGTCATAGAAGGCCTCGAAAACCCACGGCTGGATGAAATTCTGGGTCCTATGGCTGCAGAATTCCGTGAGGAAATTGAACTGGTACGGGGTGCATCGAATGAATTAGACATCGAGAGTTATCTCAGGGGCGAATTGACCCCGGTATTCTTCGGCTCGGCGATAAATAACTTCGGCATGGCCGAATTGCTCGACGCTTTCAACATCTACGCACCAGCACCGATGGCGCGGCCGACTCGCACCCGAACGGTCCAACCCGACGAGGACAAGCTAACCGGGTTCGTGTTTAAAATCCAGGCCAACATGGACAAGCAACATCGTGATCGTATTGCATTTGTGCGCATCTGTTCGGGTAAGTACACAAAAGGCATGAAGGTTAGACACGTGCGAATCAACAAAGACGTGAAGATACCCGATGCACTCACATTTATGGCTGCCGACCGCGAGCATGTAGAGGAAGCCTATACCGGCGACATTATCGGCATTCATAATCACGGTACGATTCGGATCGGCGATACCTTTACCATGGGCGAGGACCTGGCCTTTACCGGCATTCCCAATTTTGCACCCGAGCTATTCCGGCGCGCGCGCCTGAAAGACCCGTTGAAAATGAAAGCACTACTCAAAGGTTTAACCCAGCTCTGCGAAGAAGGCGCCACCCAGCTATTCAGGCCTGTTGCGAATAACGATCTGGTTCTGGGTGCGGTCGGCGTATTGCAATTCGACGTGGTTGCGCACCGGCTTATGGACGAATACGGCGTCGACTGCCAGTTTGAGGCAGTTAATGTCAATACCGCACGCTGGGTATCCTGCAGCGACGAGAAAAAACTCAATGAATTCAAAAATAAAGTTCGCAGTAACCTGGCCCTCGATCATGCCGGAGACCTCGCCTACATCGCGCCCTCTCGGGTCAATCTGACCATGACCCAGGAACGCTGGCCTGAAATCGAATTCCTCGCCACCCGTGAACACGGGATTTACGATTAATCGCAAATTATTATTTGCCTTTGCTTGGCTAGTACTGCTGGCCAGCCACAATCGTGCAGTCGCGACAACCATTGGGCTCCCTACCCGGGATCAAAATCCGATGTTACAGGCCTATTACCTTCCTGCCCTGGGATTTTCCTCACAGCCCGGATGGCAATATTCGCATTCCCTTTTTATCACCAACACGTTTCAGACCGAAACCATCAATAACGAAACCCTGGTGATTGACGTCGAGAATTACCGCTATGATTTCTCCATTGCTTACCAACAAAACAACTGGAGAATTAATACAAAAATTCCATTGATTTTTAACCAGGGTGGATCGCTCGATGGCTTGATAGAAGACTGGCACGATGTTTTTGGACTACCCGATGGAGGCCGAAAATCTAATGCAAATGACCAGTTGAATATCGAATATTTCAAAAACGGTACGACAATATTTCTGCAAAACGAGGCGAACAATGATATCGGCGATATCGAGGTATCGTTGTCTTACCAATTAGCAGGTAACGAAAGGCGATCTACCGAACTCTCGGTCGGAATTGAATTGCCAACTGGTTCAGTCGACACTAACTCGGGCAACGAGGCAACCGACGTAGCGATATGGCTGAGCCACCAAACAGCGGCAACCGATATAACCAAATGGTACGGTCTGATTGCCTATAGCCGACTCGGCGACGGCGGGCAGCTAAGCGAACAGTTAAACACCGGTACCTGGGTAGCGCAACTGGGTGCCGAATATGCCTTCAGCCCAAATATTACCGGTATCCTCCAGTTTGATATGCACTCGGCATTGATAAAAGACAGTGCACTGACAGTATTTGGAAACTCACTGCAGGTGCAGCTGGGTTTGCAATTTAGGAGTTTGATCAAAAATCATAACCTGGATCTGTTCTTTTCCGAAGATATTCTGGTTGATTCCGCACCGGATATTACGTTTGGTGTTCGAGTCAGCAGTAATAATTGGCGGTAAGAAAGTCCCTTAGGTTGGGCTTCGCTGGCTCAGCCCAACCCAGGGATTATCTACATCAGCTCGGTGACAATCTGCGGATCACTCCCCAACGTGCGGTGCACTGGGCATTTATCTGCAATCGCCATTAAACTCGCTTTCTGTTCGTCGCTGAGATCACCCTTCAACGATATCGAACGGGTAATACGTTCGATTTTGTCTTTACAGTCCACGCAGTCCTCGGCATGTACCCGCTCGTGGACCAGTTTTATTTCGATATCATCCAGCGGCAGATTTTTCCGGCTGGCATACATACGCATGGTCATCGAGGTACAGGCACCCAGGCCCATCAACAATAAATCGTAGGGTGAAGGACCGAGATTGGAACCACCATATTTCTCGGGCTCGTCGGCTAACAATCGATGACTGTCGCTAAACATGCCGCGCAAGAATTTCTTATCGAGTTCGGTGATAAGCACTTCTCCGGGGGCGAGTACTGGTTTCACGGCGGCGCTAGTCGCATCGTTGGGTTCATCAATTTCGAGATAGCGACTTGCCCAGGCGGCAAGTGTCGTGCCTACATAATTGGCATCGCTGGCCTTGCTCAGCAAGTGATCCGCGTCGTCCAGCGAGATAAAGCTTTTCGGATGTCTTGCCGCCTGGTAAATCTCCGCCGCCTGATCGATTGATACGATATTATCGACCGGGGAATGAAACACGATTAGTGCTGCATTTAAATGTTTAATCCCTGCCGTCGAGTTATAACGATCGATATCCTCTAGCAGTTGTTTTTTGATCAGAAATTGACGGCCACCGATTTCAATCGAAGCCTCGCCCTGCTTTGCTATTAGATTTGCTTCCGCCTGAAACAGATGTTCAACATGTTTTGCAGTGGATGGCGAACCTATCGTCGCAACCGCCCTGATTGATTCGATTTGCTGTGCGGCACTTAACACGGCAGCGCCACCCAGGCTATGGCCGATCAACAATTGTGGCGCCGCATAATCAGATTCTAATTTCGCCGCGGCAGCTAACAGGTCCTGCACATTGGATGAAAAATTACTGTTGGCAAAATCTCCGTCACTGTTACCCAGGCCGGTAAAGTCAAAACGCAATACTGCTATTCCACGGGCTGACAGGGCCCTGCTAATCCTGGACGCAGCCGGGATATTTTTACCGCAGGTAAAGCAGTGAGCAAATATCGCGTAACGTTCAATTGTTACATTTTCTGGAGGTGTTTCCAGCAAACCTGCCAATGTTTCACCAGCTTCGTTTTCAAATTCGAGTTTAATTCTACCCATGTCCTCAACCTAAAATTTAATCTACTCATGTGACTATCTGATCATGCCACAGTTCAGCCCTTTTATATTATGTTTATGAAGATGGATAAAGTGTCAATTCCCTGTTATTTTATTTTGCAATTATTCTGGGGAAATAATCAGTATGGTTCGGCAAATCCACGGTTTATTGCGCTGGCTTTTATTTTTGTGGGTTAAGGTCGAGGTATTTCCCCGTGATAATCCGCCCTTCGAGCATGATCCGGACAAGGCCACGATCTATGTTCTGGCCGATCGGGGCTTAAGCGACCTGCTGGTATTAACCCAGGTGACCAATGACCTGCGATTACCCGATCCGTTGCAACGCATACCTATTTCAGGGCTGTCAAAGCATCATTCGATTTATAGCATTGCGTCACGCAGTCCATTAATCGATTGGTTGCGGCGGCGTAAAAAACAGGCGCCATTATTGCAGGATTTGATGCAGACCCTACGGCAAGCTGGCGACCTCGAGATCCAGATAGTACCGGTCTCGGTATACTGGGGACGGCCTCTGGCAAAACAAAAACACTGGCTCCAGGTTTTATTCGCCGATACCTGGGCCATGGCCGGCCGTATGCGTAAATTTTTTACCATTCTGTTTCAGGGTAAAAATACCCACTTGATATTTTCCAAACCACTTGATATTCAGTCCATTGCAAAACAATGCGATCACTCGGCCGAGACACTGCACGATTTTTTATTAGGCCAGTTAACCCAGCAACGCGAGGCAACCTTTGGGCCTCAAATTACCAGCCGCAAGATCATGATCAACGATGTTTTACAAGTTGCCGAGTGCCAACAAGCCATCGAAGCGGCCAGTCACAATCAGAAAATCAGTATAAAGCGAGCCCGTTCAAAAGCGATGCGTTATTGCCGTGAGATTTTCGCTGACTGCACGCAACTGACCATCGAGATCATGCTGCGGCTGTTACGTTATTTCTGGCGCCGATTTTATGCCGGAATCGACACCTATAACCTGGATCTGCTCAAACAGACAGCATTGACACACCAACTGGTCTATGTGCCATGCCATCGCAGTCATGTCGACTACCTGCTTTTATCGTATGTCATTTTTATCGAAAATCTCGCGATCCCCTATATAGCCGCCGGCAATAATCTCGATCTGCCAATCATTGGCCGTATCTTGCGCGGTGGGGGTGCCTTTTTCATTCGCCGCAGCTTTAAAGATAACCCCCTTTATTCCGCGGTCATGCGGGCTTACATCGACCGGCTGGTGGCGCTGGGGGTCCCGCTTGAATACTTCGTAGAGGGGGGGCGCAGTCGCACGGGTCGAATGCTGAAACCCAAACTGGGCATGCTAGACATGACAGTTCAGGCTCATATTAAATCGCGGTCCCGCCCAATGTCATTTATTCCGGTATATATTGGTTACGAAAAAATGATTGAGGGAAAATCCTATATCGGAGAATTGTATGGTGAGAAAAAGAAGCGTGAATCACTATTTGGTGCACTCGGCGCGATTTTTAAACTCAAAGGCCACTTCGGCAGGGTAACCGCCAGCTTCGGTAACCCTATTATGCTATCCGAGGTACTCGACCAGGCGATACCCGATTGGCAGCAACGCGGGGAGGAGATAGAACAGAAACCCGAATGGTACTCCAACGCGATTGTAACTTTGTCGGAGCGCATCATGATCGAAATCAATCGTGCCTGTGTTGTCAATCCGGTCAACTTGATAGCGACCCTGTTGCTCGCCACTCCGCGTCAAAGTATTGATATGCAGGAGTTAATTCGGCAGAGTAAATTCCTCGCCGAATTGATTAAATCGATTCCGGCATTTTGCAAGCTTAGAATTAGCGAGGCCTTCGATACGCAGCAAATCGAACGTATCGCTCAACAGGGCCTGTTACACATTCGTCAACATTCGCTAGGCAATATCGTATACCTGAAACCGGAAGACGCTGCGTCGATGAGCTACTATCGCAACAATAGTTTGCACACATTGATCATGCCCGCCCTGGTTGCATGTTGTTTCACCAATACGCGGCAAATGGCGGTTCCAAGGTTGATGAAAATTACTCGCTTTCTCTATCCTTTTTTGAAATCGGAATTACATCTCGAATGGAGTGACGGCGACCTGAAAGATCTGGTGACAGGAATACTGTCTGAGTTGGTTGACCAGAATGTACTCGTCAAAACCAAAACTGGATATAAGCGACCCGATCGCAGCGACGCCGGATTTCTGCGTTTAATGCGCCTGGCCCTGATCGTTCAACCTGTTTTCGAACGTTATTACATGACCTTTATTGTGATCTGGAAATCAGCAGCTTCGCCAATGCCTATGGTCGAACTGGAACAGTATTGCCATTTACTGGCTCAGAAAATTTCGATGATTTATGGCATTAACGCGCCTGACTTCTTCGACCGTCAGCTGTTCAGGCACTTTATCGAAACTGCCCTGGATCTGGATTACCTGGAAAAAAATGATGCCGATGGCCTGGTGTTTGCGGAGTCTTTCGAACATATAAATCCGGATATCGCCAATCTTTTAAGCGTCGAAGTACGAAGTACTATACTCTCCCTGATTTAGGCGGACTCAGCTCGACCTACGGCCTAAGGGCTGATCTAGAACTAGATAACAGAATTCCTCAGGGCCAACTTCCACTGATGGTGATTTTGTCGACGCAAAGTTGCTCACTCACCACATACATCCAGGCCTCGCCGAAACTCGTCTGGATCATCACACGCTGATAAAACTCCGGATACCATTCGAGACGGTCGATTGACTCCAACTGCGGCTCACTGATTTCGTAGACTTCACCTTGTATCGCTGTTTTGCCTAATTCACTGACCGCAGGATAGGTACCAAAGTTATATATCGAGTAAACGGGGTCGGTGGTAAACTCGCCCAGAAACCGACCATCCTGTAAGTAAAAGGCATTGTGAAACCCTTTTTTCAATGTGCCGTAGACAAATACCCTCATGACTTTTTGGTGAACTGGCGTATCTTCCTGCGTTCCTGTTTGTTGGGTCGTCGATCGCTTTGCGGCCTTTGCATAGCCGCCAGCTTTCGTTGCTCGGCTTCGTGTTCGCGCCGTTGAATGCTAGCCGGGGTTTCACGGTACAGGGTCTGCGCAATGGTGGCTGAACCGCGTCGTTCGGCGAGTTTCAAAACAACTATTTCGAGGCGGTCCTGGCCGCGTGAAATTCCGTAACAATCATCAATTTTAACCGGTCGTGATGGCTTGGCTCTTTGCCCATCCAGATGCACTTTACCACCTGAAACTGCATCCCTGGCAATCGCCCTGGTTTTAAAAAATCGTGCGGCCCACAACCATTTGTCGAGCCTGATTTTAGTTTCATTTTCCGCCATGATGTGTCGGTCACATTATAATCAGAGGTGCCCTCAGGCCGATTGCTTATTTTGCAATTTATGAACATACTTCATCACCCGATCAGCCATGGAAAACCCACTTAACACGGCACCCTCAATTCGGGGTGCGGTACACCAGTCACCACAGGCGCCGATTGCGTCATCATCGATAAACAGGGAATCCTCACCAATCGGATTTATCGGTACTGCATGTTTCCAGCAATGTACCGCAGAGGATACAGGTTTCACCTCAGCAAGATCGGTAGCCTCCCAGAACGCATCGAGCAATGCATGCATCACTCGTCCCCTGAAACTGGCAGCATATTGCTGCGACCATTCCGGCGACGCATGAAGCATCCAACAATCATATTCATCATCTTGATGCGCCATCTGGTAACGTGAAATCCATGACAACGAAGAATCGAGAACATTGGCAGCATCGTAAGGCAGCTCCAATTTATGATCAAATACAAACATGCCGCTCCAGCAGACTGTCATATCTACCTTGTCAGCAAGCCGGCTAATAGCAGGTACGCCACGGCAAAGATCGGCAACCTGATGTGCTGCGGTAGCAATAATTACGATATCGAACGCGCCCAGGTAGTCTCCGCGTTCATTGAACAATCGCCAGCCGCCGTTTTTTTGCTTCTCGAGTTCACCAATATTAGTAGAAACAACAAGATCACAATTTTTCGCCAGATTTTCGGCAACCACCTGCATGCGCGGTTGGCCTACGAACCGCTGCGTCGCCATGTCACTGTTACTCACCTGGCCTTTTTGCAATTCAACTATCCAGCCACCCCAGGGTCGCACGATTCCATCGGTTTGCCAGGCAGAAACAATATTCCAGAACAGCGGATTATTAACCGTGAAGAATTGCGCACCATGATTGAACTCGAATTCACCCGCCCTGAAACGAGTCACCCGACCGCCGGGGAAAATACTTTTTTCAAATACCTTGACTTCGGGTACGAGTCCTTTAAGCGCGGTTCCGCAGGTAAGGCCGGCAAGGCCGGCGCCGATAATGGCTACTGATGGGTCTTCTTTGTACACCGTAGAGATCTGGGATCACACAGGAAAATCGCCAGCATAACGCTTAATCCACTCCGTTGCGGCTTCTTCTGAACTCAGCTCGCGCCCTTCCACGAGTTTAACTTCCTTTCGATAGTGTTCGATATGACAAATTTGTTCAATCATACGTAACCGGAATATATCCTTCGAACCCTCGAATTCGACTCCAATTTCATAGCCACTTTTGGACTTTTCACACCAGACCACCGTTCCTGCCAGACAATTATCCTGTTTCAGAACCGGAATACAGACACTGGCTTTTTGCCCGGTCTTGAGCCGTTGTGTCGAAATGAAAGACAGGCCGCCAAGACTCAGATTAGTCAGTGTTTGATCTTCTAAATCGCCACTATCATCCTCCACCAAATCCAACGTAACCCGGATCGGCACATCGGATGGGTGGCGAATATATCTTCGAATCGTGGTATTATCTTCTGGCAATAGACACCAACATTTTATTCAGTTTAGCAACGAAGCTGGCTGGGTCTTCGAGCTGCCCACCTTCCGCCAGTATCGCCTGATCGAACAATATATCAGACCAGTCGTCAAACTTCTTCTTCGATTTTTCGGCATCGAGTTTTTTTACTATTGGATGATCCGGATTGATTTCCAAAATTGGTTTTGAACTCGGCATTGCATGACCGGCTTCTTTGAGAATGCGCTGCATGTGCATCGCCATATCGTGTTCGTTGAGTACGATACAGGCCGGCGAGTCGGTTAAGCGGTTAGTCACGCGAACGTCTTCGACCCTGTCACCGAGGGTCTTTTTCATGCGCTTCACAAGTTTCTCCGACGACTTTGCTTTTTCCTCGAGCTCTTTTTCTGAAGCCTCGTCCTTGTCGAGATCGAGTTCACCTTTAGCCACGGACTGCAATTTTTTGCCTTCGAATTCCGCCAGATGCGAAGTTAGCCATTCGTCGACGCGGTCGGACAGCAATAAAACTTCAATGCCTTTCTTTTTGAATATTTCCAGATGCGGGCTATTTTTCGCCGCAGCATGCGAATCGGCAGCTATATAATAAATCTTATCCTGCCCTTCCTGCATACGGGACACATAGTCGTCGAGCGTGACGGTCTGTTCTTCGTCGCCGGTATAGGTGGTCGAGAAACGCAGCAGTTTGGCAATTTTCTCCCGATTGGCAAAATCCTCGGCTGGCCCCTCTTTCAAAACCCTGCCAAACTCGTTCCAGAATTTTTGGTATTTTTCAGGATCGTTTTTGGCAATTTTCTCCAGCATACTCAACACTTTTTTAACCGAGCCTGAACGAATATTGTCGATCACCTTGCTACCTTGCAAAATTTCACGCGAGACGTTCAGTGGCAGACTGTTGGAATCGATTAAACCGCGCACAAATCGCAGATACCTGGGCATTAGCTTCTCGGCATCTTCCATGATAAATACGCGCTGCACGTAAAGTTTGATGCCATGTTTCGAATCACGGTCATACAGATCAAACGGTGCGCGTGCAGGGATGTATAACAGCGAGGTATATTCGTTGGTACCTTCTACACGGTTGTGGCTCCAGTCGAACGGATCTTCGTAATCGTGGGCTACATGCTTGTAGAATTCTTTATATTCCTCTTCTTTAATATCCGCCCTGGGCCGTAACCATAATGCAGAGGCCTGGTTGACAGTTTCTTCTTCGATAACTGTTTCACCGCCCTCTTCTTCCGGCTCGACGGTTTTGTCCATTACTACCGGGAAATCGATGTGGTCAGAGT
>Ga0255051_10000611_pt1 | contig 13085 bp, 12 predicted proteins | sample JV7_2_9_MG_FD_181719 | JGI IMG/M metagenome (GOLD analysis project Ga0255051, IMG submission 181719) | Seawater microbial communities from Jervis Inlet, British Columbia, Canada - JV7_2_9 | ecosystem: Environmental > Aquatic > Marine > Inlet | place: Canada: British Columbia | collected 2016-10-06
CGGATTTCCCCATTCTTTGTTTTGTAGAGTGTAATCCTACCCTTATCAAAATCGATTTGCTCCCAGGTTAAGGACAGAATTTCGGTTTGTCTCATTCCTGTAGATAAGGCTATTACAGTAATCAAATAGAGGTTTCGGTTTCTTGAATCTTTGCAGGCATCAAGTAGAGCTGGTCTTTCGTTTGGCTGCAAAAAACGTATCCGGCCATCTGGCTCTTTTTCTCGACGAACTCGCTGAAAAGGATTTTCGCTCAACCATTGCCATTCGGTGGTAGCGATACCGAACGCTGCGCTCAAAGCTGCCAGGTATCGATTTACGGTCGAGCCGTTTCTTGGCTTGTGTCTATAGGTTGTTCCCTGTTTGAGTTTGTCTTTTTGTTCAACAATTAACGCTGGAGTAACCTTGTTGAGGGTTAGCTTTCCTATTTCATCTTTCCACCAGTTAAGTTGACGCTTCCTACTAGGCCAGTCTGATTCGGATAATTTTTTGAGTTCTTCCTTTATGTAACGCTCAACGAGGTCGGCTACTGTATGGCGGGCAGCTTCTTGTTTATCAAAATAAGTACCCTCTTCTATCTCTAGTTCTGTTTTTCTAGCCCACTTTTTAGCGAAGTTCTTACTGCTAAATGTTTTAGTAACTGTAGGGCTGTTAGGCTTTCTAATGCGAACTTTATAGGTAATCCCTTTCTTGCGCGTAATTTTAGTGATAGCGGCCATTCATGCCTTCCTGATATTGCTACGGGAACTATACATGACAGCATGATATAACATGTCACAATTCTATACAATGGGATTTCTAATCCCTTGCTTTTAATTCTTTACTTGTTGTTTTTAATAACTATTTATATGTGGACTTAATTTTAAGTACCAATATAAGTCCACTATTTATTAAAAAACGATAAATAGACCGCTTTATACAAGCATTTTTAAGGTTTAGATGATGATAGGAAATTTGTTTGGTGTTGCGTGGTACTGGACTTAAATTGGACTTATTTGAAAATACTGACCATTTCTAATTAAACGGAATAGTTGATTATTTTAAATATAATTTAATTATTTCAATAACTTAAAGATGGTGCCCGGGGCCGGAGTTGAACCGGCACGGTATTACTACCGAGGGATTTTAAGTCCCTTGCGTCTACCAATTTCGCCACCCGGGCGTTGTAAGCGGCTTTTTAATAACCCGGCATGTTAATTTTATTGCAGTAGTTCAGTGAACAACTGAACCACCACAAAGCCATCCGGGCTTGTTTGAATTATTGGAGGCTGAGGGCGGAATCGAACCGCCGTCCACGGCTTTGCAGGCCGCTGCATAACCACTCTGCCACCCAGCCAGTGAGTGTCTTCTGGTCATGTTACCCGAACTGGTAGCGATGACCTAAAAAAGCCCCGACGTTGTCGAGGCTTTGAAACTGGAGCGGGAAACGAGATTCGAACTCGCGACCCCAACCTTGGCAAGGTTGTGCTCTACCAGCTGAGCTATTCCCGCGAAAGAGCCGCTATTCTATAGATTCACTTTAAACTGTCAAGCTGAGCGCCGACTATTTAAAGCTCAAATCATTCAAGCGTTTTTAACGATAACCGGCCAGGCGGCTTTAAGGTAAACAACCATCGAATAAATAGTCAGAATAGCTGCCGCGTAATAGCCCAGAAGGCCGATTTCGAAGATTGGCAAATCAAGAAATGGTTCGCTATATATCATAAATAAAAGCGAAATTAACTGCGTGGTTGTTTTAGCCTTGCCGATAAAAGAAACCCGTACCGTTGTGCTGTTGCCCAGTCCTGCCATCCATTCGCGTAAAGCCGATATGGATATCTCCCTGGCAATAATGATGACTGACGGTAATGCAATGTAAATACTTGGATGGGCCTCTACCAACAGCACGATGGCGACGACCACCATCAACTTATCGGCTACCGGATCAAGAAAGGCGCCAAATGGCGATTCCTGTTTTAACGCGCGTGCCAGATAGCCATCGATCCAGTCGGTAATACTGGCAATAGCGAAAATTGCCGCGGCAACTATATTCGACCAGGCATACGGCAGGTAAAACACCAGTACGAAAAGTGGTATCAGGCCAATTCGGAACAAGGTAATGGCGGTGGGTATGGTAACTTTCATCGTAAATATTAACTAACTCAGCCGTGAAAAGTATCATAAATTATCTGCGCGGTCTCTCGATTAATCCCCTTGATTTGCATCAGCTCTTCGATACCCGCTGCCCGTACACCTTGTAGGCCGCCGAATTTATTGAGTAGCAACTGGCGCTTTTTCGCACCAATGCCGTGGATTGCTTCGAGACGTGATGTATTACGTTTTTTGGCCCTGGCTCTGCGGTGCCCGGTGATAGCAAATCGATGCGCTTCGTCACGAATCTGCTGAATTAATAATAAAGCCGGGGAATCCAGTTTGATCGGCACTATGGCGTAATTTTCGTCGATGATATCCTCGTACCCCGATTTTCGCTCAGGCCCTTTGGAAACACTCAGTACGCGCAAATTTGGCTTCATAGTGAAAAGGTTTAAGGACTCAAAAACATTGAGTGCGGTATGCAATTGCCCCTTGCCGCCATCAATGAAAACCAGGTCCGGCAACAGTTCGGCGGAATGTTGGCGTTTGCCATAACGACGCTCAAGGACTTGCTTCATCGCCGCATAATCGTCGCCACCCTGTATATCCTTGATATTATAATTGCGGTATTCAGATTTGATTGCACCTTCCTGCCCGAAAACAACGCAGGATGCCTTTGTCGATTCGCCCATGGTATGGCTGATATCAAAACATTCGATCCGCTCTGGAGTCGACTCCAGTTGCAACTCCTCGATCAGTGATAGAAAGCGTTTATTTAAATGACTGGCAGATAACAAATAACTTTGCAGCGCCTGCTTCGCATTGTTTATCGCGTTTTCGAGCGCATGCCGGCGTTTTTCACGCACCGTGTTGGTAACCCGTATACTGGCATTCGATATCTGACTCAATGTTCTTGAAATCAGGGTCTCGTTAGGTAACTCGTGACTCACTATAATTTCGTTCGGTATCGGGTGTCGAGAATAGTGCTGCATGATAAAAGCTTCGATTAGTTTTGCGCAATCAGCGTCGAGTTTGACCCGGTTGATAAATGGCTTGTTTCCGAGCGATGTACCATTACGAATAATAAATAATTGGATACAGCAAACATCCTGCTGCACTTCGCAGGCGAGAATATCGATATCGGTACTAAATCCGGTTACATACTGTTTTTCGGTAACCCGTCGTAACATTTCTATCTTGTCGCGTATCCGGGCTGCACTTTCAAAGTCGAGTTGCTGTGAATATTGTTCCATTAATTTTACCTGCTGATTGATCAGCATCTCGTTCTCGCCCCGTAGAAACAACCTCGCCTGTTCAATTTGTTTTTGGTAGCTTTTCTCGTCGGTATGGCCGACGCAGGGGCCTGTGCAGCGTTTGATCTGATATTGCAAACAGGCTCTACTGCGATTTTGCATCGTCGAATCTTCACAGTTACGCAGTTGGAATATTCGCTGAACATGGTTAATCGTATATCGAATAGACCCGGCACTCGGAAAAGGCCCGAAGAAAGTTCCTTTGCGGTTATCCGTTTTGCCCCGATAAACCTTGAGCCGTGGAAATTTGTGATTGGTCAGGCAAATATAGGGGTAGCTCTTGTCGTCTCTGAACAGAATGTTATATCGTGGGTTCAGATTCTTGATTAAATCGTTTTCGAGTAACAATGCCTCGCTTTCGGTGCGGGTATTGGTGACTTCGATTTGATGAATATTTTTAACCAGCGACTGTGTTTTTGTCGACAATCCGGTTTTGCGAAAATAGCTGACTAAACGATTCTTCAAGTTTTTAGCCTTGCCGACGTAAATCACCTTCAGGTTTACATCTATCATCTGATAAACACCCGGCATGGTGCTGACTGCCTTCAGGAAAGACCGGTGATCAAATTTATTGTCTTCAGCCACGGTCCAGTTTCGTCCTGATATCGGCAAATACCTGTTCGAACATATCTATTGTCAGGCGTCGCGTTTGCGTGTTATATCGACTGCAATGATAAGAATCAATCAAGGTCAGGTTAGCGGGAAACCGATGCTGCGCATGATGTGAAAATCGATAGTTTATTTGCGGCAGGTCGAGCGCTTTAACAACGGCCTTATGCGCTATAACACCGAGTGAAAGAATAATCGAGACAGCCGGAAGGGATTTAATCTCTTGTCGTAAAAAACGACTGCATTGACCTATTTCTTCATTCGAAGGTTTATTTTGCGGCGGCAAACATTTTACCGCATTGGTAATACGGCATGACTTGAGCCTCATGCCATCGTCGAGTGAAACCGAACTCGCTTTATTAGCAAAGCCATATTTGTATAAAGTCTCAAACAAAAGATTACCCGATGCATCCCCGGTAAATGCTCTTCCGGTAGCATTCGCGCCATGCATACCGGGCGCAAGTCCAACAATTAGAAAACGCGCAAGGTCATCACCAAACGAGTCGACTGGCAGGCAATAATAATCGGGGAAATTTTGTTTTATGGATGCCCTAAACTCTGTCAGGCGTTGGCATCGACGACAGGCAATAACACTGTCCACCACTCACTCGGAATTGGCAAACTCAACCATGCCCTCCTCCACCGCGATTTTAATTAAATCGACTTCGTTATGAGCATCGAGTTTTTCCAGTAATCTCAATCGATAGGTACTGATGGTTTTAGGACTCAGGCATAACTGGTCTGAGATTTCGACATTGGAGAGGCCGTGGGAAATCATTAACATTACCTGAAATTCGCGGCGGGATAATTTGTCTATAGGATTTACGTCATTGCCGGGTAGCAGGGACAGGGCTAATTGCTGAGCTATACTGGTAGCGATATACGAAAGGCCCGAATTTACCTGCTTTATCGCTTTGATCATTTCATCGACCCCACATTCCTTGGTCAAGTATCCCTTGGCGCCGATTTCCAGCAATCGTTTCGGGAATGTCTGTTCGTTATGTACGGTAAGGATGATAATTTTCTGTTTGGGATTGCGTTGCAAAATTCGTCGACAGGTCTCGACACCACCAATTCCGGGCATGTTTACATCCATCAGAATTACATCGGGATTTAGGCTTTGTACTAAAGGCAGGCTATCCTCGCCACATTCGGCCTCACCGACAATCTGCACCTGCTTGCTATCTTCCAGCAGTCGTCGAATCCCGGTTCTTACCAGTTCGTGATCATCAATTAACAGGACTTTAATCATGGTGGGTATCTCGCTCATTCGAGCGCATGCTAACACAACTATCCTACCTCGTGTAATCCATCCATGTATTGAGGCTACCTCAATTAATTGTCTTTTTCCGCGATTGCGGCGTCAGCACCGTGCTCGAATCCTCATGTATCTTATTTACACTGCGGTTCTGCGCGCGGTGCTTACTTGCTCTCACGAAAAAATCCGAAATAATTGAGGCAGCCTTAAATAAACTAATAACGCAGTAACACTGAACCCCAGGTAAAGCCGCCGCCAAAGGCTTCCAACAGCAGCAATTCATTTTCTTTGATGCGCCCGTCTCGCACCGCAACATCGAGTGCCAGCGGTACCGATGCAGCCGATGTATTGCCATGTTTATTCACCGTAACGACTACCTGATCCATCGACATCTTCAATTTTTTCGCAGTGGCGGAAATGATACGGGTGTTGGCCTGATGCGGCACCAGCCAGTCGATATCGGATTTCATCATGTGATTGGCCGCCAGCGTTTCGTCGACAATTCGACCGAGCGTGTTAACCGCCATTTTAAATACTTCATTGCCTTTCATTTCGACGAAGGCTTTGCCGGCTTTAACCTGATCATAGCCGTCGGCAATACCATACGGAACACGCAGCAAGTTTTCATACTTGCCGTCGGCATGAATGTGTGTCGAAAGAATACCGGTCTCTTCATCTGCCTCGAGGATAACCGCGCCAGCCCCATCGCCAAATAAAACACAGGTAGTTCGATCCTCCCAGTCCAGTATGCGTGAAAATATCTCTGCACCAACTACCAGTGCTTTTTTGCTGCTACCGGTTTTGATAAATTTTTCCGCTACCGCGAGGGCATATACAAATCCGGTACAAACTGCCTGTATATCGAAAGCGGGGCAACCATGAATATCGAGCCTCGCCTGCAGTATGCAGGCTGAACTGGGGAATATCTTGTCAGGTGTCGAAGTGGCAAGAATAATTAAATCGATATCCTGTGCATTTATACCAGCGGCTTCAATCGCCAGGAGAGACGCTTGTTCCGCAAGATCGACCGTGGTTTGGCCTTCGACCGCGATGTGTCGTTGCTCGATACCGGTACGTTCGCGTATCCACTGGTCTGACGTGTCTAGAATTTTTTCCAGATCATGGTTAGTCATGACATTTTCTGGCAGGTAGCCACCAGTACCGGTAATACGGGCATAAGTCATGTTTTCGCTTCTTCGGATTGCGTAAGATGCGATTCAACTACTCGGGATATACGTTGAGGCACATCTTTTTCAATCTCTATACTAGCAATTTTTATCGCATTAAAAAAAGAGCTGGTATCCGCGCCACCATGGCTTTTTACGACGATGCCATTCAGACCCAACAAACTGGCGCCGTTATAGCGCCTTGGATCGAGGATTTTTCGCACCGCGCTAAGTACCGGAAGTGCGATTACTGCCGCAATTTTTGTGACCAGGTTTTTCTTGAATTCGCGTTTCAGCACCTGATTAACCAGTGCTGCCAGGCCTTCGCCGGTTTTCAGCGAAACGTTACCAACAAAACCATCGGTAACAACCACGTTAACCGTTCCCTTGTAAATATCATCTCCCTCGACAAAACCATAGTAGTTAAGTCCGCTTGAAGCGATCAACTGACTCGCTTTTTTAATACTTTCGCTTCCCTTCATTGCTTCAGAGCCTATATTCAGTAATCCGACCGCCGGTTTTTCCACGCCATCCACCGATTGCGCTAATACAGAACCCATAATTGCAAATTCCTGTAGATTTTCCGGCGTGCATTCGATATTGGCGCCCAGATCGAGCATCAGGGTATGACCGGTCATCGAGGGCAGGATGGTGCATATCGCCGGCCGACTGATACCGGGTATCGTCTTCAACACAAACTTGCTGGTCGCCATCAGGGCACCGGTGTTTCCAGCGCTTACACAGGCCTGAACCTGGTTTTCCTTGACCAGGTTGATTGCAACCCGCATCGACGAGTCTTTTTTCTTTTTCAGCGCTAATACAGGGGATTCGTCCATCGCAATTACTTCAGAAGCGTGCTGGACTCTGATGCGAGGTTCGTTTAAAAGTTGCAGGTTTTCCAACTCGGTATTCAGCCGAGATTCGTCACCCACCAGAATCAGTTCGATATCCGGAATTTCACTTAATGCCATTTTCGCAGCGGGAACTGTAACCGTGGGACCGTGGTCGCCTCCCATTGCATCTAACGCTATAATCTTTTGTTTCATTTTTATGATTCATAAAAAAATACGGGCGGATAGTGCCGCCCGTATTCAGTGAAAAATAGTCCCTGGTTTATTCGTCGTCATCGATAGCTTTGTCAGCAATTACTTTACGCCCACGATAATAACCATCGGCACTCACGTGATGACGGCGATGGGTTTCTCCCGTGGTTGGTTCGACCGACAGGGTTTCGCTTGAAAGCGCATCGTGTGATCGTCTCATACCGCGTTTCGACGGGGTCTTTCGACTTTTTTGAACAGCCATGTATCTCTCCGGATAAAATACTAATTAATGTTAATTGATGGTTTTCAGTTTAGCTAACACTGAAAACGGATTTTCCTTTGCTGCCGCTTCAGGATCTTCTTCCTGCGTTGGCCAAAATTCATTGCACGCCTCATCGTCATGCATGGTTACCAGCGGTAATCCGAGAATTAATTCATCTTCTACCACTTCGAAGATATCGAGCGTGCCATCTTCGCAGTAAATCGTGTCGAGACTCGATTCAATAACTACATCGTCAGGTGCATTGACCAGTAGTTTGAAATCCATTTGTAGAGGCATTTCCATCGCCTTAAGACAACGTTGGCACTCGACGGCTAAACTTGTCTGCAGCCGACCTTCTACCAACGGTGCGTTATAATCACTCTGACTAAAATTGAATTCGATTGCTATTTTTGCCTGGTCCGAAAGCAAAAAATCAGACAATCTGGTTAGATCACTGACTTCAATTTTACCCTGAAAATAACCGCCTCGAGACACTTCCTTTTGTATCTGATAACGGCGCTGTAGTTTTTCCTGCATCAACCGCCCATTTTACAGGGATACGAATAAACTTGTCCACGAAAATTAGAAACAGTTTTCATGGATTAAGATAAAGTTATGGCTATACTAGGCTTCCCTTGCCCCATGGGCTAGAGGATTTGGTACCGGGTTGCCGGTCTGCGCTTCGTCTCCATATTTCGATCCGGAAATCTATTGCATACACCTGTCATTCTGGCAAGCAGTTCAGCTTTTCGTAAAGCGCTATTCGAGCGCCTGAATCTGCCCTTCGAGTGCTACTCACCGGAGATTGACGAAAGTCGGCAGACCGACGAATGCGCCGAGACATATGTCTGTCGACTGGCTGAGCAAAAAGCCCTCGCGGTTAGCATTAAATTCCCCGGTGCGATCATCATCGGATCCGATCAATGCGCCTTGCTTGATGGCCAAATATTGGGGAAACCCGGTAACCATGAAAATGCATTGGAGCAATTGAAAACAGCCCAGGGAAAGTCAGTTATTTTTCACACTGGTTTATGCGTCATGCAAGCATCGACTGGATTTTCAGAAACCGACGATATTCAGTTCCAGGTCAAGTTTCGGCATTTGAACGATCAACAGTTAAGCCACTACCTCGATGTAGAACAACCCTACCAATGTGCCGGAAGTTTTAAATCTGAAGGATTCGGTGTGGCACTATTCGATAACATGCAGGGAGACGACCCGACGGCATTGATCGGCCTACCCTTAATTCGACTGGTTAGCATGCTGGAAAAAGCTGGTATTACTGTCATTTAATATTCGATACAAAGTAGCTCTCTAGCTGCTGGCCAATTATCACGCCAATACTATCTGTAATACGATCTATGAATTGTCTTTTGGGAGTGAAATCAATAATTGTTTCAGCTTTAATGACGTCCCTGGCTACACTTTTAGCAGTACCAAATTCATCCACCAGACCCAATTCGATGGCCTTTTCTCCGGTCCATATTAAACCGCTGAATAAATCGGCCTGTTGTGACAGCCGCTCACCGCGTCCCTGTTTAACAGCATCAATGAAATGTCGATGGATCTCATTCAGCATTTTCTGCAGGTGGGCTTTTTGCCCTGCATCCTCGGGCAGAAACGGGTCAAACAATCCTTTGTTTTCTCCGGCAATCAGCAATCGACGCTCGACTCCAAGTTTGTCCATCAACCCGACAAATCCGAAACTATCCATTCGCACACCGATTGAGCCGACAAGACTGGATTTATTGACATAAATTCGATCAGCCGCTGCCGCGACAAAGTACCCACCCGACGCAGCGATATCAGAGACGACAACGTAAATCGGTATCGATTCGTATTCACCACGGAGTCGTTTGATTTCATCATAGATATAGGCAGACTGTACCGGTGAGCCACCTGGAGAGTTGATTTCTAAAATTACACCTGCTGTTTCTTCGTGTTTAAATGCCGATTCCAATCCGGCTATCACAGTTTCGGCTCCCGACTTTTCACCAATCCCGATTATCCCCGGCATCTGTACCAGTGCAGTGTGTTTGCCCTCGTCGGACAATTTTCCACCACCAGCGCCATCACCCATCAATGCCAGTCCCACTATCGTTATATACGCGAATGTCAGGAATAGAAAGAATATACGCCAGCGACGCGAACGCCGTTGCTCATTGAGTGCAGCGAAAGCCAGTCGCTGTACGATTGATTCGTAATCGGTATTATCATTAGAGTCAGACATCGGTGTTCTCGCTAATCAGGGATAAAATTTCAGAAAAGTTGTTGATTAAATACTTTGGTCTTACTGGACGCAAGTGAATTTCATCGTGCATACCGTAGGTCACGGCAATCGAATCCATGCCGATATTATTTGCCATTTCAATATCATAGCTGGTATCACCGACCATGATCGCCCGTTCAGGGCCCATATCCAGATCGGTCAAAATTTCATCGAGCATCATAGGATCCGGTTTCGAACAGGTTTCGTCGGCACAACGTGTGATATCAAATTTATCAGCAAGTTCGGTTGTGCTTAATGCCGCGTCCAGACCACGTCTTGCCTTGCCAGTCGCAACAGCGAGGTAAAAACCCTGCTGCCGCAATGATCTCAACCCGGATTTAACACCGTCAAACAACTGAGTGGCATGATTACGATTGGCCATAGCCAGATCTCTGTAGGTATCGACCAATGCCTTGATGGTCGATCGATCGGCCTGCGGCAGGAGACGACAGGCAGCGGCTTCTAGACTCAAACCTATAATATGACGGATTGCCGCAGTGCCAGGGTATGCAAGTCCTAGCTTTGCGAAGGCATTATCCATGCAACTGATGATCTGTGCCTGCGAGTCAACCAGGGTTCCATCCCAGTCGAAAATAATCAAATCATAGGGCTTATTCATGTGCTTCGATCAGGCGGTTAAATAAATCGGGTAAATTTGCATTGATTACTATCTCAGGATTGAATTCAGTGCGGGGTAATTCGAGTCGACTCGCGTGTAACATCAATCGTTTGATGCCGCGCTTTCGCATCGAACGGTTAAAACCCACATCCCCATACTTAGTATCGCCTGCCAACTCGTGGCCCTCGGCCTGACAGTGAACACGAATCTGATGGGTACGACCGGTCAATAACTCAATCGATAACACGCTATACTCTTCACCTGGCGCATTTTGAGTGATTCTGGTCAACGCTTTCTGACCACCAGGATCAACATGAACTCGGCGTTCGCCATTAGCCAGCGTTGTTCTCTTCAATGCATGGGTAATTTCTGTTTTGTCGACAGGCCAATACCCCTTAACTACCGCCAGGTAATTCTTTTTAATCGAATTGTCCAGTAGTCGACCCTGCATCTCCAGCAACGACTGCCGATGTTTAGCCAGTAACAGGCATCCACTGGTATCACGATCAAGCCGGTGTACCAGTTCGATCTCGGTACTGGGCCGAATACGCCGCATGATATCGATGACTCCGAAACTGATACCCGATCCCGAGTGCACCGCCAGGCCTGCAGGCTTATCGATCACCACCAGGTGTCTATTTTCAAACAACACGGCTTTCTCGATAGACTCTATCAACCCAGGGAGGATATAGGTTTTTGGGTCATGCTTGTGTTCGAGTCTGAGCGGCGGCACCCTGATTAAATCACCGATGCTCAGCTTATAGTCAGGCTTACAGCGTTTTTTATTGACCCGTACTTCGCCCTTGCGGATGATCCTGTATATCCGCGTCTTAGGCACATTTTTAAACGTCTTGAGCAGAAAATTGTCCAGCCTCTGATTAACCTGGGCCGTACTGACTTCAATAAAACTTACGTTAGTTTTTTGCGAGGTATTGTTATTCAAATGATGGCAGCACAGATAAAGTGTGTTATATTTTAGCGCGTAGCATTGTACTGCCTAAATCAAGGGCAATACACTACCAAAACGGTTTTTTATAGGAAGCAAATTAATTAACAATTTGTTTTCTAATAAGATTAGTCCTACAAACCGCCAACCACAGCGATTTAGCACAGGACGATATTTACTGATCCCGGCTTATGTACAGTCTATTTTATAGCTATTTTTTGATTAAAAGCATTGAACTGATCAGCAGTTCAAGCAATCCCGTGCGGCTCCAATTAGCCGATAATTCGGGGCACTCTAAATACTTATCAGATAAGCTCGAAACAATCTGTAGTAAGCCTCTTATACCAGGCAGAATTACACATGAAACGTATTTTAATCAACGCCACACAGGCGGAAGAGCTACGGGTAGCCATGGTCGAAGGCCAGCGCCTGTACGATCTCGATATCGAAGTTCCATTCCGAGAGCAGAAAAAATCTAACATCTATAAAGGCAAAATAACCCGTATAGAGCCCAGCCTTGAAGCTGCGTTTGTCAATTACGGCGCAGATAGACATGGATTTTTACCGTTCAAGGAAATCTCCAAAATCTATTTCAAGGAAAATACCAAGGATGATAATGGCAAGCTGAGCATCAAGGATGCAATCAAAGTCGATCAGGAAATAATAGTCCAGATCGAAAAAGAAGAACGTGGCAACAAGGGTGCCGCACTCACCAGTTTCATCAGCCTCGCTGGTCGTTTTCTTGTCGCAATGCCACAAAATCCCCGAGCAGGTGGTGTATCCCGCCGCATCGAAGGCGAAGACCGCGATTCTGTTAAAAAAGTATTATCTGAGATCAACATGCCCGAAGGCATGGGCGTCATCGTCCGGACCGCTGGTGTTGGTCGTTCCACCGAAGAAATGCAGTGGGATCTCGACTATCTGAGCCAGGTGTGGGTAGCAATTGAAAAGGCGGCCGCCGAACAAAAGGCGCCATTTCTGATATACCAGGAATCAAACATAGTTATACGCGCACTACGCGATCACTACCGATCCGATATTGGTGAAATCATCATAGATTCACCACAGGCTTACCAACAGGCACATGACTTCATGTCCATGGTTATGCCTAACACGTTGAACAAACTAAAGAAGTTTGACGACAAACTACCTTTATTCAATCGCTTTCAAATAGAAAACCAGATCGAGTCCGCATTTTCTCGCGAAGTGACCCTGCCCTCAGGTGGCGCTATCGTCATTGATCATACCGAAGCGCTGACCTCTATTGATATCAATTCCGCTCGCGCTACCAAAGGCAGCGATATCGAAGAGACAGCAAAACTAACCAATTTGGAAGCTGCCGATGAAGTTGCCCGCCAGTTGCGCATTCGCGACCTGGGCGGATTGATAGTGATCGATTTTATCGACATGATGCAAAACAAAAACCAGCGTGAAGTCGAATCGAGATTGCGAAATGCTGTTTACGATGATCGGGCCAGGGTTCAAATCGGACGCATATCCAGATTCGGTCTGCTCGAAATGTCACGCCAG
>Ga0255051_10000613_pt1 | contig 13068 bp, 11 predicted proteins | sample JV7_2_9_MG_FD_181719 | JGI IMG/M metagenome (GOLD analysis project Ga0255051, IMG submission 181719) | Seawater microbial communities from Jervis Inlet, British Columbia, Canada - JV7_2_9 | ecosystem: Environmental > Aquatic > Marine > Inlet | place: Canada: British Columbia | collected 2016-10-06
AAAAAAAGGACCAAACAGAAACACTATCAAAACCTGAGAACAGTTTTTGACGTTTATTCAAGCGTCTTTAAAGGTTATTCACATTATCAGCGCAAAATTTGTTATCTTAGCCCAATTTGGTAGCAACCTGCCTGTGATTAAATTTTGGATTCTCTTATTCATATCCTTCTACATTTTGCTGTTCCTGTTTTATTCGTTTATTTTTTTCTACCCAAAGCGAAATTCCGATCTATCGCCATTTTATGCGCCACAATGGTTGTCGACTTTGATCATTTATGGGCGACACCCGTATATGATCCTAACAGATGTGGCATAGGATTTCATCCACTGCATTCATATCCTGCAATAATTTTATATGCTTTGGGCATCTTTATTCCTAGAATAAGACTGGTCGCGATAGGACTGATCATTCACATGGGATTGGATTATACCGACTGTCTGTGGATGAATCTCGACTAAATTCCACCGCATAGGCCTCAGATCAAAGGTGAGGTTTGTAAAAACAAAGGAGCGAAAATTATATTTCATCAGGACTGTATTTTCAATCTGCTAATAAATTCTACAGAAAATCGGAAATTCCTAATTTCCAATATGTCTTTCAATGTTGTTCACGCTTAATTGAAGTTTATTCAATTGGGGTAATAGATTTTGTAACGTAGACACAGAAGAAGTGGAGTAGAACATGAATCCACCGGATATTTACTGGGTTGGGGCATCTGGAAGGAAGTATGGATACTGGATTCATCCGGTTAATGCGCGGTTCAGAAAGATAGCCGGCAATGTTGTTTTTGCCAGAAAAACCGCAGAAGACGAATGGGTGCCGGTCTACATCGGACAGACTAGGAATTTTGACTTTGGATTTGCGGATGAACAAAAGGAAAATTGTGCCAAGAAAAATGGTGCTACACATGTTCATGCCCATTTCAGTTCCCCGGATGAGCCTGTCCGAAACGCAGAAAAAGAAGATCTGGTTGCTAAATGGAAACCGGTTTGCAACAGTTGATGTAGATTGAAAAATTATGGCCGGCCGCTATAGAGGAAATTTTTCAAATTTTATGATTCTATGAGGATATCACGTCCTACTCCCCCCGGATTCGCAGCACCCACCATACACATCATCCGCTTCAGTTCATCGGTAATTTGTCCGACCAGCTCCTCCACTCCGTTGTTCCCATCGGCCGCAAGACCGAAAAGTATGGGACGACCCAGCCCCACAAGCGAGGCTCCGAAAGCCAAGCCCTTCAATACATCGCTGCCCCGCCGGAATCCGCCGTCGACCACGACGACAGTATCGTCCGCGACTTCCTCCATAATCTCATCCATTACCTGAAACGGATGGGGGAGATAATCGAGGGTATGGGCGCCATGGTTTGAAACAACGATACCATCGGCCCCGGCTTCAATGGACTTTTTCGCATCAACCCGGCTTAAAACACCTTTGAATATAAGAGGGAGGGAAACGGCTTTTCTGATCTCTTTCAACTCTTTCAAAGATAAAGGAAAGCAGTCTTTTGCCATTTGTCGGTCTTTTATTTTGGTACCCTGTCCTGCATCGATCTCCACTCCGATCCATTGAACCCCCGAGGTTTGAATATCATCCAAGGCTTCAAACATTTTTTTCCGATCCTGAAAAGGTTTAACATTTGCAACCAGCGGTACACCGGTTGTTGCCAATTCCTTCAGATTTTGGGGAATGGGTGTGCCGACCCACATGAGGCTTCCAGCGGCCTTGAGCCCTTCCGCAACCTTCATGAGACCCTCGTCTGCAATAGCCGGGATCGGCATAGTCATAGCCGACATGATCAGGGGTGTTGACAGATCCACCCCTAGTACACGGCAGGCAGTGGTAGCCTCCACGCCATCTATACACCGTTGACTCAATGTGAAACCATCGAGAACGCGCCGGTTGTTGACCATTACAAACTCTGTTTCTACGCCATCAAGTAGAAACCCGATATCCATGGCTCTCAGGGCCTCCTCTCCTTTTTCATAGATTTCCGTTAATTCCATAGTGTCCCCCTTTAGTTTCAAAAAAGATTTCAGAGATCGCCCTTTTCATCATTACCACTCTCCGAGCATGGCAAATTTCCCGCCATCCACGCCCAGAATTTGCCCTGTGACGAAGTTTGAGGCATCGGATGCGAGAAAGACCGCAGCACCCACGATATCATCTCCATGGCCCACACGGTCCAGCGGGATATAACGCAACTTGTCAGCGAGTTTTTCTGGATCGTCAAGAATGTGGGCGCTAATCGGTGAATAGAACCAGGTGGGTGCAATGGCGTTTACTCGTATTTTGAGTCTGGCCCACTCCACAGCCAAAGCTCGTGTCAACATCGTGAGCCCTCCTTTGGCAGCGCAATAGGCTGCTTCATTGGCGTAACCAAGCAGGCCTGAAAGGGATGTAATATTGATGATAGAGCCTTGTCCTGCCGCAGCCATCGCTTTCCCGGCTGCCTGGCAACAATAGAAGGCACCATCAAGGTCAACGGCCATTACCCTTTGCCACTCCTCCGCTGTCATATCCATTGCCGGAGTACCCTGATAGATACCCGAACTGTTGATCAGGATATCCAGACGTCCCCACTCGTTAACGGTGCGCTCTACCATAGCTGTGACCTGGTCCGGCTGGGATACATCCGCGGGGTGGGGTAACACCTGTGCTTCGATTTGTTTCAATTCTTTTGCGGCAGCTTCACATTTTTCTGTGTTACTGCTGGTGATGACCACCTTTGCCCCGTAGTGTGCCAGACCGGCTGCCATAGCTTTTCCGATACCGCTTGAGCCGCCAGTGACAACGGCTACCCGGTCACTTAGATCGAAAAGATCTGCATTCATGCGTTGTTTTAATTGTGTCAGGGATTGTATTTGATCTGTCATGTGAAGTTTTCCGTTTTGTGTTCGCATTGATTGTGAAACAGCCGCCCCGGGATACAGAATCCCTCTTATTCCTCCTTAATCTCCGAGGTACCTGTTTCTCATCGTGTTAGCAATTTCCTTGGTCAAACTCCGGGCTCTTATAGTCTGGTCCGGCGTGAGAGTCCCCGCATCACAGCAAGGGGTAATAAAACTCTGCTCCAACAGTGAGCGCCGGTCTATTCCTCCCCTGACCAGCCGATCAACCCCGGTCTCCAATTTATCGAGTAAATTGCCGTAATTTTCAGCGGCCAATGTTTCTGGGTTAACTGGTACAATCCCCCAAGCCAACATACCGCCACGGTTGATAAACTCACTCAATGGGGCAGGGTAGAGAGCGATTTTGTCAGCGAATTGATACGCATCAAAATTTATTACATCCGCTCTGGTCTGCATCAGCTTGGCCCAATCCATGTTGGAGCAGCAATGCACCTCACCCGCACAATCGATACCATTGAACAGTTCGTCAAAAGTGTCGATAACCTCTTCAACGGACACGCTCCCAAAAGGTGAATCAATGACCCCTAACATGGGTTCACCAAAACTGACAAGGACCGGAATATCTGGAATCGCCTCCTCAATTTTCTTTTTCTGCCATCGGGCCTTTATCGTCAGCGTAATTGTCAAAACCTCCCTCATGGTATGATCATACCATGCAGGTTTTCCGGTTTCATGGTCAAGCAGGGATAATCCCCAGGTGAGTGGCCCTGGAAGACCGAAATGAATAATTTTTAGATCAGGCGGCGGTGTCAGTTTCAGAATGTTGAGAAACGTGTAAAAACCGGGGGCATATTTTGCATTAATGGCAAAGTATTCAAGATCATCAGCTAAATATCGCTCATAAAAAGTCTGAAGTTGATTTTTCGTCGATAAATCATAGGTGATACGCCTTTTTTCAGGATCTATCACCAGGCAAGGCATACCGTCAATATATCGACGAAGCGAAAGGCTCAGCTTGGGTACACAGGGTGCTTCCGGGAATTGTTCCAGCATAGTCCGGCAGGCCTGATGCGGATCCCGAAAGGGTACGGTACTCAAGGTTGTAGCCATGCACCTCGGCTGGAATTTTATTGCGGTTTGGCTGGTGATCATATTCAATACCGTTTCAGTAGAAGATCTACAAATTTGTTTAAATAATTACATTGAAATCTGGATATTTCTTATTTTTAATGCTTCTTTCAGTTTTGTTTACGATCCATTGAGGTATGAAACCTTTTTGGTTATGTGTCAATGAACAATTAGAAGCTCGGACTGCTTGCCGAAAAATTTTGTGGCTTTAGTTGTGGAAATTATAAAAATAATATGCCATATCAAGAAGACCGGGCTTTTTTAATCCCAGTCTGACCGAAAAGAATATTTGCCGTTGGTTATAAATTAACTTCTATGCTTTTGATAAAGAAAGGAGGTCGATTTGATCAATATAATCGCATCGATAAAGGTAAAGGAAGGGTGTGTCAGAGAATTTATTGAAAAATTCAAAGCCAATGTGCCCAATGTATTAAATGAGAAGGGATGTATCGAGTATTATCCGACCGTTGATGTCGAATCCGGAATATCGATACAAAGTAAAGATGAACTCGTTGTGACTGTTCTGGAAAAATGGGAGAGTTTAGACGCCTTAAAGGCACATGTCAAGGCACCCCATATGTTAGAATACAGGGAAGAGGTGAAGCACATCGTAGTGGATATGAGTTTAAAGATATTGCAAAAAGTCTGATCAATTATTTTCAGCATCGACATAATCTGCATGCTTAGAAACTATCGGACTTTGAATCAATGTGCCTGAATGATTTGACAATTTGCTTAGATATTTCACTTTATCACCATTATTCAGTATCGGTGACATTTTTTTTAGGATCTTTTCGGCTATGTATATTATTGCTACAGATAATTCATACTGGAATATCTCTATTTTTTCAGAGAGTTCAAACAATATTTCATATTGCACTTCAAGTTCTGACGAACTGCCATCCGTGCTCGTGAATCTTTCAAATGCATCTGTCTTTTTTTTCTCGTAATCCAAACGTTTTTCCAAATCCAAATAATCTCTGACTAAATTGGAATTCTCCCTTTTCCAAGGAACAAGAAATTCATCAATGATTCGAAAGACATCAGGCGCGTTGCTAAGACCGACTTCAAGGGGTTCCCACTGGCTAAATTTTTGGAAAACAATCTTTCTTTCAGCATTACCACGAATTTCATCAAAAAGACGTTGAATATACTGCAGGCAGGTAATGTGATCTCTTATCAGTTCACTGACGACCAGCATAGCTTTATTGAAATTTCCTTTATTACGGAATTCTTTTGCTTCATAAAGGGCAAATCCCAAGCTATTTTTTTTGAGTGATTTCACGAATTGCATTAGCTCATTTAAGTGGCGGTTTATTATGATGCGAATCTTATTGGCTTTCACCGTGTAATTTGTCAAGAATGAAGATCTGGTTCTTTGACATCTTCAGCTTCCTTTTAGGAAAATCCGCGCATTGGAAAGCGGGATCTTAGAGGCTTAATCTCCTGAAGTTTAAACAATTTAGATCAAAATCACCCGTTGACAATATATCCGCCATACGGTAGTTGGAGCAAAAGCACATGCAAACCTTATCTTTAACCTCCCAAATACTCGTTTCCAAAAGATGCGGTATCGGCCATCTGGTCCTTAACCAACCCGAAAAATTCAATGCCATCTCGTTTGAGATGTGGCAAGGCATACGAACAGTCATTGAAGATCATTCACATGATGATGAGGTTCGCGTTATTGTGGTAAGTGGTGCAGGTGGCAAAGCATTTTCAGCCGGTGCCGATATCTCTCAATTTGAAAAGCAACGAGAAAACAAAGAAGCCATAGAGAATTACAACACCATGGTTAAAGAGGCATATGCCGCGCTTTCGACAACGGAAAAACCCACGGTGGCGAAAATAGATGGTTACTGTTTTGGCGGCGGGCTCGCCATGGCGATTTGCTGCGACCTTAGAATTGCATCGGAAGACGCCACATTTTCCATCCCTGCAGCAAAACTGGGTTTGGGCTATGGATACGATGTGTTGCGCCAGCTGGTTGATCTAGTGGGTGTGGCTTACGCCAAGGAAATTCTGTATACAGCACGAAAATTCAATGCCAGGGAAGCATGCAATATGGGTCTGGTTAACCGTGTTGTGCCTCAAGAATCCGCAGAAAAATATGTAAATGACTTCGTGAAAAATATTGCAGGTAATGCACCGTTAACGATTCGGGCTGCTAAAATTGTGATAGGAGATATATTAAAAGATTCCGATTCTCGGGATCGTGAAAAGTGCAACAGGCTTATTGACACCTGTTATGAAAGCGACGACTACAAGGAGGGTCGGCAGGCATTCATGGAAAAACGCAAGCCGTTATTCAAGGCGCGATAACATCCCTTTGTCTACAGACTACCGATCACCGCATCTCCGATCTCCAAAATTGGGTCCCTCGATATGCTTATCGCAGCTCACACTTTTTCAATAGACTGCATTCTGCCGTGGATAGTTAGGCCCTCGCAGGCGCAGAGTTTTTCATTGGCTTGGGCGCATAGCCAGACAGATGCTCTATCTGTTTACGCACTGGCTATTGGCATGACAATCGACTGGTCGATAGGAGCCGGATGAATCGAAATGAAATTATTAATAAAAGAATTCGCTGTGGTTTTTGTTTTATCGCTAAATTTGTTATTATTTGTTGGTTGTAGCAATTTTAATAAAGTTGATTACAAATGTGAGGACTGTTATTTATAGTATATTGCTTTAACATCTCAATCAGTTGTGGTAGTAGATAAGAAAGTGAAAACCTGCATAATCAATTTAAAGGCAGAGTTTCAGCACTGCCCCTTCTCTTGCCATATTTCATCTCGCCGGGTCGGATCATGATATAGCGCAGCAATGTTTCTCATTTCTGCAAGATTCGCCTGGCTGTAATGGCTGGCTTTCAGCATGGCGTTATTGAAGACATGTAGATTGCCCTTCGTATCAACCACACCGATTCCGATTGGTGCGTTATCAAAGATCTGGCGGAACTGTTCCTTATGAAGCTCTAACTTCCTTGTCTCCTGGAGGCTTCCGAAAAATACTCAAGTTAATAATTTACCATGCTTGTCTAAGTGCCTGCTTTTCTTAGATCGAGCTCCAGTGCAAATTGAGAATGATATTTCTCGAGTGAACGAAATACACAGAAAAATCAAATTTGCAATTTTGCTCTATTTTTTACAGCAATTTTCGGTTTACTGTTTGACGAAAATCAGGATTTGGTGCAGTATAGGCAGGTATGTTATTTGTAGAAAATTATATCTTTTGCGATGGTATGGAATAACCTCTAAAAAATGAAAGCAAATCATCAAAATAAGGCGACAGGTGTGGTTGATGGGTATGGTGGAAGAGTACTCCATAAAACCGGTTCGGCAGCACTTCATGAGCGGATTGTTAAAGTGTTGAAAACCTTACAGGAATTGGAAAAAATGAAGTCTCCCGTCATGCCTTATCTGGCCGCGTGGGAAGAAGAGAAGAAAATCATATGGTATGAATTTATCAGTCCAAAATTGTGCCATCTCCTAAAATGTAGCGCTGCTGAAGCCGCCAAAACATTCAGAGATGCTGTCATCGACCAGAGAATCTACAAATACACCGGGCCTGAAGCCAAATTGGAGGAGGAGATCATTACCAAAGATGAATTGGGCGGTTACAGGGAAGGCTTGCGCGAAGAAGTAAAAAAAGCGGGCAGTGTGGATGTTGTTTATAAAATCGAGGTCCAGGTGGGAAAGAATGTTTGGCTGAAAGACCAGGCCAATATCGAAAAATTTTCTCAAGATAATGTATACCTTTCAATTGGATTCTTAACAGATGTTACTAAGGAAATGGAGCAGAAGGATCTGTTTGAGAAGATCGGGTATTTCGATGAATTAACAAATCTTCCCAAGAGATCTATCATGGAAAGAATCTTTGAAATTAATTTGGGTTACTACCGTCGTTCGAAAATTGACGATTTTGTATTTATGATGATTGACGTCGATTATTTTAAAGCGGTTAATGACAGATTCGGACATCAAGCAGGTGACTATGTACTCGCTGCATTGGCAGAATTGATGACCATCAAAAAACGGAAAGAGGATGAAATCGGCAGGTATGGCGGTGAAGAATTTTATGGGTTTTCATTGGGGCATATCAAACCTGGTATTCAGTTTGCCGAACGATTGCGCCGGAGCGTCGAAAGGTATAGATTTGCTTTCGATGATGCGGTTATCCCGATCACCATATCCATCGGTGTAGCTTCGGCATCACAACTGGGCGATAAAGACCAGTTGACGGCTGATAAGTTGATCGAATTGGCTGACCAAAGATTGTACGTTGCCAAACAAACCGGCAGAAATCGTGTGGTTTGTGAAGATCAGGACAAAAACTAAAACCGTTCAGAACAGGCATTGAAAGAACCTTTGGTCTTGTAAAAGAAAAGCAGGTATCGTATGAAAATCAGCATTTTCTATAAAGGCCATAAAATGTTGCGATCCATGCAATTGAACATGATACTGCTCTCGCACAACACAATATCTTTGATTATATAAAATCTGGAAAAATCATCCCCGAGTTGAACCTTAATTATTGAACAGGCTCAATTTAGAGAAACCAGGGAAAGAGATTAGAGCATGAATCCAGATAGTATTATTTTCGGAGAAGAATCAGAGAGAAAATACGATGACCTCGATCGAGCATCTGTTGATGTTCTTAAGGTATTATCAATAATTTTAACTATTAGAACAGAATATTAGGGATTCGAACAATGAAAAAACCATGGAGCGGCCGTTTCCGTGAAGCTACCCGGAAGTCTGTGGAAAAATTCACCGAATCATTATCTTTTGACCATCGCCTGTATCCGTATGACATCCAAGGCAGTATCGCCCATGCTAGCATGTTGGGCACCGTCGGGCTCATTAGCAAATCCGACGCGGATAAAATTATCAAAGGACTCAAAGCGGTCGAACTGGACATCGAAGACAGCAAGGTAGTTTTCGACCCGGCCTTTGAAGACATCCATATGCTAGTTGAGCATCTGCTGGTCGAAAAAATCGGGACTGTAGGCAAAACACTGCACACCGCCCGTAGCCGGAACGACCAGGTTGCTACTGACATGAGGCTCTGGTTGAGGGATGAAGGTCGGAAACTGGTTGGCGGCCTGCGAATTTTACAAAGAACGATGTTAGAAAAAGCGAAAGTGAACGAACATCTGATTATGCCGGGCTTCACCCATCTCCAACATGCCCAGCCGGTGCGCGTGGCGTTCTATTTCCTGGCCTTTATGGAAAAATTTGAGCGAGACATTTCCCGCCTTGAAGACTGCCTGAAACGAGCTGATGTGCTGCCCTTAGGGTCATGCGCTCTGGCCGGTACGACGCTTCCCATCGATCGCGAAAAAACTGCCACAGACCTGGGCTTTGGCACGGTTTCTCGCAACAGCATGGACAGCGTGAGCGACCGCGATTTCCTGATTGAATACGCCTTTGTGCTTTCACTGATCGCCATCCACATGAGTAATTTCTGCGAAGATATGATTATCTGGGCCAGCTCCGAGTATGCCTATATCACCATAGATGACGACTACTGCACAGGTTCTTCTATCATGCCACAAAAGAAAAACCCCGACGTATACGAACTGCTGCGGGGGAAAACTGCCAGGGTCTGCGCCGCTCTGTATGCTTTGCTAACTCTGACGAAAGGACTGCCCCAGGCCTACAATCGGGACTTGCAGGAGGACAAGGAGCAAATATTCGATGCCCACGACACGGTTTTGGCGTCTGTCCGCATCTTGGCCGAGTTGATCATCCACACCCATTTCAATGAACGCCGACTCCTTTTCTCCATTCAAAAGGGGTTCATGGAAGCAACAGCGTTAGCTGAATACCTGGTGGCCCGGGGGGTTATTTTCCGGGATGCGCACCATATCGTTGGTGAAATTGTCCGCATTGCGGAGGCCAGCGGCAAGACGCTGGCCGAACTCGACCTCGCAACCATAAAACGGATCTATCCGAAAATCGATGAAGATGTCTATTCAGTGCTATCCTGTGAAAAAATACCTGACCAAGTTACCAGCACCGGCGGCACCGGCCGAGATGAAATCAGGAAAAACCTGGAATACTGGGAGATGAGATTGCCGGATGTGGACCATGACAAATAATAGGATGTTTTTTAGGCGATTTCGTCGACCCTGTTGAAACCATCGCTGACGGGAATGGGAGGGTTGCTAAAAATAGGCTCACCTTTTTACTTTTTTCTTGACAACAGATTGCCAATTTGTCATTTTCCCTTGAATTTATAATCGAAACAACAAACTCAATGATCTCTTTTAACATGGCAGCCATTAATACAGTTGGCATCCGTATACGCCGTCGCCATTTCAGGCGAAGGGCTGGGCGTTTTATGTCTGTGCGCAGATGATCAGGTGGGAAAAAGAACATTTATAAAACCCCGGCATTTGCCGGAGTTTTTTTTTGTCCGAAAAAAGTGAAAGCGAGACAAGTCATGGAAAAAAAGAACGTGAAAAAAGTGGTTCTGGCATACAGCGGTGGCCTGGACACATCTGTGATCGTGCCCTGGCTCAGGCAAAATTACGGAGGTTGCGAAGTGATCTGCTTTACGGCGGATCTCGGCCAGAAGGAAGAATTGAATGGATTGGAAAAAAAGGCTCTGGCATCCGGTGCCAGCAAGGTCTACATCCAGGATCTTCAGGAAGAGTTTCTTACCGATTACGTCTTTCCGACCATGCAGGCGGGCGCAGTGTATGAGCGGGAGTACCTGTTGGGAACATCTTTCGCCCGTCCTCTTATCGCCAAGCACATGGTAGAGATAGCCGAAAAAGAAGGGGCTGATGCTATCTCCCACGGTTGCACAGGTAAGGGAAATGATCAGGTGCGATTCGAACTGAGCGTTATGGCGCTCAACCCGAAACTCAAGGTCATCGCCGCTTGGCGGGAATGGCACATACGGAGTCGGGAAGACGCCCTTGCTTATGCGGCCAAACACAACGTACCTGTGACTCATACCGAAAAAGACATCTATAGCCGGGACCGGAACATTTTTCACCTTTCCCATGAAGGCGGTCTGCTTGAAAATCCTTGGAATGAGCCTGAATCGACTATGTACCAGTTGACGGTTGACCCGGAGAAAGCACCAGATAAAGCAGCGTATGTCGAAATCGGATTTGAAAAGGGCACACCGGTCAGCCTCAACGGCGAAACACTGTCCGCTATGGAATTATTCGTTCGCCTCAACCAGCTTGCCGGAACCCATGGGATCGGGCGGATAGACATAGTGGAAAACAGGCTGGTGGGTATGAAAAGCAGGGGCGTCTATGAGGCCCCTGCAGGCACGGTGATCCGACGCGCGCACCAAGGCCTCGAGAGTATATGCCTGGATAAGTACACCATGCACTATAAGGACTTTGTCGCGGTCAAATACGCGGAACTGGTTTACAACGGCATGTGGTTCACACAGCTACGCGAAGCTCTGGATTCTTTTGTAAAAACAACCCAGCAGAATGTAACCGGTACGGTTCGACTAAAGCTGTTTAAGGGAAACATCGTCATTGCCGGACGGAAAAGCCCGCACAGTCTGTATCGGGAAGATTACGCTTCTTTTGGAGCAGAGGACGTCTATAACCAGCAAGACGCCCACGGGTTCATCCAGCTGTTCGGATTACCCCTGAAAGTAGAAGCCCTTCTGGCTATCGACGGCGGCGGTGAGAGTCGCTACCGCCGGCCGGATTATAGTAAAATCAAACGGGATTAGCAAAAATAGTAAGGTTTAAGATTTGCTGTTAACGGATAACACCATACCTCTATTAGAAGCTCGCCTATGAACGCACGTTTTATTCTATCGGACGGCAATCTGTTTGAGGGGCTTTCCCTGGGCACCGAGGGCACAACTATCGGAGAAGTCATATTCAACACAGCCATGACCGGATACCAGGAAATCCTGACCGACCCTTCATACCATTTTCAGCTCATAACCATGACATATCCCCAGATCGGCAATTACGGCGTCAACCCGGATGATTTTGAGTCGCGCCACATTTACGCCGCCGGCTTTATTATCCGGGAGTACAGCCCGGTGGTCAGCAACTGGAAAGCCGATCGATCATTGGACGCTTTTTTGAAGCATAATGGTATTGTCGGAATCAGCGATGTGGACACCCGGGCCATGACCCGGCACCTGCGAGACAACGGTGCCCAGATGGGCATCATCACCACCAGCAATGAACCGACCGAGTTACTACTGGAACAGCTCCAAAGCAGCCCGAAACTGGTTGGGCGGGATATTGTCCGAGAGGTCACCACCGCAGCTTCTTACGACTGGCCCATTGAAGCATCGCATAAACCGAATCCGGATTTTCAGTTCAAGGTGGCGGTCTACGATTTCGGCATCAAGTTTACTATACTGAGAATTTTGCACGACCTGGGATGCCAACTTCGGGTGTTTCCCGCCTCCACACCACCTGAAGAGATTTTGGCATGGGAGCCAGACGGTATTTTTCTTTCCAACGGTCCTGGTGATCCCGAACCGCTGGAATACGCAGTGGGCAGTGTCCGACAACTATTGGGGCAGAAACCGATATTCGGCATCTGCCTGGGCCTCCAGATCCTAGGCCTTGCACTGGGTGGCAAAACCTCCAAGTTAAAGTTCGGCCATCATGGTGCCAACCACCCGGTCAGGAATCTACATACTGGCGCTGTGGAGATCACCTCACAGAATCATGGGTTTGTGGTCGATATAGACAGTCTGCAGAAGGAAGACATCAAGATTACTCATGTCAATTTGAACGACGGCACCCTAGAAGGGTTTAAACACAAATCCCTGCGGGCTTTTGCCGTGCAGTATCATCCGGAGTCCGCACCCGGCCCTCACGACAGTCGATATCTTTTTAAACAATTCATTGAGAACATGAAGTAACTGCCATGCCAAAACGAAAAGACATCAAGCGAATTTTAGTAATCGGTTCCGGCCCGATCGTTATTGGCCAGGCCTGTGAATTTGATTATTCAGGGACCCAGGCTTGCAAGGCGCTCCGGGAGGAAGGGTTCATCATCATCCTGGTTAACAGCAACCCGGCGACCATCATGACGGATCCTGAATTTTCCGACAGGACTTACATCGAGC
>Ga0255051_10000614_pt1 | contig 13066 bp, 7 predicted proteins | sample JV7_2_9_MG_FD_181719 | JGI IMG/M metagenome (GOLD analysis project Ga0255051, IMG submission 181719) | Seawater microbial communities from Jervis Inlet, British Columbia, Canada - JV7_2_9 | ecosystem: Environmental > Aquatic > Marine > Inlet | place: Canada: British Columbia | collected 2016-10-06
CTGGGTGCTGCCTGCAGCGAGGCTTCACGCTCAAGAAGTGCGAAAAATCGAATCGGATATCGAGTTGACCAACTTCGCATTCGCGAATTACCTCGGTAGCGGTTTTTATTCTTCCAGCAGTATCGAAGTTTTCATTGTGAAACTTCCGTTCTCGACGACACTCAAGGAAGCCACGGAAACAGAGGCAGGCTGGGTTGTCCATTACCCGGTCTCGCTGGGCGCGACCAATATCAAGGATAGCCTGGTCGGCGTCGAGGATATTCCCGGCCTGAATGATATCGGCACCATCAGCGTCGTCCCCGGGCTGGAGTATGTTTATCCCATGGCGAGCAACTGGCACCTTTTGCCTTTCGTCGACTTTGGTATCGCCAGGGACGTCAGTAACGAAGTCGACCTGCGCGTACGCGGGGCTGGTGTAAAGAGCTTTGTTACTTTTGACTTCGATAAGTCCTGGTTGATCTTCGCCAACCGATTACTTTACGCGGACCAGAAAAATCTCGATAGCGGCGATGAATCCAGTTTCGCCGTCTTCGAAACAGGGCTGGACTACACCCTTCCAACCAACATCACGATCGCCGGGTCCGCCGTCAATGTCAGCTATTACTTCATCAATTACACTTACCTGGATGACCTGGTGCTGCTCGATTTACCGCATGCGCGGATATCGCTGCAAGACAAGAACGAGGTTGGCTTCACCTTCACCCTGCCGAAGCATTCCTGGTTGCCGGACGATTCCCGGCTGGGGCTCGGCGTTCAGGTTACCAGGGATACCGAGCTGTACCGCATCGTCATCGGCGCCCCCTTTTTCTAGGGAATGGAATGCCGGGAAAAGGACCCCGCGGAAACTGTTGCGATCCCCGTATTTCCCCCACCACTGATCCTGTTACCGCTGTTGTTACGGATGATTTGACGGTAAACTTTTGATTCCTGTGCCGTGTTTTTATTGGGTTTGGCGGATCGATAAAATTTTAATCTTGATCATATTCAAGTTGGTGATTATGCTTGATATGTTCTCTTCAGCTCACCTGATATACGACACACACATACGCTAAGTTTTGGTAAAGGATGCATTCATGAAAAATCTTATGGTGGCAGGTTTTGCTATTGCCGGATTACTTGCAGTTACAGCTCACGCAGACCAATCCTACTCTCCACGTGCTGGAAAAAGTTATCCGCTAAATGTCTACTGGGGCGACACCCACCTGCATACTACCAATTCCGCTGATGCTGGTCTGGTGGGAAATTCGAAGCTCGGTCCCGATGAGGCCTTTCGCTTTGCCCGAGGCGAAGAAGTTGTGGCCCACAACGGTATGACCGCAAAACTGAATAGGCCACTGGATTTTCTGGTCGTTTCAGATCATGCCGAATATCTGGGGCTTATACCCAATATCCGTGACTCAAACCCGGATTTGTTAAAGACGGAGTGGGGTAAACGCTGGCACGATATGTTCAAATCAGGAAGTGATGAAGCATACCGGGCGGCGCAAGAAGTAGTAAGCTCCATGGGAACGCGAGATCAGAAAATCAAGGATGAAAACCTCACGCGTTCTATCTGGGAGGCCAACAATGCCGCAGCGGATGGAAATAATGAACCAGGAAGATTTACCGCCTTTGTTGGTTTCGAGTGGACTTCCATGCCTGGTGGCGGCAATAACCTTCACCGTGTGGTGATCTATAGGGATGATGCTAAGCTTGCCAACCAAATGCTACCCTTTTCCGCCTTTGACAGTGAGGATCCAGAAGACCTATGGGCCTACCTGGAAACTTATGAAAAGAAAACCGGTGGCAAAGTTATTGCTCTGGCCCACAACGGTAATGTCTCCAATGGTTTGATGTTCTCCGAAAAGGATTTTGCAGGTAAACCCATTACCAAAGCCTACTCCGAAACGCGAGCGCGCTGGGAGCCTCTTTACGAAGTAACACAAATTAAAGGTGATGGTGAAGCCCATCCGGTGTTATCTCCCGATGATGAATTCGCCGATTATGAAACCTGGGACAGGGCCAACCTGCTTGGGACTGAAAAAAAGGAAGAGTGGATGCTTCAACATGAGTATGCACGCTCCGCATTAAAGTTGGGCTTACAATTTGAAGAAAAATTGGGGGCGAACCCGTTTAAGTTTGGTCTGGTAGGTTCTACCGATTCACATACCTCCTTTGCGACGGCAGAAGAAAATAATCAATGGGGAAAAATTACCAGTCTTGAGCCCAGTGCCAAACGCGGTGATTATAAAATGATTGAATCCACGGTAGATCCTAAGCTGAATACCTATGGCTGGGACATGGCATCTTCGGGTTATGCCGCCGTATGGGCAACAGAGAATACACGCGAAGCCCTGTTTGATGCGATGCAGCGCCGTGAAACCTATGCCACTACGGGCCCGCGTATAGTTTTGCGTTTCTTCGGAGGTTGGAACTTTGATAAAGATGATGCTCATCGCCCCAACACTGTGGATCTCGGTTATGAACGGGGAGTTCCCATGGGCGGAGATCTGACCAATGCACCTAACGACAAAGCACCCTCATTTATGTTGCTGGCAGCGAAAGATCCTGAAAGTGGCAACCTTGATCGTCTGCAAATTATTAAAGGTTGGCTAGACAGTAGTGGGGAGTTGCATGAGAAAGTGTATAACGTAGCCGCTTCTGATGACCGTGAAATAAACAACAATGCTTTGATGCCTGTTGGTAATACAGTTGATGTTAAAAATGCAACCTTTACCAATACAATTGGCGATGCCCAACTTGACGTTGTCTGGACCGACCCTGATTTCGATCCGAAGGAAAGGGCTTTCTATTATGCCAGGGTTATTGAGATTCCCACGCCACGCTGGACGGCCTTTGATGCAAAGTATTTCAAATTGAACATGCCAGAAGGAACTGAAATGATTACGCAAGAGCGGGCTTACTCATCTCCTATCTGGTACACACCCTGATGATTGATAGCGCATGCTAGATCGATGAAGCTAATGCCACTTTGCATATAACATATCCGCTATGTGGCATAGACACCACTGAATGTAAATCAACTGCAGGCTATGTTGAGCGAAAATTGTCGTCGAAATCACCAGACTGCTTTCAGATGCCTTTCATCTCTAAAGCGGCCAATTCAGGGAACTGTTAATCCTGTTGAAACTGGGGTTAAGTAAACTGTTACCCTGTTTCTATTCTGTATCTCTACGGCCAGACAAAAGTCGGCAAAAACGATGGCGGCGCCAGTGAGCCCGATATGTCGATTTTCTGCCAGTTAAATTGATCGATCATCTGGATTTGCGGGCCCGCGTGTTTGACGATTTCACGCCCTTCGAGGAAGCCTACTGCCTGGTCAATCGAAATGCGTCCCTGCATTACGGGTGCGTCCGTGGGTGCCGCGAGGATGCGCCCGCGGCGAATGCCACGATAAACCGCCGGTGTGAAATAAGTCGATAAGATCTTGATTTGATTCTCGAGTTTGCGATTGCGCAAGGTGCTGATAGCCGCTTCGGCCATCAGCGCATTGCCGACGATGTAGTCAACATTCGGATGGCTTTCCAGCACCTCCTGCACTAGCGTACGCTGAATTTCCTTGCCGGTATCGCCCCATTTTGTTACCACGATCTCGACCACGCTGTCTTGCAAACCTCGCTTGAAACCGGTTTCGATAAAGTCGACCCAGCCCGCACCTTGCGGCCCGGGAAACCAGGCAACGGTTACCGGCTCGGAGCCGGCCGGGTGCCGTTGCGCGAGATATTCGCCTGCTACTCGACCCATGGTCGTCCACGACACGCCCGATTTCGCGGTAATGCCGGTGTCTTCGATATCGTTTACCGTCGAGAAGACGGGCAGGGTTTCAGCAATTCGGACAATGCTTTGATGGAGTCCTCGATAAGATACCGTGCCGACGATAAGGGCATCGGCGCCCTCGCGAGTGCACTGTTCAATCTGCTGTCGCTGGCGTTCGAGATTGGGATAGCCACCCGCTTCGACCAGTGTGAACGCGATTCCAAGACGTCGCACTTCCTGGACCATGCCGTAGTTAACGTTCAACCAGTAAGCGTCTTTTAAATGAGGGTAGGAAATACAGAGATGCCATTCGCGGCTGGCTTTGGTGGTGGGCTGATAGTCGATAATGCGGCTATCGCTGGAATAGTCGAATGGCGTCGACCAGGTTTCCAGCCGCCATACCTCAGACCGGGCACTGGTAGCGGCAACCGCTTGCAGGCTAATGAAAAGTGCAACGAGAAAGCGTAAAAAAAGCCTGCTATTCAATACCGTCATGCCAAAAAACTGAATCCCCGATTATTGTACGCTTGCATTTTACGACTGCAAAGCGCAGCATTTTATCATGCGTAAGCTTGGCATCGCGGCAAAACTGTATCTGGCCTTCGGCAGCATATTTTTACTGGCGGTGGTTGCGTCGTCGGTGGGCTGGAAGGGGTTTGAACGCGTTACCGATTCGCAAAGCTCGGTCATCGACCAGGCAATCCCCGGTCTGCGGCAGGCACACCAGCTGTCGGCATTGAACGCCTCTATCGGCGCGGCCTCACGCCAACTGTTACGTGCGCGCGACGAATCGGAGCGTGTCCGCATCAGTTCCTCGCTGTTCTCCGAGGTAGCCGAGGTCAATGCCCTGCTCGACGACTTTGAACAAAAGGGGTTCGCTACCGATGCTCTGCCATCGTTACGTCAAACGGTGGGCGTCATCGAGGAAAAGCTGCGCCAGCAGGATGACCTGGTGCGCCAGCGCATTCACAAGCAGGCGCATTTCGACCAGCTGACCAGTAGCCTGATCGCTACCACCGAAGCCCTCAACAACCTGGCGGATTCGCTGGTTGCCAACGCGGCAGCCACCACTACCGCGATCACCTCGAACCTGTATGACCTGGTCGAGGATGATGTCGACAAGCAACAGCTTTACATTGTTTTCGACCGCCTGGTGGAGGTTGATCTCGACGCCATGGAACGCATGTACGAGCTGCGCCTGCGCAGCGCCAATCTGAACGGCCTGTTCAACCAGGTGGCCAGGGAGTCCGATTTACATGTGCTCAGCAGCCTGCGCCGGCGCACCGCGGAAACCCTGTCGATACTGAACCGCCGCGTGAGCGAAATCAATGACCCGCAGCGGCGCCGGAAAGCGAGCGACCTGCTGGGCGCGATAGAGATCGATAACGGCCCGATCTACGTCTATGGCATCTTCGAGACGCGCGTTTTGTTACTGCAGATCGCTGAATCTCTGACCCGGCTATCGCAGGAATCCGCCGCAGCGTCGCAAACGCTGAACGGCGTCGTCAACCAGCTGAACACCGCCGGCGGCACCCTGATCAACCAGGTCTCCACCACGGCCAAGGAGTCGCTCGACACCAGCCGCCAGTTGTTCAGCGGGATCTCGGTCATCCTGCTGCTCGTCGCCGCGGCGATTTTATGGTGGTTCATCAAGCGCAACGTGGTACGGCGCCTGTCGTCACTGCGGTCGGCGACCCGTTCGATCACCGAGGGCGACTACGACGTCGACATCGTCGTCGAGGGCCACGATGAACTGACCGACATGGGCCAGGCATTGCGCGGCTTCCGCGACAACGCGATCCACAACCGCAAGCTGGACGAGGAGTTGCGCCAGCACAAGGCGCATCTCGAGGAATTGGTCGAGGAGCGTTCCGAGCAGCTGCGCGACGCCAACCGCATGCTCTCCGAGGAAGTGCAAAGCCACGCCGTCGCACGTAAAAAAGCCGAACAGGCGAGCGAGGCGAAAACCGCCTTCCTCGCCACCATGAGCCACGAGTTGCGCACACCGTTGAGTGGCGCACTCGGCACTCTGCGTCTGCTGACCGACACCGAGCTGCAGCCGCGGCAACAGGACTACGTGAGCATTATCGACGCCGCCAACACCAGCCTGCTGGATATCGTCAATGACATTCTCGGTTACTCGCAGCTCGAAGCCGGCAAGTTGAATATTGAAAACAGGCGCTTTGACCTGGCCAAATTGTTGAACAATGTCATCGGTTTAATGATGGTTTCGGTGCGCGAGAAAAACAATAAATTGCAATTTGAAATGGAAAATCAGGAATCGCACTGGTTATACGGTGACTCAGGCAAGTTGCATCAAATTTTGATCAATCTGATCGGCAACGCCAACAAATTCACTGATAACGGCACCATAACTCTACAGGTCAGTAGCAAGCTTAACGACCACCAGGACACCGAGACGCTGCAATTTCTGGTTGTTGATGCCGGCATCGGTATTGCGCAGGACAGACAGAAAGAAATTTTCCAGGCGTTCACCCAGGTCGATACCAGTACTGCCAGGCGACATAGTGGCATTGGACTTGGTCTTGCCATTTGTGACCGCCTGGTCAATGCCATGGGTGGCAAGATATCGCTGGAAAGTGAACTCGGCAAAGGCACAAAGATTGGATTTGATATCGATCTTGAAATCTGCAAGGCGATTTCGTCGACGCAGCCGGATCCGGTTTCGATACCCGCCATCACCGCAGGTATCAGGGTATTGATGGTGGAAGACGATGCTACAAACAGCATGGTTACCAGAAATTACCTGGAACATCTTGGGCATCATGTGATTGCAGCTCAAAGCGGTGAAGAGGCCCTCGCGGCGCTGGATGAAGTGGAGTTGTCGCTGGCACTGCTGGATATCAGCTTACCAGGGATTGATGGACTGACGATCTTGAAGCACATTCGTGCACATTCCGACCCGGCAATTGCGGCTATGCCCGTGATCGCTATGTCGGCACATGTATTTACCGAAGACGTCGACTTTTATCTCTGCGCCGGTATGAATGGTTTTCTGGGTAAACCGTTTTCGCTGGAAGATCTGCAACAGGCCATCGCACAGACAATCGTTGGTGGCCAGGTTGTTATCGCGAAAACCGACCAACCGGGGGAGCGGGAAGCTGTCAAACAAATCGATACCGCGATGATCGATGATGATATCAGTCGACTGGGGTTTGCTAATGTCGAACAATTGGCGGGGCTATTTTTTCAATCGGCTGATCAGCTAAGCACCGAACTGGTCGAGGCGATAATCCAGAGTAAATTCGATAAACTGGAAAAACTGGCGCATAAGCTGAACGGTGCTGCTGGCAACTTCGGGCTCGAAAGATTGTGTGCGATATTAGCCAGGATCGAAATCCAGGTTCGCAATGGCACTGAAGTAACAGCTGATTTACGTGAACAATTCCAATTAGAATATGACGTTGCTATCGCCGCCCTTGGCAATTATCTGTCAGAACAAAAGAAGCCATCGAGAAAACAGGCTTCACATTAAGATGGGAATTGAAGCAGGTAGCTAAAAAACCTCGCTGGCAAATAAATACCCTTCGCCATGTACTGTCAGGATTATCTGCGGTGCGTGACTATCCTGTTCGATTTTATTGCGCAGGCGCAGCACGAGTACATCGATAGTACGTTCGTTTGGCGACCATACCCGATGGGTTACTTTTTCCATCAGCCACTCGCGATGCAATGTTTTACCAGGGTGCTCGAGGAAAGTCGCCAGCAACTCGAATTCGCCGCGTGTCAATGCCAGGTTATCTTGTGTACTTGATGACAGACAACGGCGAGACAAATCCAGCGTCCAGCCCGAAAATGACTTGCTTCGCTGTTTTTCTAGCCTGGTCTGGTCGAACTGTTTGCGGCGAATCAGATTTTTTACCCGCGCCAACAACTCTCGCGGGTTGAATGGTTTGGTGACGTAATCGTCGGCGCCGATTTCAAGACCGACAATTCGATCGATCTCATCGTTGCGCGCGGTCACGAGGATAATTCCCACATCCGTTTTCTCGGAAAGCTCTCTGGCGAGTTGCAAACCGTCTTTCCCGGGTAAATTTATATCCAGCAACACCACGTCGATCGCTGATTCTGCAATCAAGCGGTGTATACCCCCGCCGTCTTCAGACTGGCTGACGCGGTAATTTTCGGTTTCGAAATATGCCGCCATCCGCGCTCGCGTGACGGCGTCATCTTCGACAATCAGAACATGGTGAGTGGTATGCGTATCGGTCACAGCTTCGTTGAGTTTATATTTCTGAATTGGCGACAGCGGATTGCCTGCAACGAGTAGTCGTGATGGTATCAGATAGTTCTACAAAGGACTATTTGATGACTAGCTTAGTCCGTTCGTGAACGCATTGTTAATAGTTGTTAACTAACTGGATATTCTGTTAACAATTTTAAATCCGTGGTATTTAATCGCGAATTATAATCGTTCGCATTACCGAGACAGTCGCTTAACTGCTGGCAGGTAATCTAAAACGGATTTTGATTAAAACATTAGAAGCTAAGGCTGGTCACGGGAGGGAAATGACAGCTGTATTTCTAACTAATTCATAACACTTGAGGAGTCAAAAATGAATTTTAGCAAACTTAGAAACAAAATAATGGCCGGGGCCTTTGCGGTGGCAATGGTGACCACTACGGGTCAGGCATTGGCCAAAGACTCGAGTAAGCCAATCGTAATTCCGACACATAACTGGTCGAGCCAGGTTGTAATGGCCTATGTCATTGGCGGGATTTTTGAAAGCCTGGGTGACAATGTCGAGTACAAACCGGCAGATACCCAGGCTGTGTATGAAGCCATTCGCCTGGGTGATATCACTATCTCACACGAAGTCTGGCAATCTACTTTCGGCAAGTCGTTCTACGCTGCAATGGCAAAAGGCGGTCTGATCGATGCCGGAACACATGCTGCCGCCACTCTGGAAGAAATGGGTGTTCCTCAATACGTGATTGACGATAATCTTTGTCCTGGGCTGCCAAACTGGGAAGCGTTGAAAAACTGTAAAGCGGTGTTCGCATCTGCTGATTCCCAGGGCAAAGGCCGCTGGCTGGAAGGCCCGCAGAGCTGGCATGGTGACCTGATGCCTGTTCGCGTTAACGCACTTGGGCTGGGCGACGATTACGTCGTTAAGTTCGCAGGTGGCGCCGATGCAATCTGGGCTGAACTGGCTTCTGCCAAGAAAGACGGGCGCGGCATCATTACCTTTAACTGGTCGCCAAACTTTACCGACGCGGAAGGTTTTGTATTCATCGAGTTCCCTCCATACACCGATGGCTGCCGTAAGGCAGATGGTGGTGACGGGGCTTGTGGTTCACCCAAGGGCTGGCTGAAAAAGGCTGCAAATTATAAGTTCCCCAAAACGCACCCGGCTGCTTATAAGGCGTATAGCAAATTATCATTCACAACAACCCAGGTTGGTCAAATGGCTGCACTGGTTGACGTTGATAAACTGAGCCATCAAGACGCCGCCAAAAAATGGCTGGCTGAAAACGAGGATGTCTGGAAGCCTTTCACCATGTAATTGAAGAGTCCGGATACCGATGCTCCTGTGTTTCCTTTCCAGGAAGGAGCCTCGTGAAGTTTAATCCCTTCCCTGGCTGTAGTAGTCAGGGAAGGGATTCTGGTAACTCTCCTGCCAGGGTGGGGAACCAGAATTTCACTTTATGTGACACGCTCGTTTAAGTTTGTATTGGTCCTGCAGGGACGCTGAAATGGCCAGTATCACAGCAACAGCGATCTGAGATGATAAAAATGACTAACGAAATCAGCGATAGTAACGATACCACTACCAACAATGACGCTCAGCCCGTCATCAAGTGCGATGGTGTTTACAAGATATTTGGCGACAACACCGCAGGCATGATGTCGAAGTCAAATGGCAATGTCGACGTCGAAGCATTCAAGGAAGCAGGATGTATCTTTGGTGTCAATAATGCATCTTTAGAAGTTCACCGGGGCGAAATGCTGATCGTCATGGGTCTGTCTGGATCTGGTAAGTCGACGCTGCTGCGTTGTATATCGAGATTGACTGATACGACCTCCGGAAACATATCCATTGATGGCGACGATTTACTTGCGATGAATGCCAGGGAATTGATGGAGCTTCGTCGCAACAAGATGGGTATGGTATTTCAGAGCTTCGCACTGTTGCCCCATAAAACCGTACTCGAAAACATTGCTTTCCCGTTGCAGGTAAAGGGTACAAGTACAGAAGACAGTATGAAAAGAGCCATGGACATGATCAATCTTGTTGATCTCACAGGACGAGAAAATTACTTCCCCAGGCAACTGTCCGGCGGACAGCAACAACGGGTTGGTATTGCCCGATCACTGGCGGTAGAACCTGATATCTGGTTCCTCGATGAACCCTTTTCGGCGCTCGACCCGCTGATCAGAAAAGAAATGCAGGATGAATTTCTGCGCCTGCAGGAAATGCTGCATAAAACCATCCTGTTTGTCACGCATGATTTTGACGAAGCCCTGCGCCTGGCGGACAGAATTGCAATCATGAAAGATGGTGTCATTGAACAATGCGATACGCCGGCCAATATCGTTCTCCATCCAGCAACCGAATACGTTGCCAAGTTCACCAATGAAGTACCACGCGAGAAGGTATTAACCTGTGCGAACGTCATGGATGAAGTCGATAGCGAATCGGCACTCAGCGATTTAAAGGTATCCCACGACGCGGTCATCGAAACGGTAGCAGAAGCCGTGTTAAACGATCCCAATCCAGTCGCTGTTGTCGACGGCAATAACCATACGATCGGTGTTCTACACCGAAAATCAATTATTCACATACTGTTTGGCAAGGACGAAGAAGAAACCTCGAGTACCCCGCAAGCGGCGGGTGCATAACCAATGGACAGCTTATCCCGTCACCCAAAACTCGTGCAATTTGCAGCCGTGCTGGTTGTATTTTTCTTTTTATGTTTTGCAATTGACCCTTCGGAAAACAACATCCTGTGGCGCCTGCCTGCATTTTTGGCGGGTGTTCCGGAGATACTGAATAGTTCGGTCGAATTCCTAATGTTCGAATGGATGCCGATTGAAACCTATAACGTGGAAATCGAGGACTACGAAGAATCGGCACTGATGATAGAAATCACCCGATCCATGTCGCGTTCTGTGCTTTTCTGTATTGAATTTATTCGTGAAATTCTGGTGGGTGGTCAAAAAACCATCGTCGCTTTCACCAGCTGGGACTGGATTGGTGAAAATGAGTGGGCTTACTGGCCCGCACTGCCCTGGACCGTTGTTGCCGGCGTCGGGATTACGCTGGGTTACGCACTCAGCGGGCGATGGCTCGCCATTCTGGTGGCTTGCGCGACCGGTTATATATCGGTGTTTGGGCAATGGGTGCCAGCGATGGAAACCCTCTCATTCGTATTGATCGCAGCGCCGCTATCCGTGGTACTCGGGGTTTTCATGGCTGTTTTAGCCTTTAAGAGTCGTCCCTTTGAAAACGCATTGATGCCCTTGCTCAATGTCGCCCAGACCATGCCGCATTTTTCCTACCTGGTGCCGGTGACCGTCTTTTTTGGCGTGGGAGACCATGCTGGCGCCATCGCAACCGTCATTTTTGCAACGCCGCCAATGATTCGCCTGACCTTGTTGGGTCTCAAGGGGGTATCTCCGGAAGTACTTGAGGCAGGCGAGATGAACGGTTGCAACAAGCTCCAGTTGATGTTCAAAGTACTGATTCCGACGGCGCGGCACGATATTCTGGTCGGCGTAAACCAGGTCATCATGCAATGCCTGGCGATGGCTGTAATCGCCTCTTTCATCGGCGCGAAAGGCCTTGGCTTCAATTTATTGCTGGCACTTAATCAGCTTAGAATTGGGCAGGCTCTGGAACTGGGTATTTGTATCGTGCTGATTGCCGTGGTCCTGGACAAGTTGTCTCTGGGTTGGGCAAACAAGCAAATCGACTATTTTGCCGACCTTTCTTTTGTCGAACGCCATAAATATTCCCTCATCATGGGCGGGATCTTGGTGGTAGGCGTGATATTGGCAGCCATCGGCGGTGTTATTTTTAAGGACGGCATTAATTATTTCTACCTGATTCCCCACAACCAGGGATTGACCACGGAAGACTTCTGGCAATCCGGTGTGGACTGGATCGTGGACAATTGGTACTCGAGCCTGCAAGTCTTCAATGTAGGGTTAATTGTAAACGTGCTGATACCGATGAAAAACGCCTATCTGAGTATGCCGGTGTCGGCGACCTTTGTATTGGTGATGGGAATTGGCTACATCGTGGGTGGCCTTAGATCAGCGCTTGTTGTTGGTGGCTTGCTGCTCTTCATCGCTTCTACAGAATGGTGGGACAGGGCCCTGATTACGGCTTATATGGCAACTTTCGGCGTCATTGTATCGGCTACAATTGGCCTGATTGCCGGATCTTTGTGTGCTCAGAACAAATACGCAACAAAGGGCATATTGCTGGTTTGTGATACCTTTCAAACCTTCCCTTCGTTCATCTATCTGATCCCGGTCATCATGCTTTTCGGTGTCACCGATACGTCTGTGTTAATCGCCGTTATCATCTATGCCACGATTCCCGCAACCCGCTACACGGTGGAAGGTCTAAGCAACGTACCGCAGTCTTTGCAGGATGCAGGTTCGATGTCGGGCGTCAATCGTATGCAGCGATGGATCCAGATTGAATTGCCGCTTGCCTTTCCCCACATCATGCTGGGCATTAATCAAACCGTTGTTTTCGCCTTATTTATGGTAATTATCGGTGCGATGATTGGAACCGATGATCTCGGACAGTTAATTTTGAAATCCTTGTCGGATGAATTCGGGATCGGCAACGGACTTATGCTCGGCCTGTGCGTTGCCTTTATTGGTTTGGCGGTCGATCAGATTTTGCGCACCTGGGCCAGCGAACGAAAAAAGGCGTTGGGAGTGGCGTAGCACTGCCGTTCCAACGACTGTAAAAAGGGTAAGAATATGATCAATAGAATTTTAGTTGCAACCGATGCGTCGGCGGCTTCGAACCGTGCATTAAAAATGGCAGTTCAATTTGCCGGACAACACAACGCTGAATTGCTTATAGTTCACGTTATTCGTGATATGCAAATACCCTTTGAAATCAAGGAAATTCCAGAACTGGAATTCAATAAGTTCGAAGCGTTCAGCGATGCTCGTGAGGAAGTCATGCGCAAGGTCGCTGAGTCTGTTTTGAGAACCGCTAAGGAAAAAGCGGAAAAGGCCGGAGCTGAAAAAGTTGAAACCGCGATCGGTACCGGTGATCCTGCAACCAGCATTCTCGATTTTGCCAGGCGACGGAAAGTG
>Ga0255051_10000615_pt1 | contig 13021 bp, 9 predicted proteins | sample JV7_2_9_MG_FD_181719 | JGI IMG/M metagenome (GOLD analysis project Ga0255051, IMG submission 181719) | Seawater microbial communities from Jervis Inlet, British Columbia, Canada - JV7_2_9 | ecosystem: Environmental > Aquatic > Marine > Inlet | place: Canada: British Columbia | collected 2016-10-06
ATTTGGTCTGATCCCGATACTACTCACAGCAAAACCAGCACCGGTTTTCCAGGCATCGACTAAAATGTCGGTAATTGAGCTTTACCAGGCATCGCCGCTTGCGGTCATTGGCAACTGTTTGACCGGTATGGCGCATGGCACTATTTTCGGACTTGGGGCTATTTATGCCAGTGCCGTACTAGGCGATGTCAATTTAATATCGTGGTTTATGGCTTGTTTTATGATTGGCAGCCTGGTAACCCTCTGGCCGATAGGATATCTGTCTGATCGTATCAGCCGGCGCCTGGTGATGACGGCAATTTCGATAATATCAATTCTAGCCTGCCTATTGGCGATTATCACTGCCAAGGACAGTCTCCTGTTCTACCTTGTCATTGTATTGCTTGGCGGCGCCGCGATGCCGATGTATTCGATTTGTATCGCCTATGCCAACGATCGCCTAAAACCTCACCAGATTGTCGGCGCCAGTGGCAGCCTCGTTATGGTATCGGGAATAGGCTTGAGTACCGGTCCGATCATTGTTGCATTTTTCATGGAATTCTACGGCATAGAATTTTATTTCTGGGGTATAGCCACAGTATTCTCGATGATACTCGCCTTTACCCTGGTTCGCATCGGGTCGCGCGCCGGTATTAAGGTTGAAGATCAGTCGCAGTTGATAGCTACCGGCACCATCGGTACACCAATTGCCGAATTCAACGCGCCCGACGCGATAGAATATGCGCAGGCAGTGGCCAGACACGAAACCGCGCTACTCGACCAGCGCGAAGATATTACCGAACGGTCATTATAAATAGCCTCGGACCGGGCCATCGACCAGCAGTTTAACCGACTAGAACCATAACGATGCAAAAGCGCGAATGATGCCAGCATTAAAACTGTACAAGGGTTCGTTACCCACACTGCCGGGTTGAGTTAAGTCCCGGAAGTCTTCGTAGTCAAAAAGTATATAGTCGTAATAAAAACTTAAACTGCCGCGTTTGAAAGTACTCCAGGTCCGATTGTCGAATTCGTAACTGACACCCACACCGAGCGTCAAATCACTAAAACTACTCAACTCCTTGTCGCGAGCAAGAAAATTTTGTGCGTCCTGAAACGGAAATAAATCGCTATAAAAGTCGGCTCCGCTTTGATCGTAGTACCGAATTCTGGATTCAAGTATCCAGTTTGATCTGAGCGGCAAGGTATAACCCAGCTCAAGCGTATTCGCACTAATTCCCCAGCTATCACCATAGATCCGATAACTGGCAAAAATTGCTGCCCGCCGCTCAAGAAAGTAACGGGCCCTTAGCGACAGTGCGTTACTGGACCGGGTTCGAGGGTAAACTTCTGCTTGAAAGCTATATTGCTGGGGCGTGGTTGGATCCAGATACCTGACCGATCGATAGGGATTATTTAAGAAGCCTTCATCGGAAATAGTCTCGAATGCTACCGCCATAATCAGATTTTTGCTAATAACCTGGGATACCGATAAACGATAATTCCTGGTAGTAGCCTGTTCGTCAAAACTACTGTCGCCATTCCGCCCTACGATATTGTCTCCCATGGCAAAACCCATATTGACAGTTGTCAAATCGCCAAACATATCCTGTGAAAAATTAATGCTAATGGTGGATGCATCAAAATCTGGTTCGACACTTTTTGTCATTCCCATACTCATCAGGGTTTTATTGTGCAGATAATCGAGCGCGATAGAATTTTCGGTTCTACTTTCGCTATATGGGCTTGCAGTGGTTACGACATCAATAGAAGCACTTGATACATTATCAACATAATGATGTAACGACCCGGACACGCTATCGCTAAAACTCTTTCTCACCAGTACCGATGGTCCGGTTATTTCTACACCACCACCATCGTAGCTATGGAAAAGAGCATCAGCACGATCCTCGGGCAATACTGCTGCGGCTATATCAACTAGATATAGTGATAAAATTATCAGTAATAAAGCTTGTGGGCGCTTATTAGTTACAGCCACAACCGCCGCCGCTGGCAACTCCCGCACCGCGGGCACCCTCGCGCGAATCGTAAACATGACCCATATAGGAAGTCGCAATCGGATCACGATCAAAACTCATAATTGGATCAGCCAGATTAGCTCTCTCATAAGGCTGAACCCAGGGTGTCGCGCTACAGGATGCGAGCAATATAATTACCGCAATCAAAAAATATCCGGGTCGAAAAATCATAGCCATTTAAATCCTCTGCTTTATTCACGAACCAGTTTTTTTACCATTTTTCGGTACTCGACTTCATCACCCGCCTGGTAACCCCGATGTAAAAATCGTAATTGGCCATCACGATCAATGACTACCGTGGTCGGCATAGCGATAACTTCATATAACCTGCTAACTGTATTATTGCTGTCGATAAGAATCGGAAAATCGACCGGTCTATCGGCGATAAATGACTTCGCGTTAGCAACCTGCTCTTCGACATTAACACCTAATACGGTAAATCCAAGCGCTTCATACTTGTTGTGGATGGCATTTAGAAATGGCATCTCCTGTCTACAGGGCCCACACCAGGAAGCCCAGAAATTAATCAGCACAACATTACCGGTTAGTTCGCTCAATTTAATATTTTCCCCGCTCAGGCTCTTCAGGCTAAAGTTAGGTGCCGGCCCTGAAATTGTTGCAGACGCTGCGATACCCGACCAGGCAACCAGGCAGCCAAACAGTAGTACATAATTTCTGACAATTTTTAACATAACGGTTTTCATACGTGTGTCTCCCTATTTAAAAAAACCAGCTCAAAGCAACCGAGTACTGAAGATTATGGGTCACTTTATCCTCGCCTAATGCATCGATATTAAAGATCAGATCGCTGACATCTATGCTGAAACTGAACGCATCAGCAAACAATATTCGGTAACCAGTTCCCAGGTTCAGGGTAAATCGATCGTCGCCCGCAAACTGGGTGCTTCCAATTCCTGCCATTACATAAAACGTTGTGTTGAAGGTCGAGGTATCGGTAACAAAGGCCTCTCCCGGTAAAAGGTTAAAACCCAAATTAACCAGGTAGTATTCGAGTTGGCGTTCCTCGTCGGAAAGCAAGGGCGCCCCGCCACTCAGAACCTCGAAGCTGGTCAGTCCGGCATCGCTCAAACCATAATCAAACTGGACCAAAATATCTTCATTGACATGATAGGCCAGCTTTATTCCCAATACCGGATTGGCACCAAAATCTTCGACGCTGAGAATTCCGATATAAGCAGCCAACTCGAAATCCTCGGAGTCAATAATAGACTCATTAAATTCCGTTCTTTCGATCTGAGGCTGGATCAAAGAGTTTTGCTCTTCCTGCTGCTTCTCCTCCGCCGCCTGTAATGCTGTCGGCAACCAGCTCTGGAGGACAATCAGGCTTAAAAAAATACTGAGAATCCTACTTTCCATTCACTTATTACCTCATTTTCGTCTCGCACGTTATTGGCTGAAAAAACAACATATTCGCTGAAATCGAATCGAAAAATAAATCGCCGATTCAAATAATGCTGTATCCCTATTCCAACCTGGGCCACGGAGCTATCGGGTGGGTTGGAAGAGACCAGGGTAGCACTCGGCGTTATTTTAATATTGCCGACACCGAGGGTAAAAAAGGGCGAATAAGATACCTCGGGAAACGGCTGCATCATCAAATTAGCCTTTAACAGGGTACTACTCGATACATTTCCCACCGATTGACCATAGGAAAATTCAGCCGCCAGGTTTTCGTTAAACAAGTAAGCGATATATATCGATATAATCGGCGCATTTTCGAACTCACCACCCCCTGCGCCCAATATCCATTTTCGCCTGCTAAAGTCATCCCGACCCGCTTCGGTAATGGTCAGTTCTTCACCACTGGGCAACAGCGTTTTTTGCATTTGATCACGACTGACCCATCCCAGCTTACCATCGCCGGTCCGGATCTTGATCCAGTCAGTGCGTTGCTTAATGATCGAAATCTGGCTTCCCCGATCAACAATATGGAAAATTGGGTAACCACTACCCGCTCCGGTATGCATTTCGACAAAGGGATCAGCAATCGTGACCATCGCTATTGCCTGTTCATCCGCCAGCGCCGACTTGAACATCAATACCAGCACAACCATTATTCCCGGCAAAAGCAATCCTCTATAATGTTTCAATCCCCGGTTCCTGAAAAATCTATCTGCAACCCGAGTATAGCTCGTGTGTAGTGAACAGCATGGCCATGACAGCGGATAATGCCTAGTTTTGAGGAGCCGCTGGATCAAATGGATTATTGAAATACTGGGCACCGATATCCAGCCATTCTGATATCAGGCGCAACTCGTCATTGCTCAGGCGCCCACTATGAACCACAGACGTCGTCAGGGTCCGGGTAGCCTCGAGTTCGGTCTCGGTCATCTTTTCTATAAAATAACTTCTTCTTGCACCGTTGGCTGACATTGAAGGAGTCACTCCTGCTGCAGGGTCATCGATTAACTGGGTCACTGGGTTACCCATAGCATCGAGAATTGGGACGCCATTACCGTCCAGCACAGGCACCAGGATTTGAATCGGTACAGGATTTCCGTTGGCATCCAGAGTTTCTCCTTCATCGGCAAATAACAATTCCTGATAGGATTTCAGGTGTTGCGCATCTTTGTCCGAAACACCAGCGCTGAGATCCAGTTGGCCGGCCTGAACACTGCCTACAGGGTTGTGACATTCAGTACAGGTATTATCACCAATCCCATTCGAATTATTGTCGGGACCCCCCCGATCGACCTGCCAGATGGGATGAATATGTTGCGGGTAATTAATGACGATACGACATTTGAAATTCCACGGCGAACAATCGGCCGACGCTGGCGATGGGACCGAAGCATCCAGACTGGCATAGCGGTAGGCGAAACTCGAATCCAGGGTACGAACCGCCGGGTCGGTCCAGACATCGGCATAACTCACATCGCTGATAATTTGCGGTTCGGGAGACGGGGGTACGGTTAATCCGACACGATCAAAGCGAACCTCAGCCATGGTTTCGCCCAAATTCCCCCAATAGCCGTCCACGGTGCCCGGTATCTGGGTATTGGGAAATATCGGCCCAGCCGGAAATCCTGGGTTAATCGAGGGTGCACTGGCATCTGATCTATGATGAATAAAATTATTCGCCATATTATTACTGTGGCAGCCGGTGCAGGTCGTCATATCGCCGGGGCGAACCTGAAACCAGTTTTCGTGACGCGGCCCGATGCGTCTGCCGAATTCGTCAAGCACATCGATTGCCAGCGGAACATTCGCCGGCACTTTCACTTTCACCGATCCATCGGGCTCAACCATCGAGTAGCCTACGATCTCGCGCATGCCCTGATTTCTCTGTGGTCCAAAAGCCGAGTTCGATAAATCCGGGGGATTGAGTAGCGTGGGATCATTATTATCCGGTAGCGCCGCTGCCTTGACGAAACGAACAAATCGCGCGGGTCGCTGATCGGCCGTCGCATTTGCGGGATCGCCAAGCTCGGAAACGTTATTGATCCCGATTGCGGGAGTACAGAGATTTAGAAAACACCCATTGAAATTAGTATCGCCAAAATCATAGACACTTTTAATGTTGATCACACCAACTGTTTCACTCCGCCATATGGTATTAATTTCTCCGGGACCCTTGTCAAAAATAACGGCGGGCAGGCTTCTGGGTTGCAATGCGACTATATCGGTCAATACCATTCCCTGCTCAGCCTTTATCATTACCTTTTCGGTATCGTTGGACATGTCGTATATCCAGATTCCATAGGCTGGCGACACTTCCTGTGCGCTGACATCAGATATCCAGGGTTCTATACAAGGTTTAATTTCAGCATTAACCATCAATTGGCAGATACTCTTACTCACCAGAATTCGACTGCTGCCATCCCACAGCGGGAAGGCGCTGCTATATCGTCCATTGCGCGAAATAGAACCATCTGTAGTTACACTATTAATCGTTGCAGATTTTTGCGCCGGTCCGGTGAGACCATTCAATGACCATACTGGCTGATCGTTATCTACAAATTGACTGGTACTGATAGTAACAATATCTCCGCCATTAAAAGTGCCATTGAAAGGCTGCACAATCGACATGACATTCCCGTCCGACATTTCAGTGAGATGCGAAAACTGAATATTACGGCCATTAGTGCCGGTGGCGTGGCTGTGCGCTCCGTAAATAATTTCAAGATCGCTACCGTCGGGATTTACTTTATAGAGATTAAACTCCGAATTTGAACCGGTATTGTCCCAACGGCTAAACATCACCTGACCTGAATTATTATTGCCTAATACAACGGGGCTTAGATCATGGCTTTGATTAAATGAAATTTGTCGAATTGCACTGCCATCGCTGTTCATCACGTGCAGCACCAAAGCAATGCTATTTCTATCTTCATCCAGCGCAGAGAAACGGTCCTTGCCTTCGTTACTTAACATTTCTGCCGACTGGCGTTGGCGACTCGAAGTAAATACGATTCTCCCATCAGGAAGAAAGGCCGGGCTTAAATCATCCCCTTCCTCGGCTGACAGGTCGTTGCTGATCACACGCCTTAGTTGATTCAATTCAAGGTCATATTCGTAAATATTCCAGCTGGGTACCAAATTGTCATTAGGATTGGGATCGAATAGCCGCAGAGTAAAAATCAGTCGGGTGCCGTCAAATGAGGTACTTAAATCTTTCACGTCCCCGGTTCCGAGGGTCACCGCCGAGGTAATATTGATTTCAGTGGCGGTGGCAGTTGAATTAGAGCGGATAAAAACATCACCACCGGAACTGAATATCCGCGGCCTGCGTATATCAGTCTGGACAGCCAGTCCCTGATTATTCACCGGAATGGGTCGCTTGACATAAGCAATTGACACGCCAAGGACACCTGGATCAGCGCCATTGGGCTCTGAACTGGTCCCGCCGCAATTGACTATCAAGCTGGTGCAACCTATAACCAGCATCAAACGTGCGATAGGTATAACGACCGTATCCCACGATTTGAGCAGGATATCGATTAATAATGATGTGCTAGCTGCTGACATAATTTCCTGGTCGACAATCTGAAACGACAAAAGGGTATCCGCCCATACGCGCTCTGGTACCAATAAAGCTTAACAGTTATAAATTCCCGGTCTGTGTAAATACTTAACTTTGAGAAGTATTTCGACATCAATTTCTGATTCTGTGATATAGGCTTGTGATAGCTAATAAGGCTTGTGATAGCTTAAAAGGGTTAAAAAATGTACAGGGAAATCAATGCAATCAGGCTATAAAACATTACTTTTTATGTTTGTTCTGGCTCTATTAACGGGTCCAATCACTGCTGCGCCTGTCGATGATCAAAGACGAAATCAGGCGAAAAGAATCCATGATCGTCTGGCTGGAGTTCCAGCAATCAACAGCGTTATTGACGAGATGGAAATACTGCTGACGAGTGATCCCTCCGGCAGTACGGCAGCGGCAAAAGCATTGGAAAATCCGGCATTTTACAATGTTACCCTGAAGAATTTTGTGACTCCCTGGACCAATGAAGAACAAACGGTATTTGCGCCCCTGAACGATTATACGGCTACGGTCATCGGTATGATTCGCGATGATGTCGATTTTCGGGAAATTCTATACGGCGATATTATTTACGTGGGGACCCCTGCCATAAGCCCCTACTCGGACAGCAACAATAATCACTATGAAGAACTAGAAGCGTTGGGGCCGGTCGCGGGTAATCTTGCCGATAGCGCTATTCTACAACAACGAACCCAAAGCTCGGTCACAGGTATCGGCAAACTGGACAGTAATTCTCCTGCCGGCGTTGTCACCACTAGAGCTGCTGCCAAGTCATTTTTCTCCGATGGCACCAATCGTGCCATGTTTCGATTCACTTTAATTAACCAGCTGTGTACCGAACTGGAGCCTCTCAAGGACATCACCAGAACACCTGATAAAATTCGCCAGGACGTATCGCGTAGCCCTGGTGGCGATAGTCGTATATTCCTCAATAGCTGCGTTGGATGTCACGCTGGCATGGATGGTATGGCGGGCGCATACGCCTATTACGAGTACGACTACACGACCGATAAAGAGAGTGGCCAGCTGATTTATACGGCGGGTAATGTTCAACCCAAACATTTGATTAACCCGGACAATTTTGAACCCGGCAATATCATCACCGATGACAGCTGGGTTAATTATTGGCGAAATGGACAAAATGGTGTACTGGCCAGTCGAAACGGTTCACCGGGCTGGGGGCACAGCGTTGAAGTACTCGACGGTAAGGGTAACGCGGTTGGAAATGGGGCCAGGTCACTCGGCATGGAACTTGCCAACAGTCAGGCGTTTGCCCAGTGTCAGGTTGACAAGGTTTTTGAATCGGTCTGCTTTCGCGATCCAAACGACCTTGCTGGTGACATTGTCGAGCGAAACAATATTGTAGATAGTTTTATCGCGGGTGGGTATAAGATGAAACAGGTCTTTGGTGACGTGGCTGCCTGGTGTAAAGGGAGCTAAACCTATGTTGATAATTCACCGCCTATTCACTGGTTTATTTTACCTGTCGCTTGCGGGTACTATGCTAGCCTGTGGCGGCGGCAGCGACATCATCGCCAACCCTAACCTGGGTAACAACAATGTCGCCTATAACGGCCCTCCGGCCATGACCAGCGATGTTCGCGCCTTTGAAATCAATGTGTGGAATTTCCTCAAAGCCGATAACCGCTGTGGTCAGTGCCATGGTGTTGGGCAACAACCCACTTTTGCCAATCCGAACGACGTTAATCTTGCTTATTCCAAAGCTGTGCCAATAGTAAGTATGGCGGATCCATCCAGTTCCCTGATGGTAACCAAGGTGGGTGGTGGGCATAATTGCTGGTTAACTTCAGATGTTGCCTGCGCTGATAGTATTCGACAAATGATTATCAATTGGGCGGGCGGATCCAGCAGTTCATCGGCACGCACCATCCCACTCAGCGCACCGACTATTAGAAATCCGGGGGATAGCAAAACCTTTCCAGGCAGCGCTATAGATAACGCACCGAATAGTTTTGCCAATACGATCCATCCCCTGTTGATTGCACATTGTCAGGCCTGTCATGAAGAATCTGCAAGTTTGCCCCAATCACCCTTTTTCGCCAACGCTGATGCTTCGACCGCCTACGAGGCCTCCAAACCCAAAATTGACATAGACACGCCTTCTAACTCCCGCCTGGTCGTAAGGTTGCGACAGGAGTTTCACAATTGCTGGACCAGTGACTGCCAGGCCGATGCCACGGCCATGCAAACAGTGATTGAAAATTTTTCCGGTGCGATTACCGCTACTTCGGTGGATCCGTCCCTTGTCATTTCCAAGGCATTGACCTTATCGGACGGAATCATAGCAAGTGGTGGCAACCGTCACGAGAATAACCTGATAGCGATCTGGGAGTTTAAAACAGGTACAGGTTTCACTGCATTTGATACCAGCGGTATCGATCCGGCGATCGATTTGTCGCTCAGCGGAAATGTGGGCTGGCTCGGAGGCTACGGTTTAAATTTCACAGGTACCGATGGCAAGGCCCAGGGCGACACCTTTAACAGCAAAAAGCTTCATGATTTTATCCGTTCGACTGGTGAATACTCGATCGAAACCTGGAATATTCCAGCCAATGTCACACAGGAGGATGCCAACATTGTGAGCTATTCTGCCGGCTTCAATACCACAGTGAGAAATTTTACGCTTGGACAGGCACTTTACAATTATGAATTTTACAATCGTGTCGACGACCCGGACCCGACTATGGTGGTGACATCTTTGTCTACCGAAGACGCCGGAGAAATTCTACAATCAGGCCTTCAACATGTAGTCACGACCTACGATCCTGTCAATGGACGAAGCGTGTATGTCAATGGAAACCTGATTGCGTTGGTTGATCCAGTCGCCGGTAGTACTTCAATTACCAACTGGGATGATTCTTATGCCTTTGTGCTCGGTAACGAAGTTCCCGGTACTCGGCCCTGGAAAGGTCAAATAAGACTGGTTGCAATCCACAATCGGGTCTTGACGCCAGCGCAGGTGTTACAAAACTTCGATGTCGGTGTCGGCCAAAAATTCTTCCTTCTTTTTTCAGTCGCCGAAGCGCTCTCTATCCCCGACAGTTATATTGTGTTCGAGGTATCGCAGTTTGATAACTACAGCTACCTGTTTAACAAACCAACATTTATTAATCTCGATTCAAGCTGGACCCCGGTGGCCATAGATATAAAAGGTTTGCGTATTGGTATCAATGGTAAGCAGGCAGTTGCAGGTCAGTCGTTTGCAAATATGAACGAGAGCATTAGCGTTGCGCAATACGATATTCAAACCGGGCAAACGCTGTCTTCGCTGGGTGCGGTAATTGCACTCGAAAAAGGCAGCAATAGTGACGAGTTTTTCCTCAGCTTTGAAACACTGGGTAACAATACCAATATTTTTAGCGACCCGCTTCCTGGAGTTTCAACTAGCCCGGCACCGAATCTACTGGTATCTGATATAGGCGTTAGAACCTTTGAGGAAATCAATGCCAGCATCTCGTCGATTACTGGAATTCCGGTCACTAATACCGCAGTTGATGCAATTTATGACCAGTATCAGCAACAATTCCCCACCGTAGAGGCAATTGATGCCTTTTTAGCTTCGCACCAGATGGCCATTGCACAATTGGCATTAACATCCTGCAGCGAACTTGTTGAGGCGGATAAATTACTGGCCAGCAATGATAGCAACCGGTTTTTTGACGGATTTGACTTCAATGCCACTGCAGCCACTGCATTCGATGATGCGACTAAACGTAACCAGATCATTGACCCACTGCTTGCCGCCGTGATCAACGTTGATGGTGTCGACCCGAGCAATAATTTAACCTCGCAACCTGGCGAAACCGAAATCAGAAATATGCTGGGCGCCACCACTACACAGGATCTCGATGCAGCGTTAAGTGGTGACAGCTACGAAAGCTTGATCACCAATATGACCACCTGTGGTGGCACCTGCGATACTATCACTCGCACTGAAGAGACGGTAAAAGCCGTGTGTGCCGCTACGGTCGGCGGCGCGGTTATGCTGATACAATAGGGTTGACGTATATGGCTAAACAAACTAAATTTTCGACACTAGCAGTGGATGCCCCGCTACGACACGAGGATCACTCGCGCCCGATAACGCGGCGTGACTTCATTCGTCAGGGATTTATCGGTAGCTCTGCAACACTCCTGAGTGGTGGGATATTCAGCCTGTTTGCTCATCCAAATGCAGCCATGGCGGCAGTTTCTTCTGATCTCACCGCATTAGCCGCCGATATTGGTTGCACACTCGGCGGGCTATCGGGTAGCGCAAAGGTGCCATTTATCTGTTTTGATCTGGCCGGTGGGGCGAATCTCGCGGGCTCAAATGTACTGGTTGGCCAGGGTGGTGGTCAAATGGATTTATTGACAACAGGAGGATACAGTAAACTCGGTATTCCCGGCGACATGATCCCGGGCCTCGACGATACCGGTATCACTCTGCTGAACAGCAGCAATACTGATTTTACCAATACCGATCTAAACCTGGCTTTTCATGCAGATAGCGCCATGTTACGCGGAATACTGGAAAAAGCCGCGGCGACTATTGGCAATGTTGATGGTTGCGTTATTCCGGCTCGTTCGGACAATGATACCGGTAACAATCCCCATAACCCGCTCTATGGCATATCCATAACCGGCTCTAAAGGCAGTGTAGTTGATCTCATAGGTTCCCGTACCAGTACATCGGGCGGTAATTCAATGGCACCTGCGGCACAAATCAATGCGGAAGTGCGGCCCACAAAAGTTGACCGACCGAGTGATGTTACCGGCATGGTCGATGTGGGAAACTTGACCACCATCTTAAGCGATCCTGCCGATGTCACTGCAGTCATGGAATCGATAGCTCGTGTCAGCCATAAAAAATTAGCAACAGGCGTTAACACCGGCCTCACTAACGACGATGTCATCAAGGACCTGGTCCGTTGTGGTTATTTGAAGGCAGCCGACATAGCCAACCGATTTGCGGGTGTTCCGGTAGACCCAACCCTTGACCTCGATATCCAGGCTATCTTTTCACCGAGCGAATTCATGGACCGGGAGTTCAGCAAGACAGCCTCGGTAATGAAGATGGTATTGAATGGATACGCCGCCGCCGGCTGTATCACCATGGGTGGCTACGATTATCACACGGGTGATCGCCGCACCGGTGAGAATCGGGATCTGCGTGCAGGCCGATGCATAGGCGCCTGTCTTGAATATGCGAGAAGGTTGAACAAACCATTGATGATTTACGTATTCAGCGATGGTTCGGTTGCCAGCAATGGCATGCCGGATGACACGCTCACCAGCGGTGCCGGTGAAACCCTGTCACTCGGCGGGGGTGGTAAAGGTCAGTGGACTGGTGATAATTCTTCGACCGCCTGTTCCTATTTCCTCGTATTCAGACCTGCGGGCGCCCCGATCTTGTCGAACAATGGCCTGACAGCAGAAATGCATCGCCAAATAGGTCGCTTCTCTGCCGATGCGTCGGTGGTCACCTCAGCAACACCCGCAGCCAACAACCCCAATCTGCTGGTGAATATGCTGTTGTTAAATTATATGGCCGTCAATGGTGATATTTCCCCTGCAGATACCAGCGCTTTTACCGGCCTGTTTCCAAACCACGGATTAGGTAGCAATCTTGGCAGTTATATTGCCTTTAATACGCTATAAACCTGTGATTAAAGTAGTCAATGACTAGGGACCTGCCGCGGGAAAAATCATTCTTGCCGTACCTGAAGACCAATATAACGGTAATCATATTGGTCACTATTTTCAGCCTCCCTGGCGCGTATGCCGACTGGTACAAACAACAGCAAGACATCATGGGTACGCGCATCTCGGTCGAGCTCTGGCATCAAAATAAATCATTATCGATGCAGTGCAGCGATAATATATTTGCAGAAATGCACAGACTGGACGCGATGATGAGCCCCTACAAACCGGGTAGCGAGATATCTTTCATCAATAATAACGCCCCGACTACTACGATAACGATCAGCGA
>Ga0255051_10000616_pt1 | contig 13014 bp, 10 predicted proteins | sample JV7_2_9_MG_FD_181719 | JGI IMG/M metagenome (GOLD analysis project Ga0255051, IMG submission 181719) | Seawater microbial communities from Jervis Inlet, British Columbia, Canada - JV7_2_9 | ecosystem: Environmental > Aquatic > Marine > Inlet | place: Canada: British Columbia | collected 2016-10-06
TGTTATTTCGCGACAGCCCGTGAACGAGAATATGATGTCACCGTTGTAACTTATTGCCGAAATAATCAGGCCCATGCCGTCGATAACAGGTGCAAAACCGGTCGACTTGATGAGTTTCGCTCCGTTGAGGTACAGCGGTTGCTGCACGCCTGGTACATTCGTGACTGTGCAATTGCACAGTCTTATCGCCCGGTGGCCTAGCCCGAGACCTGTGACCAGACGGCCTGCAAGCGCCATCGTTGCCGACGGAATGTGCCGCGTCAGGCTCGTCATTTGGCGGGCGCTTATCGCGTGCTCTGTTTCCTTGGCATTGGCGGTCGCCTCGCGCACAGCCCGCAGCCTCGCCAGCGGATCGGCTATGTCCGTATGGAGTGGCACGGACATCGTTGCTAACACGTTGCCGGTGACGTTGACCTCGTCCGGCTTGCGGGTGTTGATTGGCGCCATCGCAATCAACGAATCGTCCGGCAACTCCTCTTTGTCCTCGAGGTAGCGGCGCAGCGCGCCTCCGCAGATTGCGAGCACTACGTCATTGACAGTCGCTCCGAGCACAGCTCTTCTGATGTCGGCAAGCTGTTTCAACTTGAAGGTGACGCCTTCGACCACGCGTTGCGGTGATACGGGCCTGTTAAACCGGGTATCCGGCACCGTGTCGGCCAGGTTGATGTCCGGCAACTCACCTTTAAGAAGTGACTGGCTGATCGCGGGCAATGTCGCCGCTGTTGCTTTTGCTAGCTGAAACGGTTCGCGAATGTTGTTGACTGCTGCGCGGGCCACCAAGTCGATCCAGGATGGTTGAGGTTCCGGCTCCCACGGTTCCGGCTCGGGATTCGGGTCGTGCTCCGGCGTCGTACTGTGCAGCCCACTGACGATCTCGGAGCCCGTTGCTCCGTCGATCGCAGCGTGGTGGTATTTGGCAATAACTGCGAAAGCGCCTTTTGGGATGCCCTTGATATTGTCGAGTCCTTCGACCAGGTGCATTTGCCAGGGCGGACGACTCAGGTCCAGTGGACGTGAGTGAATTCGTGCGACGAGTATGCACAGCTGCCGCCAGTCTCGCGGTTCGGGCAGCGCGATATGACGAATGTGAAATTCAAGATCGAATTTGTCGTCGTCGACCCAGTACGGATAGTCGACACTCAACGGCAGTGAGACGAGTTTCTGTCTGAATATCGGCGAGGTATGAAGTCGGCTTTCGACGTATTTCAAGATATCTTTGTGACGTACGATGCCGCCGGGCGAAGTCGCCTGGTCGTAGATGTACAAGGCAGTGAGGTGCAGGTGTGCGCCCTGACTTTCGAGGTAAAGAAACGAGGCGTCTTGCGCGCTCAATTGTCTCATGCGACGCTCGCCTGCTCGTTTTGGATGCTGCTCTCTGCGTTAACGCAATGCGCGGCAATCAGGCGCGCAAGTTGAGGCACCAGCTGCTCGGGCAAATCGTGGCCCATTCCGGGTATCACCTGCAGCTGCGAGTCTCGGATGCACTGCGCGGTGTGGCGGCCGCCATCGACTGGAATCAGCGGGTCCGCCTCGCCATGAATGATCAGGGTGGGTCGCTCGATCGTGCGCAGCAATTCCGTACGATCACCGTTCGCGGCCATTGCAGCAAACTGTCGTATGTTCCCCTTTGGATCACAATCACGCTCGATCCACGACCTGACCCGCCGCTGTTTCTCGTCGATCGGCGTGGGGTGGAGAGGGCTCGCGGTCAACTTCCACAAATCGACGAGATAGCCGATCATTCGGTCTCTATCCATGTTCTTGCGATGCCTGAATAGCACATGCCTGAGGACATTTGGGCGCGGTCCCGGAAGCTTGCGATTGCCGCTCGTCGACATCACGGACGTCAGGCTCTTCACCCTCTGAGCATGTTTGGCAGCGATAATCTGCGCGATCATGCCACCCATCGACGCCCCGACGATATGAGCCTCCCGAATGTCGAGTGCATCCAGTAGCCCGACGACGTCCAGCGCCATATCCTCGAGAGCGTAGGGTGTCCTGAGCTTGATGTTCAACAGGCTAGCGAACATCGAGCGTTTCATGCCGGGCGCGCGAACGCCGTCGAGGTGGTTCGACAGGCCAACATCGCGATTATCGAAACGAATCACGTGAAAAGATCGGTCCGCCAGTGCCTGGCAAAATGATTCAGGCCAGACGACCATCTGCGCGGCGAATCCCATGATCAGGAGAATCGCCGGATTACGGGCGTCTCCGAACTCCTGGTATTCGATACGAATACCGTTTGCCGCTACCGTGCCCACCGCTTTGTCTACCTCAGGCGGCACGCATTTTTTCTGCGGCCCTGATGTCCTTGCCGTGCGCCCAGGTCGCGTGCGTACCGCTCGAGATCCTGTGCGGCAATATTATCCTCGCGACGGGCCCGGCTTCGATGTCGGCGGCATCGATAATGACGCACTCCGAGCGATCCTCGATCAGGTCCGTGACGAATGACACGAGGTAGCCGTCATCTTCGCTCTGCACATTCAGTCTTGGGGCGAATCCTGCCTCACTTCCGTAGCGCCCCTCACCCAGGTCTACCGACCATGACTTGCCTGTTTCGAGATCATGCTTGCAATACCCCGTGAACAGGAACAAGCCCGGTTTCGGTATGGCGCTGTAAGTATAGCGATACGGTTGTCCACCATGACGCTGATTAATGATACCGAACTCCAGCGTGCGATCGTCGAGGCGCTCTTCCTTTGTCTCCCCTGTCTTGAGATTGAATCGCCAGCGATGCAGGCGTGCACCCATCAACTCCTGATCCAGATACGCCATCATTCGTTCGAATCCCGGCGGCGCATCGGGGTAGTTGGCCGGTTCCGGATGCTCCTGGAAATAGCCGTCGAGAACAACTTCATCGCCATCTTCGTAGGCATTGGTCCAATGCAATACGTAGGTGGGGTCCGCCTCGAACCAGCGGATCGTTTCCGGTGCGCCGTAGCGCGGGATGATGCCGAACCGCGAGGGAATTTCGGGGAAGAAACGAACCGCGTGAACGCCATGCTCCAACGCCTCAGGGTCCCAGAATAGCGGCAAGTCATTAATGATCGTGTAATTTTCGGTGAACGCTATGTCGTGCGGCAGCCGCGGGCCGGGCAAGTCGATTGGGACGTAGTGCTTGAGCCGGTTATCCGGTCCGACAACGCCGTAATGAAAATACGGTGCGTGTTTTGAATAGTTGAAAAAGATCAGGTCGCCTGTGCTCTCGACAAGGCTTGTGTGGGCGGAAATGCCGTCGATGGGTACCCACGATTCCGTCCCGTATTGCTCGAGCGTGTAGGGATCCAGACGGTAACCCTCGCCACATTGGTAGAACGTCGACAGAATCCTGCCAGCATGCACGATCACATCGGTCGATGAAGAGTCCTTTAACCATTCCTGGGCACCCCACCCCGGCCGCGTCGAGCGCGTAGGCTTTTCCATTAGCCCGGCCCAGAGTGAATGTCCGGCTTCCTGCTCGGCCTGAAATCCCTTCGTACGCACGAATCGGTTTCGATACTCGGCCTTGCCGTCGACAATGCTGATCGCATGAATCATCCCGTCGCCGTCAAATGGATGGTAACGGCCGATGGCTTCGTGAATCTGATTCTCGGTATTACGAACGTAGACCCCGTCGATATCCTTCGGAATCTCGCCGATCACTGTCATGTCAGTCGCGTCGTATTCCGAGTAATTCGGGGTCCAGGCACCGCTCAGGTACGGGTGGTCATAACCTTTGACGGTAGAGTTAATTCGATTAACGAGCTCGATGGTCACAGCGCCTCCTTTTGCCCATGCGGCGAAGCCAGACAGTCATTCTGGCCTTTGGGCATAGTAAGTCTAATAATGAAAGTTACTAGACGTACAAGTTATCAGTCTGCGCGGCCTATGGCAAGTTGACCTGTCCGGGTCCTTACACGGCTGCTGATTCAGCCCGCCACTCGAATGGCCGCGACTTTGCATAGCCGGTGAGCATTCGTTTTCGCCCAGTAGTAACCGATGATTCCCGAGACAATATTCGCCACGGCGTAAGCCACGAAGATGCCGAAAATCCCATAGAAGCGCATGCCAAGCACGGCCAGTGGAACGTACAACATCAGGATCCGGGTGACGCTGATAATGACGCCCGGCATCGGGTTTCCGAGTCCGTTAAATGCGGCATTTACGACCATGACGATACCGTAAGCGCCATAGCTGATGGGTGCAATCCACAGGAACATGCGTGTAACACCGATCACTTCCTCGCTGCTGCTAAAAAGTGACGGCAGGAAACCGGACAGTAATGCCAGTACGACTGCGATGACCAGGCCACTCGAAATACAAAACCCGGCGCACAGCCGCAGCGAATGCTGAATCCGGTCCTCTTTCCCTGCGCTAAGGTTCTGCCCAACGAACGGACCTATCACCGACGACAGCGCATAGTAAATCACGAGTACCAGCGACTCGATGCGGCTCGCAACACCAAACCCCGCAACCGCCTCGGGTCCATAGCGCGCGATCATCGCAGTAATCACTGCAATGCCAATTGGTATGATGGCATTCGTTCCCGCTGCAGGCAGCCCAACGTGCAGAATATCCGCCCATGATTTCTTGAGTTCAGGCAACTTCGGCTTGTTGAAGCTGACCATGTCGAGCCTGTGCAACAATAAATAAAGCGTGCCAACAAAAATGGCACCTCTGGCAAGTAGCCCCGCCGTTGCTGCACCGTTCAAGCCCATGGCCGGAACCGGCCCGAACCCGAAGATAAAAATGGGGTCGAGAATGACATTCAGGATGGCACCCGCAATCATTAGTTTGCTTGGTAATCGCGTATCACCCGTCGCCCGCATGCTGCTCATGCCCACCATGCCGACCACAACAAAAGGTACGCCGCTATAAAGGATGAGCATGAAGCTCCGGATCATCGGAATCATGTCTTCGGGGGCGCCGAGTAGTCGGAACAATGGCTCAATAGTCAGAACACCGATTGCCGAAACCATGGCTGTGATCAGGAACGACAAGATCAAACTGTCCGTGACAAGTCGCTTTGCCCGACGGTTGTCTTCAGCGCCTATCGCACGTGCCACTACCGACGACGTGCCGGCACCAAGACCGATAGCCACGCTGGTAACGATCATCAATATGGGAAAACCAAAACTGTAAGCCGCCAGCGCGCGATCGCCAACCCTGCCGAGAAACCAGGCGTCAATAAAGGACTGGCCCATCATGGTCGTAATACCGAGCAGCATGGGCAGAGTCATGTCCGCTAGGTGTCGGCCAACCGGTCCGGTCGTCAGTCTGGCTTTCTGGGGCTGCATTACGTCCCGATAGGCTATGATGAAAAAGGACGAATACAGGTTATATCCATGAAACACAAGGCTGAAGTTTTGATCGACGCGGACCGGGCGACTGTGTGGCGATTCTTCGACGATCCCGGCAAGATGAGCAAATGGCAGCCTACTCTAAAGACGTTTACGCATAAGTCAGGCAGTCCCGGCCAACCTGATTCGATATCCGACCTCGTCTACGACGAAAACGGCCGCGACGTCGTTATGACCGAAACCATCACGGCGCGACGCGAAGCGGAATTCCTGGGTGGTACCTACGAATCGAAATGGGGAACTGTCATTGTGTTCAATTACTTTGAAGACACCTCAGATGGAAAGACACTCTGGAGAAGTAGTGTGAACTACGTATTTAAAGGATTCATGAAAATCATGGCGATCTTTATGCGGAAGTCGATTTGCATTCGCACCGACACTGACATGAATCGCTTCAAGTTAATGGTTGAGACAGAGGTTGCCAATAAACCGTCATGAGCTGGAAAAAGCTATCGTCCAAGACGATCTATGAGAATGACTGGATGCAAGTGTGCGAGGACCACGTCATCAACCCGGGCGGTGGGGAGAACCTTTACGGGCACGTACGCTTTAAGAACCTTGCGGTAGCGATTATCGCGCTCGACGACGCAGCTAACACCTGGCTCGTTGGTCAGAACAGGTACACGCTTGGCGAGTACTCATGGGAGTTACCGATGGGTGGGGCACCGCTGAATGAGCCACCATTAGTCGCCGCGCAACGCGAACTGGCTGAAGAGACCGGCATTCGTGCGACGAACTGGGAGGAGCTAATGCGCCTGCGCCCTAGCAATTCAATAACGGACGAACTCGGTATCGCATACGTTGCAACGGGATTGTCGATTGGCGAAACCAACTTCGAGGAAAGCGAAGACCTCACGGTTCGAAAATTGCCACTTTCGGACGCGGTCCAAATGGTTTTTGACGGTGAGATCACAGACGCGATTAGTGTGGCTGCGTTGTTACGTGTTGGCGCTCTCAAAACAGCATCTTCGCCGTAACGATGTAACGTAGCGGACCGCCGGCTTCGCGAGCATCAAACGGGTAACAAGTCACGAGCGTCAGCATGGCTGCTTCAGTGTCCAGCACCAGGCTACCCTTACGCGAGTCGACAACATCGGTCCCGAGCACTTTGTATACGTGCTTTAGTCCTTTGGTCGACTCGATGCTCAACAATTCGCCCGCCTCGACTTCCTTTAAGAACTGAAAATGTGTGTCGCGATGCCCTGCGATGATCGTATTGCCGGTCTCACCGGGCATCGCGCTGGCACTGAGATGCCCCGGACCAAATGCCAGGGTTCGACCAGAGCCACCCTCGAGAACGATCAGGTCAACCTCCCGTGACTTTGCGGTGAGCCGGGCAACGGGCCAGGTATCGGCCCAGGGCCATGGCGCAGGTCTTTCTGTACCTCTGCTCGCTCGCATCCAGGCCCGATGCATAAGTTCCTGCGCTAGCCAGGCTTTGGCGGGAATGTAGGCGCCAGTGCCCAGGTGCCAAAAACCGAGACAAAGCAGGCAGGCCACGATCCAGCGCCCCGCGGCCTTATTCCGCAACAACACGTTTCGACCGCGGGCCGGGAAAGTACATCGCAAAAATCAGCAGTGCCGCAAGCAGGTACGCGCCCCCGATCATGCGCAGCATCGGCGCACTGGTTGCCGTTGCGGGAAAACCGAAAATGGCATTGGTGCTCTGACCGTATGGCATCAGGTTGGGCACTTGTTCGCTGGATAAAGCATCGCCAGCCGGACGAACCGGCGTTTTGTCGACGGCGACAAGGCTCGTGTACTTGCTGACCAGGTGATGACCGATTGCGGTCTCAACAATGGCGGCGCGTGTGTCGACCGGGCTATCGCTGCGTCGCTCAAGGTCGATGAGCTCTGCGATTCTCGCTCGCGCCCAAAGCGCTCCTATGCCTTCGCTTTGTTGTGGTGACTGCAGCGCGAGCGTCGTTGACCATGCACCTTTTACAGAATTTCCGCTGACTCTCACCGTGTCGCCGTCACGATAATCGCCGGACGCGCCCGCCTTCACGGTGACCGGCTCGCCAAGGTACAAATCGGGTACCGTTTCGGGATAGCTGTCCACAACGACACTGCTGGGCCATTGAATCTCTATGTCAGTGATCTGCGGATGCTCGAGTTTGCGAAACAGACTGGCCATTTTTTCGCGCACCTCGTGCAGTGCGCTTATGAATGTATAGGAACCACGCCCGGCTTCTGCGGCCTTTCTCATGAACAGACTATTGGGTGCGGAGCCGATACCGACCGTGAACAAACGCGCATTGCCAAGACCTGCTTCTATCATCGAGAACATCTCATCCTCGTAGCCGACACTGCCGTCCGTAATAAAGACGATTTGCCTGAGATGCGTCTCCGGAGGTTTGCCGCTCAGCGCCTTGGAGAGAGCCGGCCGCATTTTGGTACCGCCGTTGGCCTGCAACTGCTGTACGAAATTCAGTGCATTGCTGATATTCGACGGACTCGCCTCGACGCTGGCTGGGTGCAGCGCGCTGGTGTACGAATTGAATTCAATGACATTGAAACGATCCGTCGGCTGCAGACCTTGCAGCGCGAGATGTACTGCTCGTTTCGCCTGCGCGATGGACACGCCGTGCATGGAGCCCGAGGTATCGACAACCAGGATTATCTCGCGCGGCATCCGCTCGAGCGGAGCTTCGTCCTGGTCCGGAGGCACGACCATCAGCAGGTGGAACGGGCGGCCGTCAACCGTCTGGGTAAATGCCATCGCCCTTGGCTTTGCTGACGGCACCGGCTGCCAGACCAGTTCGAAGTCATGATCCATCGGAACGTGCCCTGCACTCAGCGTCACCTGGTAGCGTCCGCCCTTCTCAGCGACACTGACAGGATGGTAACGACTTGCAATGATCTCGAGCGGCATGCCGGCGTCGACGTTGGCCGTCAGCCTGATGTTGTGGCCGCGTGATCTCGAAACCATCGGCGGTGTAATCAGCGACGCGTCCGGCACACGGTCCGAATCACCCGACCAACCATTACCAACCTTGTCGGGCAGCGGCTGGCCGCTAACGTAGCGTGGCGTCAGCGTCATTGGGAATCGAATGCTGAAGCGGCCATCTTCATAGCGAATTTCCTCCAGGTATTCGATTTCGACGACCACCAATTCGCCGGGCCCGACGTTTGCCACCGATGTCGTAAACAGGTTGGCGCGTTGCTGTTCGACCAGGCTGGTTTTCTTGCCGGCCTGCTTGGCTTTTTCATAGGTTTTCTTTGCATGTTCCTTTTCCTGAATTTCGCCCTCGATAAATCGATCCCCGATATGCAACCGCATGCGATCCACTGCGGCCTTATCGGGAAGCGGAAAAACATAAATACCTTCGACCCATTCGCCTCCTTCGTTGCGAAATTCCTGTCGCACGGAGACGCGTGCCACCAGGCCGTTGATCGTCATATCGACTTGCGTTTTCAATAGCGTCGCGGTCGAATAGCCCTGCTTCATTTGCCACAACAGGCTGCCAACCTGGGCCTGATCGGGCGATGGCGATTCCGCCAATGCCAACAATGGCGTGATCAGCAACAGCGATGCCAGTCGCCTCATGAATGCGCGGGTCATATTCTTGATTTGTTTCATTGCGGCCTCCCTTTAGCGTCTACACTATTGCAACCCGGTAAAACGCCGGTATGCCGACATCGACATGGCAATGCACCGGCGTAATGTGGCAAATTGTGGCTATCGGGAACGGGAGGCCAATGTGGCGAAACGGATAGCAATCGTTGAGGATGAGGCAGCGATTCGAGATAACTACGCAGCGGCGTTTCGGCGTGAAGGCTACGCTGTGGACGCTTTCGACGCGCGAGCGCCTGCGCTCGAATCGTTCGACGTTCGTCTGCCGGACCTTGTTGTCATAGATATAAATCTCGAAGATGATGTAGAAGGCGGCTTCGAGTTGTGTCGTGAACTTCGGGTGCGCGCGGCCAATTTGCCGATTATCTTTCTGACCGCAAGAGACAGCGAGTTCGACGCGGTATCCGGCCTGCGGCTTGGCGCGGACGATTACCTGACCAAGGACATCAGCCTCCCGCATCTCATGGCTCGTATCGCCGCACTGTTCCGACGACTCGATGCCATGCAGAAACCGCAGGCCGCCGAGAGCCGAATTACTCGCGGCGACTTGGCCATCGATACGGAGCGCATGAGCATTCATTGGCAGGATCAGCCCGTCGGTTTGACGCTCACTGAATTCTGGCTCGTGCACGCGCTTGCGAGATATCCGGGCCATGTCAAAAATCGGCAGCAGCTAATGGACGCGGCGCAAGCCGTACTCGACGACAATACGATTACTTCGCACGTAAAACGCATCAGACGCAAATTCCTGAGTATCGACGCGGACTTCGACGCAATCGAAACGGTCTACGGCATGGGCTACCGCTGGCTGAGCGACTAGCGCGCCGCTGGCGATGAATCTCAAGCGCCAATTACTGCTCGTTAGTCTTTTGACGTTGATGCTGCCGTGGGCCGGCTGCGAGTTTATCCGTGAAACAGAATCTGCCCTGCGCACGGGGCAGCAAAAGATGCTGCTTGCAACAGCTCGTGCGCTCGCGGATTCGATGGCGCAGTACGCCGAGGAGTTTCCGCCGCCAGACGACTCTTCCGACAGCAGTAATCAGCTGTACATACATCCGCTGGAATCGCGGCCGGAAATAGACGGCTATTTCGACGACTGGTCCTTACAGCCAGACTCTCTGCGGTCGGTTCGCGGTGTGGACGGCCCCGTACAGTTCGTGCTCGGATCCTTCGGGCAGACGATTTACCTATATGTGCACGTCACCGATCGTCGCGTTGTTTACACAACGTCGCGGTCTTTTGTTCTCGACGACGGCTCTGTGCACGCAGACCGCATCGATCTGATCAGCAGTAATCCACCGTATTTGCAGGACACCATTGCGTTTGCCGCCGAAGCGCCGGGAAAAATCTTAAGTTACCGACAGACTGCCTATGGAATCGCGCCGGAACCCGCGATAACTGCACATTGGCAGGACACGCCTGACGGATACCGGCTCGAGGCACGAATTCCCGCGTCGCTCCTTGGCACTCACTTGGGGATTGTGACCAAGAACACCGATGACGCCACCCAGTCGGGCACTCGAAGCAGCAACTTCTCAGGTGACACGCCAGGACCGACAGCCCGAATATCAGCGGAGATCGGCGCGATCGCAAACAGGCTCCTCGTGCAGGATGATATGCGTCTCCTGGTTACGGACGCCAAAGGCTGGCGCATCGCAGCCGCGGGCGAATTGGGCGATGGCGCAGCAAGCCGCGTCGGGGCCGCCCGGCGGCTCTACGACCTCCTGGTTGAATCCGGTAAAGAAGCATCGTTTGCAGAACCGGACCCGTTGGGCCGAGAACAACAAACCTATATCAACTCGGCGTTGCAGGGTCGTGAAACGGCGAGCTGGTTTCGCGGTGACGAGAGCGGCAAAGCCATTGTCGCGGTCGCTGCACCAATCCGTAGTAGCAGCACAACGATCGGTTCCGTTGTACTGCAACAGGGAACCGACGCGATTTTAAGTTTGACGAATTCGGGACTGGCGCGACTTATCAACGTGACACTAATCGCGACCCTCGTCGTCGCAGGCGCGCTGCTTGGCTACGCCACCTGGCTGTCACGGCGTATTCGCCATCTGTCCATTGCGGCGGTGGAAGCCCTGGAGAATGAGTCATTGCAGTCCGCTTTACCGAGTTCGCTTGCCGAAGATGAAATTGGCGACCTTTCACGCAGCTTTTCGAGCGTGTTGCAGCAACTGGGTGACTACAACGATTACTTAAGGTCGCTTGCGTCGAAGCTTTCGCACGAACTACGCACGCCGCTTGCGATCGTCACCTCATCTCTCGAGAACCTCGAACATGAACCGCTCAATGAGGCGAGTGTCGGTTACACGGCACGCGCCCGCGACGGGGCTGATCGATTAAGACGCATACTGAGTGCGATGAGCGAGGCCAGCCGCGTCGAAGAATTGATGGCGAACGTGGAGCCCGAGCAGTTTGATTTGCGCACAGTACTTGAGTCCACAATCACGGCTTATCGCGATGTGTATAAAGAACGTTCATTCACATTTGATTGCGTTCTGCCAGAAGCAACCACCACAGGCTCCCCTGAACTGCTAATCCAGATGCTCGACAAGCTGGTCGACAATGCCGTGGATTTCAGTAAGCAAGGTGACGCCGTTACGATCGGCCTCGCAACGACCGACAATGGACTGACCGTCACTGTCATGAACCCGGGGCCACCGTTGCCGGAACGAATGCGAACGCAAATGTTCGATTCGATGGTGTCCGTACGCGCCGGCAAAAACTCACGCCATCTTGGTTTGGGGCTTTACGTCGCGCGACTGATTGCAGCAGGACACGGCGGGCGTCTCAGCGCCGACAACGTCGAAGGTGGCGTCATTTTCCGAGTGCTATTGCCGAAACCTGGCTGATAGGGTGCCGACGGCCGTCATTTCAGGCCGCGTCTCTGATAGAAACTCTAGGCTACAATCCCCTTGTCTATGTTGGCCGGTAATCTTTCGGAGGTGCCACATTTCTGAGCTTTCAATTCAAGACTTTGCAGCCATTGCTGAGATCTTGGGCGCTATCGCAGTTGTTGCGTCCCTAATTTACCTCGGTCGTCAGATTCATCAGACAAACGCGCAGTCTCAGGCAGAGGCCCGATACTCGTTCGTCGATGCGTACGGTCAAATGAATTTGACCGTTGCCGAGAACAAGGAACTAGCATCCGTATTTCGTCGAGGGATGCAAGGTGTGGAGCTGGATGACGATGAAGCAATTCAATTTTTCGCTTTTATGGGTCAATTCTTGAATACTTGGACCGTACTATTCGATCTCCACATTGAGCATCAATTGCCGGTCACGCAGTGGACAGTCATTAGAAAAGACATCATTACGTTGCTTTCGACACCCGGAGGTCGGCTAGTTCGAGCATTTGTGTAACTGTCAATCAAGTATTCGTGAGTGCGGATGCTAAAGCCCCCGCCAGCAAAGGACCAAGTACAGTGTCGCGTCCACCGGTTGAAATCGCAACCCATATGCGTATTTACATATGGTTGGCTCGATTAACCTGAATGGCACCAACAAAACTCTTCCATAATAATTCGTGTTCTTCGTACAACTCGCTGCCCTTTTTCAGAACAGGTTCGAATATCCAGCCTTTCAATTTGTGTTCCCGGTAAATATCTCGGACTCGTCGGGAAACGACCCACAGGGGAAAATTGTTACTGGCCCAGGGTTCAGCGGTGCGGTTGAAATCCTTCAGGTTTTTCCTATTCAAAGTTTCATAACAAAGGCAGCCGTACAGCCTGAATTTTTCCTTATCCTGTTGGTCTAGCTCCCGGGCTCTCGTCGGGCTGATACCCACTTTTTCGAACTCATCCTTAAATCGCTCTTCAAGCGGAATGCTCTCCGGTGGGAAGACCACGCAGGTGGCGGCTGGCATGAAGTGGTCACTGTATAAAAGATGATAATCCTGGAAGGGCAATTGAGCTTTTCTGTTAAAGACCTCCCTTACCAAAAAATCTTTCAATTGTGATTGCTTGAATATATTCACGATTTCGGTGGGCAAAATGAAGTCCGGGGTCCATTGCAGTACTCCCGCGATAACATTGGGTTTCAACTTTCGATCCTTGACACAAACCCGTTTCAATAAGTTCACTTTGAAACCGTGGA
>Ga0255051_10000617_pt1 | contig 13010 bp, 11 predicted proteins | sample JV7_2_9_MG_FD_181719 | JGI IMG/M metagenome (GOLD analysis project Ga0255051, IMG submission 181719) | Seawater microbial communities from Jervis Inlet, British Columbia, Canada - JV7_2_9 | ecosystem: Environmental > Aquatic > Marine > Inlet | place: Canada: British Columbia | collected 2016-10-06
TGCCTTCCCAGATGAAAGGCGCCTTTAAATATACTGTCTCAGCCATGATTTTAGTCCGTCGGCTTATGCCCTAAGCTATTCAATTGTAACCCGATTTATCTCTTCCAAGCTGGTAAGCCCTTCCTTGACTTTGTTTAATCCAGCTTGTCGAAGATCGCAGACCCCCTCGTTGGAAGCCTGCTCCGCTATTTGCATCGCATTGCCGCCTTCCATAATTATTCGGCCCATGGTCTCGGAAACTTCCATGACCTGGAAAATACCGAGACGGCCCTTGTAACCTTCATTGCAACTCTTGCAGCCTTTCGGCCCAAATACAGTCAGTTTTTCTATCTCGTCCGGTTCAAAGCCTTCTTTTTCGAGGGCCTCGCGTGGAACGTCTTTCACTTCCTTGCAGTTGTCGCAGAGCCGCCTTGCAAGGCGCTGCGCAATGATAAGGCTGACTGAGGTCGCGATTGCGTACGGCTTCACGCCCATGTCCACGAGTCGCGTCAACGTTTTCGGCGCGTCGTTTGTATGCAATGTCGAGAGTACAAGGTGACCCGTTTGTGCTGCCTTGATGGCGATCTCCGCCGTCTCAAGGTCACGAACCTCACCTACCATGATCACATCCGGATCCTGACGCAGGAAGGCCTTCAGGGACGTCGCGAATGTAAGCCCGACTTTAGGATTCACGTTCACCTGATTAATGCCCGGGAGGTTGATTTCCGCCGGGTCTTCCGCGGTCGAAATATTGCGGTCCACGGTATTCAGGATGTTAAGACCCGTGTACAGCGAAACCGTCTTACCTGAACCGGTGGGCCCGGTAACGAGGATCATGCCGTACGGCTTGTTGAGATGCTTGAGATACATCTCTTTTTGCGCTTCTTCGTAGCCAAGTGCGTCGATACCCAGCTTGGCGGTCGAGGGATCGAGAATACGCAGTACGATCTTCTCGCCGAACAAGGTGGGGCAGGTATTAACACGAAAATCGATCGCACGATTCTTCGACAAACGCATCTTGATGCGGCCGTCCTGAGGTACGCGGCGCTCGGCGATATCCATGCGTGACATGACCTTCAGACGCGCACAAACCTTGTTTGCCAGAATGACGGGCGGTTGTGCTACTTCCGAAAGCACGCCATCGAGGCGCGTCCGAACCCGGAAAATTTTCTCATAGGGCTCGAAGTGAACATCAGACGCACCGCGCTTGATGGCATCGAGCAGAATCTTGTTCACAAAGCGTACAACCGGCGCATCTTCGACGTCACTCTGTACGTCTTCGCTTTCTTCCTCTTCACCCGCGATGTCGAGGTTTTCGAGATCAAAGTCGTCGTCGCCCATGTCCGCCATGGTTGTGTCGACCGCTTCAATAGCGCTCGTAATGCGATCTTCGAGTTTGTCCTGTTCGACGACGACCGGGTCAATTCGCAGACTGGTCTGGAATTTGATGTCGTCAATGGCAGCGAGATTGGTCGGGTCCGAGATCCCCAGGAACAGCCGCTGTCCACGCTTTACCAGTGGTAGAACGCGGTGCTTGTTGATCAGTTTCTGGTCAACGGAACGAACGACGTCCAGATCGACCTCAATGGCGTCGAGATCCAGCAGCGGCACACCAAATTCATGGGATGCTGCAACGGCGATCGATCGGGAATCTGCGATATCCTCGTTAACGAGATAGGAGACCAGCGTCAGCTTCTGTTCTTTGGCGGCAACAGTAGCCTCAATCAGCTTCTTCTCAGAGACGATTCCGTCCTGAACGAGCCGTCTTGGCAAGCCTGCCAAATTGGTCTGTGATGCCGGTGCTGCCATAGGTTTGAATCAAGCTGTAATGTATCTGTGAGCATCACAGTCTCACTGATCCAAGTTACCGATTCAACTGGATTTTGTGCGCCCCATCACAAATGTGAAATTTCATTAAGTCAAACGTGGCAAATAGTCCAAATTCGACTTCAAAGCGCCTTATTGGCGGCAGGTAGAGGGCAAGTATCGCGTGTTGACCGTGGGACCCTGGTGGGCGGCTCCGCCGTTCAGGAGTGATCCGCCGGGCGGGACTGAGGCCGCTCCACACCGCCAGACAAGCGTATTGCCAGCCGTCACATACGGAGTAAGAGACAGTGTCTGGCCGACAATGTCGGTGTGTGCTCGCGGGCCGCTATAGGTGACATCGACGCGACCGTCGGTAATTTCAACAGCGCTAACGTAGTTGCCTCGTGTGTCACTGGCGTTCGGCGTCATGCCTGCAGCCGCTCGGTTAGTCGGCGCGACGCCGTCGTTCGTGTAGGCATCGGCGATGGGCACTTTCGCCCCTGCAGCCATGTTAATGCCTTCGGCTACCTGGGCCCTGACCGTGTAGGTTTGATAGGCGGAAATCGCCAGCGATGACAGAATGCCGATGATTGCGACTACAATCATTAATTCGATTAGCGTGAATCCGCGATTCAACTTCAGCATTCAATTCCCCCCTTACGTTGCGAGATGATACTCGTCGTATGGGCTGACTAAAAGTGTGACCTAAATCTCAAATACTCCGGGCCAAGCAAAAAGGCCCCGGCAATGCCGGGGCCCTTCGTTCGTCTGTATTAGACGAAAGTTTTGACTTAGCGACAAGCAGCCGGCAGCCATTTGTCCTGCAAGCCAGCACCGTTTGCACATGCCCAGCTAATTGAACCGGTGTTATCGGTAGCAGACAGCGTAAGCGTGTCGCCAGCGATATTGGTGTTGGCGTCGTTGCCGTACGTAACCGTCAGGATACCGTTGGCCGCGCCAACAGCTACTTGCGTAACGTACTTGCCGCTGATGCTGCCCGAAGCTTCCAGACCTGCTTCGCCGTTGTTTGCCGGCCAGCCACCTGAATCCTGGAAGAACTCCGCAACAGCCGCTTTCGCGCCCGAAGAGAGACTCAGACCTTCAGAGACCTGTGCGCGGATCGTGTAGTCCTGGTAAGCCGGAATAGCGATGGCAGCCAGAATACCGATAATCGCTACAACGATCATCAATTCGATAAGTGTAAAACCTTGTTGCTTCTTCATTTCTCTATCTCCATGAAAATGAGAATTTCAGTTAACGGCGAAAACGCCTGTACCCGTATCAAAGCAATCCCTGTGCCAACTTTCGCCTGACACTTTTAAGTTATTGAATTAGAAAGACTTTAGGGTAACAAGTAAGCGAATCGACGTAGCTGGGCGGTGTGACAAACTGGCGACAAATGTGCCCCAATTGTCACTTCCCGACACAAATTGTCACCCGCCGTCGGCGATTCCCAACGCCTTTATGGAAAACGCTCGCGAGCGGTGTGTGTTCATCGTCAGGCTTCTATGTTTAGTTTCTTGATTCGGTAACGGAGTTGGCGAAAGGACAGGCCGAGGAGTTTTGCGGCCGCTGTCTTGTTATAGCGGGTTTTCTCCAGTGCCTCGATTATCGCCTGACGCTGTACGTCCTCGACCTGGTCACCGAGGTTGGTATTCGTGCTCAGCGCCGGATTGGTTTCTGTCGGCGCCTGCGTACGCATGTGCAGGTCCGATTCGCTGATCGTGCCGCTGCTGCACAAAGTGACAGCGCGCTCGAGCATATTTTCGAGTTCACGCACATTACCCGGGAAGGCGTATGACACCAGAGCGTGTCGGGCGCCGATGTCGAGCGTGGTCGACGTGCTCAGCCGCTTCATTATGTGTTCGGCAAGCAGCACCACGTCGTCGCCGCGATCTCGCAAAGCCGGCACATGCAACTCAATGACATTGATGCGGTAATACAAATCTTCACGGAATTCACCATCGGCGACCATATCCGACAGGTTTTTGTGAGTCGCAGACAGAATTCGAGCGTTAACGCTTTGCTCGCCGGACGCCCCGACTGGCCGGACCGTCTTCTCCTGAATAACGCGTAGCAGCTTGACCTGCATCGACAGCGGCAGGTCCGCGATCTCGTCCAGAAACATCGTACCGCCGTCGGCGCTTTGTATGAGCCCGGTCTTGTCACTGACCGCACCCGTGAAACTGCCTTTTCGATGTCCGAAAAACTCGCTTTCCATGAGTTCGGCGGGAATGGCACCGCAGTTTACGGGCACAAACGGGCCATCGCCGCGTGGGCCGCTGTCGTGGATTAGTCGGGCCACCAGTTCCTTGCCCGTGCCTGATTCGCCCGAAATATGGACCGGTGCCTGCGACCGGGCTACTCGTTCCACCATGTCGCGGAGCTCATGCATGGCCGACGAATCACCCAGCAGCTGCGACTTGCCATCGGTCGCCGCTTCAAGTTTGAGCGCATTTTCAATGATGTTGCGGAGGTGGTTGAGGTCCAACGGCTTGGAGATGAAATCGAATGCGCCAAGCTTCAGGGCTTGCACGGCTGTTTCGACATTGCCGTGTGCCGTAATGACCGCAACGGGCACCTCCGGCACGTTGACCTGCATCCACTCGACGAGTTCGAGTCCGTCTCCGTCCGGCAGACGCATATCGGTGAGACACAGATCGAATGCTTGTTCGCCAAGCAGTGCCTTCGCACCGCCAACGTCAGCGGCCGACACAGTATTGATGTCCATGCCGCCCAACGTTAGTGTCAGGAGCTCGCAGATGTCGGGTTCGTCATCGATAACCAGCGCAGTTGCTTGGCTCATACGTCGTCCTGTGGTTCCCAGCGATCCGGATCGGCAAATACGATACGAAAGATACTGCCTCCGCCGGGCCGGTCAATATATAGAAGCGTTGCTCGATTCAGTTCACACAACTCGCGCGAGATATACAAGCCAAGCCCCGTGCCGCCGGATCGCTCGGTAAAAAACGGTTCGAAAATCTTTTCGGCACTGGCCTCATCGATTCCGAGACCGTGGTCTCGCACCTCAAGATAAGGCCGCCCGGGACCCTGGTCGGGTCCGCCGTGCAATTCGACAAGTATGCCGCCGGTTTCGCTCGCGTATTTCACGGCGTTATCGCAAAGGTTCCAGAGTACCTGCCGTAAATGGCTGTGATCCATGCGCACAATGATGTCGTCAGGAATATCCGCAACCGACATCTCACCTTCCTGTAACTCCAGTGTACGTGTGAACTCCTGCGCGAAGTCCACCAACCACGGCTTCAATTCCAGCAATTTAGGTTGCGAGGACTCGCGGCGTGACAGTTGCAGCACATTATCAATAATGTGACTAACTCGACCCGAGTGGGTCTGAATGATCTCGGTCAGGCGTGTGTCAGCTTTCGTCATGCCCGGTGATTCGGCGAGCAACTGCGCCGCATGACTCATTGCGCCGACCGGATTGCGAATTTCGTGAGCGATGCTCGCGCTTAGACGCCCGAGCGATGCGAGTTTCGACTGCTGCACGCGCGCGTTCAATAAACTGGCATCCTCAAGAAAGATCAGCGCCGGACCGGAACGCTGACCTGCTTTGCCAAGCGGCGCCAGGTGCGCCTTGATCCTTGCGCTGTCCTCGTCTGTAAGCATCGTAATTTCGGGATGTGAGGAAAGCTCTCTGTCCTTGCGCCAGCGCAGAATGTAGTTGGCCAGGGATTCAGACAGGTCACTAAGAGGGCGACCGCTTACAGGTTCGGAAGCGCCCAGCAATCTTGCCGCGGAGCCATTGCTCAGGCGGATTTGATTGTCAGAATCGATTACCACGATGCTCTCGCGCAGGTGCTGCACAATGTACTGATTGAGTTCGGACAGGTTCTGCAGATCAACCCCACGCTGAGCGGCCAGTGCCTCACTGGCCTGAATGCGTTTCGCCAAAGGCCGTACGGCCAACGCCATTGCGAAAATAATTGCGCTTAAAAGACCTGCCGCCGGGTAATTGGCGCTAATACCACTGATCTGGGTGAACAGTTCCTCGCCGAGAATGCCAAACGTTGCGATGGCCGCCAGAATAATGGGCAACCGGGACGGCAGCACGATGCTGCCGGCGCCGACAAATACGACCAGCAGGCCGCCGAGACCACTCGAAATTCCGCCGCTCGTGTAAATCAACACAGAAACGGCCGCAATGTCGACCAGCAAGTGCGCGACGGCCTGCAAATTGAAAGCAACCCAGCGTTGGCGAATCGCCAGGCCGAAGAACAAGGCGAAGACGAGATAGGCAGACGCTCCAGCGGTAAACAGGGTGGGGAAGCGGTCACCAAACAGGTGCGGCTCGCCGCTGGCAATAAACAAGATAAGCAGTACGGCCGCAATCAGGAATCTGAACGCATTGAGCGTTGTCAGAATTCGCCAGTTAAGCTCCGGCTCCTCGACGGCCCGCTGCAACAGGGCATCCGGGCTGCCGCGAAACGTCAGTTTGCCGGTGGATTCGGTATTTGCTTGATTCATCTAATGAATTGCCGGACGCTAGTGCTTAAGGGATTGTAAACGAAGATTGAAAAAGATAATTGCTTTGCGTCCGAAGTGGCTTTGCTCCAAAATACGCCGGATTTTTCGCGGTAGGAAAAGACGCCTGCCGTTCCTCTCATACAACAAGAAAGCTCAATGAATCTGCACGAATACCAATCGAAAGCATTGTTTGCTGCCTTCGGCATACCCGTGCCAGGCGGAATCCCGGCCGAGACGGCGGATGCGGCGGTCAAGGCAGCCGAAGAGCTGGGCGGTGACCTCTGGGTCGTGAAAGCCCAGGTCCACGCGGGCGGCCGCGGCAAGGCGGGTGGCGTGAAATTGGCGCGCACGCTGGATGAGGTCCGCGAATACGCCGACGGCATGCTGGGCATCCAGCTCGTTACACACCAGTCGGGCCCCGAGGGCTTGCCGGTCAATGTCGTTTATATTGAGGAAGGCTCCGAAATCGATCGAGAGTTGTATTTGTCGATGCTCGTGGACCGCGAAGTGAGCCGTGTGGCCTTTATCGCGTCTGCCGCGGGCGGCATGGATATCGAGAAGGTCGCCGAAGAGACGCCCGAGCAGATTTTTTCGGTCGCGATTGCGCCGGATGCCGGCCTGCAGGACTATCAGGCGCGTCAACTGGCGTTCGGACTTGGACTCGACAAGAAGCAGATGCGCCAGTTTGGTGATCTCATCAAAAAGCTCTATCAGCTGTATCTGGACTGCGATGCGAGTCTCGTCGAAGTGAATCCACTGATCACCAACAAAGCCGGCGATGTCATTGCCCTGGACGGGAAGATCAATATCGACAGCAACGCGCTGTTCCGCCAACCGAAACTCGTCGAGATGCGTGATATCTCGCAGGAAGACGAAAAGGAACGCGAAGCGGCAGAACATGAACTGAATTACGTCTCGCTGGACGGCAATATCGCGTGCATGGTCAACGGCGCGGGACTTGCGATGGCGACGATGGACCTGATCAAGTTGCACGGCGGCGATCCGGCGAACTTCCTGGACGTCGGTGGCGGCGCAACTGCAGAACGCGTTGCAGAAGCATTCAAGCTAATACTATTGAACGACAAGGTAGCTGCAATTCTCGTCAACATTTTTGGCGGGATCGTGCGCTGTGATGACATTGCCAAAGGCATCATCAGCGCCGTCAAGGAAGTGGGCGTCGAAGTGCCGGTCATCGTCCGCCTTGAAGGCACCAACGTTGATAAGGGACGCGCGCTGCTCGCCGAAAGCGATCTCGATATCATCTCTGCTGACAATCTGACCGATGCGGCCAAGAAATCCGTATCGGCAGTCGCCTGACGAGACGATTGATGAGTATTCTGATTAATAAAGACAGCAAGATCATCTGCCAGGGCATCACTGGCAGCCAGGGATCGTTCCACACCGAACAATGCATCGCGTATGGCACGCAGGTTGTTGGCGGTATGACGCCGGGGAAAGGCGGAATTGAGCATCTCGGCGTGCCGGTCTTCAATACGATGGCCGAGGCCGTCGACGAGACTGGCGCAGACGTCAGCATGATCTATGTGCCGGCGCCGTTTGCGGCCGACGCAATACTCGAAGCAGCCGATTCGGGCGTAAAGCTCGTCGTTTGCATCACTGAGGGCATCCCGGTCAACGACATGGTGCGCGTGAAGTCGTCGCTGCGTGATCATGACTGTCGTCTTATCGGTCCGAACTGTCCGGGAATCATCACGCCAGACGAGTGCAAGATCGGCATCATGCCAGGCTTTATTCACAAGAAAGGTGGCATTGGCGTCGTGTCCCGTTCGGGAACGCTCACTTATGAAGCGGTGTACCAGACGACGACCAACGGACTCGGACAAAGCACCTGTGTCGGTATTGGCGGAGACCCGATTCGTGGCATGAATTTCATCGATTGTCTCGAACTCTTTGAAGCCGATCCCGAGACGGAGGGCGTCATCATGGTTGGGGAAATCGGTGGCACGGATGAGGAAGCTGCCGCCGAGTACATCAAGGCCAGCGTGACGAAACCCGTGGTGGCCTACATTGCCGGAGTAACGGCGCCGCCAGGCAAACGCATGGGCCACGCGGGCGCCATAATTGCTGGCGGCCAGGGTACTGCTGCAGCGAAATTCGAAGCGCTCGATGCAGCCGGCGTTACGACGGTGCGATCACCGGCAGAGCTTGGCAGTAAAATGGCCGAGGTACTTGGCTAGTCAGGTCAATCTAGCGATAGCCCAGGTCGACCTTGCTGTCGGCGATGTCGCCGGCAACGCCCGGAAGATCATCGACTATGCCAATCGAGCCAGCCAGGAGCTGCAGGCGGACCTCGTCGTATTTCCCGAACTCAGCGTTTGCGGTTATCCGCCCGAAGACCTGCTATTCCATTCCGGCTTACGGAAGAATGTTGCAGACGCGCTGGTCCTGATTCGCGAATCTGTGCGCGGCATCGCCGTCCTGATCGGTTTTCCCGAATACGAGGACGACGTTATCTATAACACGTCGGCCGTTTTTCAAGATGGCAAGGTGCTGTGCCACTACCGCAAACAAAAGCTTCCCAACTACAGCGTGTTCGACGAAGAGCGCTATTTCACAGCTGGCAAGGAAGCGGCGGTTTTTACGTTGAACGGTGTGCGAATCGGCCTGAATATCTGCGAAGACGTCTGGCAGGCAGCGCCGCTCAGGGCGAGTCGATCGGCAGGCGCGGAGTGCATCATCGCCATCAACGGCTCCCCGTACGAAATAGCAAGCCAGGTCAATCGCGAAGCCGAGGTGCGCGCACGTATCAACGACGTGGGTATTCCGGTCGTGTACGTGAACATGGTGGGCGGCCAGGATGAACTGGTTTTTGACGGCGGTTCGTTCGTGCTGGACGGGAAAGGCGAGGTCGTTTTTCGGGCACCGTCATTCACGGAGGGGTTGTATCCAGTGACATTGGCGGCTGATGCGGCCGGAATTTCCCCATCGAGCGACGGCATCACTCCCTTGCTCGAAACTGAAGAAAGCGTCTACAAAGCACTGGTTACAGGGACCCACGATTACGTTGCGAAGCATGGCATCGATGGCGTTTTGATCGGTCTGAGTGGCGGCATCGACTCAGCGCTGGTTCTGGCCGTTGCCTGTGATGCGCTTGGAGCAGACAGAGTGCGCGCTGTCATGATGCCATTTCGTTTCACCTCGAACATGAGCCAGGAAGACGCAGCCAAGCAAGCGGCAAGCCTGGGAATTCGTTACGACGTGATACCGATCGCGCCGCTTTACGAAGCATCGGTGGTGCAACTCGAAAAAGTGTTCGAGGGGCGCAAGGAGGACGTAACCGAGGAAAACATCCAGGCGCGCTGCAGGGGCTTGTTGCTCATGGCGATTTCGAACAAGACCGGGCGTATTTTGCTGACGACGGGTAACAAGAGCGAAATGGCGGTCGGTTATGCGACGCTGTACGGCGATATGGCCGGCGGCTTCGCACCGATTAAGGATTGCAGCAAGTCGCTCGTGTATCGATTGGCGCGTTATAGAAACACGCTCGGCGAATGCATTCCTGAGCGCGTCATAAGCAGAGAGCCGTCCGCGGAATTGCGGGCAGATCAAAAAGACAGCGACTCATTGCCCGACTACGATGTGCTTGATCCGATTCTCGAAGCGTTCATAGAAGAAGATTTATCGGTCGATGAGATCGCCGCTCGTGGCTTCGACCGAACCACGGTCATTCAGATATTGGAAATGGTAAAGCGGAATGAATACAAGCGGCGCCAGGCGCCGCCCGGCGTCCGTATAAGCGGCCGCGCTTTCGGTCGCGACTGGCGCTACCCGATCACGTCAGGGTATCAATTCCCCGAGTAGCAGCCCGTTGTTGGAGCCCGCCATGCGGGCGATTCGCCGGCGCAGATCGCCCGCATGGCGGGCTCCAACAATTAGTTATCCGGGAAGTTCAAATCCAGAACGCGGCGTATGTCTTCTGCGAGATCCGTCATGCCCAGTTTCTCGTAAGCTGCGGCCATGATCGTCAGCGATTCCTCGTTGCCGGGCGCGCCGTGAAATTCTTCAAGAGCGCTCTGGGCACGGTTCAATGCCGCAACGTACGCACCGCGCCGCAAATAAAAGTCCGCAACGTGATTTTCATAAGACGCGAGGCGATTTTTCAAGTACACCATTCGTTGCACTGCGTCAGCGGAGTACGGGCTTGCGGGGTAGCGGTCGACGAGGCGACGCAAATTTGCATACGACTGACCGACTCCCTCGGGCGGACGTTTCGTCAAGTCTTTACGGAACCAGCGCTCCGTGAATCCTGGCTTTCCCTCGAAATGCGACAGCGCCGTAATGTACAACGCGTAGTCAACGCGCGGGTGAATGGGATTCTCACGCATGAACGTATCGGCGGCTTCGATAGCTTGCTCTGATTGGCCGCTTTTGTAGTACGCGTACATTAACTCGAGCTGTATTTGCCGGCTTAGATCACTGAACGGGAATCGCGCCTGAATGGCTTCAAAAATCTGAATTCCACGGCGGTAATTGTTGCGTGCGACCGATTCCCGAGCCTTCTCGTAGGCGTCTGTGACGCTACCGATCTGAGTCTGTTCTTCGCTTCCGGCACAGGCGACGAGCATGGCGAGCATGCCGATCAGCACTGACTGGCGTAGCGCCAACAACAAGCGCCGCGAGCTTTGCTGCGAAAAAATGAGCATATTCATGGTACGAAATTCGGGCCTGATCCGGTCAAAGTCGGCGAGTATACCGTAAACTTGGCGCGCAACGATGGATACTGAAAAGCAACAAAAAACGGTCCCTGATGAGCTGGCTGGTCTTCGATTGGACAAGGCGCTGGCTCAGATGTTTCCCGATTATTCGAGGAGTCGCCTAAAGGCTTGGCTTATGGATGGAGCCGTTCTGGTGGACGGCGAGAAGCTGCGACCCAGGGACCGCGTCGACGGTGGTGAGGCGATCGAGCTCCGGGCCGTACAAGAAGTAGCGGTTCGCAGCGAGCCAGAGGCCATAAAGCTCGATATCGTGTTCGAAGACGACGCACTGCTCGTTATCAACAAGCAGGCGGGGCTCGTCGTGCATCCGGGCGCCGGTAATCCGAAAGGAACTCTCATGAATGGGTTGCTGCATCATGCACCGGCGCTTGAGGAGCTGCCGCGGGCCGGAATTATCCACCGTCTTGACAAGGACACCACGGGATTGATGCTGGTTGCAAAAACATTGCCAGCGCATACCGCCCTGGTTCGGGCACTCTCCGAGCGTGAAGTGTCGCGCCACTATCTCGCAATCTGCAAAGGCGTCCTCACAGGCGGTGGCACGATCAAGGAACCGATCGGGCGACACGCCACGGACCGCACGAAAATGAGCATACGCAGTGACGGCCGGCCGGCTGTAACCCATTTCACGGTTCGCGAGCGCTTCCGCGCGCACAGCTATGTTGACGTGAAACTCGAGACGGGCCGCACTCACCAGATCCGGGTTCACTTTGCTCATCGCCGGCACGGACTTCTGGGCGACTCGACGTACGGCGGACGCTTGGCGCTGCCGGCCGGAGCGTCGGAAGAACTAATTGATGCCTTGCGTAATTTTAAGCGACAGGCCTTGCACGCGGCCCGCCTGAAATTTATGCACCCTGTAAGTGACAAGGAACTCGAGGTCGAAGCGCCTGTCCCGGAAGACCTGGCGGCGCTGATCACGGTGCTGCGCAACGACAATTCCGTCGACAAAGATGAACGCTGACTGGATTCGTGCCGACTGGCCGGCACCGGAACACGTTGTTGCCGGCACTACGACGCGCACCGGTGACATCAGAAAAATCGCAGCTGAGCCCAGGCGCTTGAATCAAGTGCATGGAGCGACCGTCCTGCGTAGCAGCGACCCGGTCTTCAAAAAAGGCGCGCCGGATGCAGATGCGCTGATCTCCACGGAAGTGAATGACGTCATCGCGGTTCGAACGGCCGACTGTCTACCCGTACTGTTGTGTTCGGTGGCGGGCGAGGAAATAGCTGCAGTACATTGCGGTTGGCGCGGACTGGCGGCCGACATCCTGGCGAATACGATCAATTCCATGGACACACCGGCCGGAGAATTGATGGCTTGGTTTGGCCCGGCGATCTCGCAGCAGGCCTTCGAGGTTCAGGATGATGTCAGGGATGCTTTCATTTCGAAGGACGAAAGTGCAACGGCCTGTTTCACGACAAACGAACGAGGCCGCTACCAGGCAGACCTCTACGGACTTGCCCGACTCAAACTCACCAGGGCAGGCATTGAGAATGTCTATGGTGGTGGCTTGTGCACCTATTCCGACCCAGACCGCTTTTACTCCTACCGAAGAGAAGGCTCGACCGGCCGGATGAAATCCTTTATCTACAGACTTTAAGCTGGTCCATCGCCACACGTTGAACGGCCGCTTTACCCCCGAAAGCGGCCATTGGAGTAATATTGGCGTGAACGACCGCTAATGACCCGAAGCGGACATTGTCTCAGCACTGCTTTGACTGACTCCAATTTACGTACATCCCCGAATTGACGTAATTCTCGTCGTCCCGCATTAATCGGGGCTACACACGACAAAAGCAAACCTGACCAAAGTCAGGGACGCAAAGCCACGGGTCCTCGCTTCCTCCGAGAAGCCATGGAAGACCTCCCGAAGGACCCAAGATCGCCGGGCTGCCATCCTGTTCAGCAATGGAGGCGAGATATGAATATTCGTGCCTTGATATATGCCGTGTTTGCCGTGGCTATCCTGAGTATTTCAGCCGTGGCTGAAATACTCAGGA
>Ga0255051_10000619_pt1 | contig 13004 bp, 10 predicted proteins | sample JV7_2_9_MG_FD_181719 | JGI IMG/M metagenome (GOLD analysis project Ga0255051, IMG submission 181719) | Seawater microbial communities from Jervis Inlet, British Columbia, Canada - JV7_2_9 | ecosystem: Environmental > Aquatic > Marine > Inlet | place: Canada: British Columbia | collected 2016-10-06
ATCCTTCCCTGGTGTACAGTGTTTTCATATTCACAATGTACAGGGAAGGATTGCATTTTGCGTATTTACTATTAGGGTTTTTTGCTGCACTCTTATTTATTGGCACTTTAGGTTTGGGCATCACCTGGGTAGTTATTATTGTGCTATTGATCACCACAGTGATTTATATGAAAAATCGCAAAAAACGACCCAACCGTTTTAAATATGCCACTATCGTTGTTGCCTGTATTGCCTTTGCCTTTTCAGTGAATTATATCTTTAACAATGTCTTTGAGCAGCGTCATCGCGACCGGTTTAATATTGTACTAGGGAAAGAAATCGATGCAAAAGGAATTGGTTATAATACAAATCAGAGTGAGATCGCTATAGGTAGCGGCGGCTGGACAGGAAAGGGCTGGACGCAAGGAACACAGACCAAAGGAAACTTCGTTCCCGAACAAAATACCGATTATATTTTTAGTACCGTAGGGGAAGAATGGGGATTTTTGGGAGCGGTTGTAGTAGTTTTTTTATTTCTCGCACTCATTGTTAGGGTTCTGGTATTGGCGGAAAGGCAGCGGTCGAAATTTAGTAGAATCTATGGCTATAGTGTTGCGGCGATCTTATTCGTTCACTTTTTTGTGAATATAGGGATGGTAACAGGTTTACTCCCAACCATTGGGATCCCATTGCCTTTCTTTAGTTACGGTGGTTCCAGCCTATGGGGTTTTACAATTTTGCTCTTTATTTTTGTGCGGTTGGATGGATCTAATTATTATTATACCTAATATAAGTGTATAAAGTTCCTTTTTACTCATAACTTAGGTTAATAATGTAGTGATAATCAATAATATTACTAACAAATGAAAGGGGTGGCGAGCATTATTATTTTGTAAACTGTAAGCACAAAAAAATAATGCGAAGGCGATTTCATTAAGTGCTCTTTATTTTTGTGCGGTTGGATGGATCTAATTATTATTATACCTAATGGGACTAAGAGAAGATTATCCGGAGAACCGTTTGTTTAGTTAAGATCTGATTTATCCAATTGATATAGGAAACACAGAGGTGCATCATTCACTAATTTTTTACGTCTAGCACATCCCTAAGTGCATTCCCTATCAACATAAAAGCCGTTACTAAACACATGATCGCCAGTCCGGGGATCACAGCCAGATAAGGCTTTCCTAAGATTATATAAGCGTAATGATCTTTGATTATTCCTCCCCAGCTCGGTGTTGGAGGTTGAGCCCCAATACCCAGAAAGCTCAAACCACTTTCGATCAGGATCGCACCGGCAAAATTGGCCGCTGAAATAATAATTACTGGCGCCAAACTATTAGGCAAAATATGCCGGGTTATGATGCGCCAATTTGTAAATCCCAGCGCTCGTGCAGCCGTGACATATTGCATTTCTTTTACTCCCATCACCTGTCCTCTCACCACACGAGCTACCTCAACCCACATGGTCAATCCCACGGCAATAAAAACCTGCCAGAAGCCTTTCCCGAGCGCCAATGTGATCGCTATAACCAGTAATAAGGTGGGGATGGACCAGGTCACGTTAATAAGCCACATGATGGCTGCGTCAACCTTTCCGCCGTAATATCCCGCGATAGCCCCTAAAGATATTCCTATGAGTAGTGAAATAAATACGGCAACGAAGCCAATTGCCAACGAAACGCGAATCCCTATCAACATACGACTCAATAGATCACGGCCGTATTTATCGGTACCTAGTATGAATTTTTTATTTAAGACATATGTTGACGGTATGGCCTCCACCGAATTCACTTCAGGAAAAACCTGTAGTGGGTATTCCTTTACCAAACCCGCACTACCATCGGTAGTATATTCAGTAATGGCGATGCCATATTCAGTTATTTTATAGCTGGAAATAGGAACTTCTGTGGCTGTTGTTTTCTTTCCGAAGAAAAATATGGATAGGCCATTCTGTTTTTCAACCTTCGAAGGAACCGTAAGCATCTGCACCTCAAATCCTGGTTGTTTTGAATGCACAGACAAATGCATCTGATTCGCATTTTGAGAGTTATCCGGTGCCAATGCGTAAGCAAAAATGGCCACAAGAGTGCAGATCGCCAAAAAAGAGAAACTGAAAACGCCCCAAAAGTTTTTCTTGAACTTTTGGAGCGCTTTTCCGGTTAACCCTCCTACGCTTTTACTCGTATCTTGGTTATTCTTGGGAGGGCGAGTTGATGCTGCTACTTTCACATCGTAAATGTAGCTAAAATTAATTTTTTATTTCGGCCACTTTTCCTCGTCTGATATTATTCAATTTTAAATCTTGCAAAACATTCACGGCTTCTTCAACATATATATCTCCGGCCAAATTTTTGTGCCATCTTTTGCGCTTTTCCCTTAAGATCGTATCCTGCTTCATCTGTACTAATTCATAAGGGAGTGAACTATAGCTCAATTTGTTATCGTAATCGTTGATAGCATCAAACTTTTTGGTTTCTTCTTTTCGTTGATTGATCCCGGCCAAATATGCATCAAAATTGAGGTTAACCACATTTTCATCGCGGTTCTTTTTGATCCATTTGGCATTTTCATCGATCAGACTCAATTGAACACTCTTCTCCATACGGTCTTTGCTGCGATTAATGGTTCCTTCGTAGTCGATATATCCATCCCATACCTCATAGCTGGCAGGTGAAATTTTATCGTATGGCAGTGGATTGTCATAATCCCGTTCTCCAATATCGATATAGCTATAACGGTCGGGCATGACCACGTCGCTTTTTACACCTTCCAATTGAGTAGAACCACCGTTTACCCTATAGAACTTTTGAGTGGTCAATTTCAAGGCACCCATGTCCCCCATATCGCTCTTGCGAAGCCACTGGTTGAGATCTACCATATTTTGAACGGTACCTTTTCCGTAGGACTGCTCACTTCCAATAATAATTCCGCGCTTGTAATCCTGCATCGCGGCAGCCAAGATCTCGGATGCCGAGGCGGACAGCTCGTTTACCAATATCACCAACGGCCCATCCCAAACCACTTCTTCATCTTCATCCTTCAATACGTCTTTTCGGTTTCCACCGGTTGCTACTTGTACTACCGGGCCATCCACAATAAACAAGCCGGCAATATCAACAGCTGTTTTTAACGATCCACCACCATTGCCGCGAAGGTCCAGCACTAATCCATCCATGCCTTGGTTTTTAAGATTTATGATCTCCGATTTTACATCTCTGGCCGCGTTTCGCTCTCCATAGTCCTTCATATCAAAATAAAAAGCCGGCAGATTAATGAGGCCATACTTCTTGTCATCTTTTCCGATAACGGCAGATTTCGCATAGGTCTCTTCTAATTCAACAATATCTCTGGTAATGGTTTCTTCTTCAACGCTGCCATCAACACGCTTCACGGTTAAAGTCACTTTGGTTCCCTTAGGTCCTTTGATAAGCTTTACAGCATCATCCACGCGCATACCAACAATACTTACGGCTTCCGTCTCTTCTTCTTGCTTTACTTTCATAATAACGTCACCCACTTCAAGGTGCTCACCACGCCAAACCGGGCCTCCGCTAATTACTTCTACCACTCTTATGTAATCGTTTCTCTTCTGAAGACGAGCTCCAATACCTTCCAATTTTCCACTCATTCGCAAGTCGAAAACATCTCTTTCAGGAGGCGCAAAATAATTGGTGTGGGGATCGAATTCTTCTACGACAACATTCAAAAATTGGGCGAAATAATCCTTGCGCTCCAGGTCATCCACAAACTCATAATATTCATCAAGGGCTGTCATGGATAATTCCCGTGCCTTCACTTCCATTTCAACCAGGGTCAATTTTGCGTTTTCGCTCTCGATGAATTCTTCACCTTTACTAATGGCTTCCTTTTTATTTTCTTCGGAAGTCTCCTTCTCATCAACAAGATCATAATAATTCGAGATCGTAGAGAACTTCAATTGTATTCTCCAACGTTCTTTCATTTCTTTTTTGGACGAAACATATCCTATCTCGTCGTAATCCACATTGATGACTTCTTCTATGTTATAGTCGAAAACGGTATTTAAAATTTCCTGGTAGAGCTTTTTCGACTCTAGCTGTCTTTTTGAATAGCGTTCAAATACCAGATTGAAAAAGGACAGATCCTTATTTCGAATTTGATCGTCTATTTCAGTTTCATACACGCTAAAATCTTCAATGTCTGAAGCTAAAAAATAACGCTTCAATGGATCCATGGTATTGATGAAATCCTTATACACACCGGCAGAAAAGACATTATCCATATTCTTGGGGTCATAATGGCCTTTCTCGAGCACATAGGTTATCAAATCAATAAGAAGTTTGTCTTTATCAGGATCGTTAAATTCCTTCGTAGTAAAACTGCATGAGGCAACAGCCACAAATACAGCAAGCAATAAAACTTTTAAGTTCTTTTTCATTAGGCGCATATCATTTTTTTATTATGGACTCCTAAAATATATAAAAAACCGTGCCAATACAGCACAATGATATTAATTTTTTGTTAAACAAATACTGAAATTTCAGAAATTAGAATTTAGAATTCATAATTAATAAATGTATTTTTGTAGTAGCGAAACCTCCTGCATGTCTTCAAACAAGCCCCTTATTTTAATCACCAATGACGATGGAATTACCGCTCCGGGTATACGTACTTTAATCGAAGTGATGAACAGCCTGGGAGAAGTTTATGTGGTCGCCCCCAACTCCCCTCAGAGTGGAATGGGTCATGCCATTACCGTAAATGACACCTTATATTGTGATAGAGTAGTGATCGATAAAAACGCCGCACAAGTGGAGTATGGCTGTAGCGGTACTCCCGTAGACTGTGTAAAATTAGCAACCAGAGAAATTCTAAAACGCAAACCCGATCTGTGCGTGAGTGGTATCAATCATGGGAGTAATTCATCCATCAATGTTATTTACAGCGGTACGATGAGTGCAGCGGTAGAAGCAGGTACGGTCGGAATTCCTTCCATAGGATTTTCATTACTGGATTACTCTATGGAAGCAAATTTTGAACCGGTAAAAAAGCTCGTGAAAATTATCGCCCAGCAAGCTATGTTAAATGGGATGCCAAAAGGTGTGGTACTCAACGTCAATTTCCCCAAACTAGCCGAAAAAGATATTAAGGGAATTAAAATTTGTCGCCAGGCCAATGCGCACTGGATTGAGAATTTCGACAAGCGTACCAATCCGTTGGGGCGAGATTATTACTGGCTTACAGGAGAATTTATTAACGAAGATAAAGGGGAAGATACTGATGAATGGGCATTGCAACAAGGTTATGTGGCGGTGGTGCCTGTACAATTCGATCTAACAGCTCATCATGCGATAAAGGATATTAATTCTTGGGATTTATAAGAATGAAGAAAGAAATTTTAATAGGGTTTTTAGTGGGATTCATAAGTAATGCGTTAGGTATTCTTCTTTGTACCCTTATTATCTCAATATTGAAAGATCAAGGTTTTACTGAAACATTTAACTTGTACCTTAATTCGAGTAATCTATGGATGTTGATCTCCTTAGGAGCTCTACCCAATTTGGCCGCATTTTTTGGATTCTTACGGATTAACAGAGAATATAGAGCCCGGGGGGTATTAATGGCCACTTTTGTTGCCGCGATAACTGCTTATTTGATTTATTTTTTATGAACTACTACCTTATAGCCGGTGAGGCTTCCGGCGATTTACACGGAGCCAATTTGATGGCTGCCATCCGAAAAAAAGATGCGGAGGCACAGTTTCGGTATTGGGGTGGGGATCTAATGCAGGCAGAAGGTGGTACACTAGTAAGGCACTATCGTGAATTGGCATTTATGGGATTCGTGGAAGTTATTTTCAATTTACGTACGATTCTTAATAATATCGCACTCTGTAAAAAAGACATTCAGGAATTTCAACCGGATGTTATCATTTTTATAGACTATCCCGGTTTTAATCTCCGTATCGCCAAATGGGCAAAGAAAAATGACTTTACAACCCATTATTACATTTCACCTCAAATCTGGGCATGGAAGGAAGGGCGCATTAAGGTGATAAAGCGTGATGTTGATGCTATGTATGTAATCCTGCCGTTCGAAAAGGAGTTTTACGAGAAGAAGCATAACTTCCCCGTAAATTTTGTAGGACATCCTTTGATAGATGCCATTGCAAAAAGAAAACAAGCAGATCCCGAAGTATTCAGAAAAGAAAACAGGCTTGACGATCGTCCTATTATTGCACTGCTTCCCGGAAGCCGAAAGCAAGAAATTTCTAAAATGCTTCAGGTGATGGTGTCTATCTCCGAAGAATTTGCCGACTACCAATTCGTTATTGCCGGAGCACCGAGCCAGGAAGCTTCATTTTATTCCGAATTTATTGAAAACAACAATGTTCATTTACTGCTGAACAAAACCTATGATCTTTTGAGCTTGTCAACTGCGGCTTTGGTCACATCTGGAACGGCTACATTGGAAACGGCATTGTATAAGGTACCGCAAGTAGTTTGTTATAAAGGCAGCCGCGTATCCTATGAAATCGCCAAACAGGTGATCAATGTGAAATATATTTCATTGGTTAACATCATCCTGAACAAACAAGCTGTCACCGAATTGATCCAATCCAATTTTAACACCAGGCGTCTTAAGGAGGAGCTCAGCAATATATTAGACGATTACTATCGTGCCGTGTTGTTCTTGGACTATTACGACCTGGAAAATAATCTGGGGGGTAAAGGAGCGAGTAAAAAAACGGCGAAATTAATCGTGGAATCGATAACAAAAAAGTAATAAATTCGCTGTACAATATATAGACGTAGAGAGTTTCAAAAATAGATTTAGAAAATTTTTTATAATTTTAGCTAAACCAAATCTATTTTCTTTCAATGAAAAGAATTCTCCTACTTACGCTGCTTGGTTTATTCCTGAGCTCTTGCGGCTCCTCTCGAAAAACGACAGATACAGACAATATTGGAAATTCGAAGACTTCGGTTTCTTCCGGGAAGATCTCCAAAGTAGTCAAATATGCCAAAACCTTTGAAGGAACTCGTTATAAGTTTGGCGGGACAGATAAACGAGGCATGGATTGCTCTGGTTTGGTGTATGTTTCTTTTAAAGAAGAACAGATTGGTCTTCCCAGAATATCTCGTGATATGGCGACAAAAGGCGTGCGCATTAAACTAAAAGAAACGGAAGAAGGTGATCTGGTTTTCTTTCGGACCAATAAAAACAAAAATGTGATCAATCACGTAGGCCTGGTTTTGGAAAACAAAAAAGGGGTGATCAAATTTATACATTCTACAACTTCCAAGGGGGTGATCATTTCCTCTATGGAAGAAAAATACTGGAAAAACACCTTCGTCCAAGTGCGTCGGATGATTTAAAATTGTACTTTTATAGTACTCCCACACAGTTGATCTTGTCATTAAGTAATCGACTGTTTGAGGATGAAATTCATCAATTTTGCTGTTGTTAAACTCGCTGTATGTCTTGCAGGCGGGATATTCATAGCAGCTATTTTCCCGGCTAAATCCTTCCCTCTACTAAAATGTCTGGTTATATGTGTTTCGATATTATTCCTTGTTTGGTTTTTGGAACGGCGAAAGTTGCAACAAGGAATACTTTTCGGCGTACTCACCTACATCACCTTTTTTGTGTTGGGTTATGGCAGTTATCTGTTGCAAGATCCCGCCTATCAAAACAAACATTATTCTCATTTTTATACTGAAAACAAAACCTCCATAGTTCAACTGAAAATCAGGGAAGTTTTAAAACCCAACCAACGACAACACAAGTATATTGCAGAGCTCTTTCAACTAAATTCAAAAGACGTACATGGAAAAATTCTTGTGACTATTCATAAGGAGCAAACATCATTAAGCTATAAAGTTGATGATGTATTATTGATCTCTTGTTCCACTGCTGAAGTTTATGGCGGTCCGTGGTCGGGAATCGAAACCGTAACGGGACCCACCAATCCATATCAGTTTGATTATAAGAAGTACTTGAAATATTTAGGCGTCTACCATCAGATACGCATTTCAGAAAAACGAATTTTACAGAGGTCAAAAGGTCAAACCTCGTTGAGGGGGTTTTCAGAGAATATTCGAAATCATATTATTCAAAAATTAGCAATTACCCCCATTGAAAAAGCACAAAGAGCAATTATCCAGGCTTTGATATTAGGCCAACGAAAGGACATAAGTAAAGAAATGTACGGTGAATATGCCGCAGCGGGTGCTTTGCATATCCTGGCTGTTTCTGGCTTGCATATAGGCATCCTATATTTGATCTTATCGTGGCTGCTTAAGCCCCTCCGATACGTGAAATTCGGCAGACAAACAATTTCGGTTTTACTACTGCTTTTTCTATGGGCTTTTGCAATTTTGGCAGGCTTATCACCCTCGGTAGTGAGAGCGGTGACGATGTTTTCATTCTTTGCCCTGGCAGGAATGCTCGACAGACCGACGAATAGTTTCAACACATTGTTCTTATCATTTTTTGTATTACTCGTTTTTAATCCTAATTGGTTGTTTCATGTGGGATTTCAACTAAGTTATTTGGCGGTTTTCTTCATACTATGGATACAGCCCGGGCTATACAAATTGTATATCCCCAAATTTTATCTTGATCAATTGTTGTGGGGGATAATTACCGTAACTCTAGCGGCTCAAATTGGTATTGCACCCCTGAGCTTGTATTACTTTCATCAATTTCCGGGATTATTTTTTATCACTAACCTGGTCATACTGCCATTTTTGGCAATTTTACTGGCAGGAGGTTTATTGGTGGTATTTCTGGCTATAATCGACCTATTGCCAAATTCTCTGGCGTTGGGTTACGACTGGTTAATCAAACAACTCAATGAATTTATACATTGGATCGCACAACAAGAGTCATTTGTTTTTACTGATATTTCATTCTCTCTTTCAACCATGATAGCTAGTTACACTCTCATAATCGGGTTGATACTTTGGTGGAAACTAAGAACATATAAAGCGTTTCTATATGTGTTAGCTGGTTTTATAGTATTATTCAGCATAAGGATATGGGAGAACAAATCTTCAAGTAAAGAACAATTGGTAGTGTTCCACAGATCGAGAACAACTTTACTGGGGTATCAAAATGATGGAACCTTAACTCTTCTTCAAAATGACACCATCAATTATTTTAACCGGTTTCCTGTAAGAGATTATCTAGTAGGAAGCCAAGTTACCGGCCTAACTTCGGTAGTGTTACCGAGAGTTTTCAGGTATAGAAACAAAACCGTTCTTCTATTGGATAGTTTAGGTGTATATCCTTCAGAAAATATAGATGTCATACTTCTTACCAACAGTCCTAAAGTCCACCTGGAACGTTTGATCGATACTATTCAGCCTATCCTTATCATTGCCGATGGCAGTAATTATAAATCCTATGTTAATCGTTGGGACACCACTTGTACTAAAAAAAACATCCCTTTTCATTATACCGGTGAAAAGGGAGCTTATATATTTGAATAAAGGCTTTTGTTATTTGAAAGTACTTTTGAAGTTCTTTTGATATTCCTGCCATGCTTTCACAGTGGTTAGCTCTTTATAATCGTCATTTGCTATCATTTTTAGAAAAATTTCCAGGTCTTGTGGGGACCTATAACCCGGAAGTGCCTGGATCAGGGTGCCATCCTCTTGAAAAAAGACAATACTGGGATAACCTGTCAATTTCAATGCGTCTGCAAAGAAATGAGTCGCATTACGTCCTTTTCGAGCCGGTTGATAATTTGGGTTAGTATATGTGAAATCCTGATAGGTGATCTCTTCGGGTCCTTCAGCATTGAACTTGACGGGGTAGTAATTCTTGTTGATGAATTTGGCCACATCTTTATCTCCAAAAGTGTTTTTATCAAGCAATTTGCAAGGGCCGCACCAAGTGGTATAGACGTCCATTATAATTTTCTTGGGCGCTTTTTCCTGCGCTGCCAATGCCTCATCCATGGACATCCACTTAATTTTTTGGGCATTCATAGAACCAGCAACGAGGAGTAATATTATAAGAAGTGTATTTTTCATAACAGAATATTGTAGGTTAACTTCGAGACTATTTAACTTCTAAATTCGGGTTCGAAATTTTGGAAATATTCATCAAATTCTTTCTGGGTTTGTATGTTTTCCCAAAGATTTGTTCCAAAAAACTTCAGGTATAATTCCATTTGTTGGGGTGTTTTATAGCCTTTCACCCTATTAATCAGATTGCCTTTTTCATCAATAAATAGTACAGTAGGATATGCATTGACACCCATATATTTAGTGAATTGATGTGAACTATTTCGTTTATACCCTTTTGCCGGATCATAGCCAGGATTGGTAAAGGTTTGTCCATTAGCATTGATCGTTTCATTACCTTCAGCATTGAATTTTACCGCGTAGAAGTTCTTATTGATGTATGAGATCACATCCTTATTGCTGAAAGTATTTCGATCCATCAATTTACAAGGGCCACACCAATTGGTATACATATCCACGAAGATCTTCTTTGGATTATTGGCTTGTGCGGCTACGGCCTGGTTCATCGTTAGCCAATTGATCTTTTGTGCGGTCATAGAACCGACAAAGAATAACATCGAAAAAAGTACCAAGTATTTCATCAATTTGGGTCTCTAATAGCTTGTAATATAACAAAAAACGCTCCAAATGGGAACGTTTTTCTGTCGAATGTATTGTATTTACCTTACACCGTGCATGAGTTTTTTGAGTATAGGGTTTAATAAAATTGATAGAAATCCCACACCTATTGGTATTAAAGTAAAGATCAAGAAGAAAGTACTTAATGAATATTGTTCCGATATCTTATCGATCATTCCTCCCATTGTTCCAGCCGCTTTTTGTCCGACTGCTATGGCCAAATACCAAATTCCAAACATAAAACCGATCATACGAGCTGGCACAAGTTTACTTAAATATGATAGTCCAAGAGGAGATAAACAGAGTTCACCCATGGTATGTAATAAGTAAGCCATTATTAAAAAGATCATACTCACGGAGGCAGTCTTGGCTCCTGGAGGAATATCTGAAGTTCCATAGGCAAGAATTGCAAAACCCAATCCAAGTAGAATTAATCCAAGCCCATATTTCATGGCCGCACTAGGATTGTATTTGCTCTCCCACCATTTTGAAAATAGCGGGGCCAGCGTGATTATGAAGAATGAGTTCAAAATTCCAAACCAGGTAGCATCAATTTGGTTTCCTTCCTGAGAAAACTTATCTACAAGCCTAAAGATCACTAATGACCATACACCTAAAAAAGCAATTCCCAGTACAATATTTGAAATTCTAATTTTAGAAAAGGTCTTTCTGGCCAACAAAAAGATAACCCATGTGATGATAATAAGTGGCACCGTAGTCAATAAAGCATCTACGATCTTAAATATCATGGCCGAATTTCCCACCAATTCTCTATTGGTATAATCTCTGGCAAACAGGGTCATGGAACCTAAAGACTGTTCAAAAAAAGCAAAGAAGAACACGGTGAACAAACCAAAGATGGATACCGCAATAATCTTATCTCTTACGATAGGTAAATATCTTGAAATTCTTGTGACCAGTAAAACTAAAAACATAATCAATGCGACCAGGATAACCACATTGGAGCCGGTTAATCCTATAAATTCAAAAGGAAGCACGTCGATTCCCTGAATTTTCTCCAACGGATCATTAAACAGGTAAAGTAATCCCCCCACGGCAGCAAATACTATCAATATCTTATCAAACAACGTAAATGGATTCAACTTTTCGGTGGGTGTAGCATCGGCTTTTTCCGCAGGGCTTTCTTCATTGATATTTTGAGGAAGTTCTACTTCGTATTTCCCTGCAGGCTTTGCACCAATGTCTCCAAATATTTTTTTTGCCAACCAAAACTGAAGCATTCCTAAGAACATAAAGATCCCAGCAAGACCGAAGCCCCAGGACCAGCCATAATTTTCGGCCAGGTAACCACAAAGCATCATTCCGAAAAATGCTCCGGCATTTACGCCCATATAAAAAAGTGTATACGCCCCATCTTTCTTGGACTCTTTGCCCTTATACATTTCAGAAATAATAGAAGTAATATTAGGCTTGAAAAATCCAGTTCCAATTACCAATAAGCCTAGGCCAATATAAAGAGACTCGGTAGTTTCCAGCGTCATCGATACATGCCCCATGGTCATGATCAAACATCCAATGACAACCGCTATTCGGTACCCTGTGATCTTATCGGCTATCCAGCCTCCAATTATAGGTGTGAGATAGAGTAAAGAGGCATAAGTTCCGATCAATGCCAAAGCATGCTCTCGTGGCCATTCCCAGCCCGCATTATCACTAAGTAAAGGTGCTGTTAAAAATAGCACAAGTAAAATTCGCATTCCATAGAACGAGAAGCGTTCCCACATTTCGGTGAAAAATAGTACAAATAATCCCGCAGGATGACCCAATACTTTGTCCTTAAATAAATTTTCTATATCGGTATTCATAAAATTGGTTTTAGTTGGTATATAAACATAGAAAAGCCTTATAGAAATCTATAAGGCTTTTTGATTATCTTTTTAATTATCTGCGAGTTCGAAGCCTTCTGTTTCATCATGAATATTATGTTCATCATCTTCAGCTCCATGAGTTAATCGTTTTAGTGGTTTTAATAATAGTAGTACTAATATTCCAAAGATTGCACAAGTTACTGTAATTCCTATAAATATATTTATCTCACCTGCTCCTTCAGCCGATTCACCAATAATTCCAGCCACTTTATTTCCAAAACCGGTGGATGCAAAATACACACCCATCATAAGTGCTCCATATTTAGCAGGTGCTAATTTTGTTACAAATGAAAGCACTACAGGTGAAGCGCAAAGCTCTCCAATCGTATGTAATAGATAAGCTAGTATTAACCAATACATCGCAGATTCTCCAAGGGCTTCATATTCCATTGAAGCAAAAACCATGAATATAAATCCTAATCCCATGATGATCACTCCATTGGCCATTTTAAATAAGGATGTCGCTTCTTTTCCTTTGTGATTTACCCAAATCCAGAAA
>Ga0255051_10000620_pt1 | contig 12998 bp, 8 predicted proteins | sample JV7_2_9_MG_FD_181719 | JGI IMG/M metagenome (GOLD analysis project Ga0255051, IMG submission 181719) | Seawater microbial communities from Jervis Inlet, British Columbia, Canada - JV7_2_9 | ecosystem: Environmental > Aquatic > Marine > Inlet | place: Canada: British Columbia | collected 2016-10-06
CCCGCCACTCCTGATTGCGCGGGTCCCGAACGACCACCCGCTGGTCTGGACCGAGCAGATGATGCCGGTGCTGCCGGTCACCTCGGTGCCCGACGTCGATCGGGGCATCGAGCTGGCCAGGGAAGCCGAACACGGCTACGGCCACTCGGCCGGCATGTACTCGCGCGACATCGGTGCACTGAGCCGAATGGCACGAACCATCAACACCAGCATCTTCACCAAGAACGGCCCGTTTTATGCCGGCTTGGGCGAAGGCGGGGAGGGTCACACGAGCTTCACCATCGCCAGCCCCACCGGCGAAGGGCTCACCGGACCGGTCGCCTTCAGCCGGCTGCGGCGCTGCGTCCTCGTCGACCACTTCCGCATCGTCTGATCCGCATGGCGCAGAAAAAGAAACGATACGGGGCCCTGGCGTTACTCGAATTCGAGACTGTGGCTGCCGGCATCCTGGCAAGCGACATCATGGTCAAGCGGGCGCCCATCGCGTTGCTTCGATGCGGAACCATCCACCCGGGTCGATTCCTGATTCTGGTCGGAGGCAGCGTCGCCAGCACGGAGGAGGCGTTCATGGCAGGGGTCCGTCTGGGCGAAACCGAACGGACTCTGAGGGGCAAGGTATTCCTCGGGGATGTTCACCCTACCCTCCATGATGCGGTCCTCGGCACGCGGCGAGACCTGGCGGGCGACGCCCTGGCGGTGGTCGAAACCCGTTCCTCGCCGCCACTTCTGGCCGCCGTGGATGCAGCCGTCAAGAGCACCCCCATCGTCCTCTCCGAGGTTCGCCTGGCAGATGATCTCGGTGGCCACGCGCTGGCGCTGATGAGCGGTGATCTGACCGACGCTGAGACCGCGCTCGGGATCTGTACCGACCGCGCCGGCGATCAGGTTCTCGCCCGGACACTTCTGCGGCGGCTCGATCCGAACCTGCGCTGGCTCCTCGACCAGGGCACCCGTTTCGGTCCCTGCCCCGCCTTCGAGCCGGCCAGTGCTGAACATCCCGAGGAGGTCGCATGCTCCTGGGACGGGTAATCGGAACCGTGGTCCCGGCGGTGACAGCGGACGAGCTCGGCGGCACGCCACTGCTCTGGGTGCAGCCACTCGACCGCGAAGGCCAATCCGAGGGCGACCCCGTCGTCTGTGCCGACGGCACGCGGATGGCGGGGCCCGGTCAAATTATCTACTGGGTGGCCAGCCGCGAAGCTGCGCTGACTCTCGATCCGTCCTTTGTCCCGGTCGACGACGCCATCGTCGGCCTGGTCGACGACGTACGGCTCTACCCCCCGGAGGATTCCCCCTGATGATCCTCGGCCGCATCACCGGCAGCGTTGTCTCGACTATCCATCACCCCATCGTCGATGGCCGTAAGCTGCTCGTCGCCGAGCGACTCGACCAATCCGCGCGCCCAACAGGCGGCTATATCATCGCCATCGACGCCATCGGGGCCGGCCAGGGTGAGACCGTATTGATTCTCGACGAGGGTAACGGCGCCCGCCAGATCCTCGACGAGACTGATGCACCGGTGCGTTCGATGGTCGTCGGCATCGTCGACGCGGTCGATCTCGAGCCGAGCTGAAGGCGAGGCGACCAGCCTCAGCGTCACAATCCGCGTCACCCGCTCCTGTGTACGGTTTCGAGCGCCACCGTGATCATTTCATCGAACGATGTTTGGCGCTCGTCCGTCGATAAGGCCTTGTCATTCGGAATATCGTCGCTGACCGTACAAATTGCCAACGCCTCGACACCGTGTTCAGCCGCGATCGGGTAAATGCCCGCCGCCTCCATTTCAACGCCGAGCACATCGTACTTCGCCATCAAATCCCAGATTTCTGCGTTCGGCGAGTAGAAGAGATCTTCGGAGAAAATGTTGCCGACGTGATAGCTGACGCCCTGCTTCCTGGCTGCTTCAACTGCGTTATGAACCAGCGAATAAGTCGCGAGGGCGGCAAAATCATACCCGCCAAAACGAGTTCGATTGACCAAGGAATTCGTCGACGCGCCTGCCGCAATAATGATATCCCGCATTTTGACTTTCGGATGTGAAGTTCCGCAGCTACCGACCCGGATGAGGCGCTTGACTCCGTATTCCGTGATCAGCTCGGTGCAATAGATAGACACCGATGGTATCCCCATGCCATGCGCCATGACCGAGACCGGCTTGCCTTTGTACTCGCCGGTAAACCCCCACATGTTTCGAACGTCCGTGACTCGCTTCGCGCCATCGATATAGCTATCGGCGATGTACTGCGCCCGCAATGGGTCGCCGGGCATCAAGACAGTCTCGGCGAAGTCCCCGGGGGCGGCATTCATGTGTTTGCTTGCCACAAATTTATTCCTGAATTCGCCGGATGAACCAGAAATCTTACCGCACGCAGACTGCATTTGGTGGCCCCCGGCAAAAAGATTGTGAAATTGTTTCACCCGTGAATCCATTGGCGCCGAACCTGATATCCGGTGCTATAATTTCCGGATAAGCAAGTACAACGAATTCCACCACACGTGGACTCAATCCAATCTCATTGGGGAATTGACATGACAAGTTCAATCAAGTCGCTATGGCGCCTCGCTCTTCTATCTTCGCTCGCCACAATGGGGCTCCTAGCCGCAGGCGCAGTTCAGGCCCAGGATACGACGGGTAGTCTCAAAGTGATCATTACCGATCAGAATGGCGTCAATCTCGTCGGTGTCAACGTACGCATAAACCATGTTCCGACCGGCCGAGCGTTAACACTGACATCGAACGCCGCTGGCGTCGTGACCGCGCGCGGCCTGGCGGTTGGCGGGCCCTATGAGGTTACGGTGGCGTCCAGCAACCGATATGCGGCTGACGTCCAGCAAAATATTTATCTTGAGTTGGACAAAACAGAGCTAATCGAGCTCGCAGTCAGGCCGGTTATCGAAGAAGTGGTCGTTACGGCCCAGGCGATGACAGAGGAAGTGGTTGTAGGCGTTGGTCGCAGTTTTGACCGGGCGTCTATTGACGCAACTCCATCGATCGGCCGCGATTTCACGAGCACGTTAGCAAGAGATCCAAAAATCCTCGTCGACAACAGCGTCGCTCGTGGCCCTGCGGTTTCGTTCGCTGGACAGAATTTCCGTTTCAACAGCGTGACGATCGACGGCATAGCGCAGAACGACAATTTCGGATTGAACAAGAACGCATCGGCAACATCACGTACGCCGATATCGATCGATGCGGTCGAGGCGATTAACGTCAATATCGCCCCCTATGACGTTACCTACGGCAATTTCATCGGCGGTAACATCAACATCGTAACCAAATCGGGTACCAATGAATTCCACGGTAGTGCTTTTTACTACACAACGGATGACGGCTTTTCGGGCGATGAGTCCGATGGTGTGCCTGTCTCCATTGCCGATTTCGATGAAGAAACGATCGGTTTCACAATTGGCGGACCGATCATCAAAGATAAACTTTTCTTTTTCGCAAACTACGAGAAATTTGAGACCAACGTTCCGGCGAACGCGCAGCCTCTAAGTGCCATTGCCGGCGTGACTCAAGCTGATGTGGACGCAGTTGTCAGCATACTTAACACTGAGTACGGCTTCGATCCCGGCCTGTTTGCGACAACCGATCTCGACGAAGACGAGAAGAGACTCTTGAAGCTTGACTGGTATATCAACGATGACCACCGGGCCGCATTTACCTATCAGTACGCCAAAACCGATGTGCTGTTCGACGATTTTGTTACGTCTGCCGCGCTCAATTCGAACCGTTACAACATCAATCAGGAAATGAAAGCCTATTCCGTACAGGTTTTTTCAAACTGGACCGACCGGCTGTCGACGGAAATAAAGTTTGGAATTAAAGAGGTCGAAAGGCGTGACAGGAGCGTCGATGGAACGGTGAATGAATTCGTTGTGCGTACGGCCGCCGGTGGACTTATTCTGGCCGGCGGAGACCGCTTCCGCCACTCAAATGAACTGGATAACGAGTCCGATATCTTTCGCATCAAAGCGGACTACGACCTCGGTGACCATGTACTGACGGCAGGCTGGGAGCGGGAATCGAAAACTGTTCGCAACCGCTTTCTGCCTCACTCGAAGGGCCTTGCCTTCTTCGATTCTATCGCCGATCTGCAGAATAGAGTTATCAACCTATTCGAATCGGGCTATGGCAATTCGAACACAGGCGTAGCATTGGATGCCGAAGCCAACTTCACGCTCGACGTCGACAACTTTTACATTCAGGACGAATGGACGCCGACCGACGATCTTGTTTTGACCTTCGGCGTGAGGTACGACACGCTGAGCAACGGTGATCCGGTCACGGATAACCCGAACTTCCTCGCCCGACATGGATTTGCCAATGGGTTTAACCTGGACGGCAACGATTTGGTGCAACCGCGATTCGGTTTTAACTGGTCAGCTAACGACCGCCTGACAATTCGCGGTGGCGCCGGCCTGTTCGGCGGCGGCTCGCCCTTGATCATCGTCTCCAACAGTTATCAGGGTAACGGTACTGTCAGAACGTTTTTCCTTCCTTCGGCCTTTATGGCGGACCAGGCTGCGGTAGCTGCGTGGGTGGCTGCCTTACCCGACCCGGATGCGGCGTTCAACATTCTGCAGTCGCAGATTGGTGTAAATCCAGGCGCTGGAACGGATGCCCTCGATCCAGGCTACGAAATGTTAAGCACCTGGAAATACAGTCTCGGCGCGGAGTATCTGGCAGATCTGTCGGGCATCGGCATGGGCGATGAGTGGCTGTTTAGTGCAGATATCTTAATCTCGGAAGTTGACGAGTCGTACGACGTCAACGAAATACGGCGTGTCGTAATTGACACGGCGCCCGACGGCCGGCCGATCTATGACCAGCCGGGCTTCGGCTTCGATCAAGATTACGTCGGGACAAACACGAGCCGTGGTAGCGGTACGGTTTACACCCTCGGTATTTCAAAAGCCTTCGACACCCGGGCGGGCCTGTTCGACCTGACGCTGGGTTACACGCATCAGGACGTGGACGAGGTGAGGTCGTACAACAGCTTCATACCATTTGAAACACACGTTTTCGATACGGCAACAGACCATAATAATCCAGTCGTTGCTCCGTCCCGTTACGAAATTGAGAATCGGGTAACCGCAACCCTTAGCTGGCAGAAGGAACTCTTTGGCGACAATGTATCGAGTGTAGGTCTGGTGTACGCTGGTCGTTCCGGCCGGCATTTCGGCTACGTCTTCGGCAGTAATGGCGTCTGCACATTTGGAGGTCTTGCATTTGCGGACTGCGGGGCCGAGGGCCTCCTCGCGGGTAATCAGCTGTTTTACGTGCCGACGGGCGTTGGCGATCCGCTGGTCTCATATAACGGAATCGCGAATCCGACCTTCGAAGCCGATCTTAACGCCTTCATCGACTCGACCGACTGCCTGAGCGCTCACCGCGGCTCAATCGTCCCCCGGAATAACTGCAGTACAAGCTGGACCAATGTATTCAGCGTGCGCTTGACGCAGGAAATCAAGATCGGGGATATGGCCTTTGACCTTATGATGGACATCGAAAACTTCGGCAATCTGCTCAACAGCGACTGGGGCCGAGTGGATAGCTACACGTATCCGTCCGTAGTGGCGCCGGCGAATGTGGCGATACCGGTAGCGGGTGGGCCATACCTGCTGACACCGACTGCATCATATGTAGGAACGGCGGACTCAGTCATATCAAGCCCGGAGATCGCGGCACTTCCGTCGGTATATCGTATCCAGCTCGGCGTACGATTCCGATTCTGAGGCAAGCTGGATAACAGCGTGAATAAGGGGTAGCTTCGGCTACCCCTTTTCTTTTTAGCGTCTTGATGCAAATGAGAGAGAGTTTGAGTAGACGGATAGTTATTTTCCTGACTTCGTTTGTTGCGGCATGCAGTCCGCCGGCCTCGGAAATGGAGTTGCCGGCGAGTGAGTCACACACCGTGACAATCATGGCCTTCAATGTCGAGAACCTGTTCGACAACAAGGACGATCCTGATAAAGACGACAGGACCTTTTTCGCTCTCTCGGATAAACAAACTGATGAGCACCGGGCAGCTTGCGCCGGGATCAAGGTGGATGCATGGCGCGATCAGTGTCTTAACTGGGACTGGAACGATCGAATAATCGAGCACAAGCTCCGCGTCGTTGCAGGGGCGATACTGCAGGTCAATGATGGGCGTGGTGCCGACATCATTGCGCTTCAGGAAGTAGAAAATATTGATATCGTCGAGCGACTTCGTACGGAATTCTTAAGCGATGCCGGTTATCTGCCCACCGTTTTGATCGAAGGGCATGATCTGCGCGGCATCGACGTCGCGTTCCTGACCAAGCTTGAACTTGCCAGTGAGCCGGTGCTGCACAGGCCTGAATTTCCTGGCGTCGAGGAGTGGCGCGTCCTCGATACGCGCGGCGTTTTGCAGGCAGAATTTGTGTTGCCGGATGGCTCGATACTGACGGGCTTCTCTGTGCATTTTCCGGCACCGTTTCACCCGACCGAAATGCGTAACGTTGCATACGATCATTTGAATCAACTTCGTTCAGCCCTGCCCGCCGGTAGACCTGCGTTCGCGGCCGGCGACTTCAATACGACTGCAATAGAGGATCGCGAAAAGAAGATGCTGGATCGGCATGCACGTTCCGCCTGGACGGTCGCTCACGACCTGGGTTGTGGTGACTGCAAGGGCACGCATTACTATGCGCCACGTGACGATTGGTCCTTCCTGGATTTGATCCTGTGGTCGCCCGGCGAGGTTAGTGGTGCGCGAGCAACATGGAACATCCGCAATAATTCTGTCCATGTTGCTAATCAGGCTCCGGGACAGGCCCTGGAAAATGGTACACCTGCACGATTCAAGCTCCCGGAGGGCAGTGGATTATCGGATCATTGGCCCCTCGTTATGAGCATTCAATTGAGATAAAACAACACCTTGTAGTGCCTTCATCAGCTGGTTTCTACACGCGCTTTAATAAGGGGGCTCTGAGCGCATCAGTCGCGGAACAAAATGAGCGGAACGCCCTTATTGCATGGGCTTTTTGGCTGCGTTAGATTTGCAACAAATAACGGGAGACGGATCTTCTCGCCTCGCTCACTCGGCAGATTTTCCGTATTTCTTTCAGGGCGAAATCAAACTGTCATATCGCGGCAAACCGATTTCGCTCGCTTCAAAAGCGGGGATCCAAAATGAAAAACAAGATCAGCTTTTTAAATTCGAGATTCAGTATCATTGTAGCGCTTGCCGCTTTGATGCTGGCAATTCCTCTTACTGGCGGCGCACAGCAAACGTCTACCGGTGTACGTGGCACCGTAACCGGGCCGGACGGATCTCCGGCAGCCGGCGCTACGGTCAGGGTTACCGATACTCGTACGGGCTCGAGTCGCCGTGCGACTACAACCGCAACCGGTGCGTTCTCTGTGAGCGGCCTGGGCGTTGGCGGCCCGTACCAGATTAGTGTCTCCTCGGATGAGTTCAAAGACGCTCTGATCACAGAGGTGTATGCGAACCTGGGCGCAACTGCCACTTTCAATATCGTCCTGGAAGAAGCAGCCGGTGCAGTTGACGAGATTATCGTTACGGAATCCAGCCTTGTTGCCGGTGCCGTTTTTGCAATCGGCCCGTCGTCTTTTTTCGATCTCAACGATATGGAAACAGCTCCGGCCATTAACCGCGACCTCAAGGACGTTATCCGTATCGATCCGCGTATCTATATTGACGAGGCATTCGTTGATGGTATCCAGTGTGTCGGCGCGAATCCGCGTTTCAACAGCTTCACGGTCGACGGCGTAAAGTTGAATGACAACTTCGGCCTCAACAGTAATGGCTACCCCGGACAGCGTATGCCTTTCCCGTTTGATGCCATCCAGAATGTGTCGGTCGAACTGGCGCCCTATGACGTACAATACGGCGGCTTCACGGCATGCAACGTCAACGCTGTGACAAAATCCGGAACCAACGAATTTCACGGATCGGCTTTCTACGACTACACCGACGACTCTTTTATCGGTGACGAGTTGGAAGGGTCTCCCGTCCCCCCAGGTGACTTTGACGAAGAGCGTTACGGGTTTTCTATCGGTGGGCCAATTATCAAGGACAAGTTATTCTTTTTTGCCTCATACGCTATAGCCAAGACGGCAGATACTTTTGATCGTTGCGCCGGCGATGCGATCTGCGGACGACCGGTGGAAGGCGTATCTCAGGCGCAGATGGATAGAATCGAAACTATTGCCAATACTCTTTACGGCTATGATCCGGGCGCTCCGATTTCTAGCGCACCCGTAGAAGATGAGAAGTACCTGATCAAGGTTGACTGGAACATCACGGACAATCACCGGGCTGCCCTTACTTACAATTACAATGACGGCTTTAATGTGTCCCGATCGGACGGTGACAGTAACGAGTTCGAGTTTTCCAACCATTTGTATGACCGTGGTGCGACACTTGATGCTTACGCGGCCCAGTGGTTTGCGGACTGGTCCGATGTATTCTCCACCGAGGTCCGCGTTGGCTACACAAAACTCGATAACCGCCAGGTATCGCGAGGCGGCACCGACTTCGCTGAAGCTCGAATTGAGACCTATTTCAATGGGGTAAGGGCGGACGTCTACCTGGGCGCTGACGACTCCCGGCAATCCAACAAGCTGAAATATGACACCAATACCATCAAGCTGTTGGGCACGCTCGCTCTCGGTGAACATACTATCTCCGGCGGTTACGAGCGGGAGGAACTCGATATCTTTAACCTCTTTCTCCAGCATACTACCGGCGAATACCGTTTCGACGAGATGTGCAGCACTGCTAACCCCAGCGGCTGTATCGATGCATTCGAGGACTTCAGTCCTGACGACATTTACTTTGGCAATGCCGCGGGTAGTCTAGATCCTTCCGATGCGGCCGCGAATTTCGGCTATACAGTCAACACGCTTTACGTTCAGGATGAGTTCACATTTTTGGATGGTGATGTGACAATTGTTGCTGGCCTCCGTTATGACTGGTATGAGAGTGATGATTTGCCGACCGAGAATTCCAGGTTTATCGCACGCACCGGTTTCACTAATAGCAAAAACTTCGACGGTGAGAGTCTGCTGCAACCGCGATTCGGCATTAGCTGGGATGTCAGCGATCAATTGAGTCTGCGAGGCGGCTTCGGTCTGTACCAGGGTGGTAATCCAAACGTCTGGCTGGGCAATAACTACCAGAATGACGGTATCACACAGATTCAGGTCCGGGAGAGCGACTTCGACACCGAGATTCCTGATGGTGCTGGTGGATTCTTACCGCTAAGGGATATAAATGGGCCGCTTTTTAATCTCACGGATATTCCCCTGGGGTTGAATGGAACCGGCCTTCCCCTCTTCGACGCACCGCAGGTCATGCAGGAAGGTGTTGCAACGGGTACGGCCAACAGTGCGGTTAATAGCGTTGCTCCCGGTTTCGAGTTGCCTTCAAACTGGAAGTTCTCGATCGGTGCCACATACCACTTCGATTTGGGCAGTAGTGAGGGTTATACGTTGTCAAGCGACCTGATCTTTGCTCGCGGAGACAACTCGGCCACCCTTGTTGATGACACCTTGGTGCAGATCAGTACGGCACCGGATGGTCGGCCGGTTTACTTCCCGACGGACAAGGAGCCTCCCGGCTGCGAGGCCGATCCCCTTGGTAATCTGTTCGGCTGTGACCGCCTGTTCACGCAGGATTATATTCTCTCCAACGTCCAAGGTGACGATGTCGAGCAGATGAGTTTCTCCCTGACATTGGGCAAAGCCTTCGACTGGGGTCTGGATGTTGTTGTCGGATATGCCTACACCGAGTCCGAGGATGTCAACCCGATGACCAGTTCGACAGCAGGCTCGAATTATTTCAACATCGCAGTCGCGGACGGAAACAATCCAGGTCTGTCAACGTCCAACTATGAGATTCCGAACCGATTCATTCTTAAGCTCGGATTCGAAAAGGCCTTCTTTGGTGAGTACGAAACGCGTATCACCCTGTACGGCAGCCGCAACGAAGGTCGTCCGTTCAGCTACACGTTCGACGAACAGATGATGTTTATCCAGGGATCCTTCACTACCCCGGATGATGACAGGAGCCTCCTGTACATGCCTGCCGGGGCAGGTGATCCGTTGGTCCAATTCGATCCGGGATTCGATCAGGCTGCCTTCTTCGCATTCGCGGCCCAGAATGGAATTCCCGAATGCGGCTGCATACTGGAACGTAACGGCTTCAACAGTAACTGGTGGAGCAAGTTTGACCTGAAAATCAGCCAGGACATCCCGGGTTTCAGTTCGGAACACCGGGTTCAGGCGTACCTCATCATTGAGAACTTTGGCAATATGCTGAACGATGACTGGGGTGTGCTTTATGAACAACGTTTCCCCCGCGCCAATAATATTGTGAATGCGAGCTTTCTGGATACAGCCGGCACGCCAAATGACTTCTCGGATGATGTGTATCTGTTTGAGGAGTTCTTTGCGACCACACAGAGCCGGGCTACCAGCACTTCTTTGTGGTCAGCCCGACTGGGTGTCACGTATCGGTTCTAAGCAGAAGAAAAACGCTTAAAAATGTATTAAGGGCGGTCTTTGACCGCCCTTTTTTTCGGGGCGGATTTGGGGACGGACCCCGAACGCGGTCCGTCCCCGTTACTCAAAACACATATCCTGGCCTCCTGCCAACATTGCTATCCGTGGTTCTGCCGGATCAACAGCTGCTCCAATCGTCTTCCCTGCGGATTGAGCCCGGATGACAGCATCCAGGACCAGATACTTGAGCTCTGAACCGGGCCGGGATACGTCGCGTGCTTTGGAGAAGTCGTAACCGTCCCCGCCTCCATATAGAAAGTCCGGGGCGACCACCAGATAGTCTCTATCAGGCTCTATGTCAGCCCACGTGTCATTTGAGGGTACCTGGAGCTGAACAATCCGCTCGCCTATGGGCCGGCTTTTGTCGACGCAAACACGGAAGCCGGAGATTTGCGGGAAATAGCCCTGGCTCGATCTGTTACTGCGGAAACCCGCTTCCAGGACCGTCTTGAACTCGCTGCCCGTTAGCTTGAGGTGTCTAAGAAACGATGAAAAGCCAAAAGTCCTTCCGATATCCTCGAACGTGACGTCCTCTGCAACGTAGTCGTCGATGCGAAGTGTTCCGCTGTTAATGAACGCCAGATCAGCGGCTGGTTCACCGAATGCAGTGCGCATCTGATCGACGACGAAGTTAGCCCAGTTACTCTCCGCGTTTCTTGCAGTGACTTCCCGTCCGTCAAGTGGCAACGTGGCCGTCCCGATTCGTGCCGGCAGGAAGGGAATCGTGTCCAGCAATTTCTCGCGCCAGCTTAAGGCAAGCGCATCGTATTCAGGATCGCTTTCGATAGTCTCGTCAATACGTATCGACTTGGTGACGATCGCCGGAACACCTCCGTCTTCGGGAAAATCGACGTCAATTTGCCAGATTGTCCTGGCGTTCGACGCCCCTTTCATGATCTCGGCAGATGCCGCAGTTGCCGGTTCATGCTCGGGCTCGTGGTCATGGCCACCGACGATGAAAAGAAACCTCGGATGACTCGTTTTCAATTTGGCGATCTCTAGATCTGTGCTGAAATATAAGTGTGTCAGTCCGACGATCAGGTCAACATTTTGCGTATCAAAATTTTCCAATACCTGCCGGGCGACGGCGAGGTAGTCGGCATCGATCGGCGCGTAGTCCCGATCATTGCCCGAGTCTTTCGCATGGGCTGTCAGCGCAATGATTCCAACCTTCTTTCCGGATGATTCAAAGATAAATCCAGTATGCAGACTTTGATCGATCTCCTCGTCACCCGTAATCAGACTGAAATTATCACCCAGCCAGTCGAAGCCTGACTGACGGACCGCATTGATGATCGTTTCCGGCGTTCTTCGATCGAACTCATGATTGCCTGGCACGACATACATCGGTGCAATGTCATCCATGAAATTCAAGGCATCGAGCATATGCTCGCCACCCCATAATTGGCTTTCGAGGGATGGAAAAAGAAAATCGCCGCCGTGCAGAATACGGACGTCATTGCCTTGTTGCTGAAGTCCGCGAATCAGCGTGACGACTCGCCCGAATCCGCCGGCTCTGCCCTCTTCTACGGCATCAATTCGATAGGTATCGTTCAGATGAATGAATGTCAGCGTGCCAGACGGTTCTGCAGGTGCGTCTCCGGTTTCATCTTGCGGCGAGCAGGCCGCCAGCAGGAAAAGTAGCAGGAGGTGTCGGGAAGCGCTTATCATTCCGGGTTCCGATTGTTGTCATTACCTGGATGCAATGATACGCGCCCATTCATTATAATGCGCCAGGTGAGAATATCCGGGAAAGCACGATGAGAAAAATATTGATCAGGTTTTTGCCAGCCGCGTTTGTGATGGCAACCATGTTTGCTTGTTCCTCAGATTCAGGAAGCGGTTCCGGCGCGGATCGGGCCGTTCTGTGGGTTCGCGACGCCGCGGAATTCGATGCGCTGGCGATGCAGGCTTATCGCGCTGCAGCCGATGATCTTCCCAGGCTGATTGCCGACAGGTCCTGGACGGCGATGCCCGGACAGAAAAACTACGGGCAATTGCCACCTGCCATTATTTTCGATGTCGACGAGACTTTGCTCAGCAACGTGGGTTTTCAGGAGATCCTCGTGGGGCCATTCGAAAATAGCGATCTTGATGACTGGAACGCAAGACACGAGGCAGCCGTGCTACCGGGCGCCGCAGAGTTCGCGAAGGCGGCACGAGAACAGGGCGCTGAACTTTTTTTCGTAACCAATCGGCCTTGTGAAATAAAAACCGGTGTGGCCGGTTCATGCCCGCAGGAAACGGTCACGGTGCAGGACCTCAACGAAGCGGGCATACCTGCGGACACGGATCATGTGATGTTGGCGAATGAGAGATCGCATTGGGACCGGGAAAAATTCACTCGCCGAAATCTGATTGCACAGAACTACAGGATCATCATGGTGATCGGCGATGACCTGAGCGACTTTATCCCCTGCGTCCGCAAAAGGGTTTACGAACC
>Ga0255051_10000621_pt1 | contig 12980 bp, 10 predicted proteins | sample JV7_2_9_MG_FD_181719 | JGI IMG/M metagenome (GOLD analysis project Ga0255051, IMG submission 181719) | Seawater microbial communities from Jervis Inlet, British Columbia, Canada - JV7_2_9 | ecosystem: Environmental > Aquatic > Marine > Inlet | place: Canada: British Columbia | collected 2016-10-06
ATACTGGTTGTGAAAATGGTTATTGTAAACATCGAATGCATCAATTCAGATAAAAAGCAAATGCTGTTGATTGAAAATAGACTGTGGTTGTCTATTTGCGCGCTATCCAATGCAAAATTACTTAAGCACGATCCAGATAAAAAAGCAATCTTCGGAAGGTATTGACAACATCTGCCAGTAAAATACGGAGGAAAAATTATCGTTCTTGACCTATGGAAACAAATCACCTATAGCTTCAGGTTGGGTAGTTACCAACTCAAGAGGCGTTAAAACTTAAACACAAAGGATGCAAAAGGAGGGGAAAATGAAAAAATTATTTATACTCTGTCTAACCGTTTTGATGCTGTTTTCTTTTGGGGCAATAGCAGGTGCTAAAACTTTGAAACTGGGCCTGGATGCGGGTCCTGTATCGCAGGATCCACAGGTGCAGTTGTCGGGCGGAATGCTCCAGTTTTCACACTGGGTCTTTGACCCCCTCGTCCGCTATGCCCAGGATATGAGTTTTGAACCCCGTCTGGCCGTTAAGTGGGAGCGCCTGGATGCTCTGACCATGCGCTTTTATCTGCGAAAAGGCGTTAAATTCCATAGCGGCAACCCGTTTACGGCCAAAGACGTCAAATTTACATTTGATCGCTTTTTTAAGAGCCCGGATTTTAAAGGCCTCTTTACGCCGTTTGAAGGGTTATTTATCGTCGACGATCATACCTTGGATATCAAGACCAAGAAACCGTATGCGCTGCTGATAAACATGGCGACATATATCTTTCCTCTGGACAGCAAATTTTATACCGGCACCGATGATAAGGGACAGCCCAAAGATGCGGTTGTCAAAATTGGTCCTTCATTTGCCCTCCACAATTCATCTGGTACGGGTGCATACAAGGTTGTCGAATGGGAGCAGGGAGCCAAATATGTTTTTGAAAGATTTGCCGATTACTGGGATAAGGACTCCCCCGGCAATGTGGACAAGATAATCCTGACCCCGATCAAAGAGGATGCCACCCGCGTAGCGGCGCTTCTCTCCGGGGACATCGATTTTATTACCCCGGTACCGCCCCAGGATTTTCAGAGAATCCGCAAGGACTCCAAAGTCAAGATGGTGACCTATTCAGGGGGCCGGATTATCACCGTTCAGTTAAACCAGAAGCGACGTCCCGAGTTCAAGGATGTACGTGTACGGCAAGCAATTGTCCATGCCATCAACAATGTCGGTATTGCCAAAAAAATCATGAAAGGCACAGCCACTCCGGCCGGACAGCAGGGTCCCAAAGGGTATATGGGATACAACCCGGCGCTGGTTCCCCGCTATGACCTCAATAAGGCAAAGGCCCTGATGAAAGAGGCCGGGCTGGAAAACGGTTTTGAGGTAACCATGATCGGACCGAACAACCGATATGTAAACGATGAAAAGATTGCAGAGGCAGTGGTCTCCATGCTGGCCAAAATCAAAATCAAGGTCAACCTCAAGACCATGCCAAAGGCCCAGTACTGGGATGAATTTGATGCCCAGGCTGCCGATATGCAGGTGATCGGGTGGCATTCGGATACGGAAGATTCCGGTAATTTTACCGAATTTTTAGGGATGTGCCCGAACAAGGAGACCGGCTATGGCCAGTACAACAGTGGAAATTACTGCAACCCCAAGATCGACAAACTCACCATCGCCGCCCAGTCCGAAACCGATCTGAAAAAACGGACGGGAATCCTTCAGGAAATTGAAAAAACTCTATACGATGAGGCTTCCTTTGTTCCGTTTCACTGGCAGAACCACTCCTATGCCGGGAAAAATAAGGTTGGCATAAAGCATATCGTCAATACTATGAACTTTCCGTATTTAGGTGATCTGGTTTATAAGTAATAAAAAGATCAGATTGGTCGCTGAAAAAGAAAGACAAAAATGCGGACAGTACCTGAGTCAAAAGGGGCAGGCGGATGTTATTGAAAAGTAACGCGTCTGCCCCTAAATTATGACCCGCAGATCAGGCCTGAAATTTATCCATGTTTGCATTCATAATCCGACGTATTATTCAAGCCATTTTTGTAATGCTGGTGATCAGCCTAGTGGGGTTTTTGATCCAGCACAATATTGGCGACCCGGTGAGAGATCTGGTGGGGGAGCGGGTCACACCTGCCGAACGTGAGGTCATCCGTGATCAACTGGGCCTAAATGATCCTTTCTATGTTCAATATGCCCGCTTTGTAAAAAAGGCCAGCAAGGGTGATCTGGGGCTCTCATTTTTCTATAAAAAACCGGCTCTTGAAGTCATTGTATCCAAAGCGCCGGCGACCATTGAACTAGTCATTGTCACCGCCATTATCCTGATCATCATATCGATCCCAGCCGGCATTTATTCCGCCATTTATCCCAAAAGCTGGTTGTCCCGTATTATCATGGCATTCAGCACGGTAGGTGTGGCGATCCCTGTATTTCTAACCGCCATTGCTTTGATTTACCTTTTTGCCGTGGAATTGAACTGGCTGCCATCTTACGGGCGGGGTGAAACCGTTAACCTCTGGGGATGGGAAAGCGGATTTTTTACCTGGGATGGATTAAAGCACCTGGTTTTACCGAGCATATCCCTCTCATCGATCATGCTGCCCCTTTTTATCCGTCTGGTTCGTGCTGAAATGATGGAAGTTTTGGAAACCGAGTATATCAAGTTCGCCTGGGCCAAAGGACTTCATCGTCGGCGGGTCTGGTTTATTCATGCCTTTAAAAATACCCTGCTGCCGGTCATCACGGTGTTTGGTGTTCAGCTGGGAATTCTGTCTGCCTTTACCATTTTAACGGAAACCGTTTTTCAGTGGCAGGGAATGGGATTTATGTTTCTTGAAGCCGTGGACCGCTCGGATACATCCCTATTGGTCGCTTACCTGGTCGTGGTAGGGGCGATTTTTGTCAGCGTCAATACAGTGGTTGACATTGTATACGGATTCGTCAACCCCACAGTACGAATTGCAGGAACAAAATGAGAACCTGGGATCGATTCAAAAAATCCTATCTGCTCTATAGCTTTAAACGCGATCCCATCGCTATTTTAAGTTTTTCGGTCCTCTTTGTTTTGGTTATCATCAGTATTCTGGCTCCGGTTGTAACACCTTACAATACCTACGACACGTCAACCTATGATATCATGGATGGTGAAACCCCGCCGGCATGGATGGAGGGCGGGAGCAGGACGTTCATGCTGGGAACCGATATCCAGGGCAGAGATCTTTTGAGCACCATGATTTATGGCTTGCGAGTATCGCTTCTAATCGGAGTCGGTGCGGTGTTGTTTCAATCGTTCGTAGGCATCCTGATCGGTCTTTTATCCGGTTATTTAGGGGGAAAACTGGATTCGTTTTTGATGCGGCTCACCGATATCCAGTTTTCCATTCCCTACCTGATCGTTGCCATTTTCACCAGTGCCATTTTCAAGCTGGCTTTCGGCGTCGGGCGCTATGCAGAACTGGCTGTGCCGTTGTTGATCATTATTATTGGGGCAGCCCACTGGCCAATTTATGCAAGAACCGTTCGTGCTTCGGTACTGGGAGAAAAAAACAAGGAGTATGTTGAGGCAGCTCGGGTGATCGGCATCAGTCGATGGCAAATCATGTTTCACCATGTCTTACCCAACACCCTCACCCCGGTTCTGGTCATATCCACCATCCAGGTGGCTGAAAATGTTATGAGCGAGGCAGCCCTTTCGTTTTTGGGTTTGGGCATGCCGATTACCAAACCATCTTTGGGATCTCTCATTCGCTCTGGTTTTGAATATATCTTCAGCGGGTCATGGTGGATTACTTTCTTCCCCGGGGTTCTCTTGATCATTTTTATACTGGTTATACTGCTTTTGGGTGACTGGTTGAGGGATGTATTAAACCCTAAACTTTACAAGGGGTGAATAGGTTTGCAAACTTTCATCTTATTTAAATTAGATAATCATCATGAACCATCTGCTGGAAGTTAAAGACCTGGAAGTTAAATTTGCACTAAGATCCGGTGAGTTGACAGCCATCGATGGTGTCAGTTTTACGCTTGATAAAGGAGAAAGACTAGGCATCGTAGGTGAGAGTGGCGCTGGAAAATCGGTAACCGGTTTTGCGATCATCAACCTCTTGAGCAGGCCCGGATATATCTCCGCAGGAAAAATATTATTCGAAGGACAAGAATTACATCGCCTTTCCGAAGAAGAAATTCGAAAAATTCGCGGAGACCGGATCAGTATGATTTTTCAGGACCCGATGATGACCCTGAATCCGGTTTTGACCATCAGCACCCAGATGGTCGAGACTGTGCTTGCCCATCGAAACGTGAGCAAAGCGGATGCGCTGGACCTTTCCCTTGAAAATCTAAAAAAGGTTTATATCCCATCCCCTGAAAAAAGACTATCTCAGTATCCACATGAATGTTCTGGTGGGATGCGACAACGGATTATCGTCGCCATTGCTCTTTTGACAAACCCATCCCTGATCATAGCCGACGAGCCCTCCACCGCCCTTGATGTGACCATACAAGCAGGAATCATGGATCTTCTGTTGGAACTGTGCGAAACCGAAGATATGAGCCTGATCCTGATTACCCATGATTTGGCTGTAGTTTCACAGGTAACGGAGAAAATTGCAGTCATGTACGCGGGGAAAATCGTTGAAGCCGGCTCGACTGAAACGATCATCCGCGATCCAAAACACCCTTACACACAAGGACTGATAAAAGCATTGCCCGGCAGTCTGCAGCCCGGATCGCGCTTAAACCAGATTCCCGGAATGATGCCGACATTAACAGATATCCCCCTGGGATGTGCTTTTCACCCCCGTTGTACGATCAATGCTACCGTATGTCAGATGGAAACACCGGCATTGATCAGTGTGGATGACCATGATCAGATGACGGCGTGTCACATGGTAAAATGAACGGTCCTCTAATTTTGATGAAACAGCTTCATGGAAAAAATCACAAACAGCATATTAACGGTAAAAAACCTGATAAAGCATTTTGATATATCAGGTGGTTTGCTGGACCAGCTTAAAGTCGAAAAAAGGCGTTTCATTCGCAAACGGACAACTGTTAAAGCATTAAACGGTGTCAGTTTTTCGATCATGCCGCGTGAAACCTTAGGCATTGTCGGTGAAAGCGGTTGCGGCAAATCGACCCTGGCGCGGGCTGTGCTCGGGTTGTATCCCCCAAACAGCGGTGAAATACACTACCAGAATAACCGAATCGACAATCTGACGCCACAAAAGATGCTGTCTTACCGAAAAAAAATGCAAATGATCTTTCAGGATCCCTACGCCTCCCTGAACCCACGAATGACCGTAAAAAAAACATTGGAGGAACCGGTCTATTTTCACAATGCATCCATCACGTCCCGGGAGGTTAAGGACAAGGTAGCAGAGGTAATGCAGCAGGTGGGTGTGGATCCCAAATGGGCGGGTCGATATCCTCATGAATTTTCAGGTGGCCAGAGACAGCGGATTAGTATTGCCCGGGCCTTGATGGTAGATCCCGAATTCGTCGTGGCTGATGAGCCGGTTTCAGCCTTGGACGTTTCCATCCAAGCACAAATTCTCAACCTGCTCATGGAAGCCCAGGAAGATCGAGGTCTGACCTATATGTTTATCACCCACGATCTTTCGGTTGTAAAACATATCAGCTCGTGGGTCGCGGTTATGTATCTCGGCACAATCTGCGAATTGGTTTCGACGAAAACACTGTTCGAATCACCACGGCACCCTTATACACAGGCCCTGTTGAGTGCCATTCCGGAGCTCGGACGAAAAAAACCAAAGCATATTAAACTAAAAGGGGAGGTTCCCACCCCCATAGACCTGCCAACTGGCTGCATTTTCCACGGCCGCTGTCTCTATGTTAATAACCGCTGTACGCATGAAATCCCACAGCTTATTCAATTGGATTCCGGAACCCGAGTTGCCTGTCACGGGGTCGAAGAAGAAAGGATATAGAAGTCCCGGTGTTGCAAGAAATTTTATGGTTTATTGCTATCTAATTTTCCGGAATGGAGAATGAACAATGAGTGAGTATGTAGGAGCCCTGGACCAGGGCACAACCAGTAACCGGTTTATCATTTTTGACCATAACGGCCAAATCGTCGGTGTCGATCAGAAAGAACACAAGCAAATATTCCAACAGCCGGGATGGGTAGAACACAATCCGGTTGAAATCTGGCAAAATACCCAGGATGTAATTCGCGGTGCACTGGCAAAGGCAGGTCTATCCGGATCGGATCTTGCTGCCGTCGGTATAACAAACCAGCGGGAAACCACTATGATCTGGGACAAAAATACCGGCAAACCTTTCACCAATGCCATTGTGTGGCAGTGCACCCGCACAGATGAAATCTGTAAAAAATTAATGCTCGACCAGGGACAAAACCGTTTTCGGGATAGAACCGGTCTCCCCATCGCTACGTATTTTTCAGGTCCGAAGATCAAATGGATTCTGGACAACATTCCGGAGGCCCGGGCAACGGCTGATAAGGGCAAAGCCCTTTTCGGAACCATGGAAACCTGGATCATCTGGTGGTTGACAGGCGGCCCAAACGGTGGATCCCACGTCACTGATGTAACCAATGCTAGCCGGACCATGCTCATGGATCTAAGTGCCCTTCAATGGGACGAAGAGATCCTGCGAATCATGGGAATTCCGCAACAGATTCTTCCTCGAATTGTGCCGTCCAGCGATATCCGAACATGGGGCACAACCCTAAAGGATAGCCCCTTTGGCGCCAGGGTTCCGGTTTGCGGCGCTCTCGGTGATCAGCAGGCTGCATTGGTGGGGCAAACCTGTTTTAATACCGGCGAAGCGAAAAACACATACGGAACAGGGTGTTTTCTCCTGCTGAATACCGGCACCAAACAAACGCCTTCCCGCCACGGACTCCTCACCACTTTAGGTTATCAGATCAACGACCAGCCCCCGGTTTACTGTCTGGAAGGATCCATCGCGATTACGGGCGCCTTGGTACAGTGGTTACGGGACAATCTCAATCTGATTTCCGCTGCTGAGGAAATAGAGAATCTGGCCATGACTGTCGAGGACAATGGAGGCGCTTATTTCGTCCCGGCTTTTTCCGGTCTTTTCGCACCATACTGGCGCTCTGATGCCCGGGGCGTCATCGCGGGATTAACCCGCTTTGTTAACAAAGGCCACATTGCCCGTGCTGTCCTGGAATCCACCGCCTATCAAACACGCGATATTGTGGAAGCAATGAACAAGGACTCCGGTGTTGAGTTGAGTACGCTCAAAGTCGATGGGGGAATGGTGGCCAATGAACTCCTGATGCAATTTCAATCCGATATCCTCAATGTGCCGGTTATAAGACCATCGGTTTCGGAAACCACTGCCCTGGGCGCTGCCTATGCAGCGGGATTGGCAGTCGGATTCTGGACCGACCTTGAAGAATTACGGCAAAACTGGGCTGTTGATAGGACCTGGCATCCGGCCATGTCGTCAAAGGTTAGAGAAAAACACTGCCTGGAATGGGAAAAAGCCGTGGATAGAACTTTCAATTGGGTTGAATAACCAGATTCCCTTCTCTTCGGTTTACAAAAAAATCCGCTTCCCGTCATCTGTCTCCTGCCAAAGTGGTGCCCGAAATCCAGACCCCACTTTGAAAAATCGTCATCTACGCGCAGAATAAAAACCTCCAATTGACAACAGACAGCCACATCGTTTAAATAGAGTGACATTGAAAAGAAATAAAATCATGGTTACGAGTTTTTCAATACTTATTTTGAGCAACATTTTGTCATTTTGGAAAACCGCCTGATATGAGCGAAGTGCCTATAAATTGTCACTGTTTGAGAGCATTTGCCCGAGTTTGACAATTATAAATTACATGAAACCGATTTGAGTCGGGGAAAAAATGGAATCTGTCGAAACAATCATCGCAAAGGCCTTTTCCGCAGGCCAGCAGACCTTGTCCGAGTATGACAGCAAAAGGGTTCTGGCCGAGTACGGAATTCCTACAACACAGGAAACTGTGGTGGAAACGCTGACAGAGGCCGAAGATGCTGCTGAGCGGATCGGTTACCCGGTAGTTTTAAAGGTCTGTGCAGCCGAAGTGGCTCACAAAACAGAGCAGCGACTAATTGAATTTGGAATCAATGATAAGTCTAAACTCAAACAAGCATATAAACGACTGTCCTTTAAAGCCCGGGATTTGGAAGGTAAAATTCTGGTCCAGGAAATGGTTAGGGGTTCTCGTGAACTGGTAATCGGCATGACCCGGGACCCCCACCTAGGCCCTTGCGTGATGTTCGGCCTGGGCGGTATCTTCACTGAAGCCCTGGCAGATGTGTCATTTCGGGTGGTGCCATTAACTGATCGGGATGTGCGAGAAATGACTGGCGAAATCAGAGGTAGTAAATTATTAAAAAGTATTCGTGGCCTGAAAGCTATTGATATGGGAATGCTCGGCCGTTGTCTGAAGACTTTGGGACAGATCGGTCTTGAGCATCCGGCGATCCGGGAACTCGACGTTAATCCATTGATCATTCGGAATGGACAGCCGGTAGCGGTTGATGCCTTAGTGGTTTTGGAAAAACCGCAACCTGAGGAAAAAGAATCTGAAATGATTACGGGTGGCCTGGCGAACTTCTTCGAACCGGAAAACGTTGCCGTTATCGGAGCTTCGAGCACTCCCCACAAAGCGGGCAACGATGTAGTTCAAAACATTCTGGCTAATGAGTTTGGCGGCAACCTGTATCTGGTGAATCCCAAAGGCGGTGAAATCCTGGAACGCAAGGTCTATGCTTCAATCCAGGATTTGCCGGACAACATTGATCTGGCCATCATTATCCTACCGGCGGCAATCACCCCTCAGGCAATCAGAGATTGTTCCGCCAAAGGTATCAAGGCTGTAGTGCTAGCGGCCGGGGGGTTTTCCGAAGTCGACGAACAGGGTGAAGCTCTTCAAAAGGACACAATAAAAGCGATTCGGGATACAGGCGTCAGGGTCATTGGACCCAATACATCCGGGCATACATCTACCCCTCACAAGTTTACTTCCAGCTTTTTCCCCCTTGGGAAAATACCCCGTGGTAATGTATCCTATATCGCTCAAACCGGGAATTTTGCCACCCATACCATGCGCTACATCGAGTCCGGTGAACACTTTGGGGTCGCCAGGGTGGTAGGCATGGGCAACAAGCTGGATGTAGAAGAAAGCGAGTTGCTTGAGTATTACGCCCAGGATCCGGAAACCAAGGCCATCTTTATGTATCTGGAAAGCTTTAAAAAACCACGGCGCTTTCTGAAAGTGGCCAGTGAGGTAACCCGATCCAAACCGGTGATTCTTCTCAAAAGTGGGGCCACTGCCGAAGGCGCCAATGCCGCTGTGGCACACACAGCAGCCCTGGCATCAGACGACCGCATTATCGATGGCGCCTTGAAACAGGCTGGTGTGGTCAGAGTCCTTGATTACTCTCATCTTTTCCTGGCTGCCAAAGCAATTTCAGCCATGCCATTGCCCAGGGGAAATAGGGTGAGCTTTCTGGCGCCATCCGGGGCCATGCTGGTTTGCATGACGGATCTCTGCCGCCGGCGGTGGGGGTTGCAGGTACCTGAGTTGGAAGAAAAAACCAGGCAATACCTTCAGAAGATCAGCCCACCCTATATCCGCATGCGAAACCCGGTGGACATCTGGCCAACCGCCATTGTCAATGGTGTGGAGTTTGGCTACCGGGAGGGCACCGAGGCGGTGCTGAAAGACGCCAACATCGATGCCGCTGTAATGATATTGATGCTCACCGACGAAACCGGTGTACCGCCCTTAGATTTTATCGTTGATCTGGCTCAACGCTACCCGGAAAAACCACTGTACGTCACCTTCTCGGCCCAAAAGAAACACATGGACGCCGCCAAAGCATTTCTGGAGCCAAAGGGGGTGCCAACCTTCCCGCTTATCGAAGAGCCATTTGAGGTATTGAGTATCCTTGCCCGTTGCCGACAATCCATGGAACGACTGCAATAGCCATCGAATGCACAGTTTTATTTCATACTTTCGCAAGAGCAAGTAAACTGAACGTTTATTCCTATTCTTCACTATGCAACTTTCTTTAAGAATCCCAGAATGTAGCGGTTGGATTAATTGATGGGTTAGTAAAAAGCCCAATTTTGTTTGCTCCGCAACTATTTTCGGGCTTCATGAAATGCTTCGCTAAATTGTAAGAACTCGGGCTAACGCCCTCAAACAACTTACAATTTTTTTAACGCTTACCATTTCATTCTGCAATCTCCGAAAATCCTCGATGTCGCTCACAAAAGACTTTTTACGAGATTGTCAAATTTAATTAAAAAAATTCTTGACAGACAATTTATTTTATATTATTTTAGTTATAACTTAAATACTTAATTTCTTGAGAAACAAACAATGAACTTAGAACCTATTGAAATGTTCAAAGCTTTGGCTGTTGAAACGAGGGTAAAAATAATCGAGCTTTTAAAATCAGAGGGTCCACTTGGCGCAAAAAAAATTGCTGAATGGATTGGTATAACACCTGCGGCTGTATCACAGCATTTGAAAATATTAAAGCAGGCAGGATTTGTTCGGAGTGAAAGAAATGGATACTGGATACCATATTCGATAGATGAAAATGCCTTAGAGAATTGTCGAGTGGTGTTGACCGAAATTTGTTCTTGCGGGTGCAAGGGAACCGGAAAATTTAGGGAAAAAGAATTAAGTGATTCAAGTTTAGGGTCTCTGATAAAATATGAAAGAGAATTAAAGAGTGAGCTCAGAAATGTTCGAACTAGAATCAAAGAAATAGGACCTCAAAGCAAATAGGCAAATTTTTTTGACTAAAATTTAGTGTTGCTTAATCGCTTAAGTGCAAAAGGAGGTGATAAAAATGGCAGATAAAAAAAAGGATTGTGACTGTGGTTGCATTACGCCGAAAAAAGACCGTGAAGAGCCAGCAAAAGACAAAAAGAAAACCAAGAAGACCAAATAATACATGGATAACTTAGCAGTACCTAAGCAGGCAGAGGGTAAAGCCGATACACTCTGCCTACTTTTTCGAATATGTCGACTATGAAGGAGAATTAAAATGACGCCGATGATGACCATGCAACAAATAATTGAATTACCTGAAGAGTATGAGGAAACAAGGAGGCTGGCAGAGAAAATAGCCAAAGAGCGCATTTCACCTGGTGCCTCTGAACGCGATCTAAACCGAACCTTCCCCTGGGATACCATTCGCATTTTGGCGGAAGCTGGCCTTCTGGGACTGGTTGTCTCCAGAGATCATGGCGGTTTTGGAGGCGGACGCGTTTGTTTCGCCTCTGTAGTGGAAGAAATATCGAAGGCATGCGCTTCAACCGCCCTCATTTTAGTCTCAAATGCGATAGTGACAAAGGCAATTGAAATCGATAGTGGTGAGGCCGTGGCAAAAAAATGGCTGCCGGAAATGCTGAAGGGTCAATCCCTTGGGGCAATCGCCGTTTCTGAACCGGACTGTGGCAGCAATTCAGGAGCCATCACCACTCGAGCGAAAAAAGATGGCGATTACTATGTCGTGAACGGTTCAAAGTTCTTCATCACATCTGCTGGAGAAGCTAATCTCTATTTGGTTCTCGTTAGGACTGATCCCGAAAAGGGTCCGCAGGGGATGAGCACTATCCTTATTGAAAAGGACACTCCTGGTCTTTCCTTCGGTAACCCAGAAGACAAAATGGGACTGACAAGCACTTCCACTAGAGAAATGTCCTTCAGCGATTGCCGGGTGCCTGTCAGAAACCTCGTAGGCAAAGAAGGTGAAGGCATTCAAGTTATCGGTAAAGCGCTTGTTGGTTGGGGCTTCTTCGGAGCGGCCGCTATATCGGTGGGTATAGCTAAAACGGCTGCGGATATTGCAGTCAGACATGCCAAAGAGCGGACGATTGCCGGGCAGCCCATTGCCGTTCACCAGGCAGTTCAATTTATGATAACGGATATAATTCTTGGACGAGAAGCGGCGGAATCTTTACTCATGGTATGTGCAACCAAAGCAGATTCATCACCGGATGTGGCTGCTATTAATGGAATCAAGGCGAAGCTGTTCGCATCCGAAATGGCTGTTAATGTCACTGACAAGGCGATCCAGGTTCTTGGGGGCCATGGCTACTGCCGTGACTATGTCGTTGAACGTCTCTTTCGAGATGCCCGAGGATTGATGGTTCATTTCAAGACATCCGAGTGGCTCCGACAAGATATCGCAAAGGCAGCTTTGGGATTGTGAAGTTATTTCCAATCAAAGGCGAATCATGACAAGCGATGTAAAAATGTAAAGGAATATAACAAAAAATAAGATCCGTTGCTGATCCTTTTCATTCTAAAAATCTCGGTGGTAAATCAAAGTCTGTTTTGATATTCAGATCTCTGAGTACCATGAATGTAGCAGCACCATGGGTCAGCAGTTTGCCGGCTTCGTCCCTAATGGATGCTACGCCGATGCCTATAGTTTTGCCTATGTTTATACTCTTGCCTTTTGCGAAAAGTAAGCCATTGGAGGCCGAACCGAGATAGTTGAGTTTCAGATCGATGGTTACCATCTTAGCGTTGTCATCGAGCTGGGTGAAAACTGCCCAGTATGCGGCGGCATCCACCATGGCGGCATACACACCGCCATGCACCATGCCGTAAGGCTGCAAATGGTTTTTCTGGACAGCTAGCTGCATCAAACAATATCCCCGGTCGACCTCCTTTATCTCCATCGAGGTGTGCGCATAGTAGGGGCTTTTATTTACACTATCGGCGATTGCCGCGAGAAAAACCGGATTGAGTTTTTTCATATTTTACCTATTTTAGCGAATAATTTCCACAAATCGTATAGCGCCTTTGTTAAAATGCGCTTCCGGATGAATTTCTATAACTTGAAAATCAAGCCCTTTGGTTTTAACAAATTTTAGGTCTGTATTTTTTCTTAAATCATATCCACATTCGTTACAAAACTTCGCCCCTTCACGATTATCAAATTGGCACTCCGGGTATTTCATT
>Ga0255051_10000623_pt1 | contig 12953 bp, 9 predicted proteins | sample JV7_2_9_MG_FD_181719 | JGI IMG/M metagenome (GOLD analysis project Ga0255051, IMG submission 181719) | Seawater microbial communities from Jervis Inlet, British Columbia, Canada - JV7_2_9 | ecosystem: Environmental > Aquatic > Marine > Inlet | place: Canada: British Columbia | collected 2016-10-06
CAAGCAGCTGGTAAGCGGTCTGTTCGAATCGTAACAGCACAGGAAATTTTATGAGTCCATCTCCACCCAATGGCGGCCAGGTTCGCTGTTATGTCATACCAATCGGCGGCGCCGAAGAGCGCACCGGATCGATGCGCGTACTGAGACGATTCACCAAACTTTGCGGCGGCCGCAGGGCGCGTATTGTCATCATCCCGACCGCTTCCAACCTGCCCGATACCGGCGATCGTTACATCGAAATCTTCAACAAGATCGGCGTCGTCGACGCGGTTTCATTACCGATTAGCGAACGCGCCGATGCCGATCGCGCCGAATACATCGAAAAACTCGACAGCGCAACCGGCATATTCATCACCGGGGGCAATCAATTACGCCTGTCGACGATACTGGGCGGCACCCTGATGGCGCAGAAGGTGCGTCGCCTGAACGCCGCCGGTGTGCACGTTGCCGGCACCTCAGCCGGCGCCGCTATCATGCCCGAACACATGATCGCTGGCGGTTCCATGGGACTGTCACCGCAGGCGGACGGTGTCAACCTGGCGCCGGGACTGGGACTGACCAACGCGATCATCATCGACCAGCACTTCAGCCAGCGCGACCGGCTCGGACGCCTGTTGACCGCGGTTTCCTACAATCCATTCATGTTGGGCGTCGGCATCGACGAGGATACAGCGATCTTCATCGCGCCCGACCGGGTATTCGAAGTCGAGGGCAGCGGTTCGGTCACCATTATCGACCCGGAACATCTGAGTTATTCATCGATGGACCGCGCCAAGAAGAACGAATCCCTCAGCCTGCTCGATCTGAAACTCCACATTCTCTCGAAGGGTTGTCATTTCGACATACACGAACGCAAGCCCTATCCACCGAAAAAAAGAGGCCGTAAATGAAAATCACCGCAACCAATGTCTACGTAGGTCCGAGCATTTACGCTAATTTTCCGGTCATTCGCATGGTCCTCGATATTGGCGTACTGGTCGACTGGCCTTCGGTCAAATGTGGCCGTGAATTTATCGACGGCCTGCAGCAGGCGCTACCTACGCTCGCCGAACACGGCTGTTCCTACCGTACCGCGGGCGGCTTTATTCGCCGCCTGACCGAAGACGAAGGCACCTGGATGGGCCACATCATGGAGCACGTCGCACTCGAGATTCAGAACATCGCGGGTTCGGGTGTCTCCTTCGGGCGCACCCGCACGACCGGCGAAAAAGGCATGTACAACATGATATACGCCTACAAGCAACGCGATGCGGGCATCGAGGCCGGTCACCTGGCCTTGCGCCTGTTGATGCACCTGTTGCCCGAGCACCTGCAACAGCAGATCGATTGCCCCATCGACCCGGAATTTGATTTCGAAGCAGAGCTCGAAGCTTTCGTACGCCGCGCACAGCGCCGCGAATTCGGCCCCAGCACGCAGTCACTGGTCGATGCCGCGGTGGAGCGCAACATACCCTGGTTGCGTCTCAATGAATACAGCCTGGTGCAGTTCGGACACGGCAAGTACCAGAAACGCATCCAGGCGACCGTCACCAGCGACACCGGCACCATCGCGACCTCGCTCGCGAGCGACAAGGAAGGTACCCACAGCCTGCTGCGCGACATGGGCCTGCCGGTACCCAAGCAATCCATGTTCAGCAGCGAAGACGATGCGGTTTACAACGTCAATCGCATGGGTTACCCGGTCGTCATCAAACCGCTGGACGCCAATCACGGGCGCGGCATCAGCATCAACCTGACGACCGAAGACGAGGTTCGCGAAGCTTTCCACATCGCCAGGGCGCAGAGTCGTTCGCGCCACGTCATCGCCGAGAGTTTCATCAGCGGATACGATCATCGCATGCTGGTGGTCAACGACGAGCTGGTCGCGGTCGCCAAGCGCGTACCGGGGCACGTGGTCGGCGACGGAAAGTCGACGATTGCGCAACTGGTGGAAATCGTCAACTCGGACCCGCGCCGCGGTATCGGCCACGAAAAGGTTTTGACGCGACTCGAACTCGACGGGCAGGCAACAACCCTGATGAAGGCGGCTGACTACGACGAAACCTCCGTGCTTGAAAAGGACCAGGTCTTTTTCCTGCGCGCGACCGCGAACCTGTCGACCGGCGGCACCTCCATCGATTTGACCGATGTCGTGCACCCCGATAACCGTGAAATGGCGATTCGCGCGGTCCGCGCGGTCGGACTCGATATCGGCGGGGTCGATTTTATTACCGATGACATTACCTCTTCCTACAAGGACGTCGGCGGCGCCATCGTCGAAGTCAACGCCGGTCCCGGTTTCCGTATGCATGTCGCGCCGAGCGAAGGTCAACCGCGCGACGTTTCCGGCAAGGTGCTCGACATGCTCTACCCGCCGGGGACGCCAAGCCGCATTCCGGTCGCGGCGATCACCGGCACCAACGGCAAGACCACCACGACGCGGATGCTGACGCATATCATGAAAACCAGCGGGCACATCGTCGGCATGACATCGACCGGCGGCATCCAGGTCGATGGCCGCGTCACCGTCAAGGGCGATATGACCGGACCCCAGTCCGCCAAGATCGTACTGCGCGATCCGACTATCGATTTCGCGGTCCTGGAAACGGCGCGCGGCGGCATCTTGCGCGCTGGTCTGGGTTACAGCGAATGCGACGTCGCCGCCTGTATCAATATTTCCGCGGATCACATGGGACTCGGCGGTATCGAAACGCTGGCACAGCTGGCGCGAGTCAAGGAAACCGTGATGCGCATCGCCAATGACACCGCGGTTCTCAATGCCGACGACAAGCTTTGCCTCAAAATGGCGGACAATACGCGCGCACGCCACCTTTGCTACGTGACCATGGATCCGACTCACGGGCTGGTACGCGAGCACATCCGCGCCAATGGCCGCGCCGTGGTGCTGGAAAAAGGTATCAATGGCGACATGATTACGATTTACGACAACGGCGCCCATATCCCGTTGCTGTGGACGCACCTGATTCCGGCGACGATCGAGGGCAAGGCGATCCACAACGTGCAAAACGCGATGTTCGCGGCCGCCATGGCATACAGCTTCGGCAAGGACCTCGACGATATACGCAACGGCCTGCGCACCTTCGATACCTCTTTTTTCCAGAGCCCGGGACGCACCAACGTCTACAACGAACACCCGTTCAAGGTCATACTCGACTACGCCCACAACCCGGCCGGTTTCGCCGCCATGGCCGATCTGGCCGATCGTCTCGAACCGACCGGTCGGCGCAGCATCGTATTTTCCGCTCCGGGCGATCGCCGCGACGAAGATATCCGCGAATCGGTGCAGGCCTGTTTGCCGCAGTTTACGCACTTCATCTGCAAGGCTGACATCAACCGCCGCGGCCGTGGCCACGATGAACTACCGCAGCTGGTGCGCAAGTACCTGCTCGAACTTGGCGTCGATGAAGACAACATCAGCGTCATCCCCGAGGAAGAAGCCGCCGTCGACCACGCGCTCGAAGCCGCCGAGGAAGGTGACCTGCTGGTGATCACCGCGGACGACCTGACCCGTACCTGGAAGCAGATCATCAATTTCAATACCGACAAGATGGATACCAAGGCCACGATTCCCGGCACCAAGGTGTTCGTGCCGGAGAAAGCAAAGCGCTTTGTGCTCGACCAGGATGAAGAACTCATCATCGATGAGCGCGGTGTTCGTCTCGCCAGCAGTGAACCCGAAGATGCCGATTAAATTGCCGACCAGTTTGACGATCGGGGCGCGCCCCTGTGGGGTTACAGGCCGATGGATATCCCCGAGCTGGAATCCGATCAACTAGTTGTCGATAGCTGTCGGCGACTGACCGGTCCTTCACTGGTTTGGAGCGAGACTGGTGCGATTCTCGACCTGCTGGTCGCCGATATGGAACTGCAGCGAGTACTCGACTGCTGGCATCGGCAGCTCGAAAACCTGCTCCTCGAGATAAACTGGGTCGAGCCCAGGTTTACCCATCGTCGTTTCGAAAACGGTTACAACCTGTTGCTGGCGGCGCCCATCGACCAGCTCTATAGCGCGGTGCTGGTGCTGGAAACCACCTGGTACTTCTGTGCCTGTGAATTACTCGAACTCAAGGTCGAATCCCGCGAACAGTTGCTCGATGACATCCGCCTGCAAATGCAGCAGGAAAAGAACCCGGCCCTGATCGAAATGGAAGCTGCCGCCGCGGAACATGGCGTCGATTGCCTCGTAGACGATGAAACCATCAGCCTCGGCCTCGGCGCCGGTAGCCGCAGTTATCCCGTCGAAGCGATCCCGTCAGCGGGGCAACTCGACTGGGACTCGATTCACGATATCCCGGTCGCCCTGATCACCGGCACCAACGGTAAATCGACCAGCGTTCGCCTGCTCGACGGCATCGCGCGCGCGGCGGGTCACGTATCGGGTGTCACCTCGACCGATTTCGTGCGCGTCGGCGACGACGTACTCGACCAGGGTGATTACTCGGGCCCCGGCGGCGCCCGCCTGCTGCTACGTGACCCGCGCCTCGAAGTCGGTTTTCTCGAGGTTGCCCGCGGCGGCATACTGAGGCGCGGGTTGCCATTGCGACGCGCCCAGGTTGCGCTGGTAACCAACATTGCCAGTGATCATCTCGGCGAGTACGGTGTCAATACGCTCGCCGCGTTGACCGAGACCAAGTTTGCGGTGCGCAGTACACTGGCTGACGACGGCATACTGGTGGCCAACGCCGATGACGCTGAAACGGTCAAATACCTGGCGCAAAAATCGCAGCACAAGCTGTGCTGGTTCAGCCTCGATAAATCGAATCAGCAAGTTCAACGACAAATCAGCCTGCGGCAATGCTGTTGTTTCAGCGATCAGGCCCGGCTGGTTTATTTCGATGGCTACAGTTTTGTCGATATTTGCGCGATCGACGAAGTACCGATGACGTTGAACGGCGCCGCCACGCACAACGTACACAATGCGCTCGGCGCCATTGGCGTGGCCACTGCGATGGGCTATAACGCGGCGCAGATCAGCGCCGGGTTACACCGCTTCCACAGCGACGAAAACGATAATCCCGGTCGAATGAATCACTTCACGCTGAGCAACTCGGTACAGGTCATAGTCGATTTCGCACACAATGCGCACGGTGTCTGCGCTATCGTCGATACCGTCGGACGCATGCAGGCGAGGCATAAATGGGCGTTGTTCGGCTCGGCCGGCGACCGTTCGGATGAAGACATCAGGGCAATGGCGCGGGCACTGTGTTCAATCAACCCGGATCATGTCGTCATAACCGAGATCGAGTCTTACCTGCGCGGCCGAAGTCTCGGCGAAGTCAGTCTGATCATAAAACAGGTTTGCCTGCAAAACGGCCTCGGCGAAGCGAATATCCATTTGCTCGGCTCTCCGTTGGCGGGTGTCGAGTATGCGCTGGAACGCATGCAGGCGCGGGACCTGGGGTTATTTCTTATCCTTTCTGAACGGGACCAGGTTATCGACTACATCAAGTCGCAATGAGTCACCGGCATCGGACTCGTGATCGCGGGATACGAGCGCCGAAATTTCATCCGCGGTAATCGGCTTGCAGTGTAAAAATCCCTGCACCATATCGCACTTGAGTTTCGCCAGCAGGGTGTTTTGCAGGGTCGTTTCCACACCCTCGGCTATGGTCACCAGGTCGAGTCCGTGGGCCAGCGCGATGATGGCTTCGACCAGGCGACAGTGGCTCGGGCCCCGGTCGATATCGTGGATAAAGGAGCGGTCTATCTTCAGGGTGCTGACCGGGAACTCGCGCAGGTAGTTCAGGGCCGAGTAACCCGTGCCAAAATCGTCTACCGCCAGGCGAACGCCCATTTCCCGAAGCTCCGCCAGTACGTCGCGGGTGCGCGTATCGTCATCCATCAGCAGGGACTCGGTTATTTCGAGCAGCAGCCTGTCCGCGGGGAACCCGGTTTCGTTCAGAATAGCCTGTAACTGTTTCCTGTCGAAACCACCCTTGAACTGGCGCATCGAAATATTGACCGAGAGATAAAAGCCGGGATCGACATTTTGCTCGAGCCAGCCCAGGGCCTCTCTGCAGGCACGCCGTAGCACCCACAGACCGAGGTCTTCGATCAGTCCGGTTTCTTCCGCGACCGAGATAAATTCGGCCGGCAAAATCATGCCTTTTTGCGGATGTTGCCAACGCAGCAAGGCTTCGACACCAATCAGGGAATGCTCATGCGTGGTATAAATCGGTTGAAAATGTACATCGAGCTCGCCCTGGCTCAGTGCCCTGCGCATATCCTTGTCCAGTTCCATAAAGTGGCGCGCCCGCTCGGTCATTTGCGAGGTGAAAAAACGGAAGGTATTGCGGCCCCGTTCCTTGGCCTCGTACATCGCCATGTCCGCATTCTTGAGCAGCGTGTTCGCGTCGCTGCCATCGTCCGGACTTATCGTGATTCCGATACTGGCGCTGGCATAGACTTCGTGATTCTCGAGCATGTACGGCCGCGCAAGCTGTCCGAGAATATTCTTGGCGATTATGGAAGCATGGATATCATCGGTGACATTGGTCAAAAGGACCGTGAATTCGTCGCCCCCAAGGCGCGAGACAACGTCGGTTTCGCGAGTCGCCTGCTTGATCCTGACGGCGACCTGCTTGATTAATTCGTCGCCGTAATCATGCCCGAGGGTATCGTTAATCGTCTTGAAACGATCGAGGTCGATGAATAACAACGCCGTCAAACCGTTATTACGGCGATCCCGGGTTATCGCCTCACCCAGGTGCTCAACGAAATTCGCGCGGTTCGGCAAGCGTGTCAACGAGTCGTAGTTGGCCCGGTAGCGGATCTGCTCTTCGCTCGACTTCAACGCCACGACGATACTCTGCAAGCGCAATCCCTGCAGTATCAGGCCGATGCTCATCAGCGAAAGCGCGGCCAGGGTAGCGATCATGATGGTGCGAAAAATCTCGATTCGCTGTGCCTGCGCGGTCAACACGTTAAGCGCCTTTAGCGCAACCTCCTTCAACAGTAGTTCGGATTCCTGATGCGCCTGTTTGCTGCGTTCATGGGCAAGTCTCAGGGTATGGCCGGAGGTCGGCTCGAAGTTGGATATGCCATCGGTCAACCAGGTCTTGATATCAAAAACGGCAGGATTGATCTTGGCGTGTATCGCCGATACACCCAGCAAATCGTTGAAACGATAGCGATCGCTCATGTCTTCCAGGTGTTGTTCGACCGCATCGGTTTGCCTGAGCACTACGCCGAAGGCCGTTAAGCTCTTGTTCGCTCGCGCGAACTCGATATCCTGTACCAGCCGACCCATTTCGTAAACCAGCACACGAATATCACGCTCCTGTTTTGACAGCGTGATCGGCATCGCATTTTCAATTTCCAGCAGGGTTTTCTGGACATAGAAAATAACCCCACTGGTAGTAGCCAAAAGCAGTAGCATCAGCGAGATCGATACGACGCGACGGCTCGATAGCCTGTCACCGAACGATTTCATCGCCTTGGGGAAGAAGTACTTCATGAAACGGCGGTTAGATCCTTACTCCGACGCTATACCGATTTCGGTATAGAAGCGTCTGGAACCCGGATGCAGCGGCACGGAGATCCCTTCGAGGGCAGTTGCCAGGGAAATGTGCTTGCCCTTGGCGTGACCGTTATCAAGCAGCTTGCGCGAGTTCTGGTGCCACAATGAACGGGTAATCTGGTAAACCATCTCGTCGTCCACCGACGAAGAGACCAGCCACTGGGCGCCGACACTGACCGTTTTGACTTGCGCAACGCCTTTGTAAGTATCCTGCGGGATATTATCGTGTGCAAAGAAGCGGTACTTGGCAATCAGGTGCGCCGCTTCGGGGCCATCGATGGGCAACAACACGATATCGGTGTCCCTGGCCAACTCCGATATTGCCCTGGCGGGATAACCGGCGACGACAAAAAATGCATCCAGCTGGTTGGCTCGAACGCGCTTGATCGCCAGGCTCGGTTTCATGTACTCGAGTTCCAGGTCATCGCTGGTAATACCATATTCATCGAGTACCAGTTGCGCATCGATCAAGGTCCCCGAACCGGGTTCGTCGATCGACACGCGTTTACCGATCAGATCTCTCACCTGTTTGATACCGGCGTCCTTGCGCGCGACGATGTGGATACTTTCGGGATACAGGCTGGCGATGGCGCGCAACTCACGTTTCGGTGGGTCGCCATCGAAGGTGCCGGTTCCGGTATAGGCCCAGTAAGCGATATCGGCCTGTACGAAGCCGGACTCCAGCTTACCGCGCTCGATGCCGTTTACATTTGCGACCGAGCCATTTGCGGATTGCGCGATGACGACCAGTCCCTCGGGACCGCAACTGCCACCGGTCTCGCAGGGGCGCGATCCCGGCGGATTGCTGATGGCATGGGCAATCATTCCGCCAATCGGATAATAGGTGCCGGCAACGCCGCCGGTGCCTATACGAAAGAAGCGTAAATCATCCGCCTGCAGGTCTTGTGCTTGCGCGAAGGTAAAAGGATTACTCATCAAAAGAATAATCCCCAGGGTTGTCAAAAATGATCGCATCTTAATTCCGCCGCTCCAAATTCCAGTTAATTTACTTTAAATATCATTTATAACTTATTGTTTTATAAGTAATTCATCCATTTAAAACGCCTATAATCGATCCGTGATAACAGACTTTCAGCAATTCACGATGTTTCCCGGTCTGTGAATGACCAGCTAAAATGAGAATAAGCACCCGAATTATACCCGCCAGTAATCAAATTCTAGTAGTTGAAAGGATTTTTATCGGGATATATTTGCCTCGATCGACATTATTTTGAGGGCGTACAGGCCGCCAACTAACTGAAACAGTATCGTGCGTGAAGAACGAGTAGTAAGGCGGATGGACCTAGGGCCTGTCGGGTTTAGGGAGAATCTACTGCGGCGATGGGAAACCGAGTCGATTTCCCACTCGCCTCGCTACGATTCCCTAAACCCGACAGACTCCTAGCTGATTTCCTCGCCCGGTTTATACCAGCCAAGTTTGTTGTGAAGTTTGACCACTTCACCCACCAGGATAAGAGTTGGCGCGTGTACCTCGTTATCGGCGATGATGCCGGGCAGGCTGTCCAGATCACCGATGAAAACCCGCTGCGCCGCGGTGGTACCCTTCTCCACCAGCGCCGCGGGGGTATCGGCCGCGCGGCCATGAGCCTTCATCGAAGAACAGATGCGCTCCACATTTTCCAGACCCATGTAAAATATCACCGTCTGGTTGGCGTGGCTGAGCATGTCCCAGTTCAGGTCTTCGGCGCCGCTACGCCGGTGTCCGGTAACGAAGATACAGGCCTGGGAATAGTCGCGGTGAGTCAGTGGTATGCCGGCATAACTGGCGCATCCAGAGGCCGCAGTGATGCCCGGCACCACCTGGAATTCGATGTTTTCGTCAACCAGTTCAGCAAGTTCCTCTCCGCCGCGGCCAAAAATAAACGGATCACCGCCCTTCAGGCGCAGAACCCGCTTGCCCTCGCGCGCCAGGCGAACCAGCATCTGGTTGATACTTTCCTGGGGAATGGCATGATTTGCGCTGGCCTTGCCGGCGTAGATTTTCTCGGCATCGCGACGCACCATGTCGAGGATAGGCTCGGATACCAGGCGGTCGTAGACGACGACATCGGCCTTTTGCATCAGGCGCAGGGCCTTGAAGGTAATCAGGTCAGGATCTCCGGGGCCGGCGCCGACCAGGTAGACTTCGCCATTGACCGGGGTAACATCGAATCCCTCCAGCTGTTGCTGCAACCGTTCGCGCGCCGCCTCCATTCTGCTGGAAAAGACCAGTTCCGCCACCTGCCCGTCGAGAACCGATTCCCAGAAACGGCGACGCACATCGACATTGGGCAAGGCCTGCTTGACAGGCAGTCGAAATTCATCGGCCAGCTTTGCCAGTTCACCATAGGCTCCGGGGATGCAGCTTTCCAGTTTGGAGCGCAACATACGCGCCAGCACCGGCGATACCCCGCCGGTAGAAATCGCTATCTGCACCGGGTCGCGGTCGATCATCGACGGCATGATGAAGCTGCACAGTTCAGGGTTATCGACCACGTTTACCAAGATGCCACGCGCTTGCGCCAGCGCGGAAATTTCGCGATTGAGGACATCGTTATCGGTCGCGGCGATGACGCAGGCGACGCCGTCGATATCGGCCGCGGAAAATTCACGCTGTAGCAGCTCGAGGTTATGACTGGCGGCCAGCTCGTGGATTCGCTCGCTGATCTCGATGGCGACAACGCGCAGCTCGCCACCGGCCTTGAGCAATAACTCAGCCTTGCGCGCTGCGATCGCCCCGGCGCCGACGACGAGGCACTTTTTGCCCGAAATGTTGTAGAAGATCGGCAAATAATTCATCGCTTCAGGGCCTCCTGAGCGGATTATAAATGGGCCGGGACACAATGGCACTTACTTAAGCAAAAGCTATCGTCATTGCGAGCGAAGCGAAGCAATCTTTTTGCTTAAGATCAAGCATTTGGAGATTGCCGCGTCGCTGGCGCTCCTCGCAATGACAGCTGTTTTGGCTTAAGTAAGTGCCATTTAGGTCGGGACAATAACTTAACCTTCGAGATTGAGCAAAAAAAAAGCCCGCCTTGGCGGGCTATAGCTCTTGCGAGCGCCTGGAGGACTACTGGTTCTTGTTTCGATAATTATCGATCGCTGCTGCAATCGCATCCTCGGCCAGTACCGAGCAATGAATCTTCACCGGAGGTAAAGCCAGCTCCTCGGCGATCTGGGTATTCTTGATTTCGGCGGCCTCGTCGAGACTCTTGCCCTTGACCCACTCGGTCACCAGCGAACTCGACGCGATTGCCGATCCGCAACCGTAGGTCTTGAACTTCGCGTCTTCGATGATACCGTCACCGTTGACCTTGATCTGCAGTTTCATTACGTCGCCACAGGCGGGCGCGCCGACCATACCGGTACCGACCGACAGGTCGTCTTCGAGGACGCCGACGTTGCGCGGGTTTTCGTAATGGTCGAGAACTTTTTCACTATATGCCATGTTACACCTCGTGTGGTGCGCCTAGTGCGCAACCCATTCAACAGAATTCAGATCGATACCGTCTTTATACATATCCCAAAGCGGAGACAGATCGCGTAATTTTTGGACCGCGGCGCGCACCAGGTCGATGGTGTAGTCGATTTCTTCGGCGCTGGTAAAGCGACCGATGGTAAAGCGGATCGAGCTATGCGCGAGTTCGTCATTTCTTCCCAGCGCACGTAATACGTAAGACGGCTCGAGGCTCGCGGAGGTACAGGCGGAACCCGATGAAACCGCCAGGTCGCGCAGCGCCATGATCAACGACTCACCCTCGACAAAATTAAAACTGATGTTGAGGTTGCCCGCGATACGATGGTCGAGGTCGCCGTTGACGTAAACTTCTTCCATATTGTTTAGACCGTTGTAGAGGCGGTCACGCAGCATGCGGACGCGCTCGTTCTCGGTCGCCATCTCTTCCCCGGCGATGCGGAAGGCTTCGCCCATGCCGACGATCTGATGCGTGGCCAGCGTACCGGAACGCATGCCGCGCTCATGGCCACCGCCGTGCATCTGCGCCTCGAGGCGCACCCGTGGCTTGCGCCGCACGTAGAGCGCGCCGACACCCTTCGGGCCGTAAGTCTTGTGAGCACAGAACGACATCATGTCGACCTTCAGTTTTTCCAGGTCGATATCGACCTTGCCGCTGGACTGCGCCGCATCGACATGGAAGATGATCCGCTTTTCGCGCGCAATTTCACCGATGGCCTCGATATCCTGAATCACGCCGATTTCATTGTTGACGTGCATGACTGAAATCAGAATGGTTTGATCGGTGACGGCGGCCTTGAGCACTTCCAGGTCGAGCAGGCCATTTTCCTGCGGATCCAGGTAAGTCACCTCGAAACCTTCGCGCTCGAGCTGGCGACAGGTATCCAGCACCGCCTTGTGCTCGGTCTTCATGGTGATGATGTGGTTGCCCTTCTTGCGATAAAAATGCGCCGCACCCTTGATCGCGAGGTTGTCGGATTCGGTCGCGCCACTGGTCCAGACGATTTCACGCGGGTCCGCGTTAATCAGATCGGCGACTTGCTGGCGCGCCAGGTCGACCGCCGCTTCCGCGGCCCAGCCGAAGGAATGACTACGCGATGCAGGGTTTCCGAAATTACCCTCGATGGTCAGGCACTCGGCCATCTTTGCGGCCACGCGCGGATCGATGGGCGTGGTAGCGCTATAATCGAGGTAAATAGGTAATTTGATATCACTCACTTGGTTTCTCCAACTCAGGCTATTGCTTGCGGGCGATTGAGAAAACGACCGTATTGAATATCCTGTTTTTTCACTAATTCATTTATATCGGGGCGATTGACGTATTGATCAAGCTTGATACCGCTTAAAAAACTGTACAGGTTGCAGGAAAGCTCGTACCACAGCTGGTGCGTCAGGCATTGCTCACCCTGCGAGCAATTACCCTTGCCGCCGCACTTGGTCATGTCGAGCTTTTCATCGACCGATTGAATAATGTCTGCAACCGAGATCTGGTCGGCCGGCAACGCCAGGCGATAACCCCCACCCGGACCGCGTACGCCCTCGACCAGTCCACCCTTGCGTAACTTGGCAAACAATTGCTCAAGGTATGACAACGAAATTCCCTGGCACTGCGATATATCGGCCAGCGTGACCGGCCCTACCCGCTCATGTAACGCGATATCCATCATCGCGGTTACCGCGTAACGGCCTTTGGTAGATAAACGCATGCGTAATTCCGTAATTCCTGACTAAATTAGTCAGGAATTTAATCGATGACCGGTGTCAGGTCAAGATGTATTTACGTGGAGGTTGCCAGAATTTTAAAATCGAATAAATTTTATTAATTTAATTGCATTAAATCAATTAGTTATATTCATAACTTAAAGCTATCTATTACTCACTTTCAAATGTTGCATCGGCTGGAAATAATGGCCCTGGCGCAAACAGTATCCGAGCCACTTGAACAGGAATCGGTTCATC
>Ga0255051_10000624_pt1 | contig 12947 bp, 10 predicted proteins | sample JV7_2_9_MG_FD_181719 | JGI IMG/M metagenome (GOLD analysis project Ga0255051, IMG submission 181719) | Seawater microbial communities from Jervis Inlet, British Columbia, Canada - JV7_2_9 | ecosystem: Environmental > Aquatic > Marine > Inlet | place: Canada: British Columbia | collected 2016-10-06
AGCACCGGGTCTCGTTCGATGTGGCTCGTGTGACAGTCAGCACAGGCGACAGTGTTCTCGTCGTGTCCGCTGCCGTGCCAGGCGAAGCCTGTATCGGTCAGGTGGCAATCGACACAATAGGCGTTCTGCTCGGCAACGGGCGTGCCGGAATCGGAGCCGAACAAAACGACTGGCGGACGCTCCTGGCCGCGTCTTACACGCCCGGCGTGATCACCACCCGGGCCGTGGCAGGCTTCGCACTGCAGCTGTCCGTGACCGAATGGGGAGCTCGGATCACTGGGAACCGCATGTTTGGTACGAAATACCGCCAGGACCGCCTGGTCGTCGTGGCACTGGAAACAGGTGTCGGCGCCTTTGCGACTGTAGTTGGGTGGTTCGACTTGGCTATCGGAGTCCTGCGCCGCCACAACCGCCGGCGCCGAGATGGCCATAAGGGCCATCATCAGCAGCGGGAGGCCGAGCTGACGGCGACGTATCGACATTGCCGGCATCAGTTGGACTCAAAGGTATCAATGCTGTGTACGTCAACGACATCGGCCGAACGCCCTTCACCGTGGCAAAGGGCACAAGTCTCAACGCCGGACGAGATCAGCGTGCTGTCCGCGGCCTTGGTCGCATTGAAGTCACCACCATTCTGGATCATGTGGTTGGCAGCCAGCTCACTCGTATGACAAGCGGAACAAACCGATGAGTTCGGCGAAACAACGACATCGTCGGTCGGCGTTGCGGGATTCGCACCCGTATCAACGGTTGTGCCGAGTACCTTGGCCGGATCGACGGGATAGTAACCGCCTGTCACGTGGCAGCCCTCACAATTGTTCAGCTTGCCCGGATACACGAAATCGAAGACATGCGTTGAGTTGCCGAAGCCGCAGACCTCGAACGGAACCCCTGTAAAACCGGAGGCATGCAGCCGGTGGATCATGTATTTCATGTCAACGGACGTATCATCAAGCCCAAGATCGATCTCGCACTGGCCGGCGCGACGATTGACGTCGGTAACATTCGGTGCGTGGCAGGTCACACAGACTTCGATGTTGTCGGTGCGGTTGTTGCCGTGCATGGACAACTCGTTGTGGCAATCATCGCACTTGGCGATAGCAACAGCGTTGCGTCGTGGCGTTGCCGTTGCGTCGGTGATCGGCGCATAGGCGACCACATTTGTAACTGCGATTCTCTCGAGCGCGCCGTCAATATCCACCGCCGGGTGACCGTCGATCGTTACGGCGAGCGAACCACCGGCAGTGGCCGGCACTGCGACTGGCGAGGTTACGCTGAATACGCCTCCACCGACAGCCGTGGGTGAGCCGCCAAAACACGTGATGGCGTTCAATGACAGGCCGAGACCCGGAGAGTTGCCACTGTCATTGTTGTGGTAGTCAGCCGTATCCCAGGCGATACCGACAGCCAGCCTTGATGCGCCACCGGCGCAAGCCGTCCATTCAGGATCGTTAAGCAGATCGTACGGTGCGTCTCCGTTGGTCGGGTCTGTCACCGAGTACTCGACGACGGGGAACCCGCCGATACCCGTATCACTAATGCTCACGATGTTGTACTGGAACTTTTCGCTCGCCTCGCGATCCGGTTGGCGATGCACTACGGGGACGTGCAGCGCAGTCGCGCCCGAGGTCTCGTTATGGCAATCGCCGCAAAGCGTGTCGTCAGTGAATACGAGACCACCCGGGTGGTCGCCCGCCGCGAAGTCGATGTCGTCATGACAGCTGCCGCAAGAAGCCCGGTTTTGAACGGTGCGCCAGTTGCTGGCTTGCGGTACCGCCGGATTGGATTCGTTGTGGCAGGTTTCACAGTTGCGGATATCCTGCGGAAATTCGACGCCTGAGTAATCGTGGGTGTTGTTACCGAAACCGACGATGAAATAACCGTTAGTGAGATTAACGCCAGAGTGAATCTTGTGGACCAATTGCTTCATGTCCACGCTTCCGCCCCAGGGCTCTGCGACGGTATCGCCGTCAATGGAGTGCGGATTGTGGCAGGTTACACAGTACTCGATATCAAAACGCGCTTCGCCGTGAAACTCGAGGTTGTCGTGACAAGCATTGCATGTATCGTTGTTGACGATCAGGCGCGTTTCGATCGGTGCACCACCGGAGGGCAGAAAATCGTAAGGTGCATTGTTGGCCGGGATGTTGAAGGACAGGAAGCCGCCGGAATTCGTACGAATCTCCGAGCCAAGCCGGTGTGTCTTCGTTTCGTCGTACACGGGTCCGGCCGGATACGCGGTCAGGCCCTGAGAAAAAGTGTAGGTGTACGTGCCATCGCCGTTGTCGGCGTAAGTTCCTGCGGTGGCGGTTTCCGTGGTTGCTTGCGCGTCGGTAATGCCCGCGCTGTCGCGAGTGATGTAGGACTGCCATTCGCTGGAGCCGCCGTTCTGGCCGGCCGTCAATTGCGCCAGCGTAAATCGCAGGTTGGCGGCCGGCAGGCCCGTAAGACCAAACCCAAGGTCGCCGGTCAGCCTGATCACTACGGTCGGTGCACCGCCGCCGGCGGGGACCACCACGCTGTCATAGGAGACGTTGATTTTGTCAACGGACTCAACAGGCACCGTGGAGGAGCCTGGAGGTCCCGGAGGTCCCGGAGGTCCCGGCGGCCCGCCAGCGCCTGTATCTCCGGCCGCGCCGGTCGGGCCCGTGTCTCCGCTGCAAGCGAACAACAAAGCAGAAACCAGGAGGATGGTGGCAAGCTTCCAGCTGCCTATAAGTGAGCGATACATTTCATTCCCCTTGCTTGTTGTTAGTGCTTGTCTTACCTTGGTTTTTGCTGCGTTCGGCAGACGGATTTTCTGTACCGCTTTTGTAACAAATTGACGCGTCATTTGCATGACGGCAACTACTTACTGGATGTCGCTTGTACGCAGGACGATAATACGCTGCGATCCGGGGGCCGACCGATATCCGGATTCAGTTTGCGTTCAGCAAGGAATGACCAGAATAACTCTATGATTCCGCAGGTTTTTGCGAATTGTCAGGAGACGACATGAATAGACCAACGTTTTATCTAGCAACGGCCTTGCTCAGCATGGCTTTTTCGTTAGCAAATGCAGATGTTGATTCGCTGATGAAGGGGTGTAATGACTGTCATGGAGAAGGCGGCGTCAGCGAATCGAGTGATGTACCGACCATTGCGGGATTGGCGGAATTCGTGCACGTGGACGCCTTGTATCTTTACGTCGATGAGGAACGGCCTTGTACCGAGTCTGAATATCGGCACGGCGACACGAGTCGGCCCGCAACCAGCATGTGTGCCGTCGCAGCCGAGTTGAGCGAAGACGATATTGATGCGGTCGCCGCCGCGTACGCCGAATTGCCGTACGTGAAAGCGACGCAGAAATTTGATACAGAGCTGGCGGCAACTGGCGAAGGCCTGCACAAAGAGCATTGCGACAAGTGCCACTCGGATGCTGGAACCAACGCGGAAGACGAAGCCGGCATGCTGGGTGGACAACAAATGGGCTATTTGCGCAGTTCGTTCACGGCGTTCGCAGATGGTTCCCGCGGGCAGCCCAAGAAGATGAAAGAAAAAATGGACCTGCTTTCCGAGGCGGATCTTGAGGCTCTCGCAAACTACTACGGCAGCATTCAGTGACAACAACCCTTGCCGCCAGTATTAATACTGGCGGCATGTTCGCGGCTATTGATGCAAAAGACGCGGACGCGTTTGTCGGTTTTTTGACTGAGGATGCCTTTTTTCGGTTCGGCTCTGCTCCTGCCGTTACCGGACGAGACGCCATTCGCGCCGCCGTCGATGGCTTTTTCGGCACGATTGCCGGATGCGCTCACGACGTACAAAACACATTGAGCGATTGCTCGACGCTGGTTTGTGAAGGCGAAGTCACGTACCGCAGGCATAACGACACCGAGGTTACACTGCCGTTTACCGATGTTTTCGAGTACGACGGTGATCTGATTTCGCAATACAAGATCTATATCGACATCAGTCCCTTGCACGACGAATAGGCATACGGCATTCGCGACTGGACCGAGAGGTGACTCTCGGAAATCCCTGATAGCAAACAAGTGCTTATTGGCATACTTAGAGAGCCTAAGTATCAGGGAAATGGCAAAATGACAAAGGTCGCAATCCTCGCCCGTCTATTAAGGACGATGTCGGCGCTGGGCGTCCTCGTTCTGCTTGGATCGCCGGTTGCAGGTCAGGAAATCGAGTGTGGCGAATGTCACGAGGATGTTTCGTTCTCATCGGCGGCCCATCCTGACGTCGTTTGTCAGGATTGCCATACCAACATCACGGCCGAACATGATGGCGACGATTTGGAGCCCTTAACAGATGCTGAGAGTTGCGGCGAATGTCACGGGTCGGTTCAAAGAGCAATCGGGCGCAGCGCCCATGACGAACAGGCATCGTGCAACGACTGCCACGGAGCGCCGCACGAAATACACGAGGTTGCCGACCTTGCGTCTGCCGTATCGCCGGTAAACCAGATCAAGAACTGCGGTGCGTGCCACAACGAGCCGGCCGAGCTGGTTGATGGTTACTTGACCAGTGAGCATGGCAAAGCCCTGCTGTTGTCCGGATTGGTCAATGCGCCGAGTTGCAGCGATTGTCACGGTGATCACCGCATTCTCGAGACAGGAAAAGGCAAGGCGCCTACAGCACACGCGAACTCTCCCGAGATGTGCGGCAATTGTCACTTATTGTTGCTAAACGAGTGGAAGGATCACAGCGCGCACGGTCTGGCGTGGCAAGAGGGCGAGGAAGGACCTGTCTGCGTCGACTGCCACAAGTCACACACGATTGCTGACCCGACGACGGCAGCGAGCCGCATGGCATCCGCCGACAACTGCGGCGGTTGCCACGAGGAATATCTGACGACGTTCCGCGACAGTTTCCACGGCAAGGCCGATGATCTGGGTATGTCAGGCGGCGCAACCTGTGCTGATTGCCATACACCGCACAGAAACTTGGCTGCCGACCATCCGGAATCGAGCGTGCATGCGGATAACGTGCTTGCAACCTGCGGCAATTGCCACGAAGGGGTCACGGTGTCATTCGCGACCTTCGATCCGCACAACGACCCATCGAATCCCGACGACATTTTTGCGGTTTACGTCGTGTGGGTATTCATGACCGGGCTCCTCATCGGTGTTTTCGCTTTCTTCGGCGTGCATGACCTGCTGTGGCTGCAACGCTCGCTCATCGGCGTGTTGCGTGGTGAATTCAAGGAAGAGAACTTCGGCGCCAGCGGCCAGTACATTCGTCGCTTCCGCCGGGCCAACATGCGCATGCACATTGTCGTTATCACGACATTCATGCTGCTCGCGCTGACCGGTCTGCCGCTCAAGTTCCACGACGCCGGCTGGGCACAACAGTTAGTGAATGTCCTGGGTGGTGTCGATTCGACGCGATTCCTGCACCGGGTCGCGGCCATCGGCACGTTCGGCTACTTTATTGTCCACCTGTGGGATGTCTTTATTCGCTGGGCAATCCACAGAGAACGCGGCATGTTTTGGGGCCCGAACTCAATGATCCCACAACCGAAGGACTTCTCGGACTTTTTTGCCAATATTCGCTACTTCTTCTACATGGGCGAGCGACCGCCCGGCGACCGCTGGACCTATTTCGAGAAGTTCGACTACCTGGCGGTGTTCTGGGGTGTCGCGATCATCGGTCTCTCCGGCTTGATCTTGTGGCTGCCTGATTTCTTCACGAGTTTCCTTCCAGGCTGGACGCTGAATGCCGCTTATGTGATCCACAGCGATGAAGCATTGCTCGCGACGGGCTTCATCTTTGTGTTCCATTTCTTCCATACGCACCTGCGGCCGGAGAGTTTCCCGATGGATCTCGTGATATTTACGGGCAAGATACCGCTCGAGCGTTTCAAGGCCGAAAGGCCGCTTGAATACCAGCGCTTGCTCGCGAACAATGAGCTGGATGACTACCTCGTTGACGCACCGACGCCAAAGCAACGTCGCGATGCCTATATCTTCGGTTCGATTTTCCTGGTCATCGGCGTCCTGCTCGCGGTAGGAATTATTTGGGCATTGATTACCCACTAAGGTAATAGAAGAGCCATAAACGAAAAAACAGGGGAAGGCTGTGTTCAAGAATTTTCTTTCGTCGATTACTCACAACGGCATCAGTCTCGTGGGTACTGCGCTCGCGGTCATGGGCCTCGTACTCATTATCAGTTTGTTCGTTATGGAGCAGCTTGGCTTCGAAGGCGGACCGTATCTTGGAATATTGACCTATCTGATCCTGCCGATGATCTTCGTTATCGGCCTGATCCTGATCCCTGTGGGAGCTGTTCTTTATCGGCGAAGCTTGCGAAAAATGCCAGGAGGCGAGTCAACACCTCTATTGCCGATATTTGACCTCAATAATACGAAGACCCGGCGCTGGACGATGATTTTTCTGGCTGCCACGATGATCAACATCGTCATTGTTGCCGGTGCGACCTACAAGGGCGTTGAGGTTATGGAGTCGGTGGAATTCTGTGGGATGGCGTGTCATTCGGTTATGCAGCCCGAACACACGGCGTACCAGCGATCTTCACACTCGCGAGTCAGTTGTGCGGAGTGTCACATCGGCCCAGGCGCGGACTGGTTTGTGAAGTCGAAACTGGACGGCGCCTGGCAGCTGGTAGCCGTTGCGTTCGATCTTTATCCGCGGCCTATTCCCACGCCGTTGCACGATTTGCGCCCGGCGCGCGATACCTGCGAACAGTGTCACTGGCCGACACGCTTCGTCGGCGACAAGCTATCCATCAGAAAACATTACGAAGAAGACGAGGCGAATACCGAGCTGACGTCGGCGATACTTCTGAAGGTTGGCGGTACTGCGGGCAACGGTGCATCCGGCATACATTGGCATGTAGACCCCCGGGTCAGCATCCGCTATCGGTCGGATGAGACGCGTGAGGACATTTACGAGGTCGAGTACACCGATGAACAAGGTGAGGTAAAGCTGTTTGCGGACAGAAAAGCCCCGGAAGAAGGGGGTACCTGGCGGCAGATGGACTGCGTCGATTGTCACAATCGGCCAAGCCATAACTATCAGCCGCCGGACACAGAAATAGACACTGCTATTCGTGACGGCTTGATCGATCGGACGCTGCCTTTCGTAAAAAGAGAGGGTCTTCGCATCATCGATGCCGAGTATGGGTCGCACGAAGAGGCCCGCGAAGCCATCTCGACAGAACTGACGAAGTACTACCTGGAAAACTATCCCGACGCAGCGAACGAGCGAGCAGCGGATATCTCCAGCGCGGCGAATGCGTTAGGTGACATCTACACGGTCAATGTATTCCCGCAGATGAAAGTCTGGTGGAACACGTACCCCGAACATATTGGCCACCAAAATTCGGACGGTTGCTACCGTTGCCATGGCAAGCGCCTCAGAACCAAGGAACGGGAGCACATTTCGCGTGACTGCGATGTCTGCCACACGGTTTTGGCCGAGAGAGAAGAGAATCCCGCGATACTGACGCAGCTGAATCCATAGGGGAATACAAGTTGTCTGCAGCACTGGGTAAAAACGTCAGTTCTTCGACGGAGCCACGGCGCCAACTCATCTACGAACTGATCAGTGGCGGAAGTGGCCTGTTGCTCGCGCTATTCATGTGGGGACACGTGATCCTGGTCGGCTCTATCCTGACTGGTGAACGGGGTTTCGACTGGATGGCGACGTTCCTTGAGGATTACTACATTGCCCAGCCGGCGATCGTCGGCGTGTTTGTGCTATTTCTTGTGCATGCGGTGTTTGCGGCGCGAAAGATCCCTTCGCAGTTGCGGGAACGCCGACGCCTGTTGCGACTGGCGAAAGGGCTGAAGCGGTCCGGGCGTGAACATGTTGCGACGCGTACCGAACATTCACCATTCCGACCGCATGTCGAGTCAATGTTGTGGATCTGGCAGGTGCGAACGGGCATGGTCATCCTCGTGCTCGGCAGTTTTCATCTCGTTTTGCTGGGCCTGGACATCCTGACGCCGTTGTTCGGTGACATTGCCGGTATTGAATCGTCAACGTCACTGGCACGTGTTGGCGCCGGCCTCTGGCTACCTTACGCAGTGCTGCTGATCTGCGTAGAATTTCACGCGAGCGTTGGTCTCTATCGTCTTGCCGTCAAATGGGGCGCCGATCTCTGGATGTCGCGCAACACGATGCACCGCCTTGAGCAAATTATTTTCTGGGTCGTGCTCGGGCTCGGCGGACTAACGCTGTTGGTGCTTGCGGGATGGGTAGAACCGCCGCTGGCATTCCTGCTCGATGGTGCGACACCATGATTAGCAGACTGGAAACAACCGATGTACTCGTGATCGGTGGGGGTCTTGCCGGCGAACGCTGCGCAATAGAGGCCGCGGCGGCGGGACAGGAGGCGATGATCTTGTCGCTCGTGCCGCCACGCCGCAGTCATAGCTGCGCCGCCCAAGGTGGCATGCAGGCCGCGCTGGCGAACTGCGTGAAAGCCGAGGGTGACAGCCCACTGGTGCATTTCCTGGATACTGTGCGTGGCTCCGACTGGGGCGCGGATCAGGAGGTTGCCAACATATTTGCTGAAGAAGCCCCGAACGCGGTGCGCGAACTCGCTCACTTCGGCGTCCCGTGGTCCCGGGTGCGTGGCGGCCGCAATCACTATTTCATCAAAGGCGAAGCCGTCGATATCGACGAAGCGCTCGAAAACGACGGGCTCATCGGGCAGCGTGACTTCGGCGGCACCGCGAAGTGGCGTGCCTGCTATGCAGCTGCGGGTACGGGGCACGCAGCACTCTATGCCGTCGATAGCGAGGTCGTGCGCCTGGGCGTGACGGTGCGCGATCGCACCGAGGCCATGTCATTGATTCACGACGGCAGTCGTTGTCTCGGTGCGGTGGTTCGCTGTCTCAGAACCGGCAAGCTCTTTGCGGTGATGGCCAAGTGCACAGTAATAGCGACGGGTGGCTACGGCCGCATCTACGGTCAATACACGAGCAATGCAACGATAAATGAAGGGACCGGCGCTGCTATCGCGCTTGATACCGGTGTCGTACCGCTGGGCAACATGGAGGCTGTGCAGTTTCATCCAACGACGTTGTCGCCGAGCGGCATTCTGGTAACAGAAGGTTGTCGCGGTGACGGCGGGTATTTGCTGGACAAGAACCTCGAGCGTTTCATGGTTGAGGCAGAACCCGAGAAGCAGGAGCTGGCGAGCCGCGATGTCGTGTCGCGGCACATGGCGCAGCGGATGCGTGATGGCAAAGGCGTCGATTCTCCGTACGGGCGGCACTTGTGGTTGGATATCCGCCACCTCGGCGAGAAACACCTCAGGACGAAATTGCTTGAGGTGTGGGATATCTGTCGCGACTTCGCGGGATTGAATCCGGCAGAGGCATTGATCCCTGTACGCCCAACACAGCACTACTCGATGGGCGGCGTGCGCGTAAACAAGGACGGCGAATCTTACGGGCTGGCGGGTTTATTCGCAGTGGGTGAAGCGGCTTGCTGGGACATGCATGGTTTTAACAGGCTCGGCGGCAACAGCCTGGCGGAAACCCTGGTATCCGGTCGCCTGGTAGGCAGCAGAGTCGCAGAAGAGGCATCGGGAATGTCATTGCGGGCGGACACGGGCCTCGCATTCGATGCGATCGCAGCCGCTGAGCGGCGGGCTGCGCACTGGTCAGCGCGCACGGGAAGCGGGCGCAGCGTTTACGACATTCGCGACGCCATGGGCGAAATCATGATGCACAAAGTCGGCATTTTCCGAAATGGCGACGAGCTCGAGGAGGCCGTGACAGGTTTACAGCAATTGTTGGACGACTGCGACAACGCTGTGCTGCGCTGCAAGGATCCGGGCGTCAACCCTGAACTCGGCTTCGCCCTCCGCTTGAAAGGCATGTTGCGACTCGCTATGACTGTCGCGCTGGGCGCGAAAGCGCGCACCGAGAGTCGGGGCGCGCATTTCCGAACCGATTTTTCATCGCGCAATGACAAGGACTGGATGAATCGTACTCTCGTCAGATGGGCAGACGACGAAAGCGCGCCGACATTCAGTTACGAGCCGACCGGCCTTATCGACTTGCCACCGGGCCATCGCGGCTACGGTAGCGATGACCGTATTGAAATGACAGGGACTGTCGAGAGTTACAACGACACGGTGCAAGCAGAACAGGCTGCGCACGGTCGAATTCCCAGCGCCGAAGCCATGGGTAGCCGCTTGCGACGTGGCGCCTGGAAGGCGGTGGCGACATGAAGGACTCCGGCAACACCGAGACACGACGCTTGCGTTTCGAGATTTTCCGCTTCAATCCCGAAGACGCAAACTCCGAGCCACATACGGATGTGTTCGAAATCGATGAGACGCCGTTCATGTCTTTGTATATCGCGTTGAACGTGATTCGCGAAACACTTGATCCCGGGCTGCAGTTTGATTTCGCCTGTCGGTCTGCGATCTGCGGGTCCTGCGGCATGATGGTGAACGGCCGACCTGCACTGGCGTGTCGCACGTTGACCTCAGACTTACCGGAGAACATCCAGCTCTATCCGTTGCCCGTGTTTAAATTGATCGGAGATTTGTCGGTTGATACGGGCACCTGGTTTCGGGGAATGGCCGAGCGCACTGAGGCCTGGATTCACGAGCGGCTGCCGTTCGATCCGGAGGCGCAGGAAGAGCGCATGAGTGACGACATTGCAGAGGCCATCTATGAGGGCGATCGCTGTATCGAATGCGGCTGCTGCGTTGCGTCCTGCGGTGTCGCGAATGTCGATCCTGAATTCCTGGCGGGCGCAGGGCTCAATCGTGTCGCCCGATTCATGATGGACCCGCGTGACAATCGTTCCGACGAAGAGTGGTTCGACGTGGTTGCGGGCGAGCAGGGCGTGTTCGGCTGTGTTGGCATGATGGCGTGTGCCGACGTGTGCCCCAAAGAGCTGCCGTTGTTGGAGGTCTACGCCTATCTCCGGCGACGCACACTCGGAGCACGATTCGTGGCGCGTAGCGATGCCGACCAGGTCTGAATGATGTAGAAGTCGCGCGGGCGGCGAGAAGCATTTCAATTAGCAGCAATTGGAGAAAAGCATGGCGAACGAGGGCTACCACGAACCAGTTCAAGAACTCTCAGACGAGACGAGAGATATGCATCGCGCGATTACGTCTCTCATGGAGGAACTGGAAGCCGTAGACTGGTACAACCAAAGGGTCGACGTCCACGGCTAGCTAATAGCGAAAGTTTGCATCTGGCCGAAAGCGGAGACTGGGCCGCTCGTTACACAAATAAAGAATGTCGTGCTGAAATTCATCCTATTGCTCATTACCAGTTACGGGCTGCTCGTCGCAGTCGTGTACGTCATGCAGGGTCGCATGCTCTACCTACCCAACATGCCTGGGCGAGCACTGACCGTGACGCCGAGCGATGTTGGTATGGAATATCAGGATGTCTCCATCGAAACTGGAGACGGCGTGACACTGCATGGGTGGTTCATCGTGGGGCGATCTGCTCGGGTACTGCTCTTCTTTCACGGCAATGCAGGAAATATCTCACATCGTTTGGACTCGATACGACAGTTCCACGATTTAGGTCTGTCAGTTTTGATTATCGACTATCGGGGTTACGGTCAGAGCGGCGGAAGGACTACCGAAAAAGGGATTTATCGCGACGCTGATGCGGCGTGGCGTTATCTCACAATGGATCGCGGAGTCTCCGCCAGTGAAATCGTCATATTTGGGCGTTCATTAGGTGCTTCTGCTGCCTCGTGGCTGGCTACACACCATCAACCGTCGGCACTAATTGTGGAGTCATCCTTCACGTCCATTCCCGATATTGCCCAGGAACTTTATCCGTGGCTGCCGGTCCGCTGGCTGAGTCGTCTAAGTCACGCGACACGTGATTACGTTCGAGACGTTCGCTGCCCGGTACTGGTCGCCCACAGTCGTGACGACGAGATCATTCCCTTCCATCACGGCGAAACAATCTTCGCATCGGCTAATGAACCCCGGACCCTATTGACGCTGCGCGGCACGCATAACGACGCGTTTCTCCTGGACGAGCACGCATATATTGAAGGGCTCCAAATATTTCTGGATGGACTTTCCGCGCCCGCATTGGTGCGTTAGCGACTGCAATCTGTGTGGTGTCTCAAAATGTCCGCTTCACAACGGAAAGCGGACTCTTGGTTAATATTACTGTGCGGGTCGGCTAATGACCCACAGCAGCCGTTCACCAAACGAACAAACAGATCCGTTAAATGCCCCTCCTGCAAAGCGTCGGCATTCGATCTGGACTTGGGCAAACGAACGCCTGACGGTTCCGTTGGTTTGAAACAAGATCAAAAGCCATACGGTGTGCCGCCCTACCTTGCGATTTAGATTCTACTGATGCAAGCTGTTCGAAGACTTCACTCCCGACGTCAAATATGAACATGAGGATCTTCGCGACGCTCTTCATCTTGTGCGCTACTGCCGGGTGTTCGCTATACGATGTGGCTGCCACTACTACGGATTTGGCGCTTGATGTCTTCGCCGATCGGAATAAAGACAAGAAAGTAACTGATGATGATTACGAAAGAATCTGGAATCACGAAACCAGTCATTGCATCAGGGTCGAAACGAAGAAGAGAGACCTAGAGCAGGGTCTGGATGTAATGTTCGAGAGGATAGAAAATGACAAGGAGTTTGTCGTTCTACCAACGGGCGAGAAGTATCCGATCGCACCTCACGCTCTTCGCGAAGAACCACCGTTCGGTCCAACGGGGACATGCTTAGCGCGCGAGGCAGAATAGAATCAACTCCCGGAACCTTATTTCCCGAAGCAGGCATTCGAGCGACCACCGTTAGGACGAGTAAACTCTCACGCTAGGTGTCCAAAACGTCTCAGGACCTGTCCCTGACGACCGGCTGCTTGTGGCCGAGGCTGTGTGAAAACGCTGCATTCATTATAATGCAAAGGTCTCAGTATCAGGGCCAGATGGATGAAGCGATTCATTGAAGGTGAGAACCGATC
>Ga0255051_10000625_pt1 | contig 12941 bp, 13 predicted proteins | sample JV7_2_9_MG_FD_181719 | JGI IMG/M metagenome (GOLD analysis project Ga0255051, IMG submission 181719) | Seawater microbial communities from Jervis Inlet, British Columbia, Canada - JV7_2_9 | ecosystem: Environmental > Aquatic > Marine > Inlet | place: Canada: British Columbia | collected 2016-10-06
ACCGAGGGTATGCTTAATGTCATTGAGGATACTAGTCTGTTCTTCTGTCCATGTTGCTAATGCCATTAGTTACTCTCCTTCACTGAAGCAGCTGCTATCATGTCACTGACTGCACCATCCACATTAGAGGTGATGGTGGCTATCTTAGCGTCTACATCTACTGTTTCTGCATGAGTAGCCACTGCCTTCTTGTCTTGTCGATTCCGCCACACCAAGTACACAACACCGAAGATGTTGAACAGTACTACTATGAGCACCACAGCAGCAGCACTCAGCTGCTCACGAGTCTTAACTACAGCCTTCTTGCTCGCGGGCACAACCATCTCACATGTAGCCTTTACTGTAGGCATAACAGGCTTGATGACTACCTTCTCTTCACGTGTAGCTACATAGCTAGCCTTAACAGTAGTACCCATAGCCTTAACCTTAGCTATCCCAGCCTTTTCTATCTTTGCACAATGTAATTCGTAAGTGTTAATCGCTACTGCTGCACAACTACCAACCTTTGTTAAAAATGACATGCTTGACTCCTTGAGATATAAATCTCAGTTGCTTGGGGTATAATTACCCCGTGGGCTCCGAACCCAGAAGAGGACCCGTTACCACCACTAATATACAACTAGGTACACCCCCATAATTTTCCCATTCTCATTTCTCCATTCCACCCCCATAATTTTCATATTTCAGTTTCTAGATTTCAATTCCAATATCTAAACCCCCAAATTACTAAATTTTATTTTTTTGAAACCGGGGTAACATCTGACCTCGTACAAGTGTGTCTCTAAGTCTATGACATAATTATTATTTTTTATATAAAATCACTATTCATTCACTCAAAATCCATAGTATGTTATACTTAAGTCTAGTTATTCTAGTGGAGGTCAACTATGGCAAAACAGAAACTAAGCCCAAAATCGACTAGTACCTTATCTATTCCTTCTTGGTCGGCCGTCATTACTCTTCTATTGACGGTATTGGCAATGACAATTGGCACAGTAGTATGGGCAACTAGTTCTCATGCTGAAATAAAAGACTGGACATCCAACCAAGATTTTGTTACAAAGAGTGTAGTAAAAGAACAATACGTTCCTAGATACGAGTTTGCTAAAGTGGAACAAAGTTTAAAAGACCATAAGATTGCACATGATAAGATAGAGAGCCAACTAGACAAAGTCCTAGAGAAACTACACGAAGTAAGGGTTGATTCTAGGCCAAGGTAACTAAATGCCTAACGTAAAAGACCAGATCATGCTAAATCTAGCCATGCTCCGCGATAACCTCCAAAAGATGATGAACCCTAAAGTACTAGCCTCCTTCGCCGATTTTCTGGAGGCAACTGGAACTGAAGACAATTCCTTCTTGCAGCGATACAAATGGTTTAGCGAGAATGGGGAGAATGGTTCTAGTTGTCGTTACGCGATAATGGCCAAAGAGTTCTTTCTAAAGGACGAGGCTGCTGGGGCTGCTAAGGCAATCAATTGGCTATACCACAACTGGTCAAAGCATTATAAATAATTCAACAGAAGGATAGTTAGATGAACAGTTTCAAAGTTATTGAGGATTGGATTCTAGTATTACCAGAGGATGAGGGAGAGCAAGTCACCAAGGGTGGGATTGTATTACTCAAGAAGCCAGAGGAAGACAGTGTCAAGCGTGCTGTGGTAGTACAGATCAGTGAAGACATTGAGAAGAACTATCTTCACTATGCAGTTGGAGACACAATTTTATTTTATGGCAAGAGTGGTATTCCCATGAAAGACAATGGCATTACATACAAATTCATGAAATATGACGGTATGTTAGCTATTGAGGATAAAAAGGAAGAGTAATGTTAATTCAAGACGCAGCAGTAGAGTTGCTAGACGCATTAAGCAGTTCTATTAGTAAGTTGTCTTTCAAGGTCCTTAAATTAAAGAGAAAGATTAAACCTGACCCTGACCCACCATCAAAATACCCCATTTATACAATGGGAAGTGCTGACCCTCGAGGTTTTGCTCGTGGTTATAACTCCTTTTCTGGTGTTGACATGAGAGTTTATATTCCGCCGACTGGAGAAGAGGTCACAGTAGATTCTCAGTATGTATCTACCGTACAAGGAGTAAAGTTATGGAATGACAATGGGCAGCAACAGCGTGGTGAAATGACACTCATTGTATTTGACACTCTAGAAGAGGTAGAGGCATTATGTGGCCAGAAAAGGCAGTTGCATATGGTAGCGGCAGATGAATCTGGTAAGCTACATATATTAGTTAATAAGGCTATAAGGTTTGATCGTTATTACAACTGGGAAATTACTGTAGACAGCCTAGTTAGTGAAATTTCACTTGGTTTCTTTGTTATTGAAGATAAGAGGATGCAATGAGAAGATTACGTGTAGACCCGATGGAATATCCCATAGAAAAAGGAGAGTCTTGGTATTTAGTACACCCTAATACTAATGGGTCTGAGTTTCGTATTCCCGCCGGGGCGATAACATTATGTTTAGAAGACTTTTTAGATTTCAAGAAGAACACTGTATATAGTGTACTTAGTGCTGACAATCATAATGGGTGGGTAACTGTAGCTAGCGGTAGTACATTATATGATATGCCACAATATCTATTTGCTCGTAAGTTTGATGCTGAAGCATTTGTGGTAGGTAGGGTTGATCCCGCCGAAATGGAAAATGCTACTAAGTTTGATTATGAGCCAACTTTGCCTAAGTTTTACAAAGGATAACAAATGAAGGAATTAGAATATTCAAATGGACTAGAGATGTCTGCTTACTATGACTTCCTAGAAGGTTGTTATAGAATCAAGTTTTACATTCGTGACAGCACAGACACTGAACGTGGTTTTATGGTTAAGTTAAATCCAAGAGATATGCCAATTGTAAAAGAAGGACAATTATATTCTTGTATAGATATGGCGAAGGCACTAGAAGATGAGTAATTTCACTAAAGACTGCAATAATTTCAATGGTATAAGTATAAAGGCAGTATACGGTAATATAGTAGTAGGTGTTATATCAAGTTTAAAATGTTCTGTGTCTAGAAAGGTGGCTCCCATCTATAAAGATAACGCCGATCCTAGAGACTTTGTCCGTGGCAAACGTGGTGTTTCAGGTTCATTAAAGTTTATTCAGTTTGATTGTGAACCCTTCTTGGAGCAGATTAGATGTCTCCATTTTTCAAACGAGACCGATGATTTACGTCCTAAATATCAAGAAGCTATTCCATGGCACGAGGATCAAATCCCACCGTTTGATATTGTTTTGGCTGCGGCCAATGAATATGGTTCTGTCGTAACTATGAAGATTTTAGGTGTAGAACTAGGTTTAAGTGTTGATGATTTAGTTTCAGAACACAGCTACACCTATATTGCTAAAGGTATATTGCCTTGGACTACATATACATATGGTCAAATTGAAACAGAAGACAAGCACGAGGGCATGGTTTACAACGAATACACTAAACTATGGACTTGGTTATAATGGAAGCCTTTAGTTGTAATGGTTTCAGTGGTATTAATATCTTGGCCTTGTTAGGTGACAAACATCTAGGCATATTACAATGCGTTAATTTTACGACAACTATAAAGAGACCTACAGACAATAGGATGACCCCTCCACCATCACACTCAACAGGTTTCGTTAGAGAGAAAGTAGTTGTTGCTGGTAATTTAATATTCAAGACACTGGACCGTAGTATACTTACATTGTCTGATTGGCCGGAATGCAAGGTTCCTTCTTTTGATATTGCACTTAAGGCTATCGATGAGTATGGTGCAGTTGCTACTATGAAGATTGTTAGAGTTGGCATTATGAACTCTAGTTATGGTGTGAATGTTGACGAGATTAAATGTGGACACAAATACACCTTTTTGGCTGATGAGTTGACTTCATGGGAACTTCAATAATAAAGGATAGTGATTAAAATGATTTTCAAACAGAAATTGAAGGCAACTGGGTGGCAGTGTAATGGGTGGTAAGGGTTCGGGCCAGCCAAAGGCTGCATTATTAAAGTTAGATGGCACACAGATTGCCATAGACGGTAGAGTTACCCAAACTGACTTCTTTAAGTTCCTAGAGTTGCCAGCTCAGCAGTTTTTGGATTTAGAGAAGACAATGACGCCTGCACAGGCCTTAAAGTTTAGAAATCACATTGTTAGAATGAAGGTTGGTACATCTGCTGCTATTCCAATGTTATGTGCCGGTGGGAAGAAGTGCCCAAATAAGACATGCCCATTTCATGAAGTTGGCAAATATCCAATCGCAGAAAGCTGTCCTATCGAAGGTAATTTAATTGCTACATGGACAAAGAGCTATATTGACGATCTAAGCATTGATCTAGACAGTCGTACTGAGATGATCTTAGTTAACAAACTAGTTGAATGTGATATTATAGATTACAGGGCAAATATTGGCCTAAGTACTGATGAAGAGGCCTGGAGTTTACTTAAGGTAGATGTTTCGGACGACGGGACAATTACCAAGGAGACCACCAATCCTCATCCTCTTTTAGAAGTAAAGGAGAAGGTACAGAGATCTCGAGCACAGGTTCTTGAGTCTTTAGCCGCCACTAGAAAAGAAAAGTACAAAAGAGCTGCTGCTCTCAAGAAAAGAGAAGAAGAGAGCATTGGGTCACACTTCTCAGACCTCAAGAAAGCCCTTGGAGTCGCCAGTAGTCGTGCTAAGGGTGCCAGTATCCAAGACCTCAAAGACGAGGCAGAGGCGATGGCTGACAGTGAGATAACAGACACTGATTGGGAAGTAAAGGATTAAGTGATGTGTTGTGGCTAAGAACCTATTTGAACTCTTCAATCAAAACTGGTTAAAGACCACTGACACAGATGCCCTAAAGAAATACACACCTGAGCAGTTAATCACTTCTGCTCGATCTCAAGAAGAACTTTTTCAACTTAAGAATTTTATCCAACAGGGAGAATCTGAGTCTGGTGGACAATATTGGTGGCAGAAATATCACGAGCAAAGATTAGAATTAGGTAAGTCTCCCAGTCGCATTGCTCCTAACAAGTGGGTTCTTCCGCAGCAACCAGAAGAATATGTTCGACATCCATATTATAAGGGACAGCAGAGATATGGTGTCAGCAGAAATCTTTATGGCGATTATCTTTCATATGAACAGGTTACTGGCAAAGCAAAGATATCACCAATTCAGCAACAAGCATCAAAGAGTGTTTTACCTCGTGTTAAAAATCCATTCTTCTTTGACTTAGAGACTAGTGGACTTCTTAAAGAAGATGCTAGTATATTGTCGTTTGGTACATCAGTAAAGCAAAAGACCTCTGTTGCATTCGGCCCATTACCTGATAAAAAATATTCCGGATATATTAAGAATGTACAGATTCCCAAGTATAATCAGGCGTTTGCTGCTTCTCCTACGAAAATTATGCCAGAGAAGCAAATTCTTGATAAGTTTATGTCAACTGCCAATAGGCACTCCACTATTATGGGATATAATATTAATCAATTTGATATTCCCATGCTTAAGGAAGTTGCAACTAGGCATAATCTTAGTAGAAAACTTGAAAGTATTCTTAAGAAAACAGATATTGTAGATGTAGCTGATTATGCCAAGTCTTTTGTGGGCAGTATGTTACAGGACAAGGGTGCGGCTGGTTGGGATACTAGTGGTGCAAATAAACTAGGCATTAATCCCTATGGTTGGAAGCTAGGTCCAGTAGCTAAGGGGCTAGGATGGGAAGGCAGTCTAGTTGGAGCCCATGCTGCTGATTACGATGCACAGATGACAGAGTTCGTCTGGGACAAGTTACAGAATAGAGATGTTGCCGAAAAGACCTTTAGAGGCAATTTTGGTACATATCTTAAGGCAGTTGAAGAAGAAGGCGGCAGGGGACTAAAGTTCAATCTAAAACCTGAGCCTTTTACTAATTTAAAGCCTGAGAGTTTTTACACCAAACCGATTCAACAACATCTAGAAGAAAAATTTGGTAAGGGATTTGTTTCTGCCAAAGGTGATAGTTCTTTAAAAAAGGCAGGTTCGTATTGGAATAAGCTATCTGGGCGTAATAAACTACTAGCTGGTGGTGCAGTAGCTGGATTAGCTATCTTTTTATCATCTGACAGCAAAGAGAACCAATTTAAATTTCCTGCAATGGGAGACAGTGGAACCTTTGCTGCTGGCATGCGTGCTGAACTTACTGAATTTAAAGCAGATTTCGCTTCTCGCTGGGATACATTTAAACATTTAGCTGCAAAGATGACTAGTGCTCAGAGTACAAGTATTTTAAAAGCTGGTAAAAGAATTAAAAGTTTAGGTCAAGGTCAGTACGGTGAAGCCTTCTTGCATGAAGCAATGATAGAAGGTAAACAATTTAAGTATGTTGTTAAGGAAGCTAAGTTTCCTAAAGATGCACCTGAGTTTATGAGGGCCAAGGTACTTGCTAAGAATCAAAGATCTTTGGGTTACGAGAATAAGGCACTCCAAGAGATTCAAGGAGATATTATGCCATCAGCCTATCACTATGATCCAAGTGAGGGTGGTAGGTTATATATGGAGTATATGCCCGGTAAGACATTAAAAGAGTTAGCTAAAGAGGGTTCTGATGATTATGCTAAGATTATAAGGGACATGAGTGAAGAGATAGAGAAGACTGCTGGCAAGGGTTGGTCTAATATTGATATTCATGAAGGTAATATCATGTATGATCCTGTAAGTAAGCGTACTTCTTGGATTGATTGGGGTATGGCCCGGCCGGGACCACGTGAAGCTTCAATGGAAGCTATGGGCCAATCACTAGAAGCTACACAAGGTTTTATTCAGAGAGCAGAAGAAGGTATTGCGCCCACACTTAGAAACCAATTAGCTCCTACAGCTAGACCTGCTATGGAGGCTAATTTAGCACCAACAGCTAAACCACCTGGCAGAAGAGCTGCAATAGAACGAAATAAAAGATTTAGAGAAAGCTCTAGAAGATCAGTAGGTATCGGATTGCGAAGTACACGTGATGGCGGCAAGGGTCACAGGGAGTTTGGGTCACTTAGCAGGACAAAAAAATAAAGTTAACTCGACAGTTGGTCGATAACGTATTATAATAACTTTGTGTAACTTTGTTCGGAGGATGATTATATGAGCTTTTTCGGAATGGCAGGTAAAATTGGTCGTGGTTTAGATACTGTCGGAGCTGCTGTTGGTGGTGCCGGGGTCGCTGGAGCTATTGGAATGCAACGTGGTCTAGGTGCTATCGGTTCTGCTGGTAGTTTTAGTCCAACTGGTTTAATCGGTGCTATGAATAATCTTGGTGGAATGCCTAGTGGCAGGGGTTTACTTAATAGTGGTGTACGTAAACTAGCTGGTGGTTCTTATTTAAGCAGGGCTGGTTATGGCGCTGCTGGTGGCGCTGCCTATGGTGCTATGAGTGACGATACATCTGTACTCGGTGGTGCTCTCGGTGGTGCTGCTATGGGTGCCGGTGCAAGGTATGGAGCCAAAGCGGCAAGAAGAGCGTATGGCCATGCTTTTAGAGGATTCGGTATTTCTAAAGGATTTGGTTTTGGTAGTGGAGGGACTGGACCTGTCGGAGTAAAGATGTCCGCTAGTCAACCCATTAGATCAGCATCGACGGGACCATCTGGAGCAAGAATGGCTGCTAATCAACCAATTAGTCCAGTTTCTTATCGCAAGAGAGTTAAGGTTGGCGGACATTATATTGGTGGAGTGCCTCGTGGTGTTAATCCTAGACCAGCACCAATGCCAATGTCTCGAACCAGAGGAACTAGATAATCTTTAATATTACGGAAGTCGGTTAATATGGCTTATAATAACTGGTTTGACAAAAATCCTAATCCAGATCCAAGTTTCTTGCAACGAAGGGTGTGGGGTGCACATACTTTCGGTAGACAACAATTTGCTAAGAGCTTTGCTCGAGGTGGAATGGCTGCTACTATGTTTGCGCCGACCAGGAAAGAAATGCTTCTGAGCCCATGGAGAATGAAGAACAAAGAAGGTAGCGGAGCTTATATGAATAATCTTAGGAAGTTAGAAAGTATGCATCCTAAGAGTAAAGGTATTTCGAAAGCTATCGCTGGTGCTCAAGGTGGCACTCGCGCTACTGGTGCTTTTGGGAAGGTTATGAAGGGTTTGGGTCCAGTTGGATATGCCGCTGGTATTGTGGCACCTGCATTTATGGAATCTGGACCAGCTCACGAGAAAGCTCGAGCTGTCACTAAAGGACTTGGTGGATGGGCTGGCATGGCAATTGGTGCCAAGGCTGGAATGGGCATTGGAGCTGCAGTTGGTAGTTTCGTTCCAGTAGTCGGTAGTATGATTGGAGCAGCCGTTGGGGCAGTAGCTGGTGGCATCGGAGGAATGTTTGCGGGCGAAGACTTTACAGATACTTTAACTAGAATACCAGACAGAATGGTTGACAGAGAGAGGTCACGTCGTGGATTAGACTGGGGAAAGCACACAGCAGCCTTTCAGACCCAGCGGGCGCATACGATGAGACAACAATCACTTGCTCTAATGAATAGAGGAGCTATGTCTACTAGATCTCTACTTGGACAAGAATCTATGTTTGTCCATCGGTAATTAATTATGATTGATGAATTTGAAGACTTACGCAACGTTAAGTTGCCATTTGATATTGACGATGTTAACCCTCAGTGCATAGAGTGTGTGCGCAAACAACTTAAAAAATATGAAAAGCATATGGACCTTAATGGCAAGAAGACCGAAGGTAGATTTCTTGTTCCCTGCACGGGCATACCCCTGCATCCAGTAGATCCTGCTTTAAAAGAAACTGTTAGTGATGAAGTTTGGTCTACATTAGAAGCTACTGTTGATGTAGTTAAGTGGGCCTCTAAGTATCTTTCTCTTCCTGATGGCACACCATGGGATGCTCGTTGGTACCAATCAGAAATACTACGCTGTACTTCACGACGTAAAGTTTTAAGAATTGCAAGAAGGACTGGCAAATGTATTTCTCAACAATCTCGCATACTTACAGAGATTGGTCCAATGCTAGCTAGAGATTTTTATGGTTTAACTGGCAAACCAAAAGTACTTTCATTCCGAGAATCTGATCAGAAGATTGTGGCCAGCGATGCCACTATTAAAGATAATGGAGTCCAAGAAGTTTTTAAATTAAAGACTAAGAATGGTAGAGAAAATATTGTTACTAATAACCATCCTTTCTTAGTGCGTCAAAGTTTAGATGAGGCTACTTGGAAAGAATTAAAAGACTTGGACATTGGTGACCAAATTGCAGTTCCTTCAACTTACAGAGGACTAATTAAAGGGGTTTCTGTTGGGGCTCGCAAAGCAAGATTGTTAGGATATCTTATTGGAGACGGCGGGACTAATTACAAATCCATAGTAAGATTTACTAATTTTGATTACGAAATTGTTAGTGATATTGAAGACATAGCATCTGATTATAATTGTGAGTTAACAGAATTACAGCCAGGAAACTATCAAATAGTTTCTAAGGATAAAGACAAAACACATAAGTATAGGAATAAGATAAATCACCTAGTTAATGCTGAAGGAATTAGGAGTTTGGCAATTCACAAGGAGGTCCCTAAGTCTATTTTGCGTGGCACAGAAGAGGATATTGTTAATTTTCTTGGTGCCTATTGGGATTGTGATGGCTGGGCCTCTATAAGTAAATCTTGTTTTTATGGAAGCAAGAAACCCAATGTAGAAGTTGGTGCTTGTTCGTCTTCGAAAGACCTGGCACTAGGAATCAAGCATTTGTTATTGCGATTGGGTATTTTTGCAAATATCAGAAAGAAAAGAGTTAAATACAAGGAAGGCCATAAGTTAGCTTGGCAAATTACCATGGCTGGGAAAGACAGCATAGAAAAGTTTTATCAGTTGATCCCTTTAAAAGCGAAACAAAAGAAGTTAGAAGAAGTTTACGGAATAGTAAAAGATAGGAAAGCTCGAGTTATTAAAGAAGAATATTTTTGGGATCCTATAGTATCTATTATTTCTATGGGAAACGAAGGAACTTATGATTTAACAGTCCCAGAAACTCATACTCTTATTGTCGATGATATTATTTCTCATAATACCGACTCTGTATGTATTGATATTTGTTATCGTTTATTCACAAACAATAATATTAAAATTATCATAGCTGGCCCACAGAAGACGCATACTGAAGAAATTGTGAATCGTGTTCGTGGCTTCATTAATAATAATCCCCAATTAGCAGAAATGGTCATTCGAGATGTCTCTGCACCATACTATGAAATAAAACTATCAAATGGCTCTCGAGTTAGAGGGTTCGCAGCTGGGACCAAAGGTAAGAGTGGTGGAGTTGGTATTCGCGGTCAGGACGCTGACGTAATTTATTGCGTCCCTAAGGGTACACTGGTAAGTACTTCTGAGTTCGCTGTTCAGCCGATTGAAACCTTAACTATGCAAGATACAGTTCTTGGTGGCGACAAAGATGGTGTTTCTGTTGGTGAAATTCAGAATTTAGGCAAAAGACAAGACACCTTAATTACTATTCCTACTGTATTAAATACTATCAAGTGTACTCCTGACCATCCTTTATTTGATGGCAAGCTAGATATACCAGCTAAAGATGCCAAAGAGGTTATCGTTTCCTTGTATTATAAAAAGTTGACCTTTTCAAAAGATGTTATATTAGCACGATTATTAGGATATCTATATGGTGATGGTTGGATTTCTGGATCCACTGTTGGGTTTTCTGGTCAGAAATTAGATTTAGAACAAATACAAACTGATTTAATTTTTCTTGGAGACACAAAGCATAGTGTCTCAACTCGCGTTTGCGAGAACAAAGCTAGAGGAATTAAGGGTGTAGGTTCTCAATTTGTCTCTAGTTATCTATATCCTTTATTTAAAGATCAGCATCCTTCTGGCAAGAAAACATTTCAGCCTATGCGAGTGCCTGAGTGGATAATGAAGGGTAAAGATTATATCAAAAAATCATTCTTGTCTGGTTTGTTTAGTGCAGAAGCTACTGGTATTAGATACCAAACAAACAGGAAAACACTTAGACCTATTTCTTTAAATATGCGCAGTATTAAGAAGGAATGGATCGTAAATTGGATAAATGACATTGGGGATCTATTAGATAGTTCAGGTATTGAGTACTCTAAATACTTTAAGGATTTTCAAGATACAGAAATTGCAGACCCTAATGATAGTGGATATAGACATATTGGATATATTGACATAAAGAATTCCCAAAATAACATTCAGCAATATATTAATAGAATTGGTTTTTGTTACAGTGCAGACAAAACAGTTTCTCTGAATCGCCATAAATTATTTACACATTATAAGAACATATGGAAATCTGCTCACTGGAAGAAGAACAGGGCTGTTCTTTCTAAATTACAAAAAAATACTGTCAGGGTAACTAGTCAGGAATTAAAGATACCTGAGTCTACAGTGAAATATCATAAAAATACCTACAGTGACTTGTATTCCAAACCGCTACTGTTGCCATCTGAATATATTAATGAAATCAAGTGGATGGGTAATTATGTGTTGTTGCCGATTATTAAAGAAAACGTTCGTCTTTCTTCAGAATTAGTAGATGTATACAACTTAACATCTGGTGCTGCTAATAGATTTTTTGCAGGAGGATTATTTACTCACAACTGCGAGGAAATGGATTATATTGATGAGAAGTCTATCACTGGTGCTATTATGCCGATTCTGCAAACCAATCCAGACACTGCTTTAGTTGGATTCTCAACTCCATCAGGTTTCAGAACTCCTTATTATTATCTTTGCGAGGATAACCCTTATTATGTAGAATTCCATCATAATTACAAGGTGTTACCTCACTGGAAGAATGTAGAGATAGAGCGTTCCTCATATACTGAAGAAGACTGGGAGCATGAGTTTGAGGCTATTTGGGGCAGTTCAGAAGATGGAGTCTATAAAACATCTTATATTGATGCCGCATTACAAACATATACATATGATGATTGCACAAGAGGTCCCGCCTGGAGATATTGCATTGGTACTGACTGGAATGAGAAACACGGTACTGAGATTGTTGTCTTGGGCTATAACACTTTGACGGGACGATTTCAAGTAGTTCAAGCTGAATTGGTTCCCAAATCTGAGTTTACTCAGTTAGCTGGCATACAAAAGCTTTTAGATCTCAATAAGAAGTGGAGACCTTCCTTTATCTATATTGATGCCGGCAATGGCTGCCTGCATAAAGATTCCATGGTATATTGTTCTGATGGCATAAAAACAATAGAAGATATTAAAATTACAGATATGGTTCTTACGCACAATGGGTCATACAAGAAAGTAATAGATCATGTGGCAACTGGTACGAAAGAGTCCTATTTGCTTAAACCCGCCTTTTGTTTGCCAACTACAGTTAGTACTGATCATACTCATATGGTGTTTAGATCTGAAAATAAATTCAATGATTTTCCTATAAAAGACATGCAGTTAACAGAAATTAAAACTTCTGATTTAAATCCCAATAAAGACTTTATGGTTATTCCCAAAGAAGATGTTTCTAATCCAATAAAATCCTGTGTTATAGATTTGGTGCAAGAACTACATGATATGCCTAATCTTGAATATGATGACAACTATGTTTGGACTAAACATGGATATCAAATAAGTGGTGGTATTTCCAATCAAGATATTATTGATGAATTTGACACTAGTAGATCAACTATTCAAAGAACAAGAAGAAAAACCGAATCTAAAGAACGTATGGCTCCAGTAGAAGTAAAATTATTCAATCAACTGAATAATAAATATGGCGACAAATGGCTATATCCACATCTCAAAAAAACAAATAGATTTATAGACATTTGCGATCCAGAATTTCTATATATCTATGGGTGGTATTTATCCGAAGGATACTCTGGTGTTAATTCTATTGAAATATCACAAATGCCATTTCACTACAAAGAAGAATTTGATCACTTGGTTTCTTGTTGTGTTAAAAGATGGGACACG
>Ga0255051_10000628_pt1 | contig 12896 bp, 13 predicted proteins | sample JV7_2_9_MG_FD_181719 | JGI IMG/M metagenome (GOLD analysis project Ga0255051, IMG submission 181719) | Seawater microbial communities from Jervis Inlet, British Columbia, Canada - JV7_2_9 | ecosystem: Environmental > Aquatic > Marine > Inlet | place: Canada: British Columbia | collected 2016-10-06
ATTTTCCTGCGCATGTTCCCGATCGTGGCGATCCAGGAGGTCAAGGAGCTCCACTATGAGCGGCAGGAAGAGGGGGCGCGCTGATGGCGGAGGTGCTCGGTGTGCTCATGACCCCTCGGCGCACGGTGGCCGCCGTCGAATCGCTCAAAGGGGCCGGCTTCGACGACCTCGAGGTTTACTCGCCGGTGCCCAGTCATGAGCTCGAGCACGCGGTGGGGAAGGGCCCGAGCTGGGTTCGGCTCTGGACGCTGATCGGCGGGCTCACCGGCGTGGTGACCGGTTATCTGATGACGATCTGGATGGCCTACGACTGGCCGGTGGTCGTGGGAGGAAAGCCCTTCGCCTCGATTCCGGCGTACACGATCATCGCCTTCGAGCTCACCATCCTGTTTGGAGGTGTGCTGACCGTCCTGGGGCTGGTCGCGCACGGGCTCTACGCGACGGCGAAGCGGCATCCCGCCTACCGGCCCGCCTTCAGCAGCGACGAGTTCGGCTGTCTGGTGCGCTGTCACTCGGATCAAATCCCGCGCGCGCAGGAGCTGCTACAGGCCGCGGGCAGCACGGAGGTGCGTGTTGTCGAGAGTTAGGATCGGCTTGTTCCTGCTGATCGTGGCGGCTCCCGGGCTCGGCTGCTGGGAGCAGGTCTCGAGCCAGTGGTTCTCGCAGATGAAGGAGCAGCCGGCGGTGCAGGCACTGGAAGAGATGCAGCCGCTCATGCCCCCCGAAGGGACGGTCCCCATCGGAGGTATCGAGCCGCGGATCGACTCGCCCGTTCCCGCCTTTGCGCCGCAGGCCCAGACCTTGAAGAACCCCGTGAAGCGGACCCAGACCTCGATCGAACGGGGCAAAGTGGTCTACGGAATCTACTGCACCGTCTGCCACGGGTCGGACGGCATGTCGAAGCCGGACGAGTACCCCGTGGCGCGCCGCCTCACGGAGAGCGGGATGCCACCGACGCCGCTCCTGGCGGTGCCGGCCTACAGCGACGGGTTTCTGTTCACAAAGATTCGCTACGGCAAGCCGGGCATGCCGGGCTATCCACAGATCCCCGCCGAGGACCGCTGGCACGTGGTGAACTACCTGCGCACCTTGATCAAAGGGGGCTGAGCCGTGAGCAGCGATGTAGTGCAGCCGAGATCTCTTCCCCGCGGCCCGATGCTCCTGTTCGGGGCGCTGGCGGCCATCGGAGTGGTCACGCTCATCTACGGTTTGATTTCCGATTCCGAGCGCACGTATCGGGTATTCCTGCACAACTGGCTGCTCTGGGCCGCGCTCTCGCAAGGGGCGCTCGTGCTCTCCGCGGCCTTCCGCCTGACGAACGCGAAGTGGCAGGGACCCGTTCACCGGGTGGTGGATTCGCTGGCGGCTTACCTGCCGCTCTCCCTCTTGCTTTTCGCCGTGGTCTTCCTCGGGCGCCACGAGCTCTTTGAGTGGACCCAGCATCCGGTCCACGGCAAGGAGTGGTGGTTCTCGGAGCGCTTTACCTTTACGCGTGACGCGATCGCGCTCCTGTGGATGACGCTCGTCTCAGGCTTCTATGTCTATCTCTCTGTGCGTCCGCTGCTCGGCGATGCCCGCGAGAGCGCTTCCGGTTCGAGGCTGGCGCTGTATCAGCGCTGGACCTCGGGCTGGCGGGGCGAGGCCGCCGAAAGGGAGCTTGCGGAGCGCCGGCTCAGGAAGCTCGCCGCCGTACTCGTGCTCTCCTACGTGCTGGCCTACTCGCTCCTGGCCATCGACCTGATCATGTCGCTCGCCCCGCACTGGGTGAGCACCATGTTCCCGGCTTACTACGCGTGGGGGGGCTTCCTGTCGGCCGTCTCCCTCACAGCCCTGCTGTGCGTGCTGATGCGTAACACGGAAGGTCTGCGCGGCGCGATCACGACGAACCGCATGCACGATCTCGGGAAGATGGTCTTCGCGTTCTCGATCTTCTGGATGTACCTATTCTGGTCGCAATATCTCGTGATCTGGTACGGGAACATCCCCGAAGAGACGGGCTTCGTGGTCGCGCGCCTGGGTTCCCAGTTCATCCAGGACACCTGGTACCTTCAGGGATTCTGGACCCGGATCGCGGAGCCCTACGTCAAGATCACGCTCCTGACCTGGATCCTATGCTGGGTCGTCCCTTTCTGGGTCCTGCTCGGGCAGCGGCCCAAGAAGACGCCCGTCATTCTCGGAACGGTGGCGCTCGGCTCCGTGGTCGGCTTCTGGCTCGAGCGCTACGTGCTGGTCACGCCCTCCCTCGTGCCCCCCGACTCCGTCTCCGCGCCGAGCAGCCTGCTCGCGCCGCTGGGTGGAATCGAGGTGGGGCTGGCGCTCGGCTTCGTCGGGCTCTTCTTCCTCTGCTTCGTCGTCTTCGGACGCTTCTTCCCGGGCCTGCTTCCCGCGGAGAGCAGCGCGCGCACGTAGCCCGCGCCAGGTCAACCGAACTCGAGCTCGTCCCCCGCCTGGTTGAGTCGACGGTAGTAGCAGACCGCGCGGGTACGGCTATCGGCGGTCTTCGTGTGACACACCCCGCCGCGCGGACGCACGCGATAGAGCAGAGAGTTCTGTTCACAGTTCACCCGCACCTCGACCAGGTCGAGCAGGTCGCCCGAGGTGGCGCCCTTGTGCCAGAGCTCGTCGCGCGAAGTCGACCAGAGCACCGCCCGGCGCGTCCTCAGGGTCTCGCGCAGCGCCTCCAGGTTCGCGTAGCCCACGAAGAGCACGTCGCCCGAGTCTGCGTTCTGGAGCACGACCGGCAGGACGTCCTGGCCCGTTTCGCCCAGCTTGCGCAGCTTCGAGAAATCGAGCCTGAGCTCCCGTCCTTCTTCGAGCTTGTTCATGCCCGCAGCTTAGAGGCTAGAGAGGTCCTAGGCTAGGTTCTTCCTACGTCGTTCGGCGCCGAAGGGGGGGGCCTTGGGGAGAGCCGGGAGATGGGCAGCGATCCTGCTGCTCGTGGTGGCCTGTGGTGAGGCGAAGGAGCGGAGCGCCGCAGAGCAGGGCCGACGTGTCTACGTCGCGAACTGCATGGCCTGTCACCATCCCAACCCCGCGCTGGATGGCACGCTCGGGCCGGCGCTGGCAGGCAGCTCCCGCGCGCTGATTGAAGCGCGGCTTCTACGCGCCGAGTATCCCCCGGGCTATACGCCCAAGCGGCCGACTCAGCAGATGGTCGCGCTGCCGCATCTCGCGCCGCACATAGATGCACTGGTCGCCTACCTGGGCCCGCCGAGCGGTGCTGGGGCGCAGACCCCCGCTACAGAATGATGGACGCGGCGAGGAACAGGATCAACGTCACTGCCAGGCTCGCGTGAATCGTTCCCGAAACCGAGGCCAGGGGCTTCTGCGTTGATAATCCGGGTCCGATCAACGCGTTGATCTCGACCAGCGCAATCACGACCAGGGCGACCAGCCAGTAGCCGCCGAAGTTCGGCTGCGCCGATGTGAGCCCCTGGAAATGACTGGCCGAGCCCATGAAGAAGAGCATCGGAAGCGAGAACAGCGTGTTCGTGCGCGAGGCCAGGCCCGCGCGCTGCCCGCGGGCTGCCGCCTCGGGGATCGCCTCGCCGCCCGACGCCACCTGGTTGGCCGATGCGATCACGGTCTGCTGGGCTGGCCAGATCACGAACCAGACATTGGCCCACATGAGCGTGCCCATGGCTCCACCGGTCAGAATCAGGGTCAGATAGTGCTCCTGCCCCGAGATGCCGCTCAGGTGGAGCTTGGTGAGAACCATGATCCAGCCCGTGAGGAAAGTGAACATGGCACCCCAGCGGAACCACCAGAGCGCGTTCGGAACCAGTCCGCGGATCATCCCACTACGCACCGCCGGGTCGGCGGTGGCAAAGAAGGGGGTCTGAATGAAGTTGAAGTAGTAAAGGACGCCGACCCAGGTGATCCCGGCCAGAAAGTGGAACCACCTCATGATGAACAGGAATCCCTCCAGCGTGAACAGCTCCATTGCAACCCTCCCCTTCTCTTTGTACTGGCGTTTGGTACTGACTGCTTGGTCGGCATCCCGCCGGCGCGAGCAGGCCCCGCGTATTCGACTGCAATGGCATCGCTCTTGTCAAATCAATCCGCCGCAGAACGCGACAGATGGGGTAGGATCGCCACGAAATCGCTCTGAAAGGAGGAGCAGGTATGCAGGTCGTCACCGTGATTCCACTCGATGACTGGCGCGAGGTCGCGCCGAGAGCGCGAGCGGCGGAGGCCCAGGGCTTTGACGGGCTACTGAGTGCCGAGATCGCGCACGACCCGTTCATTCCTCTCGCTCTGGCCGCGCTCGCGACCGAGCGGGTCCAGCTCTCGACCGGTATCAGCGTGGCGTTTCCGCGCAGCCCCATGATCACCGCCCAGCTGGCCTGGGATCTTCAGGCCGAGTCGCGTGGCCGCTTCGTGCTCGGTCTTGGCTCGCAGGTGAAGGGCCACATCGAGCGACGCTTCAGCGTGCCGTGGGCGGCGCCCGTTTCACGCATGCGTGAGTACGTCGAAGCGCTGCGTGCGATCTGGCGCAGCTGGGAGAACGGCGAGGCGCTCCGCTACGAAGGCGAGCACTATCGCTTCACGCTGATGACTCCCGAGTTCTCCCCGAAGCCGACCGGCCTGCAGCCCGTACCGGTCTGCATCGCGGCCGTGGGCCCCGACATGTTGCGCATGGCGGGGCGGGTCTGTGATGGGGTGCGGCTGCATGGCTTCTGCACGCGCCGTTACCTTGAGGAGGTCTGCGCGACTCGTATCGAGGAGGGTCTCGCGAAGAGCGGTCGTGAGCGGACGCGCTTCGAAGTCTCGGGGGGAGGTTTTACTGCTACCGGCCCCGACGAGGACGCCGTGCGGCGCGCGCTGAACGAGATTCGCTATCGCATCGCGTTCTACGGCTCCACCCGAACCTACGCCCGCGTGCTGGTCCTGCACGGGCTCGACGAGCTCGCGGAGCAGCTGCATCGGCTCTCGGTCGAGGGCAAGTGGGACCAGATGGCGAAGCAGGTGAGCGACGACGTTGTGCAGCTCTTCACCGCTTCCGGTACCTACCCGAATATCGCGGCTGCAATTGAGAAGCGCCTCGGGGGCGTCGTCGATGTGGTCTGGATGGACTTCCCGAGAGCCATGCCCGATGAGCTGAAGCGTGAAGTCATAGGAGAGATCCAGCGCATCCCGTCGCCGTTCCGGGGCTGGAGCTGATTCATTCGGAGCGCTTCGCAAGCCACTCGAGCAGCGCTTGTACCGCGGACACGTTTGGGAGCTGCCGGGAGGCGAGCGTGGGCACGTCCGTGCTTCCGATCCGGAAGCTAATGCCCAGCCCGCTCAGCACGCGGAAGGCATCCTCATCCGTCTCGTCGTCGCCGACATAGATCGTGCGTACGTTCTCCGACCAGCTCGGACCGTACGCGGTACGGAGAACGTGCAGTACGGCGTGGCCCTTGTCCCAGCCCACCGGCGGCCGAGCCTCGACGGCGCAGTGCGCAGCGCGTGCCTGGAAACCGGCAGTTTGGATGCGGGTTTGCGCCTCGCGGGCGAGGCCTTCGTGCTGCCCGGCGTCCGCCTCACGGTAGTGGAACGTCAAGGACCCGCGCTTCTCCTCCACCCAGGCGCCGGGCACGCAGACCGTTTGGAGCGCTTCGATTAGATCGCCGAGCCGCTTCTGGTAGTGTTCGAGGTCCGGGTGGAAGAAAGGCTCGAGCTCCGGCCCCTCGATCTCAAGGCCGTGGTTTCCGACATAGGTGAGGTTTGGAAGGCCGAAGATCTTGGTGATGTCAGTGAGCGCGCGGCCGCTCACGATGGCCACGTCCGTGTCGCTCCGTCGCGTACAGGCCGCGATGGCCTTGCGCATGGCGCTGCCCAGCGTCGCCTCGTTCGGATGGCGGCGCAGCGGCGTCAGGGTTCCGTCGTAATCGAGAAAGAGCGCCAGGTGATGACCGGACAGGAAACGCCCCAGCCAGGCTTCGAAGTCGCTATCGGTAGCGGGGTCGAGCTTGGCCCGCGTGCGCTGCGCTGCATCGAGAAACTCCCGCAGCCAGGCGTCGAGGTCGGAACGTCGCTCGCGCGCACGCAGCGCCACCATGCGATCGCGCCGCGCGGGCTCTTCCATTGTGAGCGCCGTGTGGATGGCGTCTGCCGTGCCGTCGAGATTGAACGGGTTGACCAGGAGGGCCTCGCGCATGGTCGAGGCGGCGCCGGCCATGCGCGAGAGGATCAGCACACCGGGATCGTCCACCTGCGAAGCGACGTACTCCTTGGCGACCAGGTTCATTCCGTCGCGCAGGGGAGTCACTAGCGCGACGTCCGCGTCCCGGTAAAACGCGACCAGGTGATCCGGAGAAACCGATCGATACATGTATCGGATCGGCGACCAGTTGGCTGTGGCAAAGCGCCCGTTGACACGTCCCACGAGCTCGTCGATCTCGCGCTTGAGCTCCTGGTACGCCGTCACCTGGAAGCGACTCGGCACCGCGACCTGCAGCAGGACGACTTTCTCGCGATGCTCGGGGTGTAGCTCGAGCAAGCGTTCAAAGGCACGAATGCGTTCGGGAATGCCCTTGGTGTAGTCGAGCCGGTCTACGCCGAGTACAATTTTCTCGCCCCGCATGCCGGGCTGAGCCGTGGCGCTACGCGCCCGGGAGTCGTAGGACCCGAAGTTTACGCCGAGGGGAAACGCGCCTACCTGGACCGTCCTCTCTCCGACCTCGATCAGGCCTGAGGAGCGATCGACCCGCGCCGCGAGCAGCAGCTCGACGCAGTCGAGGAAATTGCGCGCGTAGGGGCGCACGTGGAAGCCGATCAGATCGGCCGCGAGTAGGCCACGCAAGAGGTCTCGGTCCCAGGGCAGCAACCGGAAGAGGTCGTAAGGCGGAAACGGGATATGCAGGAAGTACGCGATGCGCGCGTCGGGGAGCAGACGACGCAGATGGAGCGGCGTACGAATGAGGTGGTAGTCGTGCACCCAGAGCAGTCCGTTGTCCGGCCTCTGCTCGGCTGCGATCTCCGCGAAGCGCGCGTTCACCTCCTCGTAGGTCTCCCAATCGCGGCGCTCGAAGCGGGTCCGCTCGGTGAAGCCGTGAAAGAGAGGCCAGAGGGTGCGGTTCGAGAAGCCGTGGTAGTAGCGGGTCACCTCTTGATCGGTGAGCTCCACAGTGCGCATCTGGTAGGGGTCGTCGGGCTTGGAGAGCGTCTCGCCTTCGCGCAGCTTCATGCCGGGCCAGCCGACCCAGGTGCCGCCGCGCTTGGACAGCACGGGCTCGAGGGCGCTGACGAGCCCCCCGGTGGAGCGGCGCCGCTCGAGGCCCGAGCTGCCGCGCTGGAGCGTCACTGGCAGCCGGTTGCTCACCACCAGGATCGGCCGCCCCTTACCCCTGCGTTTTGACGGAGATGGCACGAGCTCCATGATAGGCCAGGGGGGGGCTCAGGGCAGCGCTGAGAAATCCAGGCTAACGGCCGCGTCGGGAATCGGCGAAGGGAAAGGCGCGCTTGTGAAACTTCTGCCCTGGGGAAGTTCGCAGGCCATCGGGGTGGCGGGCGGCGAACATGCGCCGTGTGGGAACGTAAGTGTCGGAGAATCCGGGACGAGCGAGCTCGGGCTTGCAGCCGCAGGCGCAGCGATCGCTGCCCGCGCAGGACCCGCAGCAATACCACGTGCCATCCTTGGCACTGGCCACGTAGCCCAGCGCGCAGCCGCAGCGGCCACAGCTGCCGCTCACGGGTGCAGTGCGACGGTTGTTGGAATCCATTTCACCGTATGCATCGGGCATCTTTTCCGATTTCTCAAGGCCGGGCCCGGGATCCTCCACTATACTGGCCCCGATGAAGATCTATACGCGGCGGGGGGACGCAGGCGAGACCTCACTTTTCGGGGGGGAGCGCGTCCGCAAGGACACCTCGCGTGTCGAAGCCTACGGTGCGGTCGATGAGCTGAACGCGACCCTGGGCCTGGCGGTTGCGGAGATCGAGCACCCGGACTTGGTGGAGCACCTGCGCGTGATTCAAGCCTCGCTCTTCGATCTGGGAGGGGAGCTCGCGACCCCGGAGCTCGAGCAACGCGGCAAGACCATGCCGCGGGTGAGCGAGCGGGACGTCGCCGAGCTCGAGTCCTGGATCGATCAGATGGAGCGTGAAGTCGAGCCACTACGCAACTTCGTTCTGCCAGGCGGAGTCCGCGCCGCGGCCCTCCTACACCTGGGGCGAACCATCTGTCGACGCGCAGAACGCCGAGCAGTGTCGCTCTCGGACAAGGAGCCCGTGCCGCCGGTGGTTCTGGTCTATCTGAACCGACTCTCCGATCTACTCTTCGTGATGGCACGCGTGGCGAATCGACGAGGCGGCGTCGATGAGCCCGTCTGGGTAGGTCGCGAGCGTTGAATCGCGAGGACTACGCGCGACTGCTGATCGAGGTCGAGGCCATCGAGCTTCGCACGGACCCAGAGGAGTGGTTCACATGGGCCTCGGGCGAGCGTGCGCCCATCTATTGCGACAACCGCGTGCTGATGTCGTATCCCGAAGCGCGCGCGCGCATCGCGGAGGGTCTGGCGGGGGCGATCCGGGGCCGTTTTCCGGCTTGCGAGGTGGTTGCGGGCGCTGCCACCGGGGGTATCCCGCACGCGGCGTGGGTGGCGGAGCGCCTCGAGCGACCCATGGTCTACGTGCGCACGGGCAGCAAGGACCACGGCCGCCAGCGGCGCGTCGAGGGACGGACGCTGCGCGGAGAGCGCGTCGTGCTGGTCGAAGATCTGATCTCCTTCGGGGGCAGTGCCTGTTCGGCGATCGCAGCGCTGGGCACGGAGGGTGGCAAGGTGATCGGAGTGCAATCCATCTTCTCGTACGGGTTCGAGGCCACGACGCGCCGCTTTGAGGAGGAGGGCGTGCCCTGTCAGGCGCTCACGGACTTCGATGCGCTGCTCGCGTGTCTGGAGCTTGATCGCGCTACGAGGAGAGTTCTGCTCGAGTGGCGAGCTCGCTGAAGGCGTCGAGCGCCGTGCCCGTGGCATCCGTCGCCAGCCTTTCGGCGGCTTTGTGGCCCCCCAGCCGTTCCAGTCCGTGGGTTCCGTAGCGCAGGATGAATAGTTCCAGGGCCCACGCCAGCCGGCTGGCGCTATGTCGTCGCGCGAGCTCCTTCGAGCCCTCCAGGTAGGCGCGGTGCTGACGCAGGGCCGTGGCCAGCTCGGCGACTCCCTCGCCGGACTGGGCACTGACCCCCAGCACGGGCGGCGTCCAGCTCGACTCCGGAGCGGGCGCGATCGCCAGGGTCGACTCGAGGTCGGCGCGCGTGCGTTCCGCGACTGCACCCAGGTCCCACTTGTGGACCACGAATACATCCGGGATCTCGAGGATGCCGGCCTTCATGAACTGGAGTGTGTCACCCGAGCCGGGCTGGAGTACGAGCACCACGCTGTCGGCCACCGTCTCGACATCGACCTCTGATTGCCCCACGCCGACGGTCTCCACGAGGGTCCAATCGAACGCGGCGCGTAGTACGACCACGGCCGCGCGCGTGGCGGGTGCCAGACCTCCGAGCTGGTCGTGTGTTGCCATAGAGCGAATGAAGACCCGCTCCTGCGGCTGTGGGCGCAGGCGAGCCCGGTCGCCGAGCAGTGCGCCCCCCGAGCGGCGGCTCGTCGGGTCCACAGCCACCATTCCCACGCCGAGGCCCTGACTCACCCAGTGACGGATCAGCGCGGCGGCCAGACTCGACTTCCCCACGCCGGGTGGTCCCGTCAAGCCGACCACGGCGTGCTCGACCGGCGTCTCTCGCTCGAGCCGCCCTAGCAGCTTCCGCTGGTCGGGAAGCGCCTCCGGCCGCGAGTCCTCGACACACGCCAGCGCATCCGCGATGAGGGCGCTCTCGCCCCGACGAATCCCCTCGATCGTTGCGTCCAGGTTCTGCTCAGGCAACGCCGTGGGCCCGGGCTACGATCTCCACCATCTCGCGGATGATGCGATGAACATCGTAGTCCCGCGGTGTGTAGACCGCGGCGACTCCCTGAGCGCGCAGCTTCTCCGCGTCGTCTTCGGGAATGATTCCGCCGATCACCAGTGGAACGTTTACCCGTTCCACAATTCCGGGGACGAGCTCGCAGTGCGAGCCAGAGAGAATCGAAAGCCCGATCAGGTGCACGCCTTCCTGCTCGGCCGAGTTCACGATCTCGTCGGGAGTGAGGCGGATCCCTTCATAGATGACTTCCAGGCCCGCGTCTCGCGCAAAGATCGCGATCTGCTCGGCGCCGCTCGAGTGGCCATCTAACCCCGGCTTGCCGATGAGCACCTTGAGCCGGCGTCCGAGCTGAGCGGAGATCTCTGCCACCCGCCGTCGGACCTCTGCCACGGTGCCGTCCCCGGACCGTAGCTGCAGCGGCGACTCAACGCCGGTCGGCGCGCGGTACTCTCCGAAAATTTTACGCAGGGTGTCGGCCCACTCACCCGTGGTTACCCCGGCATGGGCGCAGCGGATTGAGAGAGGCATGGCATTCTCACCGTTTGCGATGCCATCGTGCAGAGAGCGCAGCGCGGACTTCACCTCCGAGGTGTTGCGCCGCGCTCGATGTGCACGCAGCCGCTCGATCTGGTCGCGCTCCGCCTGGGGATCGACCACGAAGATTCGGCTCCCCCCGTCTTGCGCGAGGGGCGAGGGCTCGCTCTCCTGATAGCGATTCACGCCCACCCACGCGCGCTCATCGGCCTCAATGGCAGCCAGGCGCGCGGCATTCGATTCGACCAGTGCGCGCTTCATGTATCCGGACTCGACAGCGGCGATCGCCCCTCCCATATCCAGGATGCGCTCGATCTCCTGCCAGGCCTGGGTTTCGAGCTCCGCCACCTTGCGCTCGATCACCGCTGAGCCTTCGAACAAATCGGGGTACTCGAGCAGATCCGTTTCGTAGGCGAGGATCTGCTGGATGCGGAGCGCCCACTGCTGGTCCCAGGGACGCGGGAGTCCCAGCGCCTCGTTCCAGGCCGGCAGCTGAATCGCGCGAGCACGCGCATCCCTGGCAAGTGTCACCCCGAGGGCCGAGAGAACGATCCGCGGAATGTTGTTCTCGGGCTGGACCTCTGTCAGCCCGAGTGAGTTGACCTGGACCCCGTAGCGGAAGCGGCGCAGCTTAGGATCCTCGACTCCGTAGCGTTCGCGGCCGATTTGATCCCAGATGCGCGTGAACGCGCGCATCTTGCACATCTCTTCGATGAAACGGACACCCGAGTTGCAGAAGAACGAGATGCGTCCGAAGACGGACGGCAGCTTATCCTTCGTAACGTCGATGGCATCCAGTACGGAGATCGCGTTGGCCAACGTAAACGCCAGCTCCTGGACCGGGTTGGCCCCCACCTCCTGGAGGTGATAGGAGCAGATGTTGATCGGGTTCCACCTCGGCACCTCGTCCACCGTGAACTCGATGATGTCGGTGGTCAGCCGCTGAGACGCCTCGGGTGGGAAGATGTAGGTCCCACGTGAGAGGTACTCCTTGACGATGTCGTTCTGGGTCGTTCCCTGAAGCGTCTTGTGGTCCACGTGGGTTCGCTCTGCCAGGGCGATGTACAGCGCCAGCAGCCAGGCCGCCGTCGCGTTGATCGTCATGGAGGTGTTCATGCGCTCGAGCGGGATTCCATCCAGCAGCGTGTGCATGTCCTCGATTGACGCGATCGGCACGCCGACCTTGCCCACTTCGCCCGCCGCAAGGGCGTGATCCGCGTCATAGCCTGTCTGGGTCGGCAGGTCGAACGCGATGGAGAGGCCTGTTTGTCCCTTGGCGAGGTTCGTGCGATAGAGCCGGTTCGAGGCCGCTGCACTCGTGTGCCCCGAGTAGGTGCGAAAGATCCAGGGTTGGTCCGCCACGATCCCGAGACCCTAACGCAGGCCCCATGCTGGGTCTATCACGTGTATCTGGCTGCGGTCGCCGCCCCTCGCTACTCGCATTCGAGACGGCTTGGCTGCCGAGTCAGCGTCATTCATGGGAACCCTCTCCAGCGATCAGATCAACAGTGGTTCGATCTTTTGCTTGAGCTGATCCGCCGTGAAGGGTTTCGTGAGGAAGTCGTTCGCTCCGGCGGCCATCGCCGCTTGCACGGTCTCGCGGCTTCCGTCCGTTGAGATCATGAGGATGGGGACCCTTCTCGCATCCGGTACGAAGCCGCCGCACCTGGGCTCCGAGGGCTTCGGCTCGCGCACCCGCCGTACGAGCTGGATTCCGTTCAGTCGGGGCATGTTGATGTCGGACAGGATCAGGTCGACATCGTACTTGTCGAGGACTTCGAGAGCTTCGGCCCCATCGCACGCTTCGAGGAATTCACACTCTGCGAAACCGGCGTCTTGCATCCCCTGGATCACGGTCTCGCGCATTCGGTCGGAATCATCCACGACCAGAACGGTGGGCATATCCCGTCTCCTCGTAAGGCGGTTTGCCGAAGCGATCGTCGGGCGCGCTCAGGCGTCGTCTGCGGCCATCCGGCTTCGTAGAACGATGAGGTCGACGCGTCGATTCATGCGCCGGCCTTGCGCAGTCTTGTTGGATACAAGCGGTCTTTGATCCGCAAAACCTGAGGCTGAAAGCCGGTAGGATGAGATCCCCGCCCGCTCCAACTCGCGCAGGACCGAGACGGCCCGACCCGTAGAGAGGTGCCAGTTCGAGGGATTGGCCGCGCTCGCGACCGGTAGGTCGTCGGTGTGGCCTTCGACGCGTATGTGGTTTGGCAGCTCCTTGAGAATCTCTGCCACACTTAGTATTGCGGCGCGACCCTTCTGGTCGAGCGTCTGCGTGCCCGACGCGAAAAAGTGTGTCTCCGCCAGACTGATCACCAGGCCTTCTTCGGTGCGGCGCACGCTGATTCCATCAGCGCTCTCCTGGCTCCCACTGAGGGATCTGGCCCGCTGTTCGACCAGGTCGAAGTGCGTCTGCTCGGCCTGCTGGGCCTCGGCCGCTCCGGCTGGGTCA
>Ga0255051_10000629_pt1 | contig 12892 bp, 8 predicted proteins | sample JV7_2_9_MG_FD_181719 | JGI IMG/M metagenome (GOLD analysis project Ga0255051, IMG submission 181719) | Seawater microbial communities from Jervis Inlet, British Columbia, Canada - JV7_2_9 | ecosystem: Environmental > Aquatic > Marine > Inlet | place: Canada: British Columbia | collected 2016-10-06
ACAGATCGAGTTGCTGATCCAGCATCGCGACCGAATCGCGCACACATCTGCGTGGCCGATCGATATGTCTATCACCACCCGGCTGATCCTGTATATCGTCATTCCGCCGATCGCCTGGTTCGGTGCGGCCATTGTCGAGATCGGGCTCGACAGGATCTTGGGAAGTTAAGATTGCGATAATCGCCAGGACTATCGTGTCCTGATTATTGCAGCGGGTAACCGTCTTCTCTGGGAACTTTACCGTCTACGCGTACAAGTTTCACGTCATCCGTAACCTTAGTCAATCGGCATCAGGGCCATCGCGCCGACGACCATAGCCTCGACACCGGACTTGATACTCGGTTCCGGCTCTATCCAAAACAATGGCGAGTGATGCGACGGAGCAATGTCGATGTCTTCCCGGTTTGTCCCGCCCACCGAGAAGTAGACGCCCTTGACACCGAGTTCCGGCTGAACGAAGAAAGCGAAGTCTTCGGCGCCCATGCCCTCGCGCGGTTCTTCATGCATCATCTCTTCGCCAAAATGCGCGGTGAACAGCTCTCTGATCATCCGCGCCGTCTCCTCATCGTTGATCGTCGGCGGTGTCGTTTCCGTTTCTGAACGGATTACTTCAGGCAGCAAGTCGTCCGGAACACCGAGCGAGCGTGCGACACCTTCAGCAACACGGTCTATGCTGTCCAGCAATATCTCTCGGGTCTCGGTGTCGTCCGAACGTACTGTCAACTGCATTTCGACGCGATTGCCGATGATGTTGTGCTTGCTGCCGCCGTGAATGGCCCCAACCGTAATGACGCCGGGCTGCAGCGGCGCGATGCTTCTGCTTACGACCGATTGCAGCGTTACGACAATTTGCGAGGCGACCAATACGGGATCAATTCCTCTGTGAGGTGATGCACCATGCGCACCGACACCATGAACAACGATGTCCACCGAGTCTGAGCTGGCTCCGGTATTAGTCAGGCGGACCTGGATTTTGCCCGATGGCTTGCCGGCGCTGACATGAAATGCGAGCGCGTATTCGGGCTTCGGAAAGCGCTCGTACAGGCCGTCAGCGAGCATGGCTCTCGCCCCGGAAATGCGCTCTTCCGCCGGTTGACCGATCATCACCAGCGTGCCCGACCACTGATCCTTACGTGCCGCCATCTGTCTCGCTGTACCGACCATTGCCGTAATGTGAACATCATGGCCGCAGGCATGCATGACGGGCTGTTCGATACCGGTGATGTCGACCTGGCGGGCCTTCGATGCGTACGGCAATCCGGAGTCTTCCTTGACCGGCAGACCATCCATGTCCGCACGCAACATCACCGTCGGACCAGCACCGTTTTTCATCACGGCAACAATGCCGGTACCTCCAACGCCCTCTGTGACATCGAATCCAAACGCACGAATTTCATCTGCAAGACGCTCCGCCGTCTTGAATTCCCGATGTGACAGCTCGGGATTGGCGTGAAAATGCAAGAACAAGTCTCCGAGGTTGGCCTCGTAGTCGGCCGCGATGGCATCCCGCAATGAATCTGCGGAAGCAGGGCCAGCGACTACAAATGTCAGTACGAAGAACAAAGTTGCGAGTCGTTTCACCGTAAAAATCCTCTCCATTGACGGCACTCTTGCTGGCAACACGTTATGATGAATCCGCAGCGGAGCTGCCATCATAACAACAAGAGTCGTTTAATAAGGTGAAAAAAATGAAAACACTCGGCCGGACTTTCCTGATTCTCTCCACATTGATTCTCACGCCGGCGGGCTATGTCGTCGCCGATGATGCAGGTGCCATGCCGACAGTCGGCATAATTGGTACCGGTGACATGGGCGACTCCCTGGGTCCCAGGTTCGCGGAGCTGGGTTACACGGTCGTGTACGGCTCCAGGAATCCAACCGGTGAGAAAGCGCAGAATGTCGTTAAACAAACAGGCGGAAACGCTCGCGCCACGACGCAGAAAGAAGCGGCTCAGGCCGCAGATATTGTGGTAACGGTTGTCCCCTGGCCCGCCATGGAGACCGTCGCGCAAAACCTCGGCCCGCTGGACGGCAAGAGCGTCATCGACCCGTCGATGCCGTCGGATGCCGGCGCAGACGGCTACTACGTATCACTGGTTGAAACCTCCAGCGCCGAGATGATTCAGGCCTGGAACCCCGGCGCCAGGGTAGTTAAAGCGTTTGCGACATTAGCAAGTTATGTTATTGATAACCCCCAAGTTGTCGGTGGGCCAGTGACCGTGCCGATCGCATCTGACGACCGCGCTGCCAAGGAAAAGGTCGGCAAGATTATCGAAGCAATGGGGCTCGATCCGGTCGATGCAGGACCACTGCGGTTGTCGCGTGAGATCGAGGCTCTGCAGCGCCTGTACATGGTGCCCTTGCTGCAGCGGCGAACCGCGGCGTGGGAGCCGTATTTTCGCCGCAGCTACTTCTGGGAATGCCTCTGGGAGGATGGCTGGACCACACCGGTTGCTGACGCTGACGAACTGGCCGATATTCCGGAGACACAGGGCCCGCCGAAAAACTGCCCCGGCACCTAGTCCGTGATCCCAACCAGGTCGAGGAAGAAGGAGTAGATCAGCGCCGTCTCGCGCAGCGGTTGATAGCGGCCGCTCTTGCCACTATGCCCGGCGCTCATGTCAGTGTATAGAATCAATGTGTTGTCGTCGGTCTTGTTGGCGCGCAACCTGGCCACCCATTTCACAGGTTCCCAGTACTGCACTTGAGAATCGTGCAACGAAGTCGTAGCAATGATATTCGGGTAGTTCTTTTTTTCTATCTGATCGTATGGTGAATACGACAGCATATAGTCGTAGAAAACCTTCTCGTGCGGATTTCCCCACTCGTCGTATTCCGAAGTCACTAACGGAATATCAGGATCCAGCATCGTTGTTACAATATCAACAAATGCCACGCCGATATCGATGCCCTTGTATAACTCCGGCGCCATGTTCGCAATCGCGCCCATCAGAAGTCCGCCGGCGCTCGCACCCGTCGCGAACAGGTATTCAGGCGACGTATAGCCCTGCTTGATCAGGTGGTGTGAGCTATCGATGAAATCGGTGAAGGAGTTGATTTTCTTCAGCCCCCGGCCATCGTAGTACCACTTGCGACCCAGCTCCGAGCCGCCGCGAATGTGCGCGATCGCGTAGATGAAGCCACGGTCCAGGAGGCTAAGGATATCCTCGTCAAATTCGGGATAAATCGTGTCGCCGTAGGAACCGTATCCATACTGCAATAAAGGGTTCCTGCCGTTCTTTTCCATGCCCTTGGCGTATACGAGAGATATCGGCACCCTGGTACCATCCCGCGCCGTCGCAAACAGTCTTTTTGACTCGTAATTGTTCTTGTCGAAGCCGCCGAGAATTTCCTCTTCTCGCAGCAGTTTCTTTTCGTGTGTTGCAAGGTCGATATCATAAGTCGACGATGGCGTCGTCATCGATTCGTAAACGAATCGAAACGAATCTGCATCGTATTCATAGTTATCGTCACCGTATGCCATGTAGGCGGTCTCTTCGAACTCGATCGTCCGCCGCTCGCCGGTACTTGGGTCAATCGTCGCGATTTTTGCGAGTCCGTTATCCGTCTCCTCGATGACGAGGTGATTCTTGAAGACAGTTACGGATTCGATCAGCACGTCGTTTCTGTGTGGAACGACGACCCGCCAGTTGTCCCTGGATGTTTTATCAATCGGCGTCTCCATGACTTTAAAATTTTCAGCATCGTTGTTGGTCACAATATAGAAGCGCCCTTCACCGTCTGTGATTTCGTATTCGTGGTTTGGCTCTCGCGCAAGAAAAAGCCGGGGCGCATCCTGAGGGTTATATGCGTCGAGATAGTATTCCTCGGACTGGTCTGTGCTGTAAGTCGATATGTAGAGATATCTCTCTGATAAGGCTTTGCTGACCGAGACGTTGAACGTGTCATCCGTTTCCTCGTAGACCAAATCGTGGGTATCAGAACCGATCTCATGACGATAGACACGGTCCCATCTCAGGGTCTCGGGGTCCTGCCTGACATAGAAGACTGTTTTGCCGTCGCCGGCCCACTCGAAGTCGTCGGTAATGTCAGCAATGCTGTCCTCGAGCAACTCACCGGTTTCCAGATCGACGAAGTACAAGGTGTAGAAGCGGCGGCCGACCACGTCCACCGGGAACGCACCCAGCTTATGATCCGGGCTGGGCTCGAAATCGTCGACATCGTAATAGTCGTGGCCCTCAGCGTGCGCGTTAACGTCGAGCAGTATTTCCTCTTCACCCGACAATGAGCCTTTCTTGCGGCAATAAATCGGGTAGTCCTGATCCTTTTCATAGCGGTGGTAGTAGAAATAGTCACCGTACTTATAAGGAACGGATTCCTCTTGCGGTTCAGACCGTGACTTCAGTTCCTGAAAGAGCGACTCCTGCAACACCGTCGTGTGGGCCATGACCTTGGCCGCATAGGCATTTTCTGCCTCCAGATATGCCAGTACAGCAGGAGTTCCACGCTCGTTGAGCCAGAAATAATCATCGGTTCTTACATCACCGTGCATTTCCAACTGAAACGGAATCTTCTTTGCGTTTGGCGGCACTAGGGTTTCTTCAACACAGGCGGACAACAGGACAACTGCAAAAACAAGAAGCGAACCGAGCAGTTTCGTGCTCGAAATTACTCGAATGAGATGTGTCGACATTGCCGCATCCTGTGTTAACCATCAATTTGCCTGCCTGGCGAGTGTCTGGTCGCAGCGCTAAATATCGTCTAAGGTAGTCAAATAAACAAGAGATTCGAGGGGTATAAGTCATGGATCGCCGTCGCTTCTGCCAGTCCGCCATCGGGGCCACTGTTGCAGCCTCACTCCCAGCAGGACAAGCACTCTCATCTTATCTGCAGGTACTGACCACGGTCGCCGGTGACATCGATGCGATTACCGGAGACGGTGGCGAGGTCGTCCTCAAACAGGCCGATGTACAGGAACTAAGCGATAGCCTGCGCGGCCGCCTGCTTCTTCCCGGAAACTACGGCTACGATGCGGCCAGGCACGTGCTTAACGGTTCGATCGACAGACATCCGGCATTGATCGTACAGCCAAGCGGTTCTGCGGACGTACGGCATGCGGTCGATTACGCACGAGAAAACGGCCTCCTGACCGCGGTCAAGTGCGGTGGCCACAGCACATCCGGCAAATCCACCTGCGACGGCGGCATGCAGATCGACTTATCGAGTTATCGAAACGTCGAGGTGGATCGCAAGAATAAGATAGCGCATGTAGCCGGCGGCAGTCTGTTGGGCGACATGGATCACGAGACCATGTCGCATGGGCTGGTCACAACGGCCGGTACCGTCTCCCATACTGGCGTCGGCGGCCTGACGACAGGCGGTGGATTCGGGAGAGTAGGCCGTCGATTTGGACTGGCGTTGGATAACGTCATGGCTGTGGATATAGTAACGGCCGACGGCCAATTACGCCGAGCCAGCAAAGAAGAAAATGCAGACCTGTACTGGGGCGTCCGTGGTGGCGGCGGCAATTTTGGAGTAGTCACGAATTTTGAATTCGAACTGCACCCGATGCAACGCACCGTCGTCGGCGGTAACATCCTGTTTCCGCTTGGTGAAGCCAGGGCCATATTCAATTTCTTTGACGAGTACTACGAATCCATCCCGGATGAGCTCTATGCAGATATTGCATTGATTTCATCGGCGGGCGGTGCTGGTGATTTCCTGATGATCCACCTGTGTTATTCGGGCCCGGAAAGCCAGGCGTCGAAGTGGATCGATCCCGTGAGAAACGCCGGCAAAGCTGTTTCGGATGACCTCAAAGCGATCGACTATGTCGCGATCCAGCGAAGTTGGGATTTGACCGATCCTCGGGCAACCGGAGACTACATCAAAGCCGGCTTTGTCACCGGCATTACAAGCAAGTTGATCGATGCGTTATTAGACGGTTTCGAACCGCATCCGGGCCGGAAAGCGGAGGTTTACTTCCAGAGCGGCGGCGGTGCGATTTCGCGAGTATCCGCGGATGCCACCGCATTTGTTCATCGCCACGCCAGGCATGACTTGTTTGCGACCGCAAGCTGGCCTGCGAAAGAGTCGGGTGACGAGCACGTTCAATATGTAAGGGAATACTGGAAGACGATCGAACCTTTCACACAGGGTTTCTATGTCAATGACTATTACGAAGCGTCACAGGAGGCTGTAAACAAAAATTACCGGGGCAACTACGAGCGCCTGGTGAGAGTCAAAAACAAATACGATCCGACAAATCTGTTTCGCCTGAATGCCAATGTAGTACCGACAGCTTGATTCGACTTGTATCGATATTGATTTTGGTGAGTTCTACCCTCGCCGGTAGCGCTGCTCATTCGGCCGAATTGCCGCCGACGAAGACGGTTCAGGCCATTCGTATCGACACACCGCCGAAGATTGACGGAGTGCTGGATGATACCGTCTGGCAGCAGGCTTCCATCGTCGACGACCTGCACGAAGTCACTCCTAACGAGTTCACTGAGACGTCAGAGCCATCCAGGTTCCTCATTCTCTACGACCAAAACGCGATCTATGTTGCCGGGCGCCTTTTGGAAAGCAATCCGGACAATGTCACCGCCCAAACGCTGCGGAAAGGCGATTTTTCCTTCGGCGACGATACGATTACGGTCTTGCTGGATCCGCACAATGACGGCCGGAGCGGCTATTTCTTCGATCTCAATCCAAACGGAATTCGAAACGAAGGGCTATATTCGAACGTCACCGAAGAAAACTGGGCGTGGCAGGGCATCTGGAACGGTGCCGCACAAAAGGACAGCGAGGGGTGGATAGCGGAGATCGAGATCCCGCTCAAGACGCTTTCATTCGACCCATCCAACGACACCTGGGGCGTTAATTTCATGCGCTGGCGCGCCCGGGCCGGTGAGTGGTATGGCTGGGTGTCCCACAACAATTCAGTAAACCCGTCGCACTCGGGCAAACTGCACGGCCTTGCCGGACTGGATCAGGGGCTCGGCCTGGACGTCGTGCCAGGTTTTCGCATCAGCGAGAGCAAGGACTTCGAAAATTCACTATCGAGTACCGACCTGGTACCGACCATCGATGTCTTCTATAAGGTGACGAGCGCATTGACCGCCGCACTCACGGTCAACACTGATTTCTCGGGTACCGGCGCCGATGCGCGGCAGATCAATCTCGGTCGATTCGGTCTTTTCTTTCCGGAACGACGCAGTTTCTTTTTACAAGACACCGACATTTTCGAGTTCGGCCGCATCGGAAGCACTGAAAACTACTTCGATAGCACAAACAGTGGCGTGGACAACCAAAGCGGACGCCCGTTTTTCTCGCGCCGCATCGGACTCAGTGAAACCGGTGGCCCCATTGATCTCGACGTCGGCGGCAAGCTGACGGGACGGATCGGTCGTTGGGATATCGGCATCCTGGACATTCAGCAGGCGAGCCACACCTTTCTGGACCCGTCGCTGCCTCCCCTCAATCAACTCGTTACAGTCGAATCGAGCAATCTCTTCGTTGGCCGCGGCGCTGCGAAGGTATTCGAAGAATCGATGCTCGGTGTGATCGTGACCAACGGCGACCCGACGTCCGATCTGGATAACACACTCATTGGCGTTGATTTCCGCTATCTGAATACGCGCCTTGATAGCGGCCGCACGATCGAAGGCGCATTGTGGTATCAAAAGACGGACACCGAGGGCGTTACCGGTGACGACGCAGCATTCGGCGTGAACCTCAAGATGCCGAGCGGCGAGGGATTCCGCGGTGGGGTCGGATTCAAGGAGCTGCAGGCAAATTACAATCCGGCGCTCGGGTTCGTCAACCGGGTGGATGTGCGGGACTACACGCTGGAAATTGGCCATATCTGGGCCCCCGGAGGCGACACGATTCAAGGGCTTTACAGCGGAATCGATGCACAGCGTGTCGATACGATCGCAGGGGATTTGCAGTCTCAGGTAATTACATTTCGCGTACTGGAGTTTGAAACGACATCCAGCGATGGCATGAATTTTTGGTACACGAAAACCAAAGAGCAGATTGTCGATCCGTTCGAGATATCGGAAGGCGTCTTCATTCCGCCTGGCCAATATTCTTTCGGCTCTTATTGCATCGGGTCTCGTTCCGGACCCCACCGGACCATTGGTGGAGAGGCCTGGTTCTGCGACGGTGAGTTCTTCGGTGGCGACAGCCGCAGCGGTACCGTGTCATTGGTCTGGCGGCCCAGCCCTCACTTCAAATTCGCCATACTCTACGACGTGAATGACATCGAGCTGCCGCAGGGCGACTTCACCACGCGGCTCGCGAGCATACGGGCCGACATCGCGTTCACGTCCACCTGGTCCTGGGAGAACTTCGTCCAGTACGACAATGTCTCGGATAGCCTCGGGCTGAACAGCATCCTCCGCTGGCTGCCGAGAGCCGGCCGTGAAATGGTGTTTGTCATCAACCGGGAATTCCTGGATTACGATCAGACGCGCACCTTCAAGTCGGTGTCGTCTGACATCGCGTTCAAGTTCAGTTACACGTTTCGATTCTGATTCCAGGCGCTACTTGTTTGCTTCTTGCAGGGCTTCAAGCCGCGCAGCCTCAAATTCATCGCCCTCGTTCCAGGTCGGCATTTCATCGGCGTTCGCCACGGCGAGTCCGGTCCAGAATCCGAGTTGGGCGTCAATTACCGCACCGTCGAAATTCCAACTGTCCATATATTCGTCTGACGGCTGGTGGTAATTTATTTCCGTGAAGTGATTGATCTGGGCCTTGCCCCATCCTTCTGGCCGGTCCACAAAGTCCATGCCGGGTTTAAGGTACACAGCCGGCACACCGGTCTTGGCGAAACTGAACTGGTCGGAGCGGTAGAAGTATCCGCGGCTCGGGAATTGATCCGGCTTCACGACGCGACCCTGCTCGTCAGAAATCATTTTTACGAGTTGATCGGCCGTGGATTTGCCGAGCCCGATGAATGTAACGTCATGGGTGTGGCCCCAGATGTTGCCGCCATCGTAGTTGATGTTGGCCGCGATCTTGCCACTCGGGAAGGTGGGGTTCTCCGCGTAGTACTCGGAGCCCAGTAGTCCCTGCTCTTCGGCGCCGACGAGCGCGATAAGAACCGAGCGACGCGGTGCTTTCGGCAAGGCTTTCAGGCCCTGACCGATAGACATGACGACGCCGACGCCAGATGCATTGTCGTAAGCGCCGTTGTAAATATTGTCACCCTCTTCGTTCGGCTTGCCGATCCCTAAATGATCATGGTGTGCCGTGTAGATCACGACTTCATCTTTCAGTTCGGGATCGCTACCCGGAATCAGGCCCAGAATATTTGCCGATTTTGTTCGGACGATTTCAACGTCCATGGCAATTGATGTCGTGACGCCCAGCGGTACCGGTTCGAAGTCGCGATTGTCCGCAGACTCGCGAAGCTTATCCAGATCGAGCCCGGCCATCGATACCAGCTTGCGCGCCGCATCTTCAACCATCCAGGCCGTAATCTGACTGCGGGGTTTATCGCCTGCCGGCAGCTGGAACTGCGCACCAACGCCCGAAGTCTGCAGCACCTGGAACGGGTAGCCGGCCGACGGCGTCGTATGAATAATGATCGCGCCTACGGCGCCCTGTGCCGCAGCTTTTCCGTATTTATAGTCCCAGCGGCCGTACCAGAGCCGTGTCTCACCGGCGAACAGGTCCGGGTCCCACTCGGGATCGTTGTTCATTATGAGCAGAACTTTACCGTTCAGGTCATGGCCCTTGTAGTCGTCCCAATCAAACTCGGGCGCCTGTATACCGTAGCCGACGAAAACGACCTCGGCATCGTCGAACCCCGCGCGTTCCTCCTGGACGCCTGAATTCACGATGAAGTCATCCCATTGCTTGAATGTCAGCGACTCATCGCCGTGGTTGAACGCCCATTCGTCGGGCTGTTTGGTATCAACAGAAACCAGCTCGAATTCCTGCTCCCAGCTTCCGTCTGGCCCACCTGGCTCCAGGCCCAATGCCTCGAGCTCGGACGCCAGATACTTTCTGGCCGCAACATCGCCGCGACTGCCGGGCCCCCGACCTTCGTATCGGTCGTCCGATATTTCCTTAACGATTTTGCGGATGAATTCACCGGAGATCTGATTGGCAGCATCTTCGGCAGCAACATTGCCCGAGCCCGCTGTGTCAGATACCTGAGCGGCTGGCTCGTCCGCCGGTGGCTCGCGCTGGCTGCAGGCGGCCAGCGAAATACTCAATAACATGACCAGAGTAATGGTTCGATTTTTCACGGCGATTCCCCCACCGGCACCAATTCAGAGGCCGGCAACCTTATCATAGGTCGCCCGTCACGACGGGCGAATTCATTATCAATCAAAGATCTCGGACAGGAAATTCTGCATTGCGTTCCACGAACGCCGATCAGCGTCCGGCTGATACACAGTGCCAAAATCCGGGTCATTGGCATCCGGATTGGTGAAAGCATGCATCGTGTTGCCGTAGCCATGGATCTGCCAGTCGGCGCCCATTCCCGTTAGCTCTTCGCCGAGCGTGACGACCTGATCCGGGGTGGCCATTGGGTCGTCCCAGCCGTGCAGAACGAGGATCCTGGCTTTGATCTTGTTTTCGGCCGTATTGCCCGGCGAGCCAAACAAGCCATGAAAGCTGACGACGCCATTCAGGTCGGCACCGACTCTTGCGAGATCCAGCACGCACAGACCACCAAAGCAAAATCCTATTGCACCGAGTCGGCTTGCATCGACCTCGTTCTGACTTCCGAGTACATCAAGTGAACCCTGAAGTCTTTTTTGCAGCATTTCCCGGTCATCCAGAAACGGCTGCATCAGTGCACTGTTCTCTTCTACGCTGTCGCCCTGCACTCCTTTTCCGTACAGATCCAGCGCAAAACCGACATAGCCGAGCTTGGCAAGTTATTCGGCTTTGACATTTTCGAAATCCGTTCGGCCACGCCACGCGTGAGAAACCATCACCCCGGGTCGCTTGCCGTCGGAAGCGTCGTCCCAGGCGAGGTATCCCTGCAGTTCGGTATCGCCATCCTGGTAATCAATGGTTCTTGTTCGGATGCTCATCAATTGCTCCACAAGTCAGGTGCTTTGGCATCATAGCGAATTGCCTGCTCCCAAAAAAACCTCGCATCGAGGGGCCTAGGCCTCTATCGTTAACCGATCAGTTAACTAATACAAAAAGGGGCAGCAAGCTGCCCCTTTTTGTATTAGTCGCAAATGATTCAGCGTCTGACGACGATGACGTCGACGCGACCATCCGGACCGATATACCACGATGCGAATGTGCTCGTGACGCTGACGATGAGCGAGCCGAAAATCGCTGACCAGAATCCCGCGACGACGAAGTTATCGAGCATCGCGGCGACGAGGCCAAACATCGCAGCGTTTAGTACGAAAAGGAATAGCCCGAGCGTAACCACCGTGATGGGCAGAGTCAGCAGAAATGCGACCGGGCGGACAATTCCGTTAACCAGGCAGAGGAGAAATGCAGCGAGGATTACGCTCCCCGTGCCATTGATGGTTACACCGGGAATAATCGCTGAGGCCAGGAGCAGGCCCAGCATCGTGATCAGTGTTCGGAGGAAAAATCCTTGCATGAGTCTTTTAATGCGGCCGTGTGACCGAAATTAAAGGGTGATAATACAGAATTATTTTTGCACATGGTGTCCGATTTGCTCGAGACTGGCTGGCAGGTGTCTCTCGCGGGTTGCTGGCCAGCTGACAGGTTCCTGTCAGGCAGAAATCGACCCGATATAGACACTCTCTTCCCCGGCGAATTCCGGGATACAACCAGTAACGGGCCTGGAACTTCCGATATTGTGACGAATAAAGCCAGCGTTCTATTGCCCTGGAGCTGAAAGTTCCAAAATAACTTTTTTACTTAATGTGGTTGATCTTAATCCGCTGTTCCAGGAAGTGTAATGGCTAGATTGCACATCCTGAGTCCTCTGCAGCCCCGAACAGATGAGCGGAACAATCCTATTGATCCGCAAAATAATCCTATTCTGCTTATCTTCATCTAATTGATAATCAGACGGCTGATAACGATATTTTTACAAGAAAGGGCAGCAGCAATGTCCACCAGTCGTTTGTTCGTCAAATACTTCGGCCTTTTATGCGTGATGCAACTTTCAGCTTTTCTGGTCGGTTGCGATGGTAATACGTATGAAGGACCCGGGCTTCTACCGGATGCGGAAGGCAACTCTCCCGGTGGAAGTACCCCTCCACCCGATGGAGCAGTCCCGAAATCGGAGATACTCGTTACTGCCAGCGTAGAGGAAGGATTCAATCCCCTTAATGTGACCTTCAATGTGAGCTCACCCAGTGGTGCGATCGAACGGGTGGAGTGGTCGATTGGAAACGACACAGTAGAAACGACTGGCAACGCATCTATACCGTACACATTCGTTAACCCAGGAAGGAAAACGGTATCTGTTACTGCGTTTACCGACGACCAGTTTTCCGAAGACTATCAATTCAAATTAACAATCAACGTGCTACCAAACGTTAATCTTGTTGTGTCATCCTTTGCTATTGATGCTGAGGTAACTCCGGGCAGTCTTGAAACAATTTCTGCGATCATACAAAACACTGGCACCGATATGTTTACAGACGATGAAGCTCAAGAAGGTATTTCACATATAGATGTCGGCTATTACCTTTCGACGGACGATATTATTACCGTGGATGACATCTATATCGGCGACACATCCATTGTTATCGGAGAGTTTTTTACTGGTAGCGACTTACCCTTCGGTTTTCAATCGCTGGCTCCGGGGGAAAATTATCAATACGATCACCAATTGGCTATAAAAGGCAATGTACCCGCAGGCACATACTTCGCGGGGGCGATCGTGGATTATATCGATGAATTTCACTGGTATACCTTCCCCCGCGCCACTAATACATTGGAGTTTTCCTTTCCTAGCTACACA
>Ga0255051_10000631_pt1 | contig 12852 bp, 11 predicted proteins | sample JV7_2_9_MG_FD_181719 | JGI IMG/M metagenome (GOLD analysis project Ga0255051, IMG submission 181719) | Seawater microbial communities from Jervis Inlet, British Columbia, Canada - JV7_2_9 | ecosystem: Environmental > Aquatic > Marine > Inlet | place: Canada: British Columbia | collected 2016-10-06
TTTTGATGATTTTCATGTCTCATGGTTTCTATGAGCCCTAATTACTTTTATCAATAAGGCTTACAGCCAATTTCACTGAAAGTTAACGGGACAGCAGTGAATTGGGATGTAAAAGCTGAAGCATAATCTAGCTCGTGTTATTGAGCCAGTTGTTCTGGTTTCCGAATTGGGACATTTAGAATATATTTTTTAAGAATTCTATTCAAACCTGAACCAAATTTGCTGGATCATAATGGTGAATCAGCAATAATCCAAAACCGATAACACTCACCAGGAATTTCGGCCTCTAACCCATCAGTCGACTCGATTACATCGATATCGATATAGGCCAACGCATTCACCTTTCCCCCACCAATTTATGACAGCGCGTGCCTGGTGTTTCATGATCCAATCGTCGCCTAATTACTGAGGTGGTAGTGTGTTGGATTCGTTCCTACTTCAAGCAATTTGGTTCATTAGGTCGAGATGCGTAATAATTAAGGTCGCAATTCAGGTGAGTACTGCCGCGGTCGGGCATTCGAACCTGGGGTTAGCGCTGGTCGAGGCACTCGTCCGCATTATGGGCCTTAAAGTTAATTTAGCGCTAGACGAGAAAGGGAATTTTCTGGTAAACATTTCTGGTCAGAGCGCAGCTTGAACCATTATCTCTGGCGCTAGTCAGAGTTTGGTGTCGATGAAATTTCAACGATCAATATAAAACACCTAAAGCCGTTTTTTGCAAAATACTTTATCATATAGGCAGTTACTAATTCGAATAATATATCAGGAGACCGAAATGACCGTATTAAAACCCCGCCAGGCAGTACCCGCACTAGAGGTGTCGACCCTTCAGGGGCCATGGGCACTATCTGAACAATCACCCGAAAACTTCACCATGGTAGTGTTTTACCGCGGCCTGCATTGCCCGATATGCAGTAAATATCTGGGTGAACTTGATAAACTGGCTGGCGATTTCGCCGAGGCTGGCGTGGCTGCCCTGGCCTTGAGTAGTGATGATGAAGAGCGTGCAAAGCAGGCGGCTGAAGACTGGGGTTTAAAAAACATTAACCTCGGCCATGGTGTCAGCGTCGAGCAGGCGCAGGCCTGGGGGTTGCATCGCTCAGCCGGGCGTGGCAAGACTTCGGTTGGCATTGAAGAACCAGCCGAGTTCAGCGAACCAGGCCTGTTTTTAGTACGACCCGATAATACATTGTACTGGTCTCAGATAAGCACTATGCCCTTCGCACGCCCGCATTTCCGTGAAGTTCTTGGTGCCTTGAGTTTCGTGCTGGCGAATGATTACCCCGCACGTGGCGAGTTAGTCTGAGCCCGGGTTGTTGATTGAGGTTTTCCGATTGGGAAGTGGTAAAGACCGGATCAAATTCATTTGATCCGGTCAACTATTCAATGAATCTCCCCATGCTCAAACGATCTTCGACGTTAAACCCGAGCGATTTATAAAAAGCAGCAACCTCAGTATTAGTCGAACGAATTTGTAAATTAACTTTAATGCAACCGCGTTCCCTGAGGGTCTGTATTGCATGTTTGACAAGCTTCTCGCCCACACCCTTACGCCGATGGGCAGGGTCGACCGCAACTGCATACAGCCAGCCGCGATGTCCGTCGTAACCTGCCATACAGGCCCCGATTAATTCCCCTTCAGTTTCGGCGATCAAAATCAGGTCGTCTACAACAAGCTTCGCTTCGATCACAACCGAAGGTTCATTGTGGGGTGGGTCATCGGGGAAAACGGCCTGCCAGAGATTGATCAGTGATGATTTGTCGGGCTCGCGGAACTTTCTTATATTCATAGGTTTGATAGATTAGCTGCTGTCAGCAAAGGACGCATTTTATAGCGAGCAAGATGCAATTAGTACCCGATAATTCCGCTCTGTCGATGATGTGTCCCAGGCATGATGTGGCACTAAACTCGAGTTCGAGTCCATCAAGTATTTCGTAAAGGTCGATTAAGTCGATTTCGAAGTCACAGATGGCTATTTCAATCCGAGAATAGGTTTAAAAGTATTATTTTGAGCATCATTATTTAAAATCGATTTTCTAGCAAAAAGTTACATATGTACTATTCTTAAAATCCACTTAAATTAAAAGGGCATTTATACGGATTTGGTGGCTAATTTTGATTAAATTAATCAAAACAAGTAGTTAATAGCATTATTTGATTTGAATTCTAGTTTTTTCTATTGCCGGCCCCCGACCTACTCTATTCAGCATCATCGCCTGGCTTAAATCCTGGGAAAAATATCAAAAAGGATCACGCCCGGTTGCATTAATGAATCGGGTGGATAAGTTCCCCGGGAATACCAGGGGTCCGAAAACATATCTGTCCAGGTATAGACACAGGTCTGCGATGAAAAACGCCGAACCACCCAGGACCGAGATCAATTTATTCGGGCTCTACAGCCCTTCTTTTCGTTACTTGATTGCATTGCCATCCGGCATAGCTACACGAGTGAATTTCGTATGAAAACTTTAGCAAGAACTGTTTGCGTAATCCTGCTTCAGGGTTTGATCTATTCGTCCACTGTATTCTCAGCCGAGGTAGTGCTAACTGCCGAAGAAAGGCAGTGGTTAACCGAGCATCCGATTATTCGGCTATCGCCGGATCCGGCATTCGCCCCAATTGAGGAAATTAACATCAATGGTGAATATGTCGGTATGGCCGCAGACTATATGGATTTGATTGAAAAGAAGATAAATTTCAAGTTTACCATTGTTGGCTATCCAACCTGGAAACAGGTGGTGGAAGCAACAAAACAGAAAAACGTCGATGTGCTGGCAGCGGTGACGCAGTCAACACAGCGCGAAGAGTACCTGAATTTCACCACACCCCACATCAAACTACCCGGAATGATTATTGTCAGCGATCGCACTACAGGCAAGGTGACAATAGACGACTTGGAAAATATGAAGGTTGCGTCACCGGCGGGTTACGTATGGTTTGATCTGATCGGCTACGATCACCCGGAAATTAAACTGCTTGAAGCCGCCACTTTAAGAGAAGGGTTACGCGATCTTTCTTTCGGCCTGCTCGATGCTGTGGTGGCTGACCCGGCAACCGTAACACAGGTTATCAAGGAAGAAGGGTTGAGCAATCTCCGCATCGGTGGTGAAACCGGTTACTTCTTCGAACTCGCTTTTGCAGCACGCAAGGACTGGCCAATATTGCGCGATATCCTGGAAAAGTCGATTCAGTCGATTCACAAAGAAGAACATGCGGCGATATTCGACAACTGGATTCAGTTTAAAGGCGAGGAAGGAATTTCACAAAACGTTCTGATTGGACTGGCGATCAGCTTGACCTTGCTTATTCTACTGGCGATGGGTTTTATGTTTGTCAATATGCTGTTACGTATTCGCGTGGCGCGACAAACCGAGGAACTCAATGAGGCCAATGCCAATTTGTCAGAAGTTAATGTTGAACTCGAGCGACGCGTTGCCGAACGTACTAGTGATCTGGAAAAAGCGTATTCAGAGCTTAAACATTCACAGGTAAAAATGGTGCAATCGGAAAAAATGGCGGCGCTTGGTCAAATGATTGCGGGTATCGCCCATGAGATTAATACGCCGCTTGGTTACGCACACAGTAATGTGATGATCATGAAAGATTTTATCGAAAAGGTAAAAAAGGTCGATACTAATTTTCGCGCCTGGAAAAACCTAATGAGCGATGGGTTTTCCAGCGAGGATGATATATCGAATAAATTTCTCGAAGTTGACAACGCCTTTGCTGAATTGAATGAAAATGATGAAATCGGGGAATGTGGCGAACTGGCGACAGATACCCTCTATGGCCTTGATCAAATCTCAGATATCACGCGAAACCTGAAGGATTTTAGCCGTCTGGATCAGGCTGAAATAGGCGACATTGATATCAACGATAATATTGAACGTACCCTAAAGTTGGCAAAAAATCTATTGAAGGACCATATCCATGTCAAGCTTTCGCTGGGCCAGATTCCTTCGATTAAATGTAACCCGTCCAAAATCAACCAGGTATTACTGAATTTGATAACCAACGCCTGCCACGCCATCGACATGTCCGGTAAAGAGATTGGTAAACTCGTGATAGATACCGATTTTGACGGTGACCGGGTAAATATTACTATCAAAGACAACGGTATCGGAATCGCCAAGGATGTTGGTAAAAAAATGTTCGACCCCTTTTATACTACCAAGGAAATTGGTCAGGGCACCGGACTAGGTTTGTCTATCTGCTATAACATCATTGTAAAAGAGCACAAGGGTCAAATTAGTGTTCGTACGCGCGAGGGGGTTGGTACTAAATTCACTATCAGTCTTCTTGCCGAGAACATCGATGTCTTGCCAGTTGAGCCGGATGTCATTTCAAAAAAAGAAGCGTCGGTCGGATGACAAAACAATTATTACTCATTGTCGACGATGAGTTTCGCGTATTGCGCTCGCTCAACGCGGTGTTCCGCTCGGGCTACCAGGTGCGTACAACGACCGACTGCCAGGAGGCGCTGCGGATACTTCAGGCCGAGCAGGTAAATACGATTATAAGCGATCAACGTATGCCAGATATGCGTGGCGTCGATCTACTCAATCAGGCCCGGAAAATTTCCCCCAATACGATGCGCCTGCTGTTGACAGGTTATTCGGATATCCCGTCTATCCTCGACGCAATTAACCAGGGAGAAGTATACCGTTACATTACTAAACCCTGGGGACAGGACGAAATAAAGGCCGTAGTCGCTGATGCGATGGAAATATCGCAGAAACTATTTCATGTCGATCAGCTGCCAACCTACGATGCTGCACCTCCTGCCGAAACAGGGGACAGGCCAGAATTGCTGGTTCTGGATACGACCAGAATTATTTACGATATGGTGTACAAGCTTTTTGATGAGACTTGCGTGGTACATTACTCGAAATCGATCGATGGTTGTGCCGAGATTTTTGCCAATCAACCTGTCAAGGTAGTAATAGTCAATGTACCGAATGGTAATGTCGACTATCTGTCTTTTCTGAAGTTGATCAAGAGTGAACATCCATCGATAGTAACCATCGCTGTGATGGCCGACGACGCAGCAGACGATATTATCGACCTGATCAATCAGGGGCAAATCTACCGATATGTTCCGGTCACAGTTCCGCCGGGCAGAACGCGCATTTGTATTCGGTCGGCAATCAATTATGCCAATCGTTTAAGCATGAATCCGGTACTGGCCGAACGACACCGGGTCGAAGCCGATCAGGAATCCGACTCGATTAGCAAAGTGAGGCGAAGCGCCATAATTAAAAGTATGGTGATGTTAAAAAAACGATTATTTAAACTTCGCGCGCAGGCTTAACCCGCATATTGCACGAAGGCGGTAGGTTTAGGTTATTTAATATTTAAAATCAGTGAGTTACAGAGAGAATTGGCGAAATTGGTGAAATGCATTTTGTACCTGATCGGTTTTAGTAAAAATCTGGCTTCACATTTTGACCGATCCCCCTTGAACCATAGCTATGGCTATGCTTCTGCAAGCGATCGTCCAAACTGTTTTGCCAGTTTTTCCCTAAATTCCGATCCCTTCATGCAATATGCGGGTTAAACTCGCGATACGAGTCGAATCTGAATTCCTGATCTAAGATGGATTAGCGCACTACCAGAACTGAACAGCTGGCATGGCGAACCACCTTGGCCGCAGTGGAGCCGAGAAAATAATCCTGTAGCCCCGGTTTATGAGAAGCGATAATAATCAGGTCTGCGCCTTCTTCTTTAGCCTTTTCCAGAATAGTTTTGTAAGGGTGACCTGCGTGAACTTCGACATCGGCCTTGATTGATGCCGCCTTTGCGATGGCTTGCATTTCCTCCTGAATCGATTGTCTCGATTTTTCCAGAATACCTGTGGGTATTTCGGCGGCAACCCAATTCGGAATATCCTCGATTACATGCAACAGAATAATCCGTGCATCCTTGTCGCCCTGTTCTCTGGCGACATCAATCATCGATTTACCCTTCTCGACCTGGGACATATCGATCGGTACCAAAATAGTCTTATACATAATATTCTCTCTGTTGATATATAGTGAAAGCATATAAGAATCTGCTTTCATGTGTGATGATCTAAATCAAATTATTGATGGATTACTTGTTCAGGGGCTCCCTTGCCCTTGTCTCTATCATTTTGGCCATAGATGAACCGGTGTATTGCTGTGTGCGTGTTGTAAATAGGTCCGCACCAGTTCGGAGGTGTCTGCGTGCCGTTTCCAGTGCTGCAGAATCCAGTTGGCGCCGGTTTTCTCGCTACTAACCCGGGCTTCGATAATCTCCAGCCACTTATCCGTATTGTTTATGCCGATATTTTTTAAACCGGTCTGCGCCAGCGGTAGGGCACGGGACAGGATGAGCTGTTTAAGAGGATCCTGTTGACCATCTATCCAGTGTACCCTGGCGTTCATGCCGTGGCGCGCAGCTGCATAAAAATCGTATTCGAGGGTGGCGAAATCAAGTTGGGTCAGATCGTCACCGCATTGCATCAAACCTTCGGTCAGGCCGACATAAAAAACCATGTTGGCGATAGTGTCGACCAGCGCAGGTCCAGAAGGTACGACTCGAAGTTCTAGCCGGAGGTGGTATTCGCCACTCGAATTTTGACCCAGAATAGGGCGGACCCAACGCCAGATAGTGCCATTGTGCAGGTTAAAGTGGTGCAGTGCTTCAGTCGGTTTAGCGATCACTTCGGGCAAAATCGGAGTGTAGTAAAAATTGTCTTCGAACAGTTCAAGCAGAGATTTAATATAACCCTTGCCGAAATGAACTCGCGGGATAATGCCGTCGCGGATTTCATCGATATTACGGGTATCAACTGCCTGCTTGAAAATACTGATGCGCGATTCCTGCCAACAGCATTTTTCGAAGATTAATGGTGAGTTGGGTGATGCGCCCAGAATCAACATGCTGGCCCACAATCCCGCATGATAGGCCGGCACTATCTCGCCAAATGGCACTTGCAAGTGGACTTGCAGGGATGTGCCCAGTGCTTCGAGCATTACGTCGTTTTTCTCGATGTCGAGACGATCCTCGCCTTGCAGTTGCAGTTGAACCGGCTTACCACGCATCTTGATCAACTGTCGGCTGAGCAGGTCATAACGATGCAGTTCGGACATATAGGCATCGGGGTTTAAGTGTTCCTGGCCTAAACTCGGCATCACGCCGAACAGGCCGGACTGAGCATCGAATTTTTCGGCTGCCTTTTCGACCTGCTGATAAAGATCGCTCAAATCGGTTTCTATGAGATCAAATACATCGGTGCTGACATTGAATGGATGACCGTTTATTTCGAGGTTAAACTTCGCCAGTTCCGTTGTCAGCAGTGGGTTTTTCGCCTGCTCAATCACCTCGTGATTAACTTTACAGGGCTGCCCTTTTTTATCGACCAGGCACAATTCAAGCTCGTAACCGAGTTTTCGAGTTTGATTGTCGAAGGCACTTTGTACAAATAGTGAACGTACAAATTCGGTTTCCTCTACCAGACATTGATGGAAGCGCTCGTAATCCTTTTCCTCGAAATTTTGTTGATTGATTTCATCGCCCATTCCCTGAGTATAAATCGACAGTTACTGCTTGCCTACCGCTGTTATCCGAATGGTAGCCTTCGACTGCATCGCTGTTTATACTCTTCGCCTCCATGTTTCGAGGTCGCAATGCCCACTATCTTGCAAGTTTCCAGTCTGGTTAAACGATTTGGTGATCTAACCGCAGTAAATGACGTTTGCTTTGAAATTCGCGCAGGCACCTGCTTTGGATTGCTCGGACCCAATGGCGCCGGCAAGACGACGACTATCGAATTAATGGAAGGCATCAAGACGCCGGACGCGGGTAAAATTCTCTATCGTGGTGAACCACTCGGTACGCAGTTTCGCTATGAGGCGGGCATCATGTTTCAAAATACTGCGTTACAGGAATTTGTTACTGTTCGCGAAATGCTGGTCCAGTATAGTCGTTTTTATCCGCGTACTGCCGATATCGACCAACTCGTCAAAGAATACTCGCTGGGTGAATTTCTGCACCAGGATACGCGTAAACTTTCCGGCGGGCAAAAGCAACGCCTGTTGCTGGCGATGTCACTGATCAACCTGCCAAAAATCCTGTTTCTGGACGAACCGACTACCGGGCTTGATCCACAGTCGCGGCGTAACCTGTGGGAACGCGTTCGCCAGGTAAAAGCCGAAGGCACGACTATTTTGCTCACCACGCATTATATGGAGGAAGCCTACGAGCTATGTGACGAGATCGCGATTATGGATCATGGTCGCATCATCGCCCATGGTGCACCCGACGCTTTACTCGCCAAACATTTCGACGATGTCGTCGTACAAATACCCGAAGAGGATATTCCACCGCAGGTAGGCGAGGCTGAATTCGAAGCGACTTATCGTAATAGCAACGCGCATATTGTGACGGGTGATGTCAATCGAACGATTGAAAAGCTGCTGTCACTCGGGATACCACTAGATCGCTTACGCATCCGTGCACGCGATCTGGAAGATCTGTTTCTGGAATTAACCGGCAAGGAGTTGCGCGCCTGATGTGGAATAGAATATATGCCCTGTTCGTCGCACGAAATACCGAGTTTTTTCGCGACAAGGCGGCTTTGACCTGGAGTATTCTGCTACCGATTTTAATCATTTTCGTCTTCGCCTATGCCTTTACCGATGAGAATCCTGAAAAGTTTAAGGTCGCTATAGTATCGGCTGATCAATTAAACCCGCCCACCGATGAATTCAAATCGACGCGTTTTATAAATTTTATTGAGGTAGATGATATCGATGCGAGCTTACGCAAAATAGAGCGGCACCAGGTCGACATGTTGTTCGATACGAATACCCGAAGATACTGGATCAACCAGACCTCTCCAAATGGCTATATCGTCGAAAAACTGTTGATTGCTGCATTTGCCGGTTCGGATCAAAAATTGAATCAAAACCTAGTTCAGGGCGACGAAGTACGCTACCTCGATTGGGTAATTCCCGGGGTGATTGCTATGAATATGATGTGGGGTGCACTATTTGGTATTGGCTATGTCATCGTGCGCTACCGTAAAATGGGGGTACTCAAACGTTTACGCGCAACACCAGTGACACCGGTCGAGTTCCTTACCGCGCAAATCATGTCGCGTTTATGGCTGCTGCTGGTGTTAAATGTGCTGATTTATATCGGTATGGACTACTTCGTCGATTTTCGTATGAATGGTTCTTACCTCGACCTTTTCATCGTATTTACCCTGGGTTGTATCTGCCTGATTTGCTGTGGACTGGTAATCGCTGCGCGAATATCGAGCGAGGAGGTCGCCAATGGATTGCTCAACTTAATGAGCTGGCCAATGATGTTTCTTTCCGGTATCTGGTTTTCACTAGAAGGTGCGCACCCGTGGATGCAGAAATTTGCACTGATATTGCCATTGACGCATGTAACCAAAGCGGCACGGGAGATCATGATCGATGGGGCGAGCCTGGTGCAGGTTGCGGATCATTTGTTGGTACTTGGGTTGACGAGTGTGGTGTTGTTGGTGATTGGGGCCAAGATTTTTCGCTGGGAATAAGGTTTTAAGTTTTCTCGTGGAATTGCTTCCCATCATTCTGGCCTCCGAGCTGGAATCTATTACGAAATTAGCTGCGAAGGTTTCACAGGGCTTCGCCCACACTTACTCTTAATACTTCGTAGTAAATTAAGAGTAAGTGTGCGAAAAAATTGCCAGAAAATTAAACCTGCGATGTTGACACTTTAGCAAACTAAAACGCTAAACTACTCCTAATCCGATTATTACGCATACCCAAATAAAGGGACCTGGCCTAATGACAGTCATCAAGCAAGACGATCTAATAGAAAGCGTTGCTGGCGCTCTCCAGTTCATTTCCTACTATCATCCTGCTGATTTCATCGGCGCCATGGATAGAGCTTATCAACGCGAGCAAAATCCTGCCGCGCGCGATGCAATCGCACAAATTCTGATCAATTCGCGGATGTGCGCTGAGGGACGGCGTCCAATCTGTCAGGACACCGGTATCGTCACGATTTTTTTAAATGTCGGTATGAATGTACAGTGGCAAGCTGATATGTCGGTGACCGATATGTGTAACGAAGGTATTCGTCGCGCTTATCTGGACCCGGATAATGTATTGCGGGCATCGATTCTGGACGACCCCGATGGCGCCCGCAAAAACACCAACGACAATACGCCTGGGGTCATTCATTACAATATCGTACCTGGTAATTCGGTCGAGGTTCATGTCGCGGCCAAAGGTGGCGGCAGTGAGGCGAAATCGAAGTTTGCGATGCTTAATCCTTCTGATTCGGTGGTTGACTGGGTGCTCAAAATGGTACCGCAAATGGGTGCGGGCTGGTGTCCACCCGGAATGCTCGGTATCGGCATTGGCGGTACTGCCGAAAAAGCGATGATACTCGCCAAAGAAGCATTACTAGAACCCATCGATATCCAGGAATTGCAGGAACGCGGCGCGAAAAATCGTGCCCAAGAACTGCGTCTCGAACTCTACGACAAGGTCAACCGACTCGGTATTGGCGCACAGGGTTTGGGTGGTTTGACGACCGTAATGGACGTCAAGGTAAAGGATTTCCCGTCGCATGCGGCAAACAAGGCGGTAGCGATCATCCCCAACTGTGCTGCGACTCGACACACGCATTTTGTTCTCGATGGTAGCGGTGCCGCGAAATTGACACCACCGAATCTCGATAACTGGCCAGAAATTACGCGCGAAACCGGGGCCAATGTAAAACGTGTAAACCTGGATACAGTGACACACGAGGAGGTTAAAACATGGGAGCCGGGCGATACGCTGTTGCTCAGTGGAAAGATGTTGACCGGTCGTGATGCAGCGCACAAAAAAATGATCGATATGATGGCCAAAGGCGAGGATTTACCGGTGGATTTGAAAGGACGGTTTATCTATTATGTGGGACCGGTCGACCCGATCCGCGATGAAGTGGTCGGCCCGGCAGGGCCAACTACGGCGACGCGTATGGACAAATTCACCCGCACCATGCTGGAAAAAACCGGCCTGCTTGGTATGATTGGTAAAGCCGAACGCGGACCCATTGCAATCGAAGCGATTAAGGATTTCGAGTCGGTTTATTTAATGGCGGTTGGTGGCGCGGCTTATCTGGTATCGCAGGCAATCAAGGCTTCCAAAGTGGTCGGCTTCCCGGAACTTGGCATGGAAGCGATATATGAATTTCAGCTCAAAGATATGCCGGTTACGGTTGCTGTAGATCACAAGGGTGTCTCGATACACCAGACCGGGCCGAAGTTATGGGCACAGAAAATAAGTCAGATGGAAGTCGAGTTTTATCCCTGATACTAATCAACCGATATTGACCCTGAGCTATCCCCACAAAATATGATATAAAAACAGCAAGTTAAGGCGTATAGTTCATCTAAAACAGCATGTGCACCGGATTTTTTCCCTCGAACGATTCATTTTCCGAGGGATCCGATGCACACCACGAAAGTATTGCACAAACTCCTGTATCAATCAGTACCTTCTATCCACGCTTCTCGTCTGAAAATATTACTGCTGATTGTCCAGGCATTAACGTATGGTGCACGCGCATCCGTGACAGCAATGGGGCGAGGCCTGTGCGGTTCGGCTTACGACAAACATAAGATTAAACGGGTTGACCGACTATTGTCCAACACGCTGCTCTATCGAGAATCAACTGCGATTTATCACGCCTTGACGAGACGCTTATTGCGAGGGTTGTCAGAGGTGGTGATTAGCATTGACTGGTCACCTTTATGCGCAGATCAAAGTTGGCATTTGCTACGCGCCGCGATTCCAGTTGGTGGGCGTTCATTGACGCTTTATGAAGAAGTGCATCCGCAGAAGAAGCTTGCCAATCGAAAGGTTCAACATCGATTCCTCGATCAACTCGCTGTGATGATACCCAGTACCTGCCAACCGATTATAGTCGCAGACTCCGGCTTTAGAACACCGTTTTACCGATACGTCGAAACGCAGTTCAACTGGCATTGGGTAGGGCGTATACGGGGTCGAGACTTTATCCATTGGCAAAACGAGTCAGATCAGTGGTTTAGCGCTAAATCACTGCACTCGAAAGCAACCACCAAAGCGACTTCTCTGGGGGTGATTAGCTGGGTGCGTCGACATCCACTGGTAGCCTGGATAGTACTGATTCGTCTCACCAAAAAGCGGCGGCAGGCATTGACCTATCAGGGCAATAAGCGCCAATCGTTCAGTGACAAGATCCAGATCAAACGCGCCAATGAACCCTGGCTGCTGGTGGCTTCTCTATCACTAAAAAAGCGCAAACCGGAACAGATTGTCAAACTCTACAAAACTCGCATGCAAATCGAAGAAGGGTTCCGTGATTGTAAGTCGGTACATTATGGTTTGAGTCTATCGCAGAACAGGCGCATGAATATCCATCGGCGAACCGTACTATGTTTGCTTGCCGCTTGTACCATATTCGTTTTATGGTGTATCGGCACAGCGGGCAAAGATACCGATACGGCGAAACAGGTTCGCGTTAACTCGTCGAGTAAACGACCGAGTTACTCGGTGATATTTCTGGCCAAACTGCTCATCGCTCAGCCTCGGTTTCGATTACCAGACAAAGCAATTCTTACCTCTTTGAATGAAGTTCATACCTACATGAAGACCGTATTATGTGGGTGAGTCCGAGATTGTATTTTGTGGGGATAGCTCAGATATTGACCCCATCGATCACTAATAGTCGTTAATTAACGCAGTAACTCGCTTCTTGCTTTAACCACGGTGGTAAAAGAGTTTATGAAGCCTTCAATTTCGGCATCGCCAATCGGCAGCATTAACGCTATAAAACCACGCCGTGCGACGTAATAA
>Ga0255051_10000632_pt1 | contig 12812 bp, 10 predicted proteins | sample JV7_2_9_MG_FD_181719 | JGI IMG/M metagenome (GOLD analysis project Ga0255051, IMG submission 181719) | Seawater microbial communities from Jervis Inlet, British Columbia, Canada - JV7_2_9 | ecosystem: Environmental > Aquatic > Marine > Inlet | place: Canada: British Columbia | collected 2016-10-06
TACAGTATATTCTGTAGTTTCTTTTCAATGGGTACCGGGTCAAAGCCTGTGCCGGGCTCGATCCGGTATCCGGCACGACGATGTACGATAAATGATCCTATTGAATAATCTCAATTAACCTTTGCGAGAGACTATTTTTTCAACAAGTACCATATATTACCCTGAAAAACTGGATTTAAGCCCATGAATGAAGTCATAAAATTATTACGGTCCCACCGCTCGGTACGAAAATTTACTGAGCAACCAATCCCCCAGGAAGTCCTCAATGAATTGATCAAATGTGGTCAGGCCGCATCGACCTCGAGCTTTATTCAGGCCTGTACTGTTATCCAGGTAGAGGACAGGGATAAACGTGAACAACTGGTCGAACTCGCCGGCAATCAACCCTATATCGCCAGTGCCGCCCGGTTTGTGGTTTATTGTGCCGATATGAACCGTAACAAGATAGCCTGTGATATGCATGAAGCGGATATGCTATCGGGCTACACCGAGCAATTTATCACCGCCACGGTAGACTGCTCACTGTTCGCGCAGAACGTGAAAACCGCAGCGCAGTCGCTCGGCATCGAAGGGCTTTATATTGGCGGTATCAGAAATAATATCCAGGCCGTTACAGACCTGCTTGAATTGCCTCATCTGGTCTATCCGGTATTTGGTATGTGCCTCGGATACCCGGCACAGAATCCCGAGGTCAAACCACGCCTGCCGCTGTCGGTGGTATTAAAAGTAGATCGTTACAACGACGATGCTGACGCGAAAATGATTAGTGACTATGACAATCAGGTGCGCGAATATTACAAAACCCGCACCGGCGGTAACAAAGACACGGCCTGGAGCGAGCAGATATCCGAAATGCTGGTTAAAGAAGCACGGCCGCATATGAAAGCGTTCCTCGAATCACGTGGTTATATTTTGAAATAATAAAGCTCGACCGGGAAATTGTCGCAGACTATTCCGTAGCCTGCTAGGATTGGGCGCAACGCAAAAATAAATTCATCTGTAATATACAGGCCCTGCCTATATCACGGTTAGCCACGAGTAATTTTAGAGGAACGATATGAGTGAAGAGCCAACCAATATTTTGCAAAACGTGATCTTGAAGTGGACATAGGTACTCTTCTTTGTGTTCATGGTAATAATTGTTTCAATTTATTCTGCTGACGCTTTGTTAGATATGCCGGGGATAGATTGGAATGATTATCCCGGAGCTGTCCCAATCGCATATGTAACCTTTGCTGCCTCTCTAGCACTGATGCTCGTCTTACTTTTAAATTTCACATTAGGCCCTATAGAGTTCAATGGACTAGGTTTCTCTTTTAAGGGCGCCTCTGGTCCAGTTGTTCTATGGGTACTGTGTTTTCTGGCAATAATTGCCGGGTTATCTGTAATATATCGATCGGTCGAGGGTGTGTGATCTAAATATGAAAGATCAATATGTTTTCCGTGCGCCATAAGGGGTCAGCACTATCAAACCGGAAATGAAGCGATGGCGAATGATTATTACTCGGGCGCGTAGACCATGCGGGAAATTGCTGAGTATTTTGCGGTACACTACATGACAGTAAGTCGGGCGGTAAGGTAATATGAAAATTGAAATTACTAATGTTGGATTGTTAGACCTGACCCCATGCTACGCCCCATGCTACGCGAGCCGCAAGCCTGTTCGTCAATGGTCACTTGAGCTTCCCATCAGCGGGAAACCGGCCGACAACGTGGCCGTCATCGAGGCCTACCGAGAATGGCTTACGAGGACCCAATTGCCGAAAATCCTGTTCTACGCCCACCCAGGCACGATCATCAATCCACAGGATCTCGCATGGTGCCGGGAGAAGCTCGCGAATCTCCACACCGTCGATATCGGTGATGGCCTCCATTTTCTCCAGGAGGACAACCCCGACCTCATCGGAACGGAGCTATCCAAGTGGCATGCAACGCTTTAAGCGATTTAACGGAGGAAGTATAATGGGGTCAGACCTTGACATGCGACATTTTAAAAGCTTCTAACAAACACATGCACCGGATCGCCCTCGGCGACGCGGTGATGACAATGTTAGGTGAAAATAATGGAATTCAGTAATGTGTAATGCTTGGAATCATCCACCTAGTTGCACTTGTGGTTGGGGTGGAGAAAACCATTCAGGTAAAAGAAGCCCAGAAAGTTATATAGCGAAAGTGCCGGGGGTTCCCCCCATTACTCAAACGTATGAAAGCTATGTTATTCCTAATGCTTCATGTCCGGTATGTAGAGAACCAGTTTTTTTCTATCAGTCAGAAAATGGTGGGAGAGTTTTTTTTGACGACTTAGGCCCACCTTGGCCAAAACACCGCTGCACTGATAGTAGTAGTTACCCAAAACAAATTACCTCTCATTCAATTACAAACATACTTAGCTCAAATAATAAATATCTATGGGAAAAAGAGGGATGGCAACCATTTTTTATACTTTCAGTTTCTAAAATAGGGAAATATTCTTTAAAGGTTTCTGGTGTCACAGATGGGAAGAAAATCACATTCAATATACAGCCAGCTCAAAAACATCACGTTAAACACGATAATATATCCACAGATTGTATTGCACACCTACTGAAAGGTAAAAAAGGAGGTTATAAATTGTCAATTGCAACAACAATAGGGGGCAAACTCAGTGTGAAAAATTATACTTTAAACGCTAACCTTCCGTCAGGCCAGCCTCTGGGAATTTCGGGGAGTAGTGCGATGGCTATGGCTTTTTCAAAAGCACGAAAAAAAAGTGAATAATAATCACCTGACAAAAACATTAAAACCGACCTCGATACCGCTCGGCGGTGTTTGCGGCGTTAGCTGTAAGCGGTATGACTAAAACAATCGAGAGATTTTCAGATAGGGTGGCTAACTACATAAAGTATCGACCATCATATCCGCAGGTAGTAGTAGATACCATCATATCGGAATGCCAACTTGGTAAGACGCATACTGTTGCGGATATTGGTTCCGGCACTGGAATATTTTCAAAATTACTACTCGACCGGGATTTTGACGTTATCGGAGTAGAGCCAAATGAAAGTATGCGAAAGGCTGCAGAACACCAGCTTTCATATTATGAAAAATATTCCAGTGTCGATGGTCAATCAGAGTGTACAAATATTGCCAGCTCCTCGATCGATCTCATAACTGCAGCCCAGGCATTTCATTGGTTTAATCGCGAAAAAACAAAACAGGAGTTTTCGCGAATTCTGAAACCGGGAGGTTACCTGGCGTTAATCTGGAATCAACGTAAAGTTGATCAGCCATTTCACAAGGAGTATGACAGTATTTTACGCAAGTATGCGACAGACTATAATTCAGTCAATCATATGAACATTTCAGATGAGGATATCGCAGGCTTTTTTTATCCTGGAAAGGTTGCTACTTTTGATTTTAAAAACTCTCAGCAATTTGACTTGATCGGTTTTTTGGGGCGAATGCAATCGTCATCATATACTCCAAAAGTAAATACCAGGGAACACGAAACACTGATGAAAGTAGCCGAGGATTTGTTTCACAGGTATGAGGCTAGTGGGACGATTACATTCGAGTATGACACTCGGCTCTATCTGGCTCAATGGGTCATCAATGGCGCCAAATCCTGACTTAACACGCTAAATTTGTAAGAGTACATTAGCAGCTCAAACTCTGATTTTTACGCGGTGCAATGCCCGTTGGTTATTGCTCCCTACGATTTTTTTAGCTTGAGGTACTATTTAACCCTTAAGCTGAGCCTTGATTTCATCCAGTGACGCCGGATCATCGATAGTGGATGGAACGGTATAAGGCTCACCATCGACCATGCAGCGCAGTGTCTTTCGCAGGATTTTACCCGAGCGGGTTTTGGGTAAGCGTGCGACCACAATAGCTTCTTTAAACGCGGCTACCGCGCCGATTTCCTGGCGTACCAGGCTGATCAGCTCCTGTACAATTTGCTCCGGGTTTGCATCATCCGAATTTTTTAATATCACGAATCCCATCGGCATCTGGCCTTTCAGGTCATCGTGCCGTCCGATTACCGCGCACTCGGCGACCATCGGATGGCCGCCAACCACTTCTTCCATTTCACCGGTTGAGAGTCTATGCCCGGCGACGTTGATCACGTCGTCAACACGCCCCATGATGAATAAATAGCCGTCCTCGTCAAAATAACCACCGTCACCAGTGACGAAATACCCGGGGTAGGTCTCCAGGTAAGACTCCTTGAAGCGTTCGACATCGCCCCAGATCGAGGTCAGGCAGCTCGGCGGCAGGGGCAATTTAATTGATATATAACCCTGTTCATTAGGCGCCAGTTGCTTGCCCTGGTCGTCGAGTATTTCGATGTTAAAACCGGGTACCGGTACGGTCGATGATCCGGGTTTAACCGGCATCGATTCGAGTCCGTGCATATTAGCCGCGATGGCCCATCCGGTTTCGGTTTGCCACCAGTGGTCGAGCACCGGTACCTTGAAGGTATCGCACAGCCAGTCGTAGGTAGGGGGGTCGAGTCTCTCGCCTGCGGCGAATATGGTTTTGAGGCAGGATAGATCGTATTTGGCTGCGAGCTTCCCTTCCGGGTCTTCTTTTTTTATCGCCCGAAATGCGGTTGGCGCGGTGAATATTGCTTTGACGCCATACTCGGAGATAACCCGCCAGAATGCACCGGCATCGGGTGTCATCACCGGCTTGCCCTCGTAGAGAACCGTGGTGCAGCCATGCAATAGCGGGGCGTATACGATATAAGAATGGCCTACGACCCAGCCGACGTCCGAGGCGGCCCAATAGACTTCGCCGGGTTGCATGTCATATATAGAATTCATGCTGTATTTCAAGGCTACTGCGTGGCCGCCGTTTTCGCGTACAACGCCCTTGGGTTTGCCGGTGGTGCCGGAGGTGTACAAAATATAGAGCAGATCTGTGCCCTTGACCGGTACGCAATCGGCTGGTTGCGCTGATTGCATGGCTGCTTGCCAATCGACATCGCGCCCGGCCAGCATCGCTGCGGAGGCCTGGGGGCGTTGGTAGACGATGCAGGTTTCTGGTTTATGGTCAGCAATACGAATCGCTTCGTCGACCAGTGGTTTATATTCGATTATGCGGTCGATTTCGATACCGCAGGATGCAGTCAGCACCACTTTCGGTGTGGCGTCGTTGAGTCGTACCGCTAGTTCCGGTGGTGCAAAACCACCGAACACCACCGAGTGAATCGCCCCCAGGCGTGCACAGGCTAGCATCGAGATTAAAGCTTCTGGAATCATCGGCAGGTATATCACGACCCGATCGCCTTTTTCGATGCCGTGCTGTTTTAACATGCCCGCGCACAATGCGATTTCATCGCGTAGTTGGGTATAGGTGAAGGTTTTTTTCTGCTCGGTTACCGGTGAATCGTATATCAGCGCGAGTTGATCGCCTCGTCCATTTTCGACGTGGTAGTCGATCGCCATATAACAGGTATTCATTTCACCATCGGCGAACCAACGGTGAATGCCATGATCATCCACCGAAAGAATATTTTGCGGTTCTTTATACCAGCTAACCAGCTTGACTTTATCGGCCCAGAAAGCTTCCGGGTTTTCTATCGACGCCTGATATTCCTGTTGATATGACATTCTCTAGCCTCCTGGTTTATTTATGCGAGTTTTTTAATTTATTGATAACGAGTTAAATCATAATGCAATTCTGATGATTCCTCGATGGATTATTCAATAACGCCTGAATTAGCCGCAAAACATTGATTCATGATTTCAATGAATCGCTGCGAAGGCGCCGAGAGGAATTTTCCGTTACGGGTGACGATGCCATAACTACGTTTTGGAAAATACTGGCCTATCGGTATTACATTCATTTTTTTGCGGTCGTCTTCGGTGATACAAACGTCAGTAACAATCGATATACCCTGGCCTAAACTCACGTAGCGTTTGATGACCTCCCAACCACCGGCTTCCAGCGTTACCTCGAAATTTACATTGTGCTGGGCAAATACCATTTTGACGATGTGCCAGGTACTCAGATGCCTGGGTGGCAGGATTAAACCGTATTTACCGATATCCTTGATCGTGACCTTATCCATTCTGGACAAAGGGTGGTCGGGCGGTGTGATGATAACCGGGTTATAGGTAACGATCGGGTCGTAAATCAGATCGTCGGGTACTTCGAGCATCGAGCCCACGGCAAAATCTACCTTATCGGTACGAAGCAGTTCCATGCCGTCGCGTCCGGTTTCGTTGGAAAGGCGTAATTTAATCGATGGGTATTGCTCACAAAACAACCGTACCGGTTTTGGCAGAATATAAAGAATCGTCGATTCACCAGCGGCGATATTCAAATCCCCCGATGTCAGATTGCCACAGTGGGCGTCGAAGGTTTCTTTTAAGCGTTCGATGCCCTGTACGTGGGGCAGGCATAAATCATAAAGAATACTGCCCTCGGTGGTGAGGGTGAGTTTCGGTCCACATCGCTCAAACAGGCGGGCGTCCATTTCTTCTTCGAGCGCATTTATCTGTAACGAGATGGTCGGTTGGCTGGCAAACAGGGATTCGGCAGCTTTGGTCATGCTGCCCAGTTTGGCTGTCTGGCAAAATGCCCGCAGTTTTTTCAGGTGATTCTGTTTGTAATAGGTATTAGCCATTCCCCGGTCCTCTGTTCGGATATTGTATTGGTTTATCCAATGTTTTATTTGTTAATAATCCAATAATTTAATTATTAAATGTCTGAATCATATATGTCAATAGCGATTAGTCGTTTGAATACATTGAAGATGTCGGCAATTCCAAAATATCAGATCCCAAAAATAGACATATTAGCGCCGACCAGGCGGGTTCTTATCGGTGAGGCACGAGTTATTTTCAATCGTTGAATATTGGCCGATTACTATTGGTTTATCCAATAGCACGAATTGAAGAAATTGATTTTTTAAATAGTCCATTTCGGCATATAGTCTCATGCTATAGGGCTAAGCCCGGCTAAACCCTGATTTTCTATAACTTATAACACTTAGAGGGAAATACATTATGACGAGAGAAGAACAAGTCGCCGCGCTAGAAAAAGAGTGGCAAGAGAACCCACGATGGGCAAGTGTTAAGCGTGGATATAGCGCTGCCGACGTTGTGCGTTTACGCGGTTCGGTACAGCCTGAGAATACGCTGGCCCGTATTGGGGCCGAAAAGCTTTGGGACCTGGTCAATGGTGGCGCTAAAAAAGGTTATGTAAACAGCCTCGGCGCACTCACTGGTGGTCAGGCGATGCAACAGGCGAAAGCGGGAATCGAGGCGATTTATCTGTCGGGCTGGCAGGTGGCTGCCGACGGCAATACTTCCGAAACCATGTACCCTGATCAGTCGCTCTATGCCTATGATTCAGTTCCGGCCATGGTGCGACGCATCAATAATGCATTTCGTCGAGCTGACGAAATTCAGTGGTCACGCGGTATCAACCCGGGCGATGATAATTACACCGATTATTTCATTCCCATCGTAGCTGACGCCGAGGCCGGTTTTGGTGGTGTGCTAAACGCTTTCGAGTTGATGAAAAACATGATCACCAATGGCGCTGGCGGCGTTCACTTTGAAGATCAGCTGGCCGCTGTGAAAAAATGTGGCCACATGGGTGGTAAAGTTTTGATACCAACCCAGGAAGCCGAGCAAAAGTTGATAGCGGCTCGCCTCGCGGCCGACGTCATGGGTGTGCCTACGGTACTTCTAGCTCGCACCGATTCGGAAGCGGCCAATCTGGTCACTTCGGATGTCGATCCGCGTGATAAACCGTTTCTGACTGGTGAGCGCACCGTTGAAGGTTTTTACAATGTTAAAAACGGCCTCGAGCAGGCCATCGTTCGTGGTGTCGCCTATGCGCCTTATGTCGATATGGTGTGGTGCGAAACTGGCACACCTGACCTCGGATTTGCGCGCGAATGGGCCGAGGCGGTGCGGGCGGAAAACCCCGGTCAGTTACTGGCATACAACTGCTCACCATCGTTCAACTGGAGGAAAAATCTCGACGACAAAACCATCGCCGAATTCCAGGACAAGTTAAGCGACATGGGCTACAAGTACCAGTTCATTACGCTGGCTGGAATCCACGGCATGTGGCACCAGATGTACGATTTATCCTATGATTACGCGCGCGGCGAAGGCATGAAGCACTATGTCGAAAAAGTTCAGGAAGCTGAATTTGCCACTGCGGGCAAAGGATATACTTTTGTATCGCATCAGCAGGAAGTCGGCGCCGGATACTTCGATGATGTCACCACGGTAATTCAGGGTGGCGTTTCTTCGGTTACCGCTATGGCAGGGTCGACTGAAGAAGACCAGTTTTAAACGCATTTCGATCAGTTAGATAAAGGCGTGTACGGCTCTGCTGTACGCGCCTTTTTTATACATACGTTAGGCAAGGTGCAATAACCGAAGGGCATTGCACCGCAAAAACGGGATTTAAATCTGCGCAATGCGCTCTGCTTATTGCACCCTACGGGTTATTCAATCCGTCCTATTAAACCGAATACTCTGAGGGTAGGGGAATACATCTTCGTAAATACCAGCCTTGATATTCTCCTGCTTCTGAATCCAGAAATTGGCGTCGAGCAGGTCTTTGTGGTATTTGAGGAAGGCCTGGCGTGTTCGATCTTCGGCAAAAAGAAAAGTAGCAAACTCTTCCGGAAATATGTCGTTGGCTCCAATGCTGAACCAGGGTTCCGCCGCGAATTCATCCTCAGGATATCTAGGTGGGGGAATTTTTCTAAAGTTACAATCGGTCAGGTAGCATATTTCATCATAGTCGTAAAATACCACACGTCCCAGGCCCTGGCCGGTCAAGCCAAAATTTTTCGGTAATAAATCCCCTGGAAATATGTTCGCCGCTGCCAGTTCTTTAATGGCTTTACCATAACTTCGCATCAGGCGGTCCAGACTTTTATCATCAGCCCGCAGTACGGCGATATTCAGCGGTGTCATGCGACGCTCAATATAAAGGTGTTCGATGATGATGTATTCGCCTTCTGCTGCAATGCTGTTCTCGCAGGTGGTGTTCAGATCTTCCAGCAAATCCTCGGAAAATCGCTTACGTGGAAATGCAACGTGGGAATATTCGAGCGTGTCTGACATGCGACCGACCCGGTCGTGCTGCTTTACCAGTTGATAGGTGTTTTGCACTTGCTGTCGGGTGGTTTTTTTGTGTGGTGGAAAGCGATCGCGAATTACTTTGAATACATAAGGGTAGGAAGGCAGGGTGAATACAGCCATGACCATGCCCTTGATACCCGGTGCAATTATCAGTTCATCCTCGGAATGTTTGAGATGATGTAGAAAGTCACGATAAAAATCGGTTTTACCCTGTTTGTGCAGCCCGATTGCCGAGTACAAATCTTCCTTGCTGCGCGAAGGCATCAACTTGCGTAAAAAAGATACGATCGACGATGGCACCGGGTGATCGACCATGAAATAGACGTAGGAAAATTCGAACAATCGTGCGAGGCCCCGGGTGCCGATGATTATCGTGTCTGCATAAATCGAGCCCTGTTGGTTATTCATGATTGGAATTGCAAATGGGAATTCCTTGTCGGCATTAATGCATTTGCCGACTATATAAGCTGCCTTGTTGCGATAAAACACGGTGCTGATGACCTGAAACTGAAAATTCAGATGTGCCCGGCGCGGGCGTGGAAATGTCTGTTTGATTAGGGATTGAGTGATATTCCTGACATCCCGGCCGAGATTTTCGAATGGCAAATCGAAACCACCGTCGATCATTACCTGCCGGATCGACGCACGAAATCCACGCTGCGCCGGGTAATAGACGTGATACGAGGGCTTATCCGAGTCGATAAACTCGGTGGATACTACACTGCGAACAAAAATGTAGTCATTATCAAAATAGTCGCGGTGGAACAGGCTGCAGAAAACCGAATTGTAAAAAGTCTCGGCGAGTTCAGGTTGGTAGTGGTTTTGAATTAATTGAATATATTCTCGTTTGACCTCAAACCAGAGTGCGCCGTTAAATTTGTCCAGATCGAACAATTTATGTAAGTCCCTGATCGCATCTTTTACCCGTATATCATAAAATTTGATGCGCTCCCGCGAGGCGTTACGTTCGCCTTCCCAGTCGGCATTTTCAAAACGTTTACGTGCGCCCTCGGTGATTTTGGTAAAAATCGAAAAATGACGATCAAAACCGGCGAGGATCGTCTCTGCGATATTTTTCGAGAGATCTTTGATGGCTATGTCAGCCATGTCAGATTGCCTAAATGGGCACCACGAAAAATAGTGATTTTTTCGTGAGAGCAAGAAAGCATCGCGCGGAGAACCGCGGTGTATAAGAGAATACATGAGGATCGACCGGGCTGGCGCACCAGCCCGGGACTGACGCAGCTATCGCGGAAAAAGTGCATTTTTCGAGGTGCCCTTATGTTTTATCCGGCTTCTTTGCGCGATGGTATATCCAGCCGTTGGCGTTTTTCCCATAAATTCTTACGGCTAATGCCGAGCATTTTTGCCAACTCGGTTTCGTTGAACTGAGCCTGAAACTTCATTACGAAACTGACAAAGTAGTCATCCAGTGATAACTGTTGATCGAGTTCAGACAAGGGTCGTTGATGTGCTGCATCCGCGATACTCAAGGCTAAATCTTCAGCCTCTATACGAAGGCCGCTACAAAGAATTACTGCCCTTTCAATCACGTTTTCCAGCTCACGCACATTACCGGGCCAGGAATACTTTGGCAGTTCTGCGTAGGCTTCGTCGGCAAACACGATAGACTTGCGGTGAATCCGACGCGACATCTTGGTTAATATAACATCAGCCAGCATTTTGATATCGCTACCTCGCTCGCGCAATGGCGGCAGGTCTAATTCGAATACGTTTAAACGATAATACAAATCCTTACGAAATAATTTATCGTCGACCATTTGTTGCAGGTTTTTGTGGGTAGCTACCAGAATTCGAACGTCAATCTTGACAGACTGGGCTGAACCAACCCGGTGGATTTCACCATCCTGTAAGACACACAATAAACTAGCCTGTGCCTCCAGTGGCAGCTCACCGATTTCGTCTAGAAACAGGGTGCCGCCATTCGCTGCTTCAATGAGACCTTTTTCCATTTGCAGCGCACCGGTAAATGCCCCATTTTCGTGTCCGAACAACTCGGATTCGATCGTATTTTCGGCAAAAGCCGCACAATTGACACTAATTAGTGTGTGATTCTTACGTTGGCTCTGGGCATGAATTGCACGTGCTACCAGTTCCTTGCCGGTGCCGGTCTCACCGAGAATGAGTACTGTGGCATCGGTAGGAGCAACCCGCTTGATTCGATCGGTCACTTGCAACATGGGTTCACAGTAGCCGATCATGCCCTGCACCGGATAATCGCGCGCCACTTCCTGTTGCAGGATAGTGTTTTGCTGTTCGGTAATCGTATTATCCAGTATGCGCTTTACCGTCATGATCATTTCGTCGTGATTAAACGGTTTTGAAATATAGTCAATCGCGCCGAGTTTCATTGCGTCGACAGCCGATTGCACGGTGGAATAACTGGTCATGATCAATACCGGAATAGGCGCTGCGCGGGTAATTAGCGAAGTTCCGGATTCACCGGGAAGGCGAAGGTCTGAAATGATCAGGTTGTACATGTTGATCGAATGCTCTTCGGCCTCGGGGACCGAGCTTACACCGGTGACCTGGTGCCCCTGTCGCTCAAGCAAACGCACCAGACTTTCAAGAATGATTGGCTCATCTTCAACGACCAGTATATTACTCATTCGTTTAGTCCATGAGCCAATGGCAACCAAATATCAAACTGACAACCGTCCCCATACTGGCTGGAAACCGATATCGACCCACCGTGCTCCTGGACGATATTGTAAGTCAGTGACAAGCCTAACCCGGTACCCTCGCCGACATTTTTGGTGGTAAAGAATGGCTCGAATATTTTCGACAAATGTTCTTCTTTTATACCACCTCCAGAGTCTTTGACAGTGATTATTACGTTTCCACCATTGAGTCGTGTATCGATTTTGATCGACTGTTCCGCGCTCGACGCATCGGTTGCATTGTTGAGCAGGTTGACAAATACCTGCACCAGTTTTTGCGAATATCCTTGCAACATGATCAACTGGTCGCAATTATTGTCATATTGCAAATTTTTGCCGGCATCGCTAAGCGACACCAGGTTGATCGCCTCGTCGACCGTATTGTAAATACTGAGTGCTTCGGTTGGTTGGTCGAGGGGTGCGCCCACATGACTGAAATTTACCAGTGAACCGACGATATTGCTGATTCGTTCGGTTTGCGTCAGAATTTGTTTCAGACCGCTTTTCAATACGGAAGTATTCTCGGGATCGCTTTGCATGTCCTGGGCCAAACAGGCTATGCCTGTGACCGGATTACCAATTTCATGTGCAATACCGGTTGCGAGTTGACCGATAGATGCCAGTCGTTCGCTATGCACCAGTTTTTCTTCCAGCGAGTAGCGATCACTATGGTCATCGATGAGGATGGCTATACCGCGGTTTTTCTCCTGTTCGTGGCTTACCTCTGCTTTGAACAGGTTTAAAACACGTGGATTATTCTGAAAGTGCGTTTTCAGTTTGTTGATCTGAAATTCCTTGCTTTTTATAAACGATCCAAGCAAATGTCCCCAGGGTTTATCCAGATCGTCGATGGTTGCACCGATGACCGCCTCCTGGCCGATACCCGATAGTTTTTCCATGGCTTTGTTCCAACTGGTGATGCGCTGGTCCTTGTTGATCGAAACAGCACCCAGCGGCAGGTCCTGTAATACCTGAAAATGAAAACGTCGTAGGGCATCGAGTTCACTGGAAATTCCCCTGAGTCGAGAGC